>ERZ1292632.374-Hain-H43-01um-R2-374-length-46673-cov-22_pt1 | contig 46673 bp, 54 predicted proteins | sample MGYA00564407_ERZ1292632 | MGnify/ENA primary metagenome ERZ1292632 (study PRJEB36523, sample SAMEA6512637) | groundwater metagenome | collected 2019-01-08 | study: AquaDiva: Metagenomics assemblies of 32 groundwater samples | reverse complement strand
CCCGACCCCGACCGCGACCGCGACCCCGACCGCGGCCCCGACCACGACCGCGACCGCGACAAACGTCGATAGCGCGAACGGATGTTATTAATGTTCATTTGAGTTTGCCGAAGCTCTCAATCGCGGCCCGCTGCACGTACCATTCGGATGGAAGTTCTTGCGCGTCTTTCCATTTTTTTTCGCCGAATGGCCCGGTTTCGTAAACGACGGCAGCCTCAGTGAGCAACACACAATCGTCGTTAACACCAGCTAGTGTTCCGGTATAAATGTAATTCGCACAAAACAATGTCACTCGCTCTCCGAGCAATTTTTCTAATCCTTCGCCTGCAACTTCCGTTACGATTTTCTTCATCTGTTTTCTCCTTCGTTAAAATTCAAAGCGCGTTCGTCTGTCGCGCCCCAGGTGCCGGGTACAGCACGTCCAAAGACACTTCCCATTTCCCGCCTACGGGGTTAACGGTATCTCCGTAACGACGTTCATTTCTTGATCCTGATCATCCTGAAATAGTGCGGCAGCGTGTAGGCCGACACGATCTCCGGCTTGTCCTTTCTCAGCCTCTGTTGATCGAGGTGCGCACCTTTGCCCTTGTTGAAAGTCGCAACCACTTTGCCTTGGTAGATCAGGCTCGCATCATCCTCTGGTTCCTCTTTCGGCTTAACGCCCCAGGCTTTACTCACGAACTCCGCGATCCTGAATTTCACTTCTTCCTCGTCGTCGGCGAACTGCTTCAAGCTCACCCGTATCTCTGCCAGGTTGCGGATCGCCAGCATGATGCCGTCGTCGATCTCAACCGGCTTGCCGTTGATCTTCGAGTAAAGTTGCATCATGTCCGACCAGTTTTGCGGGTCGGGGGGAATGCGTTTTAGAACATGGTTTACCCAGAAGTCTACGATACCATCGCGTAGCCATTTGATCGTTTCGTCGTCGCGTTCGATGCGGTAGAACGTGAACAAGTCGATGCCGGCCATCGCGACTGGGACACACACGCGATTGCGTTTGACTCCGACGCCCCACATGCACTGAGACGCGTAGTGGACCGGAATATCCGACGATCCGGCCTCTCCCCATCCCTGCGTTTCACTGAACGCGAGTGGATGCACGGTCTTTATTTCGCCGTTCTCAACGGTCGAGGGGTGGTTCGTTTCGTCCATCCACTCGAAGTCGATCTCGGCCGCCATGAATTCATAATCGGGGTCACGGTAGCGCTGATTGACGGATACGATCTGGGCATCGAATTCGCGCTTCAGGCGTTTAACGACCACGGGCTCCCACTCCTTTCGCCACTCGAAGAAGGCCAGCCGTTCAGGATCTGGCTTACCGTCGAGCTCGCCAATGATCGAGAGGTATTCGGTCAACGCCGTCTTTCTCTGGCCCTGCCGTTCCGGGTCAAGGCCCATCACGGCGGAGACGCGGGAGCCGCCCACGTACGTCTTACGGTCTAATTCACCGACCGGGATTGGATTGCTCATAATACCTTTCGATAAAGTCGCCAATAGCCATTGTTGCGATCCTGCTTCCAAAAACACCCTGGTGCTGGTGCTAAGGTCGGCCGCTTCATAAATTTGCAAAATCCGTCTCCCATGTGATTCGCGCACCAGCGATTGCGAGCAGCCCAGCGCTTGCGGATTACGATAATCGCGGCGGGTTCGATTCCGGTGCCACAGTAGACGCGGCGCCGGGCGTGAGCGGTGCTGGGGGAAGCTTGGCGGACGCGTTTGAGCAGGCTTCGGCCCTTCGCAATCAAGTTGCCGATGATTCCTTTTCGGTCGATCACAGACTAATCCTCTCGCAAATTCTCAGCAGATAGTCAATCCAGCGTGGTTCGGGTTCCTCGAAGCCGCTGCCGCCTAGATGTCGTGGGCAAACGCGGTAGAAGCGTTCCTGTACTCCAGCGTGCCAGTAGTGATCCCACCTGTTTTCATCCCATGCTTTCCAGCGAAATTCTCCGGGCATCATCCGTTATTTTCCTCGGTTGGGTAGCCGCGTTCCGGTTGGCGCAGCAACCCCTTGCTGAAATGCCGGATTATTTTGATCTCCGCGCGGTGCCGCCATTCATACCACGCGCAGACAAGTCCGGCGCCGAGCAGCAAGCTGCCGAACGCTACGGCGAGCAGCGCCAAGAGCAGCCAATCCGCGCAAACGGTTTGCCAAGTCATGTTTGATTATCCCCCACTTTGCTTGTTCGACCCCAAAAGATGCAGCGCCATACTGCTATGGCCGTGTTTTTCTCCGTCGCGCTGTAGCGCCATGATGAGAGCATCAACATTCCCGTGCGCTCGTGCTGCGTACTGAACAATACGCGTAGCAGGCCATAATCCGTGCGGCGTCTGTTCTGTGCGCCCGCAATCGTCCGCGCTCCATTGACAGTATGCGACAAGCGCGAACCCGCGCTCCTTGCACAACTGAGCCACAGCGAGCAAGCGCGGCCCTATTTCTGCATCGTAAAATTCTTCGTCGGTCATGGTGCTTTGTAGTCTAACTTCAGCTCCAGCGGACGCGACGTGGTTGGCCGGTCGCTAACCCGGCGCTTATAGAGGGCGCTCGATTCCGGGATAGCGGTGGCGCGGGTTCGAGCCGCGGCAATTTCGGTTTCGAGCCAGTTCATCTCAGTAGACAAATTAATTCGGTTAATGGGTCGAGTTCTATTATTGCTTTGCGGTCACTTTCGTCATTGCTGAATCCATCGCAACTTTCAAGCCACGTGGGATCGAAGTTCATTGGCCACATGAACCAGCCGCGACGTATTCCGTTCACGTTTCCTTTCACTTTTGCGTCATGGTTATTGCAACGTGAATGAGCGTCACCTGGGACACCAAGTCGGTGAACACATTTATAACAATCGGGTTTGTTCATGTTCCCTCCTGACGATGCGCTAGTGTGCGCTTGTGTGTTAACCCTTGTCAAGCAATTTTCGTTTATTTCCTAAGTTATTGATTTTACAGGAAACGAAAATTGCTTGACAAGGTGCGTTGGTTTTGCTATTTTGCGCCTATGACCGATACCGTTAGGATTTCGTTGTGTATTCTTTGGGAAGGGGAATTGCGAATTGCGGCAAAAGCGCTGCAATCGGCATTTGCTCATATAGATGGTGACACCGAGGAGGCCCGCTCGCAACGATATCGCGATGCGTTGCTAGCTTCGCATGTAGCGCTACACGGTCTCACAGACGAGAAAATATGCGTGATGGTGGGCTCCGACCAAATCCGTAAGCGGAAAAAAAGATGACCTACAAACAAATTTTGAAATACTTCGGGGGCCAAGCGGAAGCTGCGCGCCAACTCAGGATTCGGCAATCCACGATTTCCGCGTGGCGAAAATCGCTTCCCCTGTGGCGCGAAGATCAGGTCGAGGCATTTACCGGCGGCAAGCTCAAAGCAAGGCGCCGGGCTTAGCGGCCCCTTGGTCGGCAGCCGGGGGCTTTGAACTGAGGTCCTTTCCTCAGACTTGACATCCCCGGCTATTTTCCCATACTCTAGTGTTAGCTGTTGTTAGCAGATAGGACAACATGTTTGGGAAAGTTTTTTCCTCAATGTACGATGGCACCTTGGCAACCAAGGGTCCGTGGCAGGCACTGGTAACCTTTCAACAATTTATCGTGCTTGCGGATCGCACCGGCATTGTGGACATGACAGCCGAAGCAATCGCGCGACGAACAACCATCCCGCTCGACATCATTAATGTCGGGATAACCGCGCTAGAACAACCTGATCCGGAATCACGCACCACGGAGCTTGACGGGCGCCGGATCGCACGTCTCGATGCGAATCGGCCGTGGGGTTGGCAAATCGTCAATTACGACAAATACCGCAAAATTCGCAGCCAAGACGAACGCCGCGAATACATGGCAAATCTGATGCGCGAACGAAGAAAAAAACTCAAAACGGAAGATGCCGAGCGTAAGCATTCGTTAGCAAAGTTAGCCCATGCAGATGTAGATGTAGATGTAGATGTAATAAAAACAAAAACAAAGGGCAACGGCGGAATGCCTGCCGGTGAAGCCGCTTTTGTTTTGCCAGACTGGATTCCTAAAGACCAGTGGAATGCGTGGATCGACGCGAGGCGCAAGCGCCGCAATCCCCCAACCCTGTGGGCGATGAAACTCGCCGTGACTAAACTCGAACACCTACGCAAACAAGGGCATAGTCCGGCGCTGGTGCTGGCGAACTCGGCGTTTAACGGCTGGGCTGGGTTGTTCCCGCCGAAAGGCAACTGATGATCTGCCCGGATTGCAACGAAACCGTTCCGACGGGTCAACTCTCCTGTTCTTGCGGTTGGCTTGCGGAAAGCATCAAGCCGGCAAGCACGACCTGTGGTTGTGGCCAGCCAGGATTGATCAAACGCGATGACGTTTGGACGTGTGCCGCCTGCGCTGGCTATCAATCCCGTAAACGCATTGGCACCAGTTACCGCGAACGCTGGTATGCCGCACGCGGGTTGCCATATGAGCCGCCACGGCTTTCCGTGCGGGGCTGGCGCGGGGTTTCTTTAGGGCAGACTTTTGCGCACACCGAGCGCGAGCCGGGAGAGGATCCTTTGGAATGATATACTTGACTCCACCAGGCGAATCAGCGAGTTATGAACGTCAGACTAACGCAAATTGACGGCGCGTTGCCGAATCTGGCGCTGATGAAGCTCGCGCACTGGCATAAAGCGCAGGGCGACACCGTTACCGTGACGCGTCACATCGAGCCGCAGCTTGATGACCCGACCTATGACAAGGTGTACGGCTCCGCGATCTTCAAGTTCTCGCAAGACCGCCTGATGCGATTCCAGTGCCAATGGCCGGGGGCCATCGTGGGCGGGACTGGTACGCCATACGTTCACACCGTCGAGGACGTGATCGGTAAGCCAGAGCACGAGTTCTACGATTACAGCGGCTACCCAGAGTTCAGGGACTCGCTCGGCTTCACGCAGCGTGGGTGTCGCCTCAAGTGCAAGTTCTGCGTGGTGCCGACGAAAGAGGGCAGGAATCGCGGACTCAATCCAATATCGGCAATCTGGCGCGGCGATCCCTACCCGCGCAACCTGAACATTCTCGATAACGACTTTTTCGGACAACCGGACTGGCGACTGCGGATAGCCGAGATCATTGAAGGCAAGTTCCGAATCTGCCTTCAGCAAGGAATCAACGTCAGGCTCATTGACGAGGCCGCTGCTGCTGCGCTGGCGACCGTCCAGTACCGGGACACCAAGTTCAAGGAGCGCCGCCTATACACGGCCTGGGACAACCTGAAGGACGAGGGCGTGTTCTTCAAGGGCGTGGACATTCTGGAGCGGGCTGGCATACCGCCGAAGCAACTGCGGGCCTACATGCTTATCGGCTTCGACAAGAACGAAACGTGGGATCGCCTGTGGCACCGCTTCAACCGAATGGTTGAACGCGGCATTGAGCCTTACCCGATGGTGTTCGACCGCAGCCGCAAGGATTTGACCAAGTTCCAGCGGTGGGTAATCACTGGCCTCTATCGGGCTGTCCCGTTCAGTGATTACGACGCCAACATGAAAGGCTCTGCTGCCGAGAACGCTGAAAATGCTCAGAAACAAGCCCGGATGTTCGCGTGATGAAGACCACTAGTCAAGCTGTTGAATCGCTTGGTGGAGTTAAGTATATAAGTCCCTTTGGAATGACCACTGTGCTCTTGACCAAAGGCCCCCGCGGCCACCTGACCGCGCTTAACGACGAGGAACACGCGAAGCTGCGCCGCTTCAAGGCTGGGGATGTGATCAGGTGCGAGGTCAAAAGTTTTCATAACTACCAATTTTTTAAGAAGTGGTTTGCGCTCGTGACAATCGCCTTCAATCTGTGGTCAGAATCAACGATCCGCCGCACCTACAACGGACAGCAGGTATTACCAGATTTTAAAACTTTCCGTAAAGACGTAACGAAACTCGCCGGCTTTTATCGTCCAGTTTATAGTGCGAGTGGGAACGAAATCAGGATCGAGGCTGAGTCGATTGCGTTTGACCGCATGACGCCGGAGCGGTTTGAAAAACTATACTCCGCAACGATCAACACCATTCTACAAACGATTCTCCCACAAACGAAGCTGACTGAGGACGAATTGAGGAACTGGGCGATGGAAATTGTGAGATTTGACGGATGACTCCCGCTGACGTTAAGATCGTGGTGACGCTGTGATGGAATACAACCGTTGCATTGTCGGGGACTGCGTGGAAGTGCTGCCGACTCTTGAGGCGGGCAGCGTGCAATGCTGCGTCACTTCGCCGCCGTACTGGGGCTTGAGGGATTATGGTGTCGCCGGTCAATTTGGCCTTGAGTCTACGCCAGAAGAATACGTCGCCAAGATGGTGCAGGTATTCCGCGAGGTCAAGCGCGTGCTGCGGGATGATGGAACGTTGTGGCTTAATTTGGGGGATAGCTACGCTGGATCAGGGCGCGGAGGCAACCCTGATGCGGGCACCAAGCAAGGAACTAACGCTGGTTCGCAAACTATCGGAGTGCTCTATGGGCGCGAGAAAGATAGTGCGGCAGCGGAACGGGCGAGGATTAAAGAACAATTCAAAGCGCTATCTAATTCTGGTATCAAACCCAAAGACCTAGTTGGCATCCCTTGGCGCGTCGCCTTTGCGCTGCAAGCCGATGGATGGTATCTGCGGCAGGACATTATCTGGCACAAACCGAACCCGATGCCAGAGTCGGTGCGCGACCGCTGCACCAAGGCGCACGAATATATTTTCGTGCTCACTAAATCGGCAAAGTATTACTTTGATGCGGAGGCGATTGCGGAACCTGTGGCGGCGTCTACTGTAGTGCGTGCAAAGTCAGATAACAACGCAGACAAGCGCAAAGACGGAGGCGCGGCTGTCAATCAATGTGGCTTAACTCTCGAGCAGCAAAACAAATATTACGCAGATATAAGCGCGAAATCTGTTCGTAATAAACGCTCCGTCTGGACTGTCGCCACCAAGCCGTTCAAAGGTGCGCACTTCGCTACCTTCCCGCCTGATCTGATCGAGCCGTGCATCTTGGCCGGCAGCAAACCGGGCGATGTCGTGCTCGACCCTTTTTTCGGTAGCGGCACTACCGGCCAAGTCGCACAAGCGCTAGGTCGCCGTTGGCTAGGCATCGAATTGAATCCGGAATATTTGAAACTGGCCGAGCTGCGGACTGCTCAAAACTGGTGAAGGATCTCCCGTGAGAACACCAATCGCGCCACCTGCCTACACACACACTTGCTGTGGCAAGCCCATGATCTGGCGTCCGCATGATCGAACCTGGTACTGTCAGCATTGCCACAGGGTCGAGAACGAGAAGCCGCTGTCATGACCGGCGCGATTCATCAACGGCAGCCGGGCAGCGCAGAATGCCCGCATTGCCACAGGCACAATTTACGCGAGTTGAAGCTAAGTCACGACTACCATTGCCGAAACTGCAACCGGCAAATTCCGCTAGCCGAAATCGTATGGCGCCGGCCGAAGTCGAAAGGAAAGGGCAGCGGTGTAATTGCTGGACCCGTCCATGTTCGCGGTTACGCGAACTGGGGAGGGGGGCGCGCGTGATTATTTTTGCCATTGATCCGGGCACTAATGAGTCGGGATGGTGTGTTTTTGAGACCGGCCCCCGGTTGGTGAGAACGTGCGGCATCAATTCGAACCGGGAAGTTTTGGAGGCGATAAAATCGGCCGAGGTCGATTTGTTGGCAATAGAGATGATTGCGAGTTACGGCATGAGCGTCGGAAAAGAAGTCTTTGAAACCTGCGTATGGATCGGCCGGTTCGTTCAAGCATGGCGCGAGCCGGAATCCGTGCGATTGGTCTACCGGCGGGACGTGAAAATGTGGCTGTGCAACGACTCGCGCGCGAAGGATGGGAACATTCGGCAAGCGCTGATTGACAAGCTCGGGCCGCAGGGGACCAAAAAAACGCCCGGCCCGACGTATGGAGTTAAATCGCACATGTGGGCTGCACTTTCCGTCGCGGTGACGGTGGCAAAATTATGACAAGTCTGGGCCATCAAGGAGTTCCCGAACTGAGCCCTAAGCATTTTACGTGCCAGAACAGCATTTTTTATAGGGGGGCTTGACACGGTAAACGAAATTCGCTGATAATCGTGCATAGCACTACGCGCCTGCGCGTTTCGCGGGTATGACGGATAGACGGAGGATTTTCATGAACATCACTCGCAGTACATCTAGCTATAATGATAGGCGGTACGGAAAACCGTGGATTGCACGCGTGGATTTTGTTGCTGATCCAAAGGGCAAATTTTTGTGGGGTAACTGGATCGGGCAACCCGGCGAAGCTGGCGAGCTGAGCGTCGATGCGCAACCGGGCGATGTGATCGCGAGCGGGCAAAAAGATTTTCGCAAGTCGAAAAATTCCGCGCCCGATTGGTATACCGTTGATATCAACGGTGATCTCGTGTCGCACGCCACTAAAATCGCTGCGGTGCATGCCGCGCGTGATTTCGCGGCCTCAAGGCCGACTGCGCAAATCATTTCGATTAGCTAACATGAACAAACTCCAATCGCAGTTATCTGCGTCGCTCATTGAGCGCGACGCCGAAATCCGCGCGTGCCTGCTCGGGCTGGTGGCGCGCGAACACGTGTTGATGGTCGGCCCGCCGGGTACAGCGAAATCGTTGCTGGCAACTCAGGTTGCCGGCGCAATCAAAGGTGCACGCGTGTTTTCCGTGCTGCTCACCAAGTTCACCGCGCCGGAGGAAGTGTTCGGGCCGGTGATGCTCTCAGCGCTGAAACAAGATTTGTATCAGCGTGCGATCGAAGGCTATGCGGCGACAACGCACATTCTTTTTGTCGACGAAGTGTGGAAGGCGAGCAGCGCGATTCTCAACACGTTGCTCACGCTGCTTCAGGAGCGGCAGTACGACAACGGCGGCGCGCGTGTCGCGTGTCCGCTGCGGCTTGCAATCGCGGCGAGCAACGAGTGGCCGTCGAGTGAGGAGGGACAGGAGCTCGGCGCCGTATTCGACCGTTTCCTGATTCGCCGGCGCGTTCAGCCGGTCTCACCACAAGGCCGCGATCGGTTGCTGTATTCGGCACTGCCGACAGTGGCGCCCTGCGTATCGCTCGCCGACGTCGACGCCGCGAGTGTTGCGGCGGCGACGCTTCCGGTATCGGCTGAGGCGCGCGTGGCGCTCGCGCAGATCCTCGACGAGCTCGCCGGCGCCGGTATCCGCCCAGGCGACCGGCGCTCGCGCAAATCGGTAGCCGTCGCGCGCGCTGCTGCATACCTGGACGGTGCGGCCGATGTGCAGCCGCATCACCTTGAGGATCTGGCCATGGTGCTGTGGTCAGACCCCGAGCAGGCTGATAAGGCGGGAGAGATCATTTCTCGCATCGCCAACCCGGTCGGCGCGCGCATCAACGAGATTTTGCGGGCGGTCGATGAGACGGTACAGGGCGCGACAGCGGCGGATACTCGGATGGCCGCGATCAAAAAGCTCGAGGAGTCCGAGCGGGAAGTATCCAAGCTCGCCGGCCAGGGCAACGGGCGGGCGAAAACTGCGGCAACCTATATTCGGCGCGAGCGGGTCAGGATGCAGGCCGCGGCGCTGGGGATCGACCCGGCAAAAGCCGAAGCGCTTCTCGGGGGGGCGGCATGACTGACCTCAAAAAACCCGTGCGCCGGCGCACTATCGGCCTGCACCGTGGGCGGCGCATCATGGTCTCGTTGGAACCGGGTGACGTACTCGGGCTGAGGCAGGAGCGTTGCCGGCAGACCGAGTACCTGTCGTTGCCAGCACTCTACGATTATGCCGTCAAAGCGCGCGTGCTCGCCGAGCAGCAAGCGAAGCGCAAGGCAAGGGCGAAACCATGAATGCCGACATCCTTGATTTTGAGTCGCGGCCCGATGCGGTCGCGTCTGTCGGTATCGGTGCCGGCCAGCAGGTTGTGCCCGAGTCGGCGACGGTCCTGGACGTGGATCGCTGGGGCCAGCGGCGGGCGGCGGACATCGCCGAGCGCTGGCAGGCAGCCGACGTCCAGACGTCAGAGGTGCCGGTGATCGCGGACGCGCATGAAGCATTGTTCTCGCCGGCGCCGATGTCCGCTGAGCGGCCGGCCGATGCCAGCCGGGCGGCGTGGTGGAAGCAGTTGATGGAAACTCCTGAATACCGGGCGCTCCACAACCAGACCATGCTCGATCCCGAGCTATCCGAGTTAGCGGCGGCGCAGGTCTGCCGCGAGTGGGCGGCGTATGCGGAGCAGCAGCCCGAGCCGCAGCCCCCGCAACCGGGCCAGCCGGATCAACCGGCGCCGGGATCGGACGGCGAGCCGATCAGAGACACGCTCGCCCGCATGCGCAGCACGGCCAAAGCCCTCCAGCAGGCCCAGGACGATGTGCAAACTGCCAAGGATACCTCCGCAGGCATCGGCAACGGTGAAGCTGGCCAGCTTGATCCTGCGACACTACGCGCGATGTTTAAGCGCGTTCGGGATGATCGACTGCTGCGCGCGATCATGGACATGGCCGGGCGCATGCGCAGCCTCTGCCGGGCGCTGCAACGGAGCAAAGTCAGGCATGGGCGGGATGATACGGTTGGGGTGAAACTCGGTGGGGACGTGGCGCGGCTGGTGCCGTCCGAACTGATGCAGCTTGCCTGCGGCATCCCCGAGGTCGAGCTGCTCGCGCTTCACCGTGTTGCCACGCGGCGGGCGCTGTGCCGTGAGTATCGCGGGCGGGAAAAGGTCAGACGCGGCCCGATCGTGGTCTCTGTCGATGAGTCGGCCTCAATGGGTGGCGATCGGATCACAGCGGCCAAAGGGCTGGCGCTGGCACTCGCTTGGCTGGCGCACCATCAAAAGCGTTGGGTCATGCTCGCCGGCTACTCGGGCGACGCCACGTGCACGCGCTATGTGGCGGCGCCGGGCAAGTCGCAACCGGCGGCGCTGCTTACCTGGTGCAGCCATATGTGGAACGGCGGCACGGTCCTGGATGGCCCGCTTGCCACGGTTCCCGGCTGGTGGCCGGAAGTCAAGCCGCCCAAGGGCAAAATCGACCACATCATCATCACCGATGGCGAGGTATCACTACCTTCGGACCTGCGGGACTCGTATCGGTCCTGGGCGCAAGCGGAGCAGGTCAAAACCTACGGTATCATCATCGGTTGCCGCAACGCGGGCGGCATCCGGGAAGTTTGTGACCGCGTATGGTGCCTGCCGGATCTCAATATCGACTCGGCGGCGGTGACGGAAGTTCTTTCAATTTAAGGAGTTATATCATGACGGACAGGACGGACGGACAGTTAGGACAGATCGTTGCATGGCGTGTGCCGACATCGGTATCGGTAGATACCCTGCGGGCGGCGTTGGGCGCGGCTCGGCTCGACCCGGAGTTAGCGGGTGATCTTCACCCCAGGTATGTGCTGGCCCGCGCGTTGCGGGACATGAAGGCTGGGCGCGTGATCTGCAAGCTCAAAACGATCAACGAAAATACCGTGAGTTTCCAGCTCACGCTGCAGCAAGCCGGCGCGACACAGGTGGACTACCAGCGTGAGGCGGTCGTCACCCTCGACCTGCACTCGGGCGTGGTCAGCGCTGACGACCAGGGGATCGAGGCCAAGGCGCGCGAGCTCGTCAAGGAACATGCGGCCACGCGGCTGACCAACGATCTCACCCGGCTGGTCCAGCACGTCTACGACCAGCACCGCGCGGATCTGATCCCGATCCGCGACCAGGGCGGCGCCTATTTCGTCCCAGACCAGCACCGGGCGCTCGTCGACCAGTCGCGGGTATTTCTGTCCGCGATCGGCGGGCGGTTGAGTTCGTTTGCCGTGCGGCTCGGATGCAGCGATACCGCTGAGTCCGTTGCGGAGTCGATGGCAGACTACCTGCAGCGGCTCATCATCGAGTTCCGGGAGTCCTGCGCGGACATTACGATGGATTCCAGGCGCGATGTGGTCAACCGGCGTAATGAGCGGGCGGCCGAGTTGCGGCGCCGGCTCGAGTGCTACCGTGGGCTCCTGGGCGCGGCCGCAACAGGTATTGATACTGCAATTGACACGGCGGAAAAAGAGCTGCTGGCGAAGATTATCGCGCCGGTGGCGGGCAACACCAACGGGCAGCTTTTCGAGGGGGAAGCGCATGAGCAGCAACAAGTGTGATGCGCAGTTAGCGCTAATCCGGCTCGCCATTCGGGCGGTCGGAGATCCGCGCGCGCGGCACGAGCTCGAGCAGGCGCGCTTCGGCCTGTACGAGGCGATCGAGGCGGAGGATGCAACGATTGCCCGCGCCTGGTTGCGCACGCTGCGGCTCGGGGTGCGCGCCGTGCCGTCGTGGGCGGATGCCGAGGTTGCGGCGGCGCTCGAGGAAATTGAGGCAGTGCTGTAAAAAAACGGAATCTCAACCGCGGCCGCCAGCACGGGGCCGCAGAAAGGTCTTGACATCGCCCGATTTGGGGTATTTACTCAGATATCCCTACGCTAATGATAGGGCGATTTACTCTGCCGGCCGTAAGCCGGCTTTTTTTGATCGCGGGTTAGTGGACTGTGCCCACGCCAGTCTCATAAGCTGGAGAGTCCGTTAGATTCGGAACCCGCAACCAATCCCGACCTGCGGGCGCCAGACTCCGCAACCCGGGATCGGCCCGACCGCTAATCTCCTTCCGGCCGGGCCACCTTATTCGGAGTGAGCATGGATACGATACGGTTATGCGAACGCTGTTTTCCCGCCGTCCTCGCCGATTGCTGCGAGCGGCTGATCGAGCGCAGCATCCTGCGGTGCGAGCGCTGCCGGCGTGACGTTGCCGCCGCACTTTCGGGGATGCCATCATGAAGCGCGCTCTGGTTTTGATCGTCGAGGTCGCGCATATCACTGACGCGGAAGAGCTGCAGACCTATGTTGTGCCCGCTATCCGTGAGTACGCCGATGCGGTCGAGGCCGGGAGTAGGGGCAACAGGTCCTACGATATTCTCGAATGTGCTGGCGTACGCGTGACCGCGATTTCAGGGGCGGGCGATGACTGAGCGTGTAAAAGGCCGGTTACGCTGCATTCGGTTCGGTCAATACTGGGATACGCTCGGCCGGCCTGGGGTGATTCTGCATGCGTTTCTTGACGGCGAACCGTATAGCCACGCGGTTGTCAAAACACGCGGTTGGGAACTGAGTCGATCTGATTCGCGGACATTGCGCCGCGCTTTATTGTCGTACGCGGTGCACAGTTGAGACCCCTCACCCTCAAACAAGAGCGCGCCTGCCAGGAATTCATAAAAACCGGCAATAAATCGGCGGCTTATCGCATCGCTTACGACTGCTCGAAGATGAAAGAGGCTTCGGTCAATCGTCTCGCCCACCAGTTTTTCCTGAGCATCAAGATTAAGTCAAGAGTGGCTGAATTGATGGCTCCTGTGGCGAAACGAGCACAGATTTCAGTTGATCGCGTGCTGACCGAAGCTGCCAGGCTCGCGTTCTCGGATCCCCGGAAGTTTGTCGATGCTAGCGGCAGGTTGAAAGCAATCGAAGACCTCGATGACGACTCGGCCGCGGCGCTCGCTCAGTTTGAGATCAGCGAGGGCGAGATCGAGACCGGGGAGCAAGGCCAGACCATTTTGACGCGCCGCATCAAGAAGGTGAAGCTGTGGGACAAGAACGCGGCGCTGGACCGGCTTGCTAAGATTCTGCGCATGTTCGGGGACGCGCCGATTGCGGATGCGCCTGGAACGGTCACGATCCGGGTGTCGGGGGCAGATCAAGTAGTTCTCGGGATATCGGCGGCGCCGGCGCGGATTGAGCGGATTATCAACGGGGATTAAATGGCTGATGCTCAGGTAGCGCTCAAGCTCCCCGCATCGCCCGCTGACTACAAACTGCTCTTCGACACTTGGCGCAAGCTCTCTGAGGCCGAGCGGGGCCAGCTCTATCGCTGGTACTGCCGGCACGACCTGTACTTCTTGCTGCGCTACATGCTGCGGCGCGAGCGCCTTGAACATCCGTGGCTATTCGCCCGCTGCAGGGAGGTTCAGGCGGCACCGAACGGTTACATTGATCTATGGCCGCGCTTCCACTACAAGTCGTCGATAATCACATTCGGGCTCTCGATCCAGGACATACTCAGGGATACTGAGACCACGATCGGGATATTCAGCCACACGCGACCGATCGCAAAAGCGTTTCTTAGGCAGATCAAGGTCGAGTTTGAGACGAATGGCCCGCTGAAGGACCTGTTTCCTGACGTGCTGTGGGCGGACCCGAAGAAGCAGGCTTTAAAGTGGTCGGAAGATGACGGAATCGTAGTCAAGCGCAAAGGTAATCCGCCTGAATCCACGGTTGAGGCGTGGGGCTTGGTCGATGCGCAGCCGACCGGTAAGCACTTTCGGGTGCAGCTCTACGATGACGTGGTGGTCAAAGAGTCTGTCGGCACGCCGGAAATGATTGCCAAGACCACTGGTGCCTGGGAGCTGTCCCTCGCACTGCGCGACGAGGCTAAATTCGTCAGGCGCACGATTGGAACCCGGTATCACCAACTCGATACCTACGCCGAGATGATGCGACGTGGTGTAGTCGTGCCGCGGGTGCACAAAGTTACGGTGGACGGGACTGAGACTGGCACCCCGGTGTTCATGTCGCAGCAAGAACTTGCGGACATCCGTAAGGACTGGGGGCCATGGACGTTCGGCAGCCAGATGCTTCTCGACCCGGCGGCGGACAAGGTTCAGGGGTTCAAGAAAGAGTGGCTCCGGTTCCTGGACGTCGAGGAACGCTGGCGCGGAATGAACCGTTACATCTTGGTCGATCCGGCCGGGAGCAAGGGCAAGGACAACGACTACACCGTGTTTGTCGTGATCGGGCTTGCGTCAGACCATCGGTACTACACGACGTGGATTTATCGGGACAGGTTGAATCTGACCGAGCGCACCAAGATGCTGTTCAAGCTGCATCGCAAGTACCGGCCGCTGAAGGTTGGTTATGAGGAATACGGCATGCAGGCGGATATCGAACACGTGAAGTTCGTGCAAGAACTCGAGACCTATGATTTCGAGATCGTGGCGCTCGGTGGGCAGATGGAGAAGAACACCCGTATCCGGCGCTTGGTGCCAATCTTCGAGCAAGGGCGCATGTTCCTGCCGCGGGCGTGCGAGTACATCAACTCTGAAGGGCGGATGGTTGACTCGGTAAAAGCGTTCGTGGATGAGGAGTACAGCGAGTTCCCGGTCGCATCACATGACGACATCTTCGATGCGATGGCTCGGATCGTGGACGAAGACCTGGACGTCACATGGCCGGCAATGCCGGTTCTTGACGAGAAGCCGGCCTGGATGAAGGAACTCGCTGAGGACATGGCTGACGAGGGTGGCGGGTTTATGTCGAGGTAGGTAAGGTTCCACGTGGCAGCGTTGCTGTTTTTCCCTTTATAGACAAGCAGTTCGGCGTTTTTCTTCGATTTGTCACCGCGAGCTTCAAGCGAGTCGGCGTACAGCGTGTCTGTAGTACTGCATCTACTTCTGCTTCTGCTTCTGCTTGTATCCACTTTTGGACACTTATTCCACTTTTTTGGTTACAACGTTGATTGATTCGGTGTTGATTGTCACGGTTTGCTTGGCTTTTTTGCGGTAGTTTTCCATGTACTTGCGCTTGGTTTCCTTGATGGACTCCTCATCGCGCAGGTCGCGGTATTTCACGTAGTTTAGTAGTCGCCACCCGCCGTCGATCTTTTCGATACGTCGCCCTTCGTATTCCTGGCTGCGGCTGTGGCGGTCTGGTGCGAGGAAACAATCCAAGGCGACTTGGCAGTCTTCCTCGGGCACCCGAGCGCGGTTGGCGAGACCCGGCATGGAGGCAGCGATACGGCCTTGGCGATCTGCCATTGCGAGCATGGTGATCCACACAAGGCGGGTGCGTTCTGGTTCGCACCACACCGTTGATTCCGTGATATTGGCGAACAGCTTCGTGAATGAATAGAAAGACATGGCGTAACCTCCACAGTGGAAATTCTTGTCCACTAAGAGGATAACGGATACTGGTAGGGCGCTGTCAAGCACTTTTTTCACCGGCCCGATTTGGACTTAATCCAGGTCGGGCTTTTTCATGTACGTTTCATCTGACGCTTCACTGACGCAACACTTGACGAAAAGGAACCATCATGGACATCAAAACCGCAGGAAAAGCACTCGACACGATCGTTGAACAGATTCTGGCGCCGCAGGTGGGGCGAAACTCGCTCGCTAAGTTGGTGGGATATGTGGAATACGCCGGGGATCCGAACTCGATTCTCACGCCGGAGTTCATCAAGCAAGAATGTTTCGACACGACGAATTTAGAATTTTATCGAGCCACCGGCGTGACCAACACAAGCTGGGCGAAATTCGTGCGCGACATCCAGGGTGGCGGAAACGTCGCGACCAACACGGCGTACGGCACGACGACGCTTGCGGTCAATACGACCGGCGCGAACAACACGGCGATCGGCTATGAGGCGCTTGATGTCAACACGACAGGCGCGAGTAACACCGGGGTCGGCTCTGGGGCGCTGGGCGCTAACACCACTGGTGTTGACAACGTGGCCGTTGGTTCTCAAGCCTTAGTTGCTGCTACGGTAGCCACCGGAAACACTGCTGTTGGGAAAAGCGCGGCCGATGCCGTAACGACGGGTGTCAATAACACTGCCGTTGGTCTCAACGCGTTGGGCGCCGAGACCACCGGCATTCAGAACGTGGCGCTCGGCAAGGATGCGCTCCTGGTTCAAGTGGGCGCAAGCTCGAACGTGGCGGTGGGAACCTTTGCGATGGACGCAAATACGACCGGAGCGAACAACGTAGCAGTCGGCTTGGATTCGCTGGGCGGGAATACCACTGGGGCGGCGAATACTGCTGTCGGGACAAGCGCCCTGAAGACGAATACCACCGGGGTCGATAACACAGCGGTCGGGCATAACGCGCTGACTCTAGCCACTACGGCGAGTTCGAACGTTTCGATTGGTGCCTTCTCGTCTGATGCCATGACGACCGGGGCTAACAACACCGCTGTTGGAACTGGCGCGCTCGGTGCGGAGACAACGGGGATCAGCAACACGGCGGTCGGGTATCACGCATTGACTGCACAAGCCGGGGCGACTGGCAATACTGCGGTCGGGAAAGACGCCGGAGACGCCCTCACGACAGGCTCAAACAACACGCTGGTCGGGCTGGACGCGGGCGGCGCGATCACGACGGGCGTCGGTAATGTCGCTGTTGGCAAGGACGCGCTGCTCGCCAACACGACCGGCATTAACAACGTCGCGGTTGGAACCACGGCTCTGGACGCCAACACCACGGGCTCGAGCAACGTTGGCGTGGGTCTCGACGCTCTCGGGGCGAATACCGTTGGCTTGGATAACACGGCTGTCGGGACCTCGGCTATGGCCGCGAACACGACAGGGGTTGAAAACGTCGCGGTTGGGTTCCAGGCGTTAGACGCCAATACCACCGGGTCCAATAACTCTGCGGTTGGCTCGGGTGCTCTGGGTGCCAATACCACCGGAGCCAACAACACCGCGGTCGGTTATCAAGCATTGCTGGTCAACACGACGGGGGCTAGCAACACGGCGGTTGGTTCAGCTTCCCTTGATGCCAACACGACGGGGGTCAGCAATACGGCGGTGGGCGACACCTCGCTAAGTGCTAACACCGGAGGCAGTTATAACACCGCAGTTGGTGCGAGCGCTTTGGCGGCGAATTCAACCGGGGACAATAACGTAGCGATGGGCCTGAATGCGATGGCGCTGAATACCACTGGCGCAAGCAACGTGTCGGTGGGCGCGAACTCCATGGCTGCGAATACGACGGGAGCCAACAATGTCGCCGTGGGTCTCGGGGCGCTCAATGCCAATACGACAGGGGTGAACAACGTAGCGGTAGGTCGCAGTGCTTTGCTTCTGGCAACCGTTGCAACCGGGAACGTTGCGGTGGGGACCACGGCAGCGGATGCACTGACGACCGGAGTAAACAATGTCGCCGTGGGGCTGGACGCTCTTGGGGCGGAAACGACCGGTATTGACAACATCGCAATTGGTAAGAACGCGCTTCTGGCGGCCACCGGCAGCTCGCGCTGCACGGCGGTCGGGGTGGCGGCACTGGACGCGCAGACAACGACCGGGACCGACAATACCGCCATCGGCGCGGATGCGCTGGGGGCAGTGACGACCGGCATCAACAACACCGCGGTCGGGTCTCAGGCGGGTCTAATCATCACCACAGGGACGGGGAATGTGATGATCGGCAAGTCCGCCGCACCAAGCGCGGCAGGCGCGATCAACCAAATCGCCATCGGGGCCACGGCAACCGGACTTGCTGACAATGCGGTCGTGATCGGCGTATCAGCAACACAGGTTCGCTGTGACTTCGGCACGGATGCGGTTTGGGATCAAGCCTCCGATATTCGGTTCAAGAATGTCATCGGCCCATCCAAGCTCGGCCTGCGGTTCATCAACGAGCTTTCGCCATTCGAGTACACCAAGAAGCCGATCAGTGAATGGCCGGCCGAGTGGGGCGTCGAAGACGATGGTAGCGTCGATCCGTGGCAGAAGATTCTGGGCCTCTCCGCCCAAGCGGTAAAAGCCGCGCTGGATCGCTGCGGGGTTGAGGTATTCGACGGCTGGTCGCAAGACCCGAATGGCATGCAACGCATCGGCCCCTCGGCCTTCGTCTACCCGCTGATCAACGCGGTGAAGGAACTGGCGGCCAAATACGCGGCACTGGAAGCGAGGGTTCAATGACGTCTGCGCTGCGTGGTTTCAACCCGGCGCCAGTGCCGGGACAAGCAGAACAGGTGCGGCTGCATCTTGGGTGTGGCCGCACCATTCTCAAGGGCTGGTGCAACATCGACCAGACAAAAGGCCCGGGGGTCGATCTCGTTGCCGATCTTGGCATGTGCCGGCATCAGTCCCTGCCTTTTGACGCAGACAGTGTGGACGAGTTCTTTATGTCCCATGTCATCGAGCATATCAGGGATACCCTAGCGCTGATGCAAGAATTGCACCGTATCGCCAAGCCAGGGGCGAAACTTGTAGCTCGAGTGCCGTACGGATCGAGTGACGACGCGTGGGAAGACCCAACCCATGTCCGAGCATACTTCATTCAGTCATGGGGTTACTTCTCTCAGCCATATTTCTGGAAAGCGCAGTATAATACTACGGATGAATACGACCTGTTCGGTAATAGAGTGCATCCGAATCGCCTCTGTCCTTGGTTTGTGCGAGGCCCACTATCACCGTCTGCACAGGACCGGAAAGACTGGCGAAACATTTATCAAGAAGCGCACGCGGGCGGTGGGATGCTCGGTGACGGGGTGCGATCGGCAACACTACGTGCACGGGATGTGTCGCCTTCATTATCAGCGCGTGAGGAAGAACGGGGAGCCAGGACAGATACAGAGTTTAGTGATGCCAACTCTGGAAAAGTGTTCAGTCAAGAGATGCGAGCTGAAATATTACGCGAAGGGATATTGTCGAGCCCATTGGCGGCGGGTATGGGAGGGGAAGGAACCGGGGCCGATAACAGTGAGGCCGAGAAAGCCGAACGGGAAGGCGCGATTCATGACCGGGGGATATTGGCATGTGAGCGATCCCCGCAACCCCGGGAAAAGGATTGCAGAGCATCGTTTGGCGATGGAGCTGCATTTGGGGCGAGCACTGTATCCGTGGGAGAACGTACACCACAAGAACGGCAATGTGCATATGAATGGGCTACCGAACTTGGAGCTTTGGTGCAAACCGCAGCCAGCAGGTCAAAGAGTCGAGGACTTACTGAACTGGCTAATCTCCTCATACCGCACAGAATTGAAAAAACTCCTGAGTTAGGCAAGCGCGGTTGCGTTTGCACGCCAGTTGACTACGGATATCGGGGAGACTGGCAACCGGAGACCCTAGAGTTGATGGTGGACAAGGCAGCAAACCAGAACCTTACCCCGGATCTGATCTTAAAGCGGGTGTTCGCAGAGCGCAACGTGGTGCGTGAAATGACGGTTGTTTTGCGTGCCGTAAAACCCATTCGGGAACCGAAGCGTGAGCTTCAGGTCCTTCCCAAAATCAATTTCGTGACGGTGTGACCATGAGACGGGTATTGATAGGAACGCCAAACTACGACGGCAGGCTTGATGTGTGGTACGTGAACTCGCTCCGCAGGACCGAAGAGCTTTTGAAGTCTCGCGGAATCGAGGTTACGCCCATATTTCTGAGCTACGACGCGCTCGTGCAGCGGGCGAGAAACGATCTTGTTCGGTTTGCCGTGGAAGGCAAGTTCGACGATTTATTGTTCATCGACTCCGACATCGAATGGGAACCCCCCTGGGCGCTTGCTCTTCTGGAACACCCTGTCGATTGCGTCGGCGCCGCTTACCGCAAAAAAACTGACGAGCAAGAACTGTACGCGGTCAGGGCCAAGATGCTGATCCCGCAAGATATCAAAACCGGCCTGTGGCTCGTGGATGGACTCGGAACAGGATTCATGAGGCTGTCAAGGAAAGCGTTTACCGCGCTTTGGGATTCTTCCGAAGAGTACGAAAACGAAGGCCGCCAATGCCGCTGGATATTCGATGTATGCGTCGTGGATGGGAAACTCTACGGTGAGGATACGCTCATGTGCGAGAAACTGAGGCGGCTTGGTTTTAGCATATACCTTGATCCGTCATTCTGCCCGGCACACATTGGCATCAAGAAGTATCGCGGCGATTTTGCGGCTTACGTCGAGAAACTCGACCGAGCCGCAAAATCGGCAGCCTAGAAAGGAACCAACATGATCAGAACCTCAACAAAGTCGGCGACGCGGCCGGCCAACACGACACAGTACGCCGCCGGCGATGTGATGGGGGAATTATTCACCTTCTCCATCGCCGGAGAAAACGGCTGTGTGCGAAGCGCTGTTTTTAACGATTCCGCAGCGCAATCCACAAAGCCTGAATTCGATCTGATGCTTTTTACCGCAGCTCCAACCGTCGCTGCGGATAATGCGGCTTTCGCTCCAACCGATGCGCAAATGCAAGATCGTATCGGAACAATTTCCTTTCTGGCTGCGGACTTCAAAACCGGAAGCGGCAACGGCGGCACGGATATGACGGGCCGGGACATCCTTTATTCCTCGGTTGTAAACCGGGTGCTCTACAGCGTGATGGTCGCGCGAAACACGTACCCTCCCGTTTCCGCCGAGGTCTTTACGATAACGCTGGGCACGATCTCGGAGTAACCGTGCGCGGCTTTCTGTTGCGCGTGGGGCAACCCTCAAGGGATTCGGATGCTCCCAGGTTTTTCGTTGGCCCTGCGGTATCGGTCAGTGGGACGGACATTACGTTTACCGCAACCACGAGCGAAAATACAGACTTTGGTGTTGAGCTCTGGGTTGATGACTATGGTTCGCGCTTATCAGTTTGGTGGTATGGCGAGAGTGAGTCCGTTCATTCTCACGCTATTGGCGCAAGCGATGGTGTGCTTGTTAATACGGACTACAGCGACCAAATTGTGGTAAGAGACGGTGCTGGTAATGTTACCACTTCCACCGTCGGGACATTCACAACGTTTGAGTTTGATGGATTGTTACTAGGGCAAATTTAAGAGGAACACAAAATGGATTTAAACCCTCAATCTGGAAATTATCAAACTGTAGCCGGTGATCGAGGAAAGTTAATCGTGGCAAATGGGTCTGCTGCCCAGACGATTACCTTGGATTCTGTCGCCACTCCCACCGACGGAGCATTCTCAATTGAGAACGCCAATACTGGTGCAACGGTAGCCGCACGCACGGTCACGTTGACCCCATCAAGCGGCACTATTGATGCTGCTGCGTCTCTGGCGACGTTTCCTGGCTGGATCGGCACTGTGGCGTTTGATGGCACAAACTGGGTCTCAAAAACCTTGAGAGGGCATTCATTACTTGCGCCGATGGCAATCGGAACCGATCTCGCTGCGCCCGCCGCCGGAGCTTTGCTTTTCGGGATGGAAGTGGCAGGCCCCGGCAGTCTGGTGCTGCCGCGAACGCGATCACCAATAGATTTGGCGATGTTCCTTGAAATGTCCTCGCTGTTTGGGCGACAAAGTTATAGTTACCCGGTAGGAAATAACAGTATAACAGTGAGCACAGTTGGTGACGCTATAACCGCAATAGGCACGGCTACAGCCTCTGCTGGGTATGCAACCACCAATCGCTACACCAAAGCGATGAAAACGGACTACACCTCTGCTGCGGCTATTAACTCCGAAGCTGGCCGCAGAGGCGCGCAGAATCGGCTATCCGTGCCAGCGGGATTTTTAGCGGTTTGGCATTTTGGATTTAACACAATTGCGGCTGGAAACCGGCTGTTAGTTGGGATCATGAACGGTAACGGAATGGGGGCTGGCGAGCCTAGTGCTCTTGCCGTTGACCAGATCACCTTTGGTGCTGATGCGGCGGATACGCAGATACAGCTCATGTATGGAGTGGGGGCTGGGGGTAGAACCAAGGTAGCCCTCGGCGCAAGTTTCCCTTGGCCAGCCACGGCTTTGGTAGATTGGTTTGAGGCCGTGATGTATGCACCCGATGGCGGCGCGAACCTTTACTACCGCCTAACCAATTTGCAAACGGCCGCAGTGGTCAGTGGTAGCGTTGCGGCTGCGTCACTTCCCACGGCGTTTATAAAATATGTGGTCGAGCAAGGCACCGGATCATCGGCTGCTGCCTGTGTCTTTAGCACTGGTCATGAAAAGTTCTTAACCTTGGCGTAAGGTAGAAAATGGCGCACAACGGCGGTCGTTCCCAGATGAATTTCGGATTTATTCAATCCGGGAGAGAGTATGCGTATATCAACCACCTGAAAACCGCACAGAATTGGTTTTATCAGTCGGACAATACTCCGCCGCTTCCCTCATTACTGGACGCCAACGGATACCCGACGAGTCTCGCCGGAACCATCCGGACGGTGTTTTTCATCCCAACGCAAACCAGCCGGCCCGGTAACTGGGTAGTCCGATGGGTCGGAGAGGGGGCAATTGACTACTCTGGCGCGCATACCGTTATCTCCGGCACGTTCTCAAATACGGTGAACGGGCGCTGTGTCATTACGCCGACCCAAGCGGTTGATGCAAATTTGAGTCTGCGGATTTTGATGGGTATCGCGTCTGTTAACGCCGCAAACCCGATAACGAAACTTGAATTTCTGCATGTGGATGATGAGGCCGATCTTGATGCCGGCCAAGTATTCACAAGGCATTTCAAAGATATTTTAGGGCTAATAAACCCTGGAGTTCTGCGGTTCCAGAACATGACGCAGACCTACGGTGAATCCATGTGCTCAGTGTGGGCGCATCGGAGACCCGTGGACTATGTGTTCTACCACGGTTATGAAGCCCGAAGCTCACTCTACGGCGGGGTTACGACTAATGTGGGGGATGATTATTCCCTTGCGTTCGGTGGGTTCGTGCTTGCTGATAAAGCCACGGTCACGCTCCAGTTCAATGCCACGGCATCATCCTATCTCAACCCCTGCACGCTTAACGTGAATGGAACCGGGGCTAAAGCGATAAGAAACCGATCCGGTTCAGCATTTGCCAGCACGGAAGCTCCCCTTGCGGATAAATTCGCAATCCTGGTTTATGACGAGAACTTGAATGTTTGGATGAAGATGGGCGGTGATACCGCACTGGGGAATAAAGGAGGGCTAAACAATGGTGCCCCGATTGAACATCTGGTGCGTCTGTGCAATGAAGTCGGGGCGCATCCGTGGTTTTGCCTGCCACACTTTTCTCTTGACCCTGCGACGAACTACGTTACACAACTCGCCACATATTGCAAGTCTGCACTGGACAGCGGCTTGATTCCAAAACTTGAACCATCAAACGAGGTTTGGAACAATGCGTCAGATTTTGCTTCCACCAAATACGCCGATAACAAAGCATTCGCCCATTGGGGTGGCAGCACCACTAATCGGCATAACTGGATCGGGAAAGTTTTATCGACGATGGGGCAGGACATCAGTGCGGTCTACGGAGATGATCGCACGAAATATCAAGTTATTTGCGGGGTGCAAGGAGCCACGGGAGCTAGCGCCAGCAGCAGTAATCCCCGGCTTGCTTCCACTAATTACATAGCACCTGACGCGCCGCTGGATGGGTCAAACTCCAACAACGGCTCCGCGGCAAGTAATTGGGCTACTCACGTCGCGCTGGCGTGTTATTGGGGGACTGCTGTTTCTGCTGGTGATGAAACCACTATGGCGACGGAGTATGCTACTGCCTCGGTTGCCCGGAAAGCGGAACTCGTTAATGAATATGTTGAGAATAACAATCTGGCTAGCTGGGCAACATTATTTGGCCAGTGGAAAACCTGGGCTAATGGCTTTAGTCAGGAATTAACCATGTATGAAGGGGGCTGGCAGACGTTCTATAACAGCACGGCTGAGATAGACGCATTGCGAGTAGGAACCAAAATTGCGACTTCTTTGACCTCGCTCACCCTCCAAAATTACAATGCGTTTCTTGCCGCAGGGGGATTATTCCCATCCTGTTTTATGTTGGCGGGCTATCACCAATACACTTTAGCCGCGTCCAATCCGTGGTCAATTCTCGACCCGGACAGCTACCAGACTGTAGACCGTCCTCAGTGGGACGCGATTGTAACTTTCAACACGACTTCGGCTTCACGTCGTAAGGGCGTCGGCATACCAGGAGCGATGGCGCGATAATGCTGATCAAAAGTCAAATCTCGCTTGACCAGGTGGTGGTTCCGCCCTGTCATCACGTGGACAAGATGCTGCTCCTGGCGGATCGACACACCCGGGCTTCCCTTGCCATGGAACCGTGGGCCACGTCGGCGAAGGAATGCGTGGAATTCGTCGAAGGCAAGCAGTGGTCTGAGAAAGAGATCGCGATATTGAGGCGCGAGAAGCGCCCGGCGTTCAAGTGGAACCGAATCCGGCCGCTGGTAAGACTCGTTTTGGGCTATCACATGAACAATCGCACCTCGTCCAAGTACCTGCCGGGCTGGGACGGCACGGGAACCGATGAGGTTGCCAAAGCGTTGACCCAGCTTGACCGTCAGATCGCAGAGATCAACCAGGAACCGTATGTCGATACGGAAGTCTTCCTCGATGGGATGACAAGCGGGAGAGGATTTTACGACTACCGCCTTGGGTTTGAACAAAACGAGCTCGGAGAGACTTCGGCGGTAAGCAAGGATCAGTTTTCAGTGCTGCTTGACCCGGATGCCGAGGACTACGATCTTAACAAGGGGTCCTTCGTCATCGAGGACCGCTGGGCGAACCTTGATGAGATCGAGTTCGTCTACGGCAAGTCCGCCGCGGCCTTGGTTTCCCCTTTGGTCGGCGCGAGCGGGTTTTCAGGTGTTCCGTACTCGATTGTGGACTACGCGCAAACAATCGCGCCATGGCGGACATTCGGGGGAACGCGCGGTGTTGAGGGTTTCCAGGCGATGGAATCCTACTTCTTCCAGTCTTACGATCCGTCGCGCAAAAATATCCGCATCATCGACTGCCAGCATTACGTGAGGGTGATGCAGCGCTGCTTTCTCGATCTTGAAACCGGAATCAAGGAACCGATCGAAGACGATTGGGACGAAGCGAGAATCCAAAAGGCTTTGCAGTGGGCGGAAGAAAAATATCGGATGCGAGGCCAGGCAAGCCCGGTTCGTGTCGTAACCCGGCCGATGCGCCGCGCGCGTTGGACGACGGCTGTCGGAGATATCATCGTATGGGACAAGTGGAGTCCGTACTCGAGTTTCAGCATCATCGGGTACTTTCCGTGGTTTCGGCGCGGCAAGACCCAAGGCATGGTGGACGATCTGATCGACCCGCAGCGCGAGATCAACAAGCGGGGGAGTGTTGAGATCGACATCGTGACCCGCACCGCTCACTCGGGTTGGACGTATCACGAACAAGGACTTCGGGAAGAAGAGCAAATTAAGCTCGAAAAATACGGAGCGACCCCCGGCATTAATATCAAGTGGAAGGGCGAGTCTTGGATGGAGCCAAAACGCATCCAGCCGGCCGCCCCCCCGATGGCGATGGAGAGACTTCAGCAGAAAAATGTGGATGCTTTGAAGGAGATCAGTTCGATTAATGATGGTGCCCTTGGGGAACTCGATATCGTGCAATCCGGGCGCGCGCTGGAAGCAAGGCAACGGCAGGCGGTCGTTGGTATTCAGATTTACCTGACCAACATGAGCCGCACCAAGGAATTGACTTCGCGCAAGAAGTTGGAGTTGATCCAGGACCACTACGTTGAGGAACGCCTCTATCGGATACGTGGAGATGACGGTAAACAGGCGTTAATCACCATCAACAAGCGTCTTGCCGCCGGAGAAATCGCAAACGATGTCACGAACGGCTCCTACAGTTTGGATGTCGACGAGACGCCGTTGTCGAAATCGTACCTCTCGGCGCAGACCGAGGAATTGATGGAGATGGTGAAGGCGGGGATCATTCCCATCCCCATCATTCAGGACATTGCCGTGGATATGTCGAGCATCCCGCAAAAAGACACGGTGAAGAAACGTCTTCAGCAGTTCGCAGCCGCGCAAGGTATGCCGATGGGGGACGAGGCAGGCACTATTGTCGCGCCGGCGCAGGAACTAGCACAACGTGCCGGCAGCGTAGTCAATCAAGGCGGGGCACCGGTGCTTTCGCTTGTTGAAGGAGCCAAACCATGAGTGAGCTTTTGATTGCGGACAAGATCACCGGAGAACGGTTGCACAATATTCCGGAATCTTGGTTGGGAGCCCGGGTGGTGGGCTGGATGTATTGCGAAACGACTGGTGATTGGTGGATCGCGGCGTACTTGTCTGACGGCAAGTTGAAGCAAGCGGCATCGAGAACCGGCTATGCGCCTTCCATGCTCAAACAGGAGTTCGCGCTTCGCGTGCTGCGCCAGGTCAACCGCCAATGCAACTTCGGCGGCGTGTGGCTCGCCGGGTTTTTGGACAAGGACTACTTGGAAGAATTCTACCTGCTCTGGAAAGATGAGGACGGAGATATCCGGGTGCCAATCGAGTTTCCGTTTCCGTTCGAGACACTTCTGGGATGGAAGCTTGACAGTTTTTGCGTTCAGGCCGACGAAGCGTATTTGGTTTATGCCGAGTGGAAGCGCGACATGGATTATTCAAAATCGCAATTGGTGAAACGCGCCCAAGGCGAGAAAGAAATTGGAACGGTCATCCCCTTTGCGGAGGATGATGTGTGGAATGAATTAGACGACTGAACAAGCGAGTAGCTCCCGCTCGTTCAAAGCCCGCCTCCGGGGTCAATCGGGAGAAAGGAGCCTGACCATTAACAGGCAGAAGAACCCGCCTCACGCGGGTTTTTTATTGGCCGCCGCAATCTCGGGCGAAAGCGCCGCCGGCTCACGGGCGAACGGCAATCCACCTGTAAAGGATTAAACATGGCAACGAAAGCGGAAGAACTGGAAGAAGGCAAGGTGAAACTCTTACCGGAAGAAATCGAGCTCCAGGAAGCGGAAGCGGAGTTGGCAAAGGATGAGGATCCGGAAGCGGCGAAAGCCGCCGAGGAAGCCAAGGCCAAAGCTGAAGCCGAAGTTAAAGCTAAGGAAGAAGCTGAGGCGAAAGCCAAGGCAGAAACCGAAGCTGAAGCTAAAGCCAAGGGCGAGAAACCTGTCATCAAGGAAGAACCCCTGGTTAAGGTATCCGCGGTTTACAAGGAGCGCAAGTTACGTCAGGCAGCGGAGTATCAAAACGCTGTGCTGAAAGGTCAGGTGCAGGCTTTGGCCCATGTCGTGGCTCTTAAAAAAGAGGGCGACGTCACGGAAGGCGAAGAAATCACCAAAACCCCGGACGAGAGAATTGCCGAGATCAATGCAGAGAGATTGGAGTTGGCGAAGAGGTTCGACGCCGCCGAAATTTCTGATACTGAAAAGGTCACGCGGGAAATCGAGCTTGACGGGGAAAAAATACAACTTATCGTGCAAAGGGCAACGGAAGCAGCGATAGCGGCAGCACCGAGGGCAGCGCCGGCAACGGATCTGCAGTCTGAGGAAGCCATCGCAAGGCTTGTTGAAGAGTATCCGATTATCAATGTGCTAACGAAAACGCAGATGGCTCCTTTCGAGGAACAAGCCTATGCGGATGCGGAAGCCGAAGGTAAGCCGATATTCCCCGGAGCCAGAGGCAATCTTGAGTTGCGAACCCGGATAGCAAAGTTAGCCCACGAAGCCTATGGCTCGAAGATGGAAGCGTACTACGCCAAGAAATTCGGAGTCGATCTCAAAGCCGTCAAACCAGGAACAACCGCAGCGGCGTCAAAAGTGGCGGAACTGAGCGCGGCAGCTAAGGCCCGAGAGGCCAAGATCGCTGCCCAAAGCGGGTTCCCGCCGAATATAGCAGCTATGGGCTCGGCGGCAGGAGACGAGGGCATGACGGAAGCGCAGTTGGAAGCGCAACTCGATAACCCTAACCTCACGGAAGCAGAAGCGGAAGCGCTTCTCAAATCCCTGCCGGTGAGCATTCGACGTTCATTGGGAGGCGTTGCCTGAAATTAACGGGCAGTGTCTTCCTATTTAAGGAGCATCAATCATGGCAGATACTGCCTTTGGTTTGCTCACGAGCATGCAGAAAAAGGTGTGGTTACTCAAAGTTCGAGTGCAAGGTCGTCATCGCCAGTTCTGGGGATCGAACGGCTTCATCTCGGATAATTCTGGGGACACGAACACGCCTGTAACGCGTGTGACTGAGCTTACCGAAACTGAAAGAGGGACCGAGGCTGTCATGCCTTTGGTTCCTGATTTGTCGGTCGACAGCGGCACGGTTAGCGATAACCTGATGGAGGGGAATGAAGAAGCCCTGACAGCGGATTCGCAAACCATCCGTATTGACCAACTGCGACATGCGGTCCGAAGCCGGGGTGCTTTTTCCGAGCAAGAGACCGTGATTCGCTTTCGCGCCACGGCGCAAGAAAAACTTGCGTTTTGGCTTGCCGATGTGAAGGATGAGCTTCAATTCCTGATGATCGCGGGACGTGCTTTTACGCTGAACACGAACGGGTCAACCCGCGGGGCGAGTCAATTGCCCCAACTGCGGTTTGCCTCCGACGTGGTGGCGGCGAGCACGAACCGGATCATGCACGCCGGGGCGGCAACTTCGGAGGCGACATTAACGACAAGCGACATCATGAACTGGGATTTGATCGTCCGGGCGAAGGCTTTTGCCAAACGCAAGGCGCTTGCTCCCATTCGCATGGGTGGTCGCGAGTATTACGCTATTGTGATGTCAACCGAGCAATGGCGCGACCTCTCGCAATCGGCGGATTACAAGTCGTTGGTGAGCCAGGCCATGCCGCGAGGCACGGATAACCCGCTTTTCACCAATGCGAAGCGGGTGGTGGAGGACACCATCGTGTACGATCATCAGAAGGTCTTCAACACGCTCGGGCTTGCCTCGAGCAGCCGTTGGGGGGCGACTGGTACGGTCCACGGTGCGCAGGCGATCCTCCTGGGTGCGCAGGCACTCGGCATATGCGAGTTGACCAAGGGGTCGCGCATGGTCGAGAACAGCATGCGTGATTATGAGAACCGTCCTGGTCTCGGTATCCGCAACATTTTCGGGACGCTCAAACCGCAGTTCAAGTCGAAGTATGACAGCAATACCACGGAAGATTATGGTACGGTTGCCATCAAGACCGCTGCGGCAGCGTCCTCCTAACAGGAGGCCAACATGAGTCAAAGATTCTATTTCAAGTTGCACGACCAGGATGGTCAAGCAATCTCGGCGAGTGGGGGCGTCGTATTCGTCGCTCAACTTTCCGGTACCCTCAAGCGGGCGATCACGGACAAGGATGGGGTAGCTCTCACCAATCCGCGGGCGCTCACTACGGGTTCCTGCGAGTTCTACGTTGCAAACAGCGTGGTGAGTGCCGACCTCTATATCATGGCGCCGGGCGGACAGTTTCTTGTTGAAGCTGCTCTTGTCCCCGGTTCTTACGACTTCGAGGTCAGCACGCGGGAACGCAGGCAATTGGCGAAGATTCCTTTCAACATTGCCGATACCACGGCGGCCACCGAGACCGATACTGGTTTCGACCTGCCGGAAGACAGCTTGGTTCTGGATCGTCTGCACGGCGAAGGTCTCAATATCACCGCGCTGGATGCGACAGAAACCATGGATGTCGGTACTGGAGAAGTTACCCCTGCTGAAGTTGGCGGGGACGCGAACGGCTTTAACGCCGCCGCGGATGTGGGTGCTGCAACAGGCTATCTCATGGGTACCAATGGCGCTCTGTTTAGCGCCAATGCACCGTACCGGACAGAGGCCAACGCCGCACGCTCCATTACCTACACGCTGACAGCAGGTTCAGACACGGCGGCAGGGTTCATCCTGTTGCCGTACGTGCTGTGCGGGTAATGAACGCTTAGGCATTTGCCAAAAGCGTAACCAGGCCCGGAGGGCGACTTCCGGGCCTTTTTTCTGGAGAAACCATGGAACAGCAAGTAGGATCAGTTATCGACACTAATGCCGTGCTCACGCCAAGATTTCATGATGTCCCGGACGGGGCTGGCATCAAACGCTATGCATTGACCGCGAACGAGGCGACCGAAATGCCGATGGATCACGCTTTGAAATTCCTGCGCGACCCGGCCTTCATCGTGAAAAACGCTAAAGGAGAGATTATCAAACCCCTGGCGAGCAAAGATGTAGCAACTCATGTGCCGGTGCCCGGAGGTTTCGTGCTGGCGGAGTGGGAAGAGTTGTCCAAGGAGGCTCTGTACGTGCGTTGCAAAGTTTTACCCGGCTCCGAGAATATTAAGGAGACCAAGACACCGAAAGCCCAGATGATCGAGTTTTTGAAGGCGGTCGAAAAAGGCAAGGTCGTCAACAAACCGTTAGGCGGTATGCACGAAATCAAGAAAGAAGCCCTGGATGAAATGTTCGAGAACGAGGCCGTGTAGTGGCGAAGTTCTACAAAGCCTCGAAGATCGCGGAACTTGCGCTTCAGCGGATCGGCGCGTTTAGCGTGAACGACACGGCGCCCGATCCGATTGAAATGGAGCGCGCGCTTTACTGGATGGACATGGCGGTGGCCGAAGTCGTTGAAACAAACCGTTGCTGGTGGCTTGTGCCGGTTACGATCGTCAAAGCATTGACGGCTAACACGGTAAGCTATGACCTGTCGGATTTTCTCGGTTCCTCTTACCCGTCCGATGGAATTCTATTCCCGGTGTCCGCTTTCCTGCGCGATTCCTCGAGCCACGACGAGCCGGTTGAGATCATCCGGCGCGAGGAGTACGAAGCCATTTCCAAGAAGACCGAGAGTGGGACAACGAGCAGGATTTTCATCGACCGCGTGACTGACGACCAGAATCTGTACGTTCATCCGCAGGTAACGGCCACCGGTTATTCACTCGGGCTTATCGCCCAGGTTTATTCGCCCTCGGTTCTGGCTGGGGCGAAGATCGACGGCAACCTCGCGCACGGATTTTCGGCGGGCTGGCAGCGGTTTTTGGTGCTCGCAACCGCAGCTGAGATTGGTTCCGGCCCGGTAAGGAGGCTTCCGTTACAGGAAGTGGCCGATATCCGGGGCCAGGCCGGAGCGAGTCTTGCGAATCTGTTTGGCTACGCCAATCGGGAGAAAGTCTCCGAGCCGCGTAGGACGGCGGCCTGGGGTGAGGACTACGGCGACTCAACCGGTGTTAACGACTACGGGGAAATCCGATAATGCCACGAGCTTCCATACAGGATTTTGCGCTCGCCAATCCGGTTTACGCCGGGGCAACCGTGACGGTTTACCGTGTCACGGCCGGCGTGAAAACCGCGATCAAAATCACGCTCTACGACAGCTTGACCGGCGCCGGCACGCTCCTAAACCCGCAAACGCTGGATAGCAACGGGAAACTGATCCAGGCGGTTTACATCGACGAAGATTGGATTGCGACGGTAAGCGGGTTGACGATTGCAGATCACGACACCGGTATCGTATCGAACTTGATCGACACCGCGCAGGAACGACGCGACATCGTGTGGATGCAGATGAACGGTTCCAACTGGGAGGTCATCCTTCCGGACGGGACAAGTCTCGACATCAGTGCGAGCACGACCAACGGGCTTCAGGAAGCGCTCAATTATGCCCGCAACAACGGCTATCACCTGAAATGCCTTGGAGGGGGATCGGCTGGCAACTCCCCTACCGCCACTACGAGGGGGACAATCCAATGTAGCTCCGCGATCTCGGTGGGTACGCTCTACGATAAAGTAATCGAAATTGACGCGACCGTGAATTTTTCGTCCGGCGTGACGGGGCATGCGTGGACATGGGATTCGTTCGATCTTTTGAGGGCAAGAATCGGGCAAATCATTTATCAAGGGACCGGCGCCTTCATGCACTTCAACCAGTCCGGCAACGTGCCGATCGACAACGTACCGATCCAGGGGTACAGCACGATCGAGGTCGCAGCGCTGGCTCGGATGGGGGTGGCCACTGGCTCGGCCGGCGTCAAGTTTACCGGCAATGGCAACGGATTTTATGGCCTCAAGCTCCGGGTTCAAGACTTAAACGGCGAAAGCCCTGATGGCGCTGGCGGATACATCACGGCTGGCGTTGATTTGACCGCCGCCAATGGGGGCATGGGGGCTTGCGATATCGACATCGGCATCATGCACGGCGTTGCGAGCTTGGGCTGGCAGGAACCCAACAACGCCGCGAACATCATCAACAACCACTTCCGCGCCCACGTTCAGCTTCAGAACAACAATACGACTAGCTTCCAAATCGGCTCAGGCGGAGCTACGGGCGGTAACCTCTACGAAATCTCGATTGCTGACGTAAGTGCCACGGGCACGACTGGCATTGAGTTGCTGACCGGCGCAAGACGGAACAAGTTCATCGTCCCATTTAACGATGCGGATACTCAGGTCACTGACAACGCAACCACCAAGGATAACACTGGCATGTGGGGAGAGCCGCGTGGTCAGGGGAGCGATCTTACTGCGGCAGCCACGCTGACTGTACCTGCGGTTGGAACGTCATTCCACGTAACAGGTGCTACCGGCATAACCGAAATTGCGGTCACCGGGGAACGACGGGAACTGAGCTTCATCTTCGACAGTAATCCCGTGATTACGGACGGCAACCACTTGAAGATGGCCGGCAATTTCAACACCACGGCGGATGACACCCTGACCGGCTGGTGGGACGGAACAAACTTTTACGAAACCGGCAGAAGCGCCAACTAGGAGACCAGCATGAAACTCGTAATTCTCGCCATCGTTTTACTGGCAGGCTGCGCACCGCTAACCGCGCAAAACAGTACCGGCACGATCACAACCGGGAGCCGCTTCTACAACGCGGAGTTTGCCGCTAAGGCAGGACTGAATCAGGCGCAGACCGCCGAGTGCGAGCGTCAGGGCCGTGCGGTATGGGCGGCGGGGCCGGGTAAGAACGGCGACAGCTCGCCCTTGGGCGGGATCGACGGCGTTGCCGCAGGCCGCGCCTACGAGAAGTGCGTGCTGGCGAGCAAAAAATAACCATTCGAGACTGGTGGCCATGATGGAAAATTTATTCTCTATTGCGAGTTTCATTCTCAACCTCTTGCTGCTGCCGCTGCTGGCGGTGTTGTGGGATATCCGCATCAAGATAACGCGCTTGGAAACGACGGTCTGCTCGCAGGGCGCTCGGCTGACCAATGTTGAAGATCGTATCAACCGGCACTTGGAGCGCAGTCAGATCACGCCATGAGCAACGAACGACGCGCAAGCGACCAGGGCGCGGTTGCCGTTGCTGCACAGGCGACCAAGACCGCGAGCCGCACCTTCTGGGGCTGGGCCGAGCATCACCATATCGACAGCTTGGCTGTGATCGTGGTGACGCTGTGGCTCACCATTGACGTGATCCAGTGGGCGATGGCTTACGCGGACGAGCATTACGAGATCGAGGGCATGCAGATCGCCGCGATTATCGGCGCGGTGCTTACGCCGTGGGGCCTGATGCAGACGGCGCTGTTTGCGTTTTATGCAAACCTGAAAGCGAAAGCTGGCAATGGACGAGAGCCGCAGCAACCACAGGAGAAACCATGAAATTTGAAAACGAAATCGGTAAGGTCATAGTCTCGTTGCTCGCAACGGATGCAGTTCTGGCTACCAAGTACCTGAGCAAATACCAGACCATCAGGGCAAAGCGCGTGTGTTACAACAGGCGCGTCGCCAAGGGTAACAAACGGATACACGTTGTCGTCAGCCTTGGCAGGCCGAATTACACCGAGCGCGAGTTCATCAAGAAATGCCAGAAAGCGCGCGAGCCGTTTCCGGTCAAGAAAATCCAATTGAAGTATGAGCGAGTTAAATGACCGCCTGCAAATACGGCGATCCAACGTGCCCGTGCCAGGACGGACAGATTTGCCACTATGAAGGTGTGAGGCCAATGCGACCGCCAGAGGCGTGGATTTGCGGGATGCAGTATGCTGCTGAACTGTGCCACCAGCGCCCGCTCATGTTCGGCGAGGAATTGGCACGGGTGCTGAGGCACAAGATACCGGAGAGGAAATGATCAATCGCGTCGATCTGGCAGTGATCTATCCACACGCAAAGGCTGGGAATATCGACCGTTTCTGGGCGCATCTGAATGACGCGATGGAGGAATTCGATATCAATTCTCCGGCTCGGCAAGCAGCGTTTCTGGCGCAAATCGGGCATGAGTCCGGGCAGTTGCGATATTCTGAAGAAATCGCAAGTGGTGAAGCCTATGAGGGACGCAGCGACCTTGGCAATACCGAGGTTGGCGATGGCAAGCTCTACAAAGGCCGAGGTCTGATTCAGATCACGGGAAGGGCGAATTACAAAGCCTGTGGAGATGCGCTCGGCCTGGAGTTGATTGAAGAACCCGATCTGCTTCAGGAACCATTGAATGCTTGTCGCTCGGCGGCGTGGTTCTGGAGGTCGCGCGGCCTTAATCAACTTGCGGATGCCGGGAAGTTTGACCAGATAACCCGGCGAATCAACGGCGGATTGAACGGTCAGGCCGACCGTCTGGAGTTGTGGAAACGCGCGAAGGAGCAATTGACATGACTATCCTCCAATGGATCATGCTCGTGGCGTTCGCTGGTGGCGTGTTTTTGGCGGTCTTGTCGTTCATATTCAGATGGGATATGCACTCGACAATGCTGCCAAACCTCTATTTGTTGGCCATCGCTATCGGCATGTTCGCAATCGGAGCGCTTGCGGGAATCGTTTGGATTTTGAAGAAATTGTTTTGAAGGTCGACTGATGAAGAACCTGATCACTCGTTTCTTACCATCCCTGATTCCAGGACTTGGTGCTTTCGTTAATCCGTGGGTCTTGGTCGCCGTTCTCGCCGCCGGTTCCGCCGTCTGGTTCTGGGGCTATTCAACCGGACGCGACAAGCTCGACGACTACATCGCCAAGCAAGCCGTTCAGTCGGTAAAGATGGCGGATAAACGCGCCTCGGTCACGATTCGCGTCATGACTAAATACGTGGAAACCGCCGGTAAAACCGAAACCATCATCAAAGAAGTCGAAAAGGAGGTCGTCAAATATGCGGAACTTAATCCTAGTTTGTGCCTTGATGTTGCTTGGCGCCTGCTCCACGACGCCGCCGCCCTTAACACCATTCCCAACCCCCCCGGAAAAACTGATGAAACCCGGGGAGCGCCCGAAGCCGCTACCGCCCTCAAAACCGTCACCCAAAACTACGACGCGCACCACCGTTGCGTGGACAGGCTCGACGGATTGCAGGAGTGGGTGAGAGAGCAGAAAGCGGTTAAATAGATCATGCTCATTTCTGAATTTCAACTGTGGCAGCCGGGTTATGCCGGTGCAATCGTTCGCGTTTATATCGCGGGCACGACCACGCTCGCCTCTCTTTTCAGCAATGAGGCATTGACGGTCGCCGCTGCAAACCCGCAGACACTTTCAACGCTCACATCGAACGGAGTTAACTACGGCAAGTTCTCGGTTCCTCTGTACACGGGGTCATCCTACTATCTCGACATCGACAGCGGAGACCAGACAGGAATCGAAAGAATCGCGCTGACGACACTTGCCGGTCAAAATGCCTCCGACGCAGTGGTGACTCCAGATGGCGCGACGGTCGCAATACCGCTCGATGAGTTTTTAGACCGTTTTGTGTTTGCAGAAGACTATGGAGCAATCGGTACGACGGCAGCAACCAACAACGCCACCTTGACTGCTGCGATAGGGGCGGTCGCGTCGCGCGCTGGCGGAGTTGTGTACGTTCCGAACAATCAGTCGATCCCGTTCACGCAATTAACGGTCCCGGTTGGTGTTGTGCTCGAAGGCTACGGCAGGACGGGTAACCCAACTCTCATGTCAAGCACGGTCGGGGGCAATGTGATCACGCTTTCCGGCAACGGCGCCGGGCTCAGGAATATTGTGCTCGATGGCATAAGCAAACAGGCAGGCTCGGTCGGGGTCTACTCGGTCGCCAACGACGAAACCGTTTTTGACAACGTGCTGATCAAACGCTTTGCGACTGGGGGACATTTCAAGGGCGGACGCCGGAACAACTGGCGCGAATTCTACATAGACGGTTGCACCAATGGCATGAAGCATCATGGCGACGTTGACGTTGCCGGCGGTAGTCTTGGTGATCAGTGGGCAAACAACCGATGGTCAGGGGGTCGCATTTCGACTTGCACCGGCATCGGGCTTGATTTGTCGTACGAAGATAGGCAGGTCCGCGAGAACACGATTGAAAACGTAGGCTTCGAGGACAACACTGGAACCGCGACCCGGATCAATGGCGCCAGGATGACGGGCTTCCCGGGTTGCTGGTGGACTCGAAATACCGCAGACCTTGCGGTGCTGGATGACAGCGACACGAGCCAAACCGACAATACGGTCATTGGACTTCGCTTCGGGCCTGATGGGTCGATTGCTGGCGGTACTGTGACATCAACGTCAGCGTTCTCGGGCTTATGTCAGGACGTGACGTTCGACAAGATGCTTCTGTCGAAGACCACAATTACGCTCACCACGCCTTCCAACAACATTCTGTGGCGTGACTGCGTTGAATCCTCAGACGTTACGCTAGCCGGCAACGGGACCAGGATCGTCAGAGAACAAACCGTATTTGCTGACGCTCCGACTTCTGCCGTTGTCACAACGAATGCGACTACGACCAAAGCTTGGGAAGTTTCCCTCAATCCAGGGGAAGTCGGGCAGATCGAAGCTCGCGTTGTAGGCACGCAGCGCAATGGTACGGGATACGCAACGTACCACATCGCAAGACCCGTGCGCCGGCCAGGTTCGGCTTTGGCTTATGATGCACAGACCGCGAATTTCACGCTGGGTGCGGTTTTGACCGGAGCCACATCAGCAGCTACAGCGAGGATCATCGCCGATGCCGATGCCGGTGCGACCGGGACTTTGACGCTTAAAGATATCATCGGAATTTTCATCGACGGCGAGGTCATCACTGATTCCTCTGGCGGATCAGCGAATGCGAACGGGGTATTGGTGCCCGCGAACGCGGCTTTGATCGGAGCAACCACCAGCATAGAGGTTGCGGTTGAAACGGATGCGGCTTGGGGCTGCGATTTCGCGTTTGCGTCGGGAAATATCGAAGTGCAGGTAACCGGGGCTGCGGGAGCGGTAATCGAGTGGACCGCGTCTGCATCAGTTACTCTGAACTAGGATAATCATGCCCTGGAAGGACATCGACATTTCGGAGAAACTCTTCCAGAACGTAACCGAAGCTGCCACCGTAAGCGGTGCTGCAGCGTTGGAAAACGCGTTCATGAACGAACAGAAAGGTATCTCAAGGTTTCCTGGCTTGGCCAATGTCGTGACCTTGACCGGGAACCTCCCAACTTATCTTCATGAGTGGGACAAGGACTTAATCGCAGTAACGAACGGCCACGTCTACCGGATCAATCAGGCGGGAACCGCTACCGATGTGACCGGAGTTCCCGTGTCGGGCGACGGCAGGGTTGTGTTTGACCGCAGCCCCAACGAGCTTTTGATGGCGGCCGGCGGCCCGATTATCCGGCTTGGCGGGCCTACGACGGAAACCTTGTCCGAGGATGCGCCGCTTTCGACCCACGTTGGTTACATCGAGGGCCGCGTGCTCGCTTCGGAACGCGGCACAGGGAACTTCCTGCATTCGGCGGCGAACAGCTTCAGGAATTGGGACCCGATCGACATTTTCTCCGCTGATGTCAAGCCGGACCCGATCAACGCGCTTTTTGTGACCCCTTACCGGGAAGTCATGGTGCTCGGGATCGACTCGATGGAACAATTCGACCCAATCGCGAGTGCAGATACGCCGTACGTGCGCCGGTGGGGGGTGGCTGAAGGTCTTTCTGAGCCATATGCCAGCGCTTTCGTGGATAACGCCACGTGGATGCTGAACCGCAACCGAGAGATCGTCAGGGCTTCCGGGCAAGTTTCGCAGTCCTTCGGTGACGATATCGGCATGACTCTGGAAGGGCTGGATGACTGGTCGATGGCTTGGATGACCGGGATGTCGGTCAAAGGCCAGAAGTTCTTGCTGCTGCAAGCGCCGAACGCGACGAATGTCTACGGGACAAAGGGCGTGACCGTCGTATTCGACTATCGTCAGAAGAAGTGGCTTAACCTTTACGGCTGGGATTCTGATCTTGGAGTTCCTTCCCGCTGGCCCGGGTGGAGCTACTATCGGCTATGGGACCGGCATTTCGTCGGCGGCAACGGCCGGGTGTACGAGCTGGATAACGATACCTACGCTAACGCTGGCGTGACGCAGCGAGTGCTGTGGCGCTCGGCGCATATCGACCTGGGGGAGATCCGGGTTGATGATGTTCAGCTTCGTCTGAAGCGAGGTTCGTCTGGATCGAACGCGACTGAGCCAGTGATATCGCTTCGCTTGATCAAGAACAACAAGGTCAAGACGCGCTGGAACCGGAAGGGCCTTGGACTGGCCGGCGACCGATCAATGTACGTGAACTTCGGCCCGATGGGCTGCGCTGAAACCTGGCAGTTCGAGATCGACATGACGGATGCGGCGGATTGTGAAATCACGAGACTTCAAATCCTGCCGACACCCATAGGACAGCATTAATGGCTGTTCCGCAGCCGCTGGTTTTAAACCCGCCTCGGTTAACGGGTGACCTTCGGGTTGACAACGCCAATACGAATTCTTGGTTGTGGCGGTTTTACCAGCAGATCATCCTCGAGGATGAAACCCGTCTTGGAAGGCAGGAGGACTTGGAAGCAGCGCAGGCCGATGCAACGGCAGCTTTGGCAACGCTGGCCGACCCGGAATTAGTAGCGCTCGCCGCATTGGTGTCAGCCGCCGACCGCCTACCCTACTTCACCGGCTCCGGCACGGCGGCGCTGACCACCTTCACGGCTTTCGTCAGAACGATCGCTGATGACGTTGATGCGGTAACCGTCAGGGCAACCATCGGTTTAGGTTCGCTCGCGGTATTAAGCTCGGTCGATACGCCGAACATCACGGATGACGCAGTGACGTTCGCCAAGATGCAGAACTTGTCGGCGGATGTCATCATCGGGGCGGTCGGCGCCGGAAGCCCAGCGGAAATCAGTTGCACGGCGGTCGGGCGCGCGATAATCGCGGCGGCCACGGCGGCGTTGCAGCGCGCGGCACTGGGTTCCACTACGGTCGGGGATGCGCTCTTTATTGCGGTGAGTGAGGCGGCGGCAAGAGCAGCTATCGGGTTGGCGGACAGCACTTACACGCCAACGCACACGAACCTTACGAACCTGAGCGCGACGACGCCGCGGGTTACCACGTATGCTCGTGTTGGAAACACAGTCATTGTTGGCGGTGCTTTCAGTGCTGATCCGGTAGCACCGGCAGGGGCGACAAGTTTTGAAATGTCGCTCCCTATTGCATCGAACTTTGCCAACACGTTTGAGTGTGGCGGGACGGCCTTCTCTCCAAACGTTGCAGGCCAAGGTGCGGGGATATTTGGAAACGTAGCCAACGATACGGCTCAGGTTCAATGGACGAGCGGTGACATCGCGAATCAGGAAATGGATTTCCACTTTATCTATCGGGTCATCCCGTAATGGCAATTTCATTTTTTCCCAGTAAGATCGACGAGTGCCTAGTGTTGTGTCTTTCGACGGACACGAAGCCAGCGTCTCCAACGAACAATTGGATGCTGATCGAGATTGATTCGGGGAAAGTTTTTCGTGGCGAGAACGGTGCATGGGTTGAAAAAATAAACAATTCGTATCAACCATCCGGATCCTCGGCTTCATGGGGAGGGGTTTCCGGGACGCTATCGGCGCAAACCGATCTTCAAGCTGCACTTGATGCGAAAGGAACATCGAATTTTAACGGGGTATACTCAAGCCTGAGTGGCATCCCGGCGACGTTCGCCCCTGTCATCGGGGCGGGAGCCACCCAAGCTTGTGCGGGGAATGATACGCGGCTTTCGGATGCACGCACTCCGCTCGCGCACAACCACGATGCGTCTTATGAAGCGGCTGGGGCGGTTGCGGCGCACGCTGCTGCCGCCGATCCACACGCCGGATACCAGAAGGAGTCGGAAAAGGCAGCGGTTAACGGATACGCTTCGCTCGGGGCGGATGGCAAGGTTCCTGCGGCGCAGTTGCCGGCTGCGGGTTCAGACCCATGGACATACCTGCGGTTGGCGAGCGATTTCCCGACTTCGAGCGCGACCGCAGTGGACATTACCGGACTGGGGTTCGCGCCGGCCGCGAACCAACGCTACGAGTTCGAGGCGCAGTTGATGCTCAGGACGGCGACGGCGACGGTTAACCCGCGAACTGGGCTGGCGTGGCCTACCGGGATGGTCGACGGCGTTGCCAGCATCGACCAGTCGCAGACGGCAACCACTCAGTTGATGGCCAGAGGCAGCATTGCAGCGGCCTTGTTGATCGCGGTTGGCGGCTTAACGAACACGACGGCCTCATGGCCGTGCACCGTGCTGGGTGTCGCTGTTGCGGGGGCTACGCCAAGTGGCAACATCAGGCTGCAAATGGCAAGTGAGACCGCTGGCACGACCGTAACGATGCGCGCGGGATCGTTCCTGAAATATAGGACTATTCCGTGAATCTTTGCTACATCGTTTTCATCGTTTTCGTTTTTGGACAACCAGATTTTGAGGAGCAACACATCATGCCAACTTACACAGGCACACCGTTAAGACCAGGACGCACGCAAACGCCGATTCAGGCGAAAAAACCCTCTCCGCGTTCGCTGGCGACTTCTGGCGCGCGTGGAGGATATCGGGCAACCGGCGGCATCTCAGTACCGGAAGAAGTGTCAGCGCCGCAAGCCGCTCCTTCCGGTACACGAGCGCTCGAGACCTTCTCGGCGCGAGTTCCAGAGCAGCCGAGCGCTTTGGGGCAAGCGGCAATGGGTGTCGGGTCGAAGCTCGTTGGCAGCGCCCTGGAAAAGCCCATTAGCAATGCCTTCAATTACGGCAAGAATGCTTTCGACGCGAGATTTAACGCAAATTACAACGATGTCGCCGGACCAATAGCAGGCGCTATTCCGAAGGCGGGGGGCGGGTTTACTTACCCGAGCGGAGCAGAGACATTCCCGTACGTTGATTACGGATCAGCGGTCGGTGTGCCGTTGGCGGAAGCGGCAGGCAGCGCCGGGGATTGGGCCGGGGATGCAGGAGATTGGGCTGGTAGTCTTTACGGTGCCGATGAGTTTGCCGATGTTGCGATGGAAGGATATAGCGATCTTGCCGGTGAGGCAGGCGGGGGCATTCCTTATCTCGGCGCGGGCATCCATGCCTTGCAGGGCGATTGGGGTTCTGCTGTGGGCTCCGGTATTGGATATGCCGTTGGTGGACCGGTCGGCGGTGCAATTGGCGGTTTCGTTGGCGGAGCTCTCGACGATTGTTTCATCACCGAAGCGGTGATGGCGGCCGGCGGCAAGGGCGACGATGCCGAACCACTCCAGGTCTTACGCTGGTTCCGGGACAACGTGTTGGCGTCAACCCCCGAAGGCCAGCAGATGATCCAGCAATATGAACAGATTGCGCCGATGGTGGTGGAGGCAGTGAATCAGCGCGAGGACAACATGGCGATTTACGCTTCGATCTACCAGAAGTTCATCGCGCCCGCAGTCGAAGCGGTCAAGGCCGGCCAGTATCCGCAGGCTCTGCAAATCTATTCCGCGATGGTGGCCGAGGTCACGCAGTACGCCCAAGCAACCGAGGGAGCCATGCAGGAAGATATGGCGATGGAGGGCATGGAAGAGAACGCTCAAAACGTCGCTCAAGACCCGCAGCGCGCGATGATGGCGGCTCCTACCGGTGGCGGGGCGCTCAACCAGTTCAACGCCCGAAGCGCCTATCCAACCCCTCTTCGATTCGGAAGGAGATAGACCGTGGAATGGCCTGATTTCTTCGGCAACATCGACTGGGGCGGCGTAGTTCAGCGTGCCGTGCCGGCTGCCGTGCCGGCTGTCGTCGGCAGCGTGATGGCGAGTAACGCGAATCGCCGTGCTGCAGAAACGGTAGCCAATGCAAACGCGGGATATGCGAACTTGATGGCCCAGGCGCAACGAGAGTCCGAAGCAAGGCTCGGGCGGATTGCCGAAGAAGGAGCGCCTGCCGTGTCTTACCTCAGAAACGTCATGGCCCGTCCGCCCGAAGAACTTACCCCGCAGCAGCAAAACTACGTCGGCGATGTTCGCAGGCGCACCGGGAATCAGTTGGCTTCCCGCTTGGGGGGCCGATCAGCGACCGCGGTTGCAACCAAGGCGGCAAGCGATATTTACGGGAACACCGTAGCTGCCAACCAACAGCGGGCCGATGAAGCTGCACGCACCCTTTATCCGAGAAACCAGCAGGCCGTGATGGTGAATGCAAATCTGCCTCTTAATGTGGCTGGCAACGTGGGAGCCGGGAACATGCGAACGGCGGAGACAATCGGCGCGGGTCAAATTGCGACCGGGCAGCAGCAGGCTGAGTCCGTAGGCGAGATCATGTCGCCCAAAGGAGATGTGATAAACGCTTTGGCAAGCTTCATGGCGACCGAGCGCAAGCGACCTTCTTCGTACTCAACAGGATAAGCCCATGCCTCCCCTTGATTTCATAAAGACCAATCCGGTAACGAACACCATCCGGCGTAACCGGCAGGACGAATTGCAACAGGCAACGGGGGCGCTTGCGCTGCAGAACGTTGCTCAGGGGATGGAGTCGCGGCGGAGGGCTGCGGAACAGGCTGACATTGAAGAAGAAACGAATAGGCTCCGTTTGAAGGAGTACGGCACAGAACAGCCAACAGTTGTGCCTCAAGTTCAGGTCGCGCCAGAGCAGGCAATTGCCGCGCCGGAAGACGGGGTTGAAGCGCTAGCCGGTGTTGTTGCAGAACCCGTTGCTCCCGGGCCGACCGCACCAGCCGCAAGCGTAGCTCCGATGGGGGCTAAAGCCTTGACAGGATTCGACGCAAGTCGTGGCAGATTACAACGGGAAGCCGCAATAGTGGCCGGGAGGCACGGTGCCGGAAGGCTGGCTCCCGATATCATAAACAGGATGTCCGTGCTGGAAAGGGAAGAGCGCGCGCACGGAACAGAAAAACGCAAATCCGAAGACGCCCACGTCACAAACGCGATGAACCTGATCGTCAAAAAACAGTGGGCCGCTTCCGAGCAATACGCCAAGGCGACCGGAGTCTACGACAGACTCGCCGCTCTCTTCACGGATCCCAAAGCTCGCTATGGCGCCGAAAGCGTTGTGGACCAAGCTAAACAAATGGGTTTGGATGATCTGAACGCGCTAACTTTTTTAAACGGCGTTATGAAGAATATTGACAACGGTATGCCGTGGGAGCAGGCAGTGCAGGTTGGCACGAATGCCGCGATCGAGCAGGCGAAGAAGAAGCCTGTCGGTGGTCCAATCGAAACGAATACCGGAATTTACGAGCGCACCCAAGGCAGCGGCACGCAGCCTATTGTCGGGCCGGATGGGAAGATTCTCATGCCGACGAATCGCCGGATGTTTCTCGGAACTGGGCGCGGCGGGGGCGGCAAGTTGCCGCATGTCTCAAGAACGATTACGGGCCGCGACGGAAGTGTATCGGTAGTCATGTCCGATGGTTCTACAAAGAGACTTCTAAGCCCGGACGGTAAGCCACTTTTGGCAAGGGATGCGAGCGGCCCAAGACTTGCGATAGCAATCGGCAAGATGTATCAGGGTTATGACCCGAGTGATCCTGCAATGATGACCCCAGCCGAAGCTTTGAGACTCGGCAGAGACGAAGCGGCAAGGCTAACGGGGGAGCAGTCGGCGCAGCCGTCGCCTGGTGGCACACCGGCAACAGGTAGACCGAACCCGAACGACCCGCTTGGCATCAGGCGCTAATGGCTCTCGAAGAATTCAGAAAATCCTATCCACAGTACAACGACCTGTCGGATGCGCAAGTTGCCGACTCGTTGTACGAAAAGCACTATTCCGACATCCCCAAGGATGAGTATTACGCCAAGATCGGAGTAGGCGCACCCCCTTCCCCAGAAGAAGCCGCTCGCGCATCCCTCGCCCCCCGTATCGTTCGCTCCAAAAGCGGTAAACAAGCCCATCTTGTCGATGTTGGGTTTCAGACTCAGCCGCCGTTGCCGCCCGGGACCAAATTCACCGAAGACACTGGCGCTCAAGCGCTATCCGCTTTTACCGCGCAACCTGAAAAACCAGAAGCCGCGTCATCGCTGCGCCGGGTTGCTGATGTCGGCATTTCCGCTGTCAAGGGCGCGATTGGCGTACCGGAATCTATCGTTGGGCTCGCCGACATCGTTACTGGCGGCAGATCAGGGAAGCTTGCCGAGGAAACAGGATTCAGGCCTAAGGAAGCCAAGGCTATTCTCGACGAATACTTGTCGCCTCAACAGCAGGCGGCGAATAAAGCGCTGGCCGACACCAGTGGATTTTTCCCGACAATTGGGACGGCGTTGCAAAACCCCAGCACCATCTTACATTCCGCGATTGAATCGTTGCCGCTGATGGGTGCCGGTGGCGTTGCCGCGCGCGGTTTGGTGAAGGCTGCAGGAATCTCGCCGTGGGTTGCCGGTGCCATCGGCGAGGGCTTGGCGAGCGCTGGGCAGAATGCCGAACAAGTCAGGCAGGAAACCCCTGGCGGGTTGCTGTCGCCAGGTCAAACTGCAACTCAGGTCGCGTCAGGCTTTGGAACGGGTGCCCTTGCTCTTGCCGGTGCCGGGCTCGCCAGAAAACTCAATATCAATGACATTGATACTTGGATTTCTGGCGGCAAACTCGCAGCGCCAGTTGGCGCGAGCGGCAAGGGATTTGCACGCCGCCTTGCGGAAGGCGCTATTTCAGAGGGCATGTTCGAGGAATTGCCGCAATCCTTGCAAGAGCAAATGTGGCAGAACTACGCTCTTGACAAGCCAATCATGGAGGGTGTCACGAAAGCTGGTGCCATGGGTATGCTGACCGGCGCCGTGATGGGGGGGCCTGCTGCTGCACTGGCTGGCAACGCCCAGATGCAGGCCGTGCCGAACAACCAGCTTGCCGGCGAACTCGAGCGCGTCATGGCCAGCAAACGCCCGGTCAAGGCCGAACTAGCCAAGATCGAGAAGGAAAAGGTTGCTCAGGTATTGCAGAACCGGAACCGGTCTTCAAAAGCGTCCATCGTCCAGATGCACGACATTGCGGGAGACCCAGATCCGGCTCGCCTATCCTTCTCGCGTGATTTCTTGAGTGGCGCGCCCACCATCATAGACGGTGGCGACATTCCTGCTGCACATCGGGGTCGTCAGGATCAGATCGTGACGGCCGGCGGCAGATCAATACCCGTCCAATACGCCGTGGTTGAAGCTGCCAAGCTACTCCCGAGTCATTCGGTGGACGGTACGCCGAACGCAGGCTATACCGAAGGGGCCCCTAACAAAATGCGTGTCATTGCCGGCAATGGTCGCGCTGCCGGCATAAAGGGAGCTTACGCGATCGGCACGGCGGCGAAGTACGCCAAGGGTATTGGTGAAGATACGGCGTTACACGGGGTCCCGAAACAGGCGATTGCTGCGCTGCGGCAACCGGTATTGGTGCGGATCATGCCGGAATCCGAAGTCACGGCCAACATGGGGGACGAGACTAATATCGCTGCGACGGCCGCGCTATCGCCCGCCGAGAAAGCGGCAACGGATGCACGCCGGGTCGACGTCACGGCTCTTGAGTTCGGAGAAGACGGGGAAATCACCCCGCAAGCGGTTCGCCAGTTCGTAACCGCAATGCCGGAAACGGAGCGCTCAGGTCTCATTGACGAGAATGGCGAACCGACCCGGCAAGCCTACGAACGCCTGACGAACGCGGTTTTCATGCAGGCGTACCAGGACGTCGATTTGGTATCGCTGCAATCCCAGGCGACCGATCAGGAAGCCAGGGCGGTCATGGCGGGGCTCGTGCGCGCCGCAGCACCCATGGCGAAGCTCGAAGGCGCCGGCGGGTTGGATATCCGTCCTATCGTGATCGACGCGGCGAAAGCCGCGATCAACGCGAAGCGCGCTGGCGCTTCCCTTGCGACCTACGCCAAGCAGCGGGATATCGAACTGCCGGAAGACGCCTACGTCGTGCTCAAATTCTTTGCCAACAATCTCCGCTCGGCGCGTAAAATAGGCGATGGGTTGATCCGGGTAGCGACGACTGCGGCCGAGCAGGCCGGCAAACCTGCCGAGGATATGTTCGGCGCGGTGCCGAAGATGACCCGCGCAGAGATTCTAAGGAGACTTGAAAATGAAGGCGCAGGCGCGGAAGTTGTGGCGGGGCAAGCCGGGGCAAGACCTCCTGGGCCGGATGTTGGAGGGCCAGCCGTTGACCGGGA
>ERZ1292632.372-Hain-H43-01um-R2-372-length-46698-cov-6_pt1 | contig 46698 bp, 45 predicted proteins | sample MGYA00564407_ERZ1292632 | MGnify/ENA primary metagenome ERZ1292632 (study PRJEB36523, sample SAMEA6512637) | groundwater metagenome | collected 2019-01-08 | study: AquaDiva: Metagenomics assemblies of 32 groundwater samples | reverse complement strand
ACTCCAGTTTTCCAAACTGGTGTCGGGAGTTCGATTCTCCCATCCCGCACCAATAAAATAATAAATGGGGGCATTCCTATACTTTATCAAGACCAAAATAGTAATCCCCGCGGTCGTAGGCATAAGCGCGCTTTTTGGCGTAAATTACTCAAGCGAAAAGCCGATTCCCCCGCCGGCAGAATCCCAAAAAATAGAAATTGCCGTAAAACAGCCGGAACAAAAAACTCAGACGGCAACCGGCACGGAAAAAAGCCCGCAAAACAAACCGGTTTCATCCTCTGCCACAGCGCCGGCCAAGAAAAAAACGTCCGCTAAAACCGCTTCCTATCCCCCGCTTAAGCTGGAAACAATACAAAAAATAGAACGCGGCGAAATTCTTTCGGAGGCGGCCGAAAACGACAAAATTCGCGGCGAACTTGTAAATATTTTTTGCACGACCAAAACGGACGGTTATTTGAAGCCGTTTTCCGGAAGCGGGGTAATTGTAAGCGGCACCGGAATTATCCTCACCAACGCCCACATCGCCCAGTATTTTTTGCTTAAGGACTACCACATGAAAGACTTTATTTCCTGCGTGGGGCGCACCGGGAGCCCGGCAATCCCCGCTTACACTCTTGAGCTCCTTTACGTTCCGGAAAGCTGGCTTTCTCTAAACGCCGCGAAAATAAAAGAGGAAAGTCCACTGGGAACAGGAGAAAATGACTATGCTTTTCTCGGGATAAACGGAATGATAACGCAGGGCGTAACTCTCCCCTCGCCTTTTCCTTATGCAGAAATGGAAATGAATGATCCTTTTGTCGCCGGAATGCCGGTTCTCCTCGCCGCATATCCCGCCGGATTTCTGGGCGGAATAACCATTGAGCGCAATCTTTGGGTTGCCTCAAGCGTTTCAAATATAGAAAAACTTTATTATTTCAAAGATGTCGGGGCAACGGATATATTTTCCGTACAAGGCAATATCATTTCGCAAAAAGGGGCTTCCGGGGGAGCAATCGTAAGCCTGATATCGGGGAAACTTCTCGGCGTTATAACAACCGCCACGGACTCAAAAACGACCGGGGAACGCGAATTAAACGCTATAGCGACGTCTTACATAAAAAAAGCGTTTGAGACGGAAAACGGCAAAAAAATAGACAGTTTTCTAAATACGCCGGTTGAAACTCTGGCCAAAGAATTTAACGAAGGGGTACGGCAAAAATTGACCAAAATAATGACTGACGCCATAGGTACTCAGTAATTTAGTGAAAGGGCGAGATTCCCGCCAAAAAATGCTACATTTTAAAGACTTTTAAGTATCTTCTTATACGAGATTATTATCGGGGTGCCGAGCTTGCACCGAGTGCCCGCAAGGTGCAAGGGCCGGAGGCAGACGTGCTGAGGCGGGGTCGCGCGCATTTACAGCAGTAAATGACGCGTGACTAGAACTCGGACCGTCTGAATTTCTAATGGAAATTCCCACGGAAGTCCCCCAGACTTCCGGATATTTTCTTTCTCGGGGCGCCGGGAATCGAACCCGGTCCGTCTGGTCCCAAACCAGATATACTACCGGTATACTACGCCCCGAGAAAAAAAATATCCCCAAACCAGATATATTTACCCCGTAGGGAGCTTCGCTCTCCTACTGGGGTTACCGTTATACTACACTCCGACAAAAGTCTCGACCCCAAAGCATATATACTACCGTTACCTGCCTGCCGGCAGGAGGGCGGCAGACAAGGGGGATTTTACCATAAAATAAATACTATCCCCTACCCCGCCGCGGCATTTTCCGTAAACCTAACTTTCGCCTCTTTTTTATTAACATCAAGGAATACTGCGATAACATCAATCTGCCAATCTCCGTAAAAACTGCGCTCGGCGCAAAATGTTTCAATCGTTCTCGTCAGACGTTTTAATTTATTATAATGGACATTTTCTTCCGGCATGTAAGAAGTATCTCCGCTAGACGATATGGTTTTAACTTCAACGAAACGCATGGAGTTCCCTTTTTTGGCGATAATATCAATTTCTCCCCACTTTTTTCTGTAATTTCTCCCGACAATAAAAAATCCTTTATTCTCAAGAAAAATTGAGGCAATTTCTTCCCCAACACGTCCGACCTCTCCCCTCCCTAGGCGCAAAAAATCATTCATAACATGTTTCTTTGGTAACTTTTTGTTTCACGTGAAACAAAAAGTTGATTTTATGATTTAAAGAAGATTTTAAACGGACAATTTACTAAAATGTCCTTACTTAAAGCCATATATTACTAATTTACTGACATTAAATGTGTCTTTTTATCTTATCTGTGTTTATGTCCCTTATACACATGTGAACAGGTTTATCCACAGTTTTGCCGTATAAATCTTTATTTCTACGATTTGTCTATTCAATTTTAATTTTCTTTATTGTCTTTTGTAAGAGACATTTTGTGGAAACGCGGAGAATGATCTGCCTGCTTGAAATCATGTGCGGGTAAGGAGAATCGGCTACAACTCTCGGCTCGCCGTCGCTCGCCTCGGTCGCAGCCCCGGCTCGCGGCCTCGCGTACTCGCTCGGCACCGCTCCTCCTTTCGATTCTCCACGCAGGCAAAGCAGTTTGCCTGCTTAAAACTCCTGTGCGGGTAAGGAGAATCGAACTCCTGTCTCATCCTTGGCAAGGACGTGTTCTACCACTAAACCATACCCGCATTTTTAACTAACAACTAACAACCTACGACCTATAATATAAACGAAAAATGAGGAAAATAAAAGTATTTTTATTAGTTGTTCGTCGTAAGTTGTAGGTTGTGAGTTATCTGATGCCCCCGCCAGGACTCGGTCACGGCTCTTTTCCTGCGCAAAAGGCCGCGACCCCGCCTCGCCTCCCGCTAAAGCGGGATGACTCCGGCTTTCGAGTCCTGACGCGGCGCAAGCAGTTGCGCCGCTGCGGTGGCTCCGCTTCGCTATGCCCCCGCCAGGACTCGAACCTGGAATACAACGTTCGAGGCGTCGCGTGATATCCATTTCACTACAGGGGCAAATGTCTCTCGTACTGCGATTATACGGTTTAGCTGGGGAAATAACAAAAAATAATGTAGAATAATAATTAATAAACCCTTAAAATTTCCGCTAAAATGACTAAATTAGCCATACCAAAAGAGGTCCTGTTGGTAACAGAACGGCTTCAAAAGGCTGGGTTTGAGGCGTATGTCGTGGGCGGATGCATACGTGATGCTCTCTGCGACAAGAAGCCGAATGATTGGGACATAACCACCAACGCACTGCCGGAGGATATACAAAAATTATTTGAAAATACATTCTACGAAAATGATTATGGAACAGTCGGCGTGGTTAATGAGAAAACGGAAGACGAAACATTAAAGGTCGTGGAAGTAACCCCGTACCGCGCGGAAGGGAAGTACACCGACAAAAGACGACCGGATACTGTAAAATTTGTCGCTAACTTGGAAGAGGATTTACACCGGCGAGATTTCACCGTTAATGCTATTGCCTATGATCCATCTAAGGGACAAATAGTTGACCCTTATAAAGGACAAAAGGACATAAAGGACAAAATTATACGTGCTGTAGGAAAACCGGAAGAAAGATTCGACGAAGACGCCTTAAGAATTCTAAGAGCAATAAGAATAGCAACTGAAACCGGTTTCACTATAGAGGAAAACACCGAAAAAGCATTGATAAATAAGGCTAATTCACTTGAATCAATCTCTAAAGAAAGAATAAGGGACGAGTTCGTGAAAATAGTAATGGCTGAAAAACCAATGAGTGGCGTTATTATGATGCACAAACTTGGCGTCTTGAAATACGTTTCACCTGAAACAGAAAAAGGGTTACATGTGAAACAAAATGGCGACCATATTTATGATGTCTGGGAACATAATTTAAGAGCACTTCAGCATTCTGCTGATAATAAATGGCCGTTACACGTGAGACTCGCCGCGCTGTTTCATGATGTTTCCAAGCCCGAAACACGAAGATGGTCTGATGAAAAGAAAGACTACACATTTTATGGACATGATGTGGTTGGTTCACGTGTAACAAAAAAGATAATGGAGCGACTTAAGTTTCCCGTGAAACTAATTGATACTGTTTCAAAACTTGTTCGCTACCACCTTTTCTTTTCTGATATAGATAAAATAACATTATCCGCAGTTAGAAGAATTGTGAAAAACGTTGGCCCGGAGAATGTCTGGGATTTAATGAAAGTACGTGCCTGTGACCGTATTGGCATGGGCAGGCCAAAGGAAAAGCCTTATAGGTTAAGGAAATATGAAGCCATGATAGAAGAGGCAATGAGAGCACCGGTATCGGTTGGAATGCTTAAAATTGATGGGGCTGGGGTAATGGAGGTTACACGGGAAACACCGGGACCGCGTGTTGGCTGGATTTTACACGCCCTTTTGGAAGATGTCCTTGAAGACCCTAATCTTAATACAGAAGAATATTTAAATAAAAGGACATTAGAGTTATCTAAAATGTCCGATACGGCCCTAAAGGACATCGGGGAGAGGGGAAAGGAGAAGAAAGAGGAAGAGGAGGCGAAAGAGGTAGCCGAGATAAGAAAGCGGCACTGGGTCAAGTAAATGAAGTGGATTTATACAAAAGTCTCGGATAATTCGGCACGTTTTACGCTTGGGATTGAGGGTAAAAAACAGATGCTCTGTTTTGGCATAAATCCAAGCACAGCGGCACCAAATAATTTAGACAACACGGTTAAATCGGTTGAAAGGATAGCTAATCGGCATAAATTTGACGGGTGGATAATGCTTAACATTTATCCGCAAAGAGCAACTTACCCAGATGATTTGCACGTTGAATTTGACAAAAAATTACATCAAGAAAATATGGACAGCATTGAGAAACTAGTGAAGTCGCGCGGGGGAAAGATAAAGATTCTTGCCGCTTGGGGAACATTAATTACTAAAAGAGAGTATCTAAAAAACTGCTTAAGGGATATACATTTACTGCTCGAAAAATATAAATGTGAATGGGTCTGTATAGGTAAAAAATCTAAAGACGGCCACCCCCATCATCCCCTTTATCTAAAAAATAGCGAGAGAGTAAGGCCTTTTAACATGAAAAGATACATTAAATCTCTTTAGTTAAAAAAATCCAAGGAATGCCCTTGGATTTTTTTGGCTTTATTTTATAGGGTTATTTCAACTCTAGTTCCACCGGGCAATGGTCCGAGCCGTAAATGTTTGAAAGAATCTTAACCCCCTTAACTTTTTTAAGCATTTCCAGTGTGGTGAAAAAATAATCAATCCGCCAGCCGACATTACGGTCACGGGCGGCTGTTTTAATGTCCCAGTATGTATAGGATTCGCTTTTAGCGGGGTAGAAGTGGCGAAAAATATCAACGTAACCGTGGTAAACGACTTCGTCTAGCCACGCCCGCTCTTCCGGCAAAAACCCTGTGTTTTTCTCATTTTCCTTGGGTCTGGCCAAGTCAATTTCTTCATGGGCCGTGTTTATGTCACCGCAAAAAATTATATTTTTGTGCTTTTTGCGAAGTTTCTCAATAAATTTCAAAAACTCGTCGTAAAACTCCAGTTTGTATTTAAGCCGTTCCGGCCCGCCACCGCCGTTTGGAAAATAAACATTCAGCAAAACAAAATCCTTGTAATAAGCGGCAATAAGTCGCCCCTCGGTGTCATAGGCGGGCTGTCCCATTCCATATTCCACCTTCTCCGGTTCAATTTTTGAATAAATAGCGACTCCACTGTATCCTTTTTTGCCGTTTTTGGGATGGGAAAAATATGAAAAGTATCCCGGGATTTGGCGGATTTCTTCCGGTAATTGTTCCGGCTCGGCTTTTACCTCCTGTAAGCACAAAATATCCGGCCTTTCCTTGAAAATCCACTTAAAATCGCCACGTTTATGGACTGCCCTAAGCCCGTTTACGTTCCAAGAGATGATGTTCATTGTGAAAGTATAGCAAAAATACCTTTTATTTTTTACGGCTATGGAATTTTTTATGAACGTCCCTTAGCTGTTTATCCGTCACATGCGTATAAATCTGAGTCGTGGCAATATTGGCATGCCCCAGCATTACCTGGACGCTCCTGATATCCGCCCCATTCTGGAGTAAATCGGTGGCAAAACTATGTCTTATAACATGCGGCGTTACCTTTCTTGATATTCCGGCTTTGGCGGCGTAATGCCTGACTATACGCTCTATGGAACGGGGAGTAAGACGTAAATCTTCCTTTGATTTGGAGGACGGACTATGCTGAACAAACAAAGCGTCATCAACATCAACTCTTTTACCGAGATAAGCGCGGAGCGCCTCCTTTGAAGCGGAAGAAAGGAAAACAACCCGCACCTTTTCTCCTTTGCCGCGAATTGAGAATTCATCTTTATTTAAATCAATATCTCGGGAAAGCGAGCATAACTCGGATACCCGGAGGCCGGTTGAGAAAAAAAGCTCAAGAATCGCCTTATCCCGCAAGCTTTTTATGTCATCCCCGGATGGGGAACTCAAAAGCCGAGAAAGCTCGTCTCCTTCTATGAGGTCAAGCGAGCGCTCGGAAACTTTGGCCAGTTCAATTCGTTCCGGCGAAAGGGCGTCTATTTCGCGCTTGCGCAAGTATTTTAGGAAACTTCTTAGGGCTATAAGGTGATAATTCTGGGTCTTTTTCTTTAGTGTTTCGTTGACTCCGCCATTCCCTGGTTGCCTATTTAACCAAAGACGGTATTCACGAACAGAATTGTCCGTTATGGCTCTGGGGGAGTCACTTTTTATAAAGGACAAAAATCTATCCAGATAGCGGCTATAATTTTCGACCGTCTTTAAACTGCGCCCGCGCTCGATTTCTATATGCTCCAGAAATTGGCGTTTCAGGTCACTTAGCTTGCTCATTGTTTCATTATCTCACACTATAGCGTCGCACAATAACAAATAATCAACACCTCTGTAACATATTTGACAAAAACATATTTTTATATTACTCTTAAACAAACCGCGGGGAATCCTTGCAAATACGTATTTTTTGTGATAAATTTAAAGCAATGTTAAAAGGAAAGAAAAAAGAAAAAGTAATCAAGGGACATCAGGTACACGAAAAAGATACCGGGTCTCCGGAAGTGCAGATTGCCATCCTCACAAAAAGAATTGAGGAACTTTCGGGCCATTTGAAGAAACATAAAAAAGACAACCATTCGCGGCGCGGACTTATTCAAATGGTTGCCGACCGCCGAACTCATTTGAAATATCTTGAGCGCAAACACAAAGAGCGCTACAAGACCGTTAGCAAAAAATTTAATTTGAAGTAAATCAAGGCAGTTAGTCTTGATTTACGAAACTCTGTTAAATAACTCTGCCATTGCGAGGGGAGAAGATTGTTTAACGGGGTGATATATTTAAGTTAGTAAGTTTTAATATTTAATGCTCCGCTGTGGCGGGGTTAGGCCTACGGCCTATTTAACAGGGTAAACATGGCAATAATTAAGCAAAAAAATCAGCGCGTGGGAATTTTTATAGATACTCAAAATCTCTACCACGGCGCCAAAAACCTTTACAAAGCTCGCGTTAATTTCGCGGCAATAATGAAAGAAGCGGTTGCGGGACGCCAATTGGTGCGCGCCATCGCCTACGTCATAACCACCGAGAGCAGGGAGGAAGCCAACTTTTTCGACGCGCTGGGAAAACTGGGGATTGAAACTAAGACAAAAGACCTTCAGGTTTTCGCCGGCGGAGCCAAAAAAGCAGACTGGGATGTCGGACTCGCCATAGACGCGGTCAAGCTCGCGCCGAAACTCGACGCCGCTGTCATCGCCTCCGGCGACGGCGACTTTGTCCCGCTGGTGGAATATTTGAAACTCAACGGAGTTCAGGTTGAAGTCATTTCTTTCGGTAAATCTTCGTCAATGAAACTCAAAGAGGCGGTTGATGATTTTATAGATATGTGCGACGACCCGAGAAAGTATGTCATCAGGCCGCGCTACGAGAATAAAAAACAATAAATATAATACTTAAGAAAAAACGCTCTTCAAGTGGGCGTTTTTTTAACGGGCGTTTGGCGATATAATGAGGAATATGAAAAAACAAGAATATCGCGCGGAGGTCGGCGGCAAAACACTTCACGTTATATTTTCTGACTTGGCTTCTAAGGCAAACGGTTCGGTAATGCTTTCCATGGAAGACACGGTGGTGCTCGCCACGGCGACAATGTCAAAAGACAAACGAGATGGAATCGATTTTTTCCCTTTGACGGTTGATTACGAGGAAAGATTTTATGCTTCGGGGAAAATTCTGGGCAGCCGCTTCGTGCGCCGCGAAGGGAAACCCAGCGACACGGCGATACTTTCCGGCAGAATGGTTGACCGCGCCATCAGGCCTCTCTTTGACCATGATTTAAGACACGAAGTGCAAATAGTCATAACCGTTCTTTCAATTGGCGATAGCGACCCGGATGTTTTGGCGCTCAACGCCGCTTCAATCGCGCTTGCGACATCGGATATCCCGTGGGGAGGGCCGGTAAGCGCCGTCAGAATAGGGTCGGAAGCTGGCGGAGAATTTTCGGTGAACCCGCCGTTTAGCGAAAGCAAAGATGATATCCTCGACCTTGTCGCCGCGGGCAAAGACGGGAACATAAATATGATTGAAGCTGGCGGGCGGGAAATCAGCGAAATAAACATCACCCGCGCGCTTACGCTTGCGGTAAAAGAAATCGAAAATCTTGAATCTTTTCAGAAAAAAATCATAGGCGAACGAGGCGTCCCAAAAAAAATAATAGAAAAAAGCGCTCTAAAAGAAGAAGTTGTAAAAATTTTCAAAAATGAAATCGCCCCGCAAATTGAAAAAGTTGTTTTCTCCAAAGAAGCGGGCTGGCACCACATAGAAAAACTAAAAGACCATTGGCTATCCATAGTCAAAGAAAAAATCCCCGACGAATCGCGCGCGCTGGCGGCGCAATATTACGAAAACGCAATAAATGACGCGTTAAAAGAGGGCGCGCTTGAAAAAAATATCCGCGCCGACGGAAGGGGATTCAATGAAATCCGCCAAATAGAGGCGGAAGCGGGAGGAATTTCCGAAAAACTCCACGGCACTGGAATTTTTTACCGCGGTGAAACGCATGTGCTTTCGGTTCTAACCTTGGGCGGCCCGGATGAAGCCCAGCTTATTGACGGGATTGAGGTCAAAGAAAAAAAACGTTTCATGCATCATTATAATTTCCCGCCTTTTTCATCCGGAGAAACCGGCAGAATCGGCGGCACAAACCGCCGCGAAGTCGGGCACGGTGCACTTGCGGAGAAAGCTCTCATCCCGGTACTTCCGAGCGAAACGGAATTCCCGTACACGCTCAGAATTGTTTCGGAATCAATGTCATCAAACGGGTCAACTTCCATGGCCTCCGTCTGCGCGTCATCTCTCGCGCTAATGGACGGAGGAGTACCGATAACGCGCCCTGTTGCCGGCATCGCCCTAGGGCTCGTATACGGAAAAACGGGAAAATATAAAATTCTTTTGGATATTCAGGGGCCGGAAGACCATCATGGAGACATGGATTTCAAGGTAGCCGGGACAAGAAGCGGGATAACGGCGATTCAACTTGACGTAAAAGTTGAAGGCGTGCCGGTCAATGTTTTAAGCGAAGCGTTAAACATAGCCCGTGAAGGGAGAGTGCATATTTTGGACATGATTGAGCGCGCCATGCCGAAACCACGCGAAGGAATTTCACCGTTCGCTCCGCGCGTGCTTATCGCAAAAATAAACACGGAAAAAATCGGCACCGTCATCGGCCCGGGCGGTAAAACCATAAACGGCATCAAAGATAAAACCGGCGCCGAGGAAATAAATATTGCCGAAGATGGCATCGTTACGATAGTCGGGCGGAATGGCTCCGCCGAAAAAGTGCTGAAAGCGATAGAAGAGCTGACTCATGAACATAAAAAAGGGGAAAGGTTTGAAGGAAGAGTAACCAGAATTCTTGATTTCGGCGCGTTCGTTGAATTCGCGCCGGGCGCCGAGGGACTGGTTCATATTTCTGAAATCGCGCCGTTCCGAATAGAAAAAGTTTCCGACGCGGTTTCCGTCGGAGAGAAAGTCCCTGTGGTTATAAAAGAAATAGACATGCGCGGACGAATTAATCTTTCAATAAGAGAAGCCGACCCGGAATTTGCCGCCAAAAAGGGTCTTTCCGGCGGGGGAATAAACAAATAAATATGACCGAGGGTCAGCAAACAATAAATATCTCCGAAGAGGGGAAAATAGAATCGGCGGGCGGGGCGGCGGCGGCGCTATCAAGCATTCCTTCGCGCGTAGTTCGCACGCTTGAAGGCGACATCGCTTCGGCAATGAAAGAAAAAAAGGGTTCTGTCGTTTCAATCGCCATTGCCGAACAGAAAAAAAGAGAAAAGGAATTTCATTTTGAAGGGGCGGAAACGGGAAAAAATTCTTTTTTTGTTTTTGCTTCCGTTGTCGCGCTGGCGGGCGGTATTGTTCTTTTCGGGTTTATGTTTTTTGAGAGGCAAAATGCAAATCAAGAGCCGCAGGAACAAAAAACTCCGTCCATAGTATTCGCAGAAAAAGAAAAAGCGATAGAAATGGCAAAAGCGTCGCGCTCCAAAATAATAAGCGAGGTCTCAAAAGAAACCAACCAATCAACGTTAAAATTAAATACTATTGAGCAAATAAGGTTCATGGAAATTTCCGGGGACATAAAAACCGAACTTAATGTTAATGGCCTGATTTCGGCCATGGGGACACACATGCCCGGAATTCTTGAGCGGTCTTTATCGCCAGAATTCATGCTGGGCATTCATTCGTGGGACGGCAATCAGGCGTTTTTGGTTATTAAAACCGATTTTTATGAAAATGCCTTTCTCGGACTTTTGAGGTGGGAACGCGACATGGCGGGAGACTTACTGCCTCTTTTTGGTAAAACCATATCGGATGAAAACCGATACCTCTTAGAGAAAGATTTTTCCGATATCGTAATAAAAAACAGGGATGCCAGGGTCCTGTACGACAACAACGGAGCGGTTTCCATTATTTACGCAATCCCCGACAAAAAAACCATTGTTATCTCCTCCCACGAAGACACGTTAAGCGAGGTTATTGACCGATTGAGCGCGGCCGGAAAGAATCAGGCACGGTAAATTGCATCAAACAAAAATATGATATTATGCGCCTATGGAAATAAATACCGAACAGTTTAAAAAACAACTTCTGGACGAAAAGCTTCTTTTGGAAAATGAGCTTAGCTCCCTTGGACGAAAGGTTCCCGGCAGTAAAAACGACTGGGAAACGACACAATCCAATATGGATATCCTCAATTCCGATAAAAACGAAGCCGCAGACCGCATAGAGGACTTGGAAGAAAGAATTTCCACGGAAAATGAACTGGAAATCCGCTTTTCGGAAATAAACCGCGCTCTGTCAAAAATTGAAAAAGGAACTTACGGGATTTGTGAAAAAGGGGACCATCCGATTGAACCCGCCCGGCTTAAGGCTAACCCCGGCGCCCGCACCTGCATGGCGCACATGAAGTAATATCGCGCAATGATATCGAGGATTTATTCGGCGCAGGCGAATCTCCTCACTGCTCATATAATTTCCGTTGAAACGGACATTGCCCGGGGACTTTACCAATTCTCCGTTGTCGGCCTCCCCGACAAAGCCGTTGAGGAAGCACGCGACCGGGTAAGCGCGGCGATAAAAAATTCAGGCCTCGGCTCGCCAAAACAGAAAAATCAAAAGGTCGTCGTTTCTTTGGCTCCGGCGGAACTTAAAAAAGAAGGTCCGTCATTTGATTTGCCTATCGCGCTTTCGTATCTTTCCGCATCCGGAGAAATTTCTTTCAATCCGAACGGAAAACTTTTTGTCGGGGAACTTTCTTTGTCCGGCGGCGTACGGCCGGTGCGCGGAGTCTTGCCGATTGCGCGCGAGGCGGCCAAGCGCGGATTCCAGGAGCTTTATGTTCCGGAAGAAAATGCCGAGGAAGCGGCGCTTATCGGGGACGAGCTCTCGGTTTTCGCGGTTAAAGATTTGAATGCTCTCATAAAACATCTTTCGCAAAAGGAAAAGGGGAATAAATTGAGCGCTAGCCCAAAAACGGAAATACGGTACAAAGAATCCGATTCCGGTGTTGGGTTTGAAGATATACGCGGGCAGGCATTCGCTAAGGGGGGACTCGCAATCGCCGCGGCGGGCGGGCACAACGTCGGCATGTATGGCCCGCCGGGAACGGGCAAAACGATGCTGGCGCGGGCGTTTGCCGGAATACTCCCTCCTCTTTCCGAAGAAGAAATTTTTGAAGTTACAAGCATTCATTCCGTCGCGGGACTATCCGACGGAGAACTTGTTACTGCGGCGCCGTTCCGCGCGCCACACCATACTTCGTCATATGTATCACTCGTCGGCGGCGGCGCAATCCCGCGTCCTGGAGAAATAACGCTAGCACACCGCGGGGTTCTTTTTCTGGACGAATTCCCGGAATTTGATAAGAGGGTGATAGAATCCCTGCGCCAGCCCCTTGAAGACGGGAAAATAAGCGTAGCGCGCGCGAAAGGTTCGGCGACTTTCCCGGCGCGCATTACTTTAGTCGCCGCCATGAATCCTTGCCCGTGCGGGTTTTACGAATCGCCTAAAATCAGGTGTGTTTGCCGCCCGCAAGATATTTTGAAATACAAAAGAAAGCTTTCCGGCCCGATTGTCGACCGCATTGATTTGTGGCTTCCGGTTGAAACGGTTGATTACGGGGAACTTTCCGAAAAGAAAAAGTCCGGTGAAGGGAGCGCAAAAATCCGTGAAAGGGTAATGATAGCCCGGGAGCGCCAGCGCGAAAGGTTCGCCGGGGCCGGCAAAAAAATAAAATTAAACGGCGAAATGAGCGCGCGCGACCTGGTTTCAATCGTAGACCTCGCGCCCAGGGTTAAAAAAATATTTGAAACCGGGGCTACCCGCCTTAATCTATCCGCGCGGGGTTTTCATAAAATGATAAAACTTGCCCGTACTATCGCCGACTTAAACGAAAGCGATGAAGTGGAAGAATCGCACGCTCTCGCCGCATTTCAATACAGGCCGAGAGCAAAATAGAAACAAGTAACTTATAACAAGTAACAAATGGTCATGCGCAGGACTTTATTTTAATTTCTTGTTATCAATTACTTAAAGTTTTTTAAACTCGCCAACGATTAGTTCCCCCACGGATTTTTCGCTCCGCGAATTTCAAAGTGGACATGCGGCCCGGTAGAGCGGCCGGTGTTGCCCAAGTATCCAATAAGCTGGCCTTGATTAACATGCCAGCCTACTCCGGCAACGTTACTGACCAAATGGCCGTAGACGGTCTGCGTCCCGTTATTGTGCTGAATAACAATGTAGTTTCCGTATCCTCCGTTCCAGCCGCCCTGCCTGCTTATGATAACGTCGCCAGCCGCTGCCGCAATTATCGGAGTTCCTTGCGGCAAGCCGGCTAGGTCCACGGCATTATACCCGTGGAGTCCCTGTGAACGATATCCCCCGACAACCGGCCTTATGAAATAACCGTCAAGAAAAGGCCCGCCGGAGTCATGAAGGCGAGATTTCGGGCGGCTTGATTTTGCCAATGACTGCGGAATGACACCCCCTTCCGCGTCAGGAATTATAATAGTGTCCCCGGCGCGAAGCTTTGTCTCAAGCGATATCCCGTTGAAAACAAGAATTTCGCCGATATCGGCTTTATATTTGTCGGCTATTTTTTTAACCGTATCGTTCTCTTTTATTGTGTACCGTATCCCGGAAACCGGAAGAATGACGAGAGTTTGTCCTACGGAAATCGTACCGTTTGTTAAATTGTTCGCCCAAACCACGGTGCTCGGGGAAACGTTAAACATTTTGGCGATTTGAGAAATATTGTCTCCTTTTCGGACCACATAAATGCTAATTTGGTCGGATTCGTTTTGAAACAAGTCTTCCCCGGAGCCTAGGGGGCTCCCATCAGGCGATATGGCTTTATTGTCAAAAATGTTAATGTCACCACCCCCGCGGGAGAAGATTTCGGGGCCGAAACTGGCGGCAAGAAGGGGAATATTTTGTGAATTTTTCTCTTCTTTTATTTGTTTTTTCCCTATTAAGCCCTCGAGAAACGAAAAAGCCCCTGCGTCGGCGGAAAGGGGGGATGAAAAAAGTAAAACCGAGGCGTAAAGAAAAAAAGCCAATGCCGGGGCAGCCGGAAATAAAAATTTCTTATATTTCAGAAACCAGCCAGAAAGTCTTACTGCGGCGGTTTCGTCTTTTTTATGAAGGAAAATAAGCCTAAAATAGCAATTGTCCTATTCCGTTACAGGACGACCAAAAGATGTCTGTAACTTTCCTGAAATATGGCAATTTTTAAGGTAATTTCATCCGATAGACTGACAAAATGGCTTAACCAAGCCATTTACCGTATATTCATTCATTCTTACCCTATATTAAATGCTATAGAGAGGGGGGGCGTAAGTCAAGCAAGGCGGGCGCAGGGGGTGTGAACATAAAAACCCAAGGCAAAACGGCAAAATATAGGCCCCTGCGCCAAGAGCACAGGGTCATTACAAGCCTATATTGGCTCCTCGGCTCGGAAATACTAAAGGTTACTTCAGTATTTCTCTCGCTCTACGTCGCCAATAAATACTGCCCCGACAAAAAACGCCGGTATTTAAAAAGACAAATAAAAGACGTGATATAGTTTCCCCATGAATCCTGCCAGAAGTTCACCTATCGTTAGAATTATTAAAAGTGCTTAATGGAGAGTAGCGCCTTACGGCTTCATTCTTAGTAAAATATCCTTAATCTTTAACTTCTAACAGGATGAAAATCATCGGGGAATCGCTAAATAAGGAGCAGGCGCGGGCGGCGGCGCATAAAAATGGCCCGCTTATAATCATGGCCGGTGCCGGGGCGGGGAAAACCAAAACAATCGTCCACCGGATACTTTCTCTCATCCGCGGGGGCGTAGTGCCGCAGGAAATTCTTGCCGTCACCTTTACCAACAAAGCCGCGGCCGAAATGCGTGAGCGCGTTTTATCTCTTCTTAATAAAGAAGGGGGGGCTATTTCTTCAGATGAGTCGCCAATCATAAAAACATTCCACTCATTGGGAGTTTACATACTCAAAGAACAGGCAAAATTGCTCGGCCTTTCCCGGCATTTTGCCATTCTTGATGAGGGCGAAAGCGTCTCTTTCGTAAAAGAAGCCATAAACGACGAAGGCCTTGATGTAAAACAATTTGAGCCGCGCAGGATAAGAAACGTAATCTCCCGCTATAAAGGCGACCTCGTCTCGGTGGAAGAATTCGCGCGGGACGCGGAAGGATTTTTCCCGAAAACACTCGCCCGCATCTGGGTGCGGTACGAAAAAAAACTTGCGGAATCCAAAGCTCTTGATTTCGACGACCTAATATCAAAAACCGTCGGTCTTTTGCGCGAAAATAAAGAGGTAAGGGAAAATTACGCCAAGCGTTTCCGGTTCATCCACATAGACGAATACCAGGACACCAACGAAGCGCAGTACGAACTTTCAAAACTCTTGGCGAATGAACACAAAAATATATGCGTTGTCGGCGACAGCGACCAAAATATCTACGGATGGCGCGGCGCCAACATGAAAAACATTCTTAATTTTGAACGGGATTATCCAGGGGCGGAAGTTGTCGTTCTTGAAGAAAATTACCGCTCAAGCGGGAACATTTTGGAAGCCGCCAATCAAATCATAAAGAAAAACACGATACGCAAAGACAAAACTCTTTTCACGAGGAAAGATTCGGGGGAAAGAATCGGGTTGTTTGAGGCGATGGACGAAGCCGATGAAGCCAACTTCGTTGCGGGGAAAATTATTTCTCTTATGGGAAATGGGGTGAAGCCGGAACGCATCGCGGTACTTTACCGCGCCAACTTCCAATCGCGCGTTTTTGAAGAATCGCTTCTTGGCGCTAGCATCCCTTACCAAGTGATGGGGGTCAGATTTTTTGACCGCAAAGAAATAAAAGACGCTCTTTCTTATTTTCGTTTGGCGTTTAATCCGGAGAGTTTGCCGGACATGAAGCGCGCCTTAAATTATCCGCCGCGCGGCATCGGTAAGATGAGTTTTCTTAAAATCGCCTCCGGCAAAACGGGGGAACTCCCACGCGGCACAAAAGAGAAATTCGGGCAGTTCAAAAAATTTATAGACGAACTTTCCGGCGCGATTCCCAAAGAACCGCCGTCGCGCATAGTTACAAAAATAATAAAGGAGTCCGGCATGGAAAAATTACTGCAGGGCGGGACGGAAGAAGACAAGGAGCGGCTGGGAAACTTGTATGAACTCGCCGCTCTCGCCGCGCGCTATGACACGCTCCCCTTAGGAGAAGGCGCGGATAAACTTCTGGAAGACGCGGCGCTGTTCGCCGCCGAGGAGGTGAAAGCGGAAGACGCGCGGGGAGTAAAACTAATGACGGTGCATGCCGCCAAAGGACTGGAATTTTCCCACGTTTTCATCACCGGACTTGAACAAGACCTTTTCCCTCATTCTCGAGTAAACGGAACAGGGGCGACAAAAGAAGATGAGGAGGAAGAACGTCGGCTTTTTTACGTGGCGCTGACCCGCGCCGAGAAAAAACTATTTCTTTCCTACGCCGCGATGCGCACGGTTTTCGGTTCGCGGCAGGTAAATACACCGTCGGAATTTATTTTTGACATGCCGCCGGAGCTTCTTGAGCAGGAAAAGCGGGAAAACGCGGGCAAGGTTATACATATAGAATAGTTTTTAGTTTTGAGTTTTTAGAAACACATGAAAGCAAAAAAATACTTAGGCCAACATTTTCTGACGTCGCAAAGCGCGTTGTCAAAAATAATAAGCGCGGGCGATATCAAAACAAACGGTACCGTGCTTGAGATAGGCCCCGGCAAAGGAATTCTTACGGAAGAACTCATCCTTTCCGGCGCGCGGGTAATCGCGGTCGAAAAAGACATGGAGCTTATCCCGTCTCTTTGTGAAAAATTCGCGCCTGAAATAAAAAATGGGAGGATTGAAATTGTTCAGGGGGATATTCTGGATTTTGATTTCTCCAACTACAAACTAAAAACTACCTGCCTGCGCCGGGTGGAACGCGGCAGGCAGGCAAACTACAAACTAATTGCCAACATTCCTTACTACATAACAGGGGCGATTCTCCGGAAATTCCTGTCCGCAAAACACCAGCCGGAACGAATGGTTCTTCTGGTGCAAAAAGAAGTGGCGGAGCGTATTTGCGCGAAAGACAAGAAAGAATCAATACTTTCCATTTCGGTAAAAATATACGGAACGCCGCGATATATAGCGACAGTAAAGCGCGGAAGCTTCAACCCTCCGCCAAAAGTAGACTCGGCGATTCTTGTTATTGAAAACATTTCCAAAGAAAGCCTAAAAACAAAAAGGGACGAGGACAAATTCTTTAAAATTTTGCGCGCCGGATTCGCGCACAAGCGAAAAATTATTTCAAAAAATTTATCCATGGTATTTGGCAAAGAAAAAACCGCCGAGGCATTATCCTCGTGCAATGTCCCCGTAAATGCTCGGGCGGAAGATTTAACCATAGACAAATGGAAATGCCTGATGAAACAGTTGGTGGTTGGCAGAAACTAGGAAGCTTTTTAGTTGGTGGCTAGTGATATAATTAAAACAATAATGAATTACTTAAATTTAGTTGATAAAAAAATATGGGGAGCGCTTGCTGTCGGGCTTGGAATCATTGCCGCGGCATATTTTTTGTCCGGGGGAACTTTCCCTGCATTGAATTTGGCGGGGGACAAAGCCAAATCAAAAAATGACCTCGCGGTTTTCATAAAACAGGATACGGACGGGGACGGGGTGCCGGATTGGGAAGAACGCCTGTGGGAAACCGACCCTCTGAAAAAAGATACGGACGGGGACGGCATCCCCGACAACGAGGAAATATCAAAAAAGATGGCCGTTATTCAAAACAGTCGGGCAAACGGCGGCGAGATGGCGGCCAATCCTTCGGGGAAAATTTACCAGATTACAAAAGAAGTTCTGGGGAACATCTCCGCAGGGGAAACGGCGGAATTGGACGAGGAAACAATTAAAAATTTATCCCAAAAAATAGCGCAAGGGATTTCGCCTGACCCCGGCAAAATATTCTATGATGAAAGACTCCTGAAAATCGTCCCCGAAACAAAGCAGTCCCTTGAGGAATACGTCTCAAATCTGAGAAAGATTGCTTCACTTTACGAAGAACTGAGCCTCGGGAAAGAGCTTGTTTTCGTGTACGAATTCGTATACTCAAAAAATATCGCGGAAAACGAGGAAAAAATATCTCTCGCCATAAAAAACTACAAAACGGTGGGGGACAAAATTATATCCATGAATGTCCCCGCCCCGATTGCCGAAGACCATTTTTTGCTCGCAAACGAATATCAAAACCTGGCGGATGCTCTCCAAAAAATCAAGGGAATTTTCAAAGAGCCGATGGGGGGAATGGAGGGAATAATAGAGTACGGCGCCATAGACAAAGAAATGTCCGTTATATTGGGAAAAATCGGGACATACCTGGAAAAGGGTGGTATCATTTTAAACAAAGGGCTTTAACGCGCGTCTTTTGCCCTTGAAAAATTATTTTCAAACGGCGGCAACGATTAAGGACAGACGATAAAAACCCGACGCATGGCTTCAAGCAAAAGCAAAAAAGTAATTTCCTTAACCCTCTTATTCCTTTTAGTATTTCCTCCTGCTTTAATCGCCATACCTGAAAAAGCCGAAGCGCAAACCTCTTTTCTAAAAAGTGCAATCGCCGGGTGTGCCGCAAACCTGGTAGCCGGGTGGCTTACAAGCAAGATCAGTTTCAGCAGTTTATTTGGGGGAAGCGCCGGTGGGTCTTCCGCCGTTCCCATAACGAACAAGCCGATTGAAGACGACACTAACAGGATGCGTATGATTCAGGACTGCTTCAACGGACTTGCTTATGCCGCGGCGCAAATAATCCTTGAGCAAATGAAGCAAAGCATCCTAACCTGGATACGCGGCGGGTTCAGAGGAGAGCCTCTTTTCATATCAAATCCGCAAAGGTTTTTCGGGAACATAGTGGAGAGGGAAAAGGCGGCGCTGATACTTGAAGCGGAAAATGCCTCAATAATGTACGCCCGCACCATCGCGCGCGAGTTGGTAAGGCCAAAACAGAAAAAAACCGACATCGGCGAGGTTCTTGCCGAGGAATGCCGGCGAAAAAAGGAGGCGAGGGAAGTAGCGTCCGGCATCGGATTTAATAATGTTGATTTTGAAACCGGCGACCGCACGGCGCGCCTGGCGCGGGCGGAGGAAAAACTAAAAGAAGAAACTCTCGCCAAAGAAAAAGAGGCGGGGTCTTTCTTCGGAAGAATCAACGGATTATTTTTCCGCGGGATGGCGGCGGTTATAGGGAGCACCGAGAACGCGGGAGAAGAAAGAATTCTACTGGCGCAAGAGTATGATTTCACGCCGGGCAATTCAACGTCGGGCGACAATCCCGATGCCGCGGCACAAGCCGAAACAACGGGCGGCACCGCGGAAACAACCGTAAAAAACGCGGCGGAGGATTGCCCGACAACGGCGGCCGAACAAAACGCCCGCGTCCAAAGCTTCACGAACGGAGATTTTAAAAAGGGAGGGTGGGGCGGATGGGATTCTCTTTCCAGAAACCCGCAAAATAGCTCGCTTGGAGCCGTGCTTGCGTCAAAAAGCGAACTGGCGGCGCGTGAAAACCAAAAAATTGAAGAGGAAAAACTGATTATGTCGCAGGGCTGGGGGGCGGTTAAAGAATGCCCGGACGATGACCCGAGCGCTACCAGAAAAGACTCGGACGGGAACGTCGTCTGGTGCGACGAGGAAGTAACAAGCCCCGCAAGCTATGTCGGCGCCGCCGCCAACGAGCTTACGGCAAGTTCTTTAAGGCAGGCAGAGTTGGTCAAGTCGGTAAACGAAGCGGTGAGCCAGGTTTTTAAAGCGGCAATAATGCAAATATTGAATATGGGACTTTCAGACCTTAAATCAAGAAATAAGGGGAATAGGTTCACTTACCGTCTTACAAGCGAGGTCGGAAGTGAAATAATCGGCGGCATAAACGAACGATTTACCATAGACGAAAACACCAGAAAAACACTGGAGGGTATCCGCCTTACCGCCGTCAGATATGCAGTCGCGCGCAGAGAAAGCATAGGTTGGATAAAAAGCTATATAACAGGACTATCGGAATCAAGAAACATCCCAACGTATACCGGGTCGGGACATTCATCAACCGCCCCGTCGGGCGAACCAAACGGCCCAAAATGTACTAATTTGTTTTATCTTTCCGACCCGGACATACCAAAAATAAGCAATTTTGCGGGAGTAGCCGCGCAATACGAAGATGAAGTCAGGGCGCTTGAGCTCGATATTGTGGAGTTGGAAAAAATGGAGAAAACTCTGGCAAATACCGATACCTCCTCGGCAAAAGAAATAATGGACCTTTACCAGAGGATGTCCGCGAGGCTTCCTAATCCCAGCCATGCTTCCAGCGCGGAGACGGAGCGCGACACTATAAGGTCGAAAGCCGCGGCGGTGGGTAGCGCCGTGACTGGCTGCAAGAGCGAAAGAAGTCCGTCAGAGAACACCGCCCCCTCGGGACAAATTCCAGGCTAAATGAAAAAAACACTTTATATATTAATAGTGTTGGTCGCCTTGGTTGCGGTTGCCGCTCCGTATGGTTTTGGGCCATCACCACTCATCGCGACAGCTCAAACTGATGCCGGCGACCCAGTTGTCCCCGAGCCAACGCCAACCGCGGCATCAGTAAAACCCTGCGGGACATTAATCCCCGGTGTTATTGATATTTTCCTCCGCCCCATAGACTGCGGCCCCTTGCCGGCAATTGCCAATGCGATTTTAACGATAATGTCGTATGCCCTAAAAGTTACTGCCGCATTTTTTGACTTATCCATGCAGTTCACCCTCAATATATCGGAAAGAACCAAACTACTTGGGATACAGGATTCATGGGTTGTAGTGCGCGACCTTTTAAATATCGTCTTCATCTTCGTCATTCTTTGGATTGCCATCAAAACGATTCTTCAATTGGGCGACGACCGGAAACTTTTGGGGAGCATTATAATCTCGGCTCTTCTCATAAATTTCAGCTTGTTTTTCACTCAGGTGATAATCGATTCCTCAAACGTAATCGCCTTTCAGTTTTATAACGGCATTACCGGAGGCAATACCATAGACGCCGGCATTTCCGACCAGTTTATGGAGAAACTGCAATTAACCACGATTTTCAAAGACCCGGGAACTAAAAACGGGCTTGATTTTCTTGCGATACTTTCAATATCGGTTTTCGGAAGTATTTTTATACTCATCACGGCGGTCGTGTTTTTCCTCGCCGGACTAATGTTCCTGGCGAGAACGGTAGTTTTAATATTTCTGATGGTCGTTTCTCCCATAGGGTTCGTCGGCGCTTGGGTGCCGCGGCTGGGAGAATATTCCGGCAAGTGGTGGAACGCTCTCATAAACCAAAGTCTGGTCGCGCCGGTATTCCTCCTTTTCATATGGATTATTCTTAAAATGACAGAAGGTTCCGGACTAAACGCTCTCTCCGGAGCCACCCCTTCGGCGGGAGGATTTTCCGCCGCCATAGCCGGCTCGGGTGGAGCCTCGGGAATCATTTTCTATTTCGCGCTTTTTATCGCCCTTATCATAACGGCGCTTAAAATTACGAAAAGCTTGTCCGGAGAATTTGGCAATTCTTTTACCAGTTTCGGGCAGAAAGCGGTCGGCATGGCAGTCGGCGGCGTCGGCGGGTTTATGGGGAGGCAATTCCTCGGTCGCGGGGCGGCGTTCATGGCGAGACAAAAGGGATTTCAGGAACTGGCAACCGAGGACAGCTTCCGTGGAAGAATGGCTATGCGTGCACTTCAATTAACAGATAAAGCCGCGAAAGGAAGTTTTGATGTAAGGGGAGCAAGCCTCCCGGGAGCCGGGGCCATACTTAAAACGGCCGGGGCCGGAATTGACCTCGGGAAAGCTGGTGGCAAGGGCGGATTCGCTGGCGCCATTGACGAGAGGAAAAAGGCTCGCGAAGCCCAAGCAAAACTTATTGAGTTTAAAGAAACAAAAGAAGAAGGGATTAAAAGAAAAGCTGAGTTTGAGAAAACTCAGAGTGCGGAGGCGAGAAAATACGCCGAAGAAGAAATAAAAAATAAGTATCCGAATATTTCTCCGGTAGATTTGGTTCAGGCCACAGGCAAATCGCATGAAGAATTGGTAAGCGAATACTCCAAGCGATATGTGGAAAAAGAAGGGGGTACGTTCAAAACGGCAAAACAAATAACCGCTAGCAATAAGGAATCTTTCGTCGCGCAAATCAAGGGAACTCCGAAGATGGTAAGTATGCCGGCAAGCATCAGGGGGGATATTGAGGCGGCGGATAAAATAAATAAGTCTACAGAAGAACTAAGCAAACTGGAAGCGGACGTCGACAAGATTGAAACCAAATTGAAGGATTTGCTTAAAAAGGCCGGGCTTCCTGAAGAGATAACCGTAGGCAATATAGAAGAGGCCGTGGAAAAGCTCACAAGGGAATCAAACAACGCAGTCGTGCTCCTGGAATCCGACGTTGACAGAAAAATTGATTTAACGAAAAGGATAGAATTGATAGAAAAGAAAAACGGCAGGGAAACCGCCAGAAGACTGGAGGCACTGCAAAAACAAAGAGATGACAAGAAGGAAAAACTTGAAAAAATGAGGGGTGGAGAACCCAAGCCAAAAGAAGAAAAGCCGGCCGGCGGCGGTGAAGAAAAAAAGCCATGATTGAATACACAAATGAACAATTGGAGCAGGCAATCGCGGCGCTTCCGGAAGAATTCCGGGGGGCTATAGCGAGTTCTTTTATTTCCGATAAATCGCTTGAGATAGGCAGGCGCCATAACCTTCACATAGACCAGTTGAGCAAAATGAAGGATATTACCATGCTTGCGCTTCTAAATCTAATTGATACGAGTAAATTTTCAGAAACGCTCATTGAAGAACTCTCAATCTCTCTGGAAGAAGCGTCTTCTTTGGTTAATGACGTCAATTCGGAAATTTTTGAAGGATTACGCAAATTAATCCGCGAAAAAACGACGGAAGAAGAAAATTTGGGAGAAGTTTCTTCCGAGGAAGCACCAATATCGCCAATGGAGATAGCGCCGGCGGCGGAAGAAAAAGAAGAAAAACTGAACCGGGATGATGTCCTCCACGGCATAGAAAACCCCACTCCGGCGGTTCCTTCTTTGCCCGTGGTAGTAACACCGCAACCGGCAACCATCAACGGGCAATCCCCGATAATCCCCTCGGGAGAACCCGCCCCCGCCAGTTCCTACCCCTTAACTTCCAACTCCCAAACAAAAAGCATCCCCGAGCAAAAACTCGCCGCGCCGTTTGGCATTCCCGCGTCCGTAACCTCCAAAGAAGAAAATTCCATTGCTTCAATAAAAAAAATGGATCCGTATAGGGAGCCAGTTTAGGTATTAGTTGGTAGGAATTAGGAAATAGTGGAAAAAATAAATTCATATAAGGATTTAATCGTATGGCAAAAAAGCATTGAACTTGTGGTTGCCGTTTATGAACTAGCCGATACTTTGCCAAAAGAGGAATTATACGGGATAACGTCACAAATGAAGAGAGCGGCTATATCAATTCCGTCCAACATAGCCGAGGGGAGAAAATTCGGTAGTAAAAAAGAATTTACTCATTTTCTCTCCATATCCTATGGGTCTGGGGCAGAACTTGAGACACAGCTTGAAATAATAAAGCGTTTACCGTTTGGCAAAAAACTACGATATAATAAAGTGGATAGCTTGTTGTCGGAGGTTATGAAAATACTGAATAAAATACTCTTTTCCCTAAATTCCTAACTCCTACCGGCTATCAACTAATCCAATGCAATTCCGCACTCCTCAATTTATAGAAGTGGAGGACAAGATTTTCGGCCCGCTGACCTTCAGGCAATTTCTTTATATCGTGGGCGGGGTCGGCGGGGCTTTCTTGTTTTATAGAATTTTGCCGATTTTCATTTCGGTATTCGCGATAGCGGCTATTCTTTCTTTTTCAATGGCGCTCGCTTTCTATAAAGTTAACGGCAAGCCCTTTATTCTGACTGTGGAATCTTTCATAAAATATACTTTCTCTCAAAAGCTTTATTTATGGAAAAAAGAATTTAAAATGCCGGCTCCCGGAACAACAATCGCCCCGCCGGAAGAAAATTTAGTCCCCAGACTTTACGATTCAAAGCTGAAAGATCTTTCGTGGGGCCTTGACGTGCTGGACCTTAACCGCGATAAGCCGCAAGTTTAAATAATCATATGGCAAGCAAAACAGCAGAAAACGTAAAAGCAACACAAGAGTTCGTCCCCATAAAAGAAATACGCGACGGGGTTGTTGTTCTTAAAGACGACGGTCTGCGAGTTATTTTAATCGCCTCGTCTCTCAATCTCGCCCTTAAAAGCGAGGACGAACAAAAAGCGGTGATTTCCCAGTTCCAGAACTTTTTGAATTCTCTTGACTTCTCAACTCAAATATTTCTTCAATCGCGGCGGCTCGACATAAGGCCGTACCTCGCCCTGCTTGAAGAGCGGATGAAGGCACAAATGGAGGATCTTATGAAAATACAAATACGCGAGTACATCCAGTTCATAAAAAATTTCACCGACCGCACGAGCATTATGAAGAAAAGTTTCTTTATCGTCGTACCATACACCCAGCCGGTTTTGGGAAACAAAAAATCTTTTTCAGTCCTTCCGGGCAAAAAAGAAGCGGAAAAAAAGCAAAATGACATTGAGCTTTTCGAGGAAGCCCGTTCACAGCTTGAACAAAGAGTGGGAATAGTGATTTCCGGGCTATCGGGCATAGGCGTCCGCGCCATACAGCTCGGGACAGAAGAGGTGGTGGAACTTTTCTATAAAATATTCAATCCGGGGGACACAGAGCGCCCAATAAAAACAACCTGACACAATGGCACTTTTTGATTTTTTTAAAAAAAAGAAAGGCGACGAAGTCGTTCCAATCCTGCCCCAACAGGTCTACGAAGCCGCGACGCTTGAGCTTCGCGACGTTATCGCCCCGTCGGCGCTTAAAATAGAGCCACGGGCGCTTAATCTGGGCGATAAAACCACGCGCACCTTTTTCGTCATCTCGTACCCTCGCTTTCTTTCGGATAACTGGTTCTCCCCGATAGTAAATTTGGACAAAATATTCGATGTCGCCATTTTCATACATCCCATAGATACTGCGACTATACTTAAACAATTCCAGAAAAAAGTCGCCGAGGTTGAAAGCCAAATCTACATGCGCCAAGAAAAGGGACTCGTGCGCGACCCGATGCTCGACACGGCTTACCAAGACTTGGAATCTCTCCGCGACCAACTTCAGCAAGCCCAAGAAAAAATTTTTGATGTCGGGCTTTACATGACTCTATACGGCGACAACGAATCGGATTTGGACAAAACCGAATCGGAAATACGGTCAATCCTGGAATCAAAACTTGTTTACGTAAAGCCGGCCCTATTCCAGCAGGAAGAGGGATTTAAAAGCGTTATCCCGATAGGCAACGACCTTCTCAATGTCCATTCCAAACTTAACTCCGCGCCTCTTTCCTCAATTTTCCCGTTCGTTTCATTCGACCTTACTTCCGACAAGGGGATCCTCTACGGCGTCAATCGGCACAACTCAAGCTTGGTTTTGTTTGACAGATTTTCGCTTGAAAACTACAACTCCATAATTTTCGCCAAATCCGGCGCCGGAAAATCTTTCGCCACTAAACTTGAAATACTGCGCACTCTCATGTTTGACACGGAGGTCATCGTTATAGACCCCGAGCGCGAGTACGAATACATGGCGGAGTCAACCGGCGGAAGATATTTCAACATTTCTCTGACTTCGGAGCACCATATCAATCCGTTTGACTTGCCGCTGCCGCGCGAGGACGAATCGCCGGCGGATGTTCTGCGCTCCAATATTATTAATTTGGTCGGCCTATTCCGCATAATGTTAGGCGGGCTCACCCCCGAAGAAGATGCCATTGTTGACCGTGCCATTACCGAAACGTACGCTCTTAAAGACATAACCGCAGACGCTGATTTTACCCACATAGACCCGCCGCTTATGTCGGATTTTGAGATGGTGCTTGCCGGCATTGAGGGCGGCGAATCACTCATCCAGCGTTTGTCCAAATACACCAAGGGAACGTGGTCAGGATTCATAAACAACCCGACAAATGTAGATATCAACAAAAAATTCGTTGTTTTCTCCGTACGCGACATGGAAGACGAGCTGAAGCCGGTGGCTATGTACATAGTTACCCATTTCATCTGGAACGCAGTGCGGAAAGAACTTAAAAAACGCCTCCTCGTGGTGGATGAGGCATGGTGGATGATGAAATCGGAAGACACGGCGTCTTTTCTTTTCTCAATAGCCAAACGCGGGCGAAAATATTATCTTGGATTAGCGACGATTACTCAAGACGTCGGGGATTTTTTGAAAAGCCCCTATGGCCTGCCGATAATAACCAACTCGTCGCTTCAGCTTCTGCTGAAACAGTCGCCGACCTCAATAGACCTTCTTCAAAAAACATTCAACTTGACGGATGAGGAAAAATATCTGCTCCTTGAATCAAACGTGGGGGAAGGAATATTCTTTGCCGGACTAAAACACGTCGCCATTAAAACAATCGCTTCATACACGGAGGAGCAAATTATAACAAGCGACCCGTCGCAAATACTCTCCATTAAAAAAGCCAAGGCTGAACTTAAGGAAGGTCAGCAGCAATAGAAATTAAGAGGTAGTGGTGGCGGACGCAGGTGGCATCGTCTATAATGGAAGAAATGCTCGGACATAAAATGTCTGCCTTAAAAAATACAATTGCGATAGTAATCGCCCTCTTTGCCTTAGGCGCCGGTTCTTCCGCCATAACCCATGCCCAGCTCGCGGACGACGGGAGGGTATCCATAAGAATTTCTCCGGACATGCCGTCGCCCCTAGAGAAAGTAACCGTAACATTGGTCAGTAATTCCGTAGACCTCGACCGGGCGGTAATTTCCTGGTCTTTAAACGGGAAAAAGGCGCTGTCGGGAACGGGAGAAAAAATATTTTCTTTTCTTGCCGGAAACGCCGGCGAATCCAAAAGAGTCAATGTAACCGTTAAAACTCCTTCGGGAGAAATTATAACCAAAAGCACGGCGGTTTCTCCGGGAGAAATTTCCCTTTTTTGGGAAGCCATTGATTCATATGTACCGCCATTTTACAAAGGGAAAGCCTTGCCGTCGTCGGAAACAAACATCAGGGTTGTGGCACTCCCAAACATAAAAAATGGCGGTGTTTTGGTAAAACCGGAAAATCTCATATATATGTGGAAAAGAAATAATAATGTTATCCCGGGAAGTTCCGGGTATGGGAAAAATACGTTTGTCTTTAAGGCGGGATTCCAGTTTGCAAACGAAAAAATAGACGTTTTCGCGGAAACGATTGACGGCGCCGTCGCCGCTCACAGCCAAACAATAATCACCGTGGGAGAGCCCGTTGTCCGCCTGTACGAAAACAGGCCGCTTGAGGGCGTTTATTACGAAAGAACAATCCCCGAACGAATCGTTTTGGACACCGGAGAAATAGCCACTGTCGCGGAGCCATACTTTTTCTCGGCCGCGGGCGGAACAAAAAAGGGACTTATCTTTACCTGGCTTCTTAATGAAAAAGAGGTTCCCGGCATGGAAACCGACCCGGGGTCCGTTATTTTAAGGGCGCCGAACGGGGTTGAGGGAGTCGCGGAGCTCGTTTCGGTTGTGCGCCACCAAAAAAAGGTTCTTCAGGAAAAAGAGGCGAGGGTTTTAATTAAATTCGGTAAAACGCAATGAAAAATTTTAAGAAAAATAAGTTTTCTGCTTATTCGGCGGTTGTTGCCGCGCTCTTTGTGCCAGGAGTTGTCCTCGCGCAGGATTCCTCATCAAAAACGTACACTCTTCTTCAGAAACTCCCCGACATAGGGGGGAGCGTGGCCCCGGACTCCGTGTCTTCTTATCTTCAGTTTTTGTTCAGTTTCGGGATCGGCATAGCCATTGCTCTTTCGGTGATTATGATTGTCATCGGCGGCGCACAATACCTTTCAACGGACGCCGTATTCGGGAAAAGTGAAGGAAAAAAGAAAATAATAGACGCTCTTTGGGGGCTTCTCCTCGCCCTGTGTTCGTATCTGATTCTCTACACAATTAACCCGAATTTGCTTAACTTGAATCTTTCAATAAAACAACTGACTGGGGCAACGGGCCCGACGGGGCGCTTAGACACCGGCGGGATAGGGGCGACTGGCGGCCAGCCGGCGCAAATCTGGAAAGAATATGTATTGGAGTCGGCGTTTATTAAAACGCGGGCATCTTTTATTGATAACGGGAATCATTATCATGTCATATTTAAAATCCCCCCGGGCTCCGGTAGGAGCGAAAGTTTAATTAGGGAAGAGTTAGACCATATGGATGTGGGGATAGGTGGAGAGCCATGCGAGGGGCAAACACAAAATTGCGTCAATGTCGCCTATTTGTCTATGGAGCTTTTAGAAAAACTGAAAATATTAAAAGGGGAATGCGGTTGTGAGTTGAAGATAGTCGGCGGGACGGAACAATGGAGATTGTCACACGGCGCAAATAGGCCGGTTATTGATTTATTAAAAAACAGCAAGCTCAATGCTTTCATTTTGGAAGCCGCAACAAAGCCGGAAAAGGATTATTCCGGACCGGCGATAGACTAAAACACCAATGTCAAAAACATCTTTCACAATAACACTGATACTTCTTGCCGTCGCCGCGACCGCCGGAGCATTTTGGTTTTTCTCTCTTTATGGCGGGGCTCCTGTTATTGAAGAATTGGAACCAACGGATAATTTTCTTCCTTTCGGTGAGTCTCCGGACGCCGGCGCCCCATCAAAAGATGGCACGGTAAGACCACCATCGGGAGAGCCCAGCGATTCGGGCAAGAAAAAAATACGGGTACTATCACGAACCCCTGTTTCGGGATTCACCATAATCAACAATGCGAGCACGACGCTTGTTAGGTATGTGGAACGCGCCACCGGGCATATTTATGAAATAGCGGCAAACGAAAGCGCCGGTAAACGCATCACCAATACAACGATACCGCGTGTTGGGGAAGCAATCTTCGCGAGCGGCGGCGACACCGTCCTTTTGCGATATTTAAACGACAACGGAACAACAATAGAAACGTACTCTGCAAAAATTCCGCAGGGGGGAATAGAAGGAAGCGAGGGGGGAGAACTTAAGGGAGTGTTTTTGCCGAGAGGAATCGGGACGATTTCCGTGTCTCCTGACGGTAAAAAAATATTTTATATAGAAAAATTCAGCAACGGTTCCGTCGGGTTCGTCTCCGGAACCCAAAATGAAAACAAGACGCAAATATTCAATTCTTATATGACCGAGTGGTTGCCATCATGGCCGGAAGAAAAAACTATTGTGCTCACAACAAAGCCGTCGCGGGGGATAATGGGCTGGTCTTACGGATTGACTGTCGCGACCAAAAAACTCGGGGATCTTATGGCCTCACCGGGGCTTGCTTCTTTTATGAGTCCGGACGGCAAATTTATCCTTTTTGGGTCTTCCGCCGACAACGCGCTTTCTTTGGGAATTTACAATATTAAAGAAAAAACAACTTTGTTTTTTGATAACCGAACTCTTCCTGAAAAATGTGTTTGGGCAAACGGGAGCGCGAAAATATATTGTGCCGTACCGCGCTCCCTCCCGGACGAACCATTGCCCGATTCTTGGTATCAAGGAGCAATCTCATTCTCCGACCGAATTTGGCTCATTGACCCGGAGCGGGGGCTGGGAACCATAATAACCGACCTGGAACGCGACACCCTCGGGATGGTGGACGCGGTAAGGTTGTCCGTAAGCAAAAACAGTGAGTATTTAATTTTTATAAATAAAAGCGACGGCTCTCTTTGGTCTATCGAGCTCCCTTAGCGGGCAACGGAGCCGTGTTTCTGTGGTCTCTCTGTACTAAATATTCCTGGGCAATGGTGAAAATACTGCTCACAATGAAATACAACGCGACGGCGGCTGATGTTGAATAGGCGACGAATCCAATAAGAACCGGTATAAAATACTTTATTTGCATGTTCATGCTCCGGGAGAACTCGTCGGCAAAAGAAGCCTTACTGTTTTCCGGTGTTTTTTGTTTTGGTATTGTGTAAATTGACTGCAAATATTGGGCGGCGGCGGCTAAAATCGCTAAAACCAAACTCTTTTTCGCGAGATCAATAACTCCCAGAAAAACCATGTCAATATGGCCGGGGAACTCAATAAATTGATAAAGCACCCCTTCTTGGTGAACGAGCCCTTTTAAAAAAACAAAATAAAGCGCGATAATGATGGGGAGTTGTATAAGGGCGGTAAGACAGCCGGAAAACGGGTTAATGCCGTGCTCCTTATAAAGAGCCATTGTTTCTTTGGCAATCGCCTCCTTGTCTCCCTTCTTTTTCTCTTTTATGGCGGCTATATCTCCTTCTATCGCGCGCATTTTTATCTGGGTTGAGGACGACTTCTTGGACAGCGGGTAAAGGAGGAATTTAACGGCGATAGTAAGTATTACTATGGCCGCGGCGGCGCTTTCCCCAGGAAGAACCCCGACTAAAAAAATAAGACCGTTATAAAGCGGTTCGTAGAAAATTGTGTTCCATATTGAGTGAATCATTGGGATATTATAATCTCTTGGGGATTTTTATTTAATATGATCAATGCGCGGCGCTTGAAACGGGTGGCATCGCGCCAGCCGCTTTATCCCAAAAAAAATTCCTTTCGCCGCGCCATGAGATAAAACCGACTGTTTCATATATTCAGAACAGGATGGATAAAACGGGCATATTTTTTGCTCTCCAAAAATTGAAATGGTCAATATTCCCGTTTCGGGAGAAAAAAATTTTTGATACGCGGCAATGGTTAAAATTATAAAGCGAGACATTGGATATTCCTTTTAAGTTTTGGTTTTGAGTTTTGAGATGAGAATTAAAAACCCCTTCTCAAGCTCCTTAATCCCGATTTTTTTATTTATAAAAAAAATAACTGAGTTGTCTTTCGGTATTAAATAAATATTTTTCTTTATCAAGCCATACCCGCGCCTCCTGATTTTATTTCTGTCCACGGCGGCTTTTGCCACACCCTTAAGAACAACGACCGAAAATCTTTGTTCCCCCGGTGTCATCACGACACGGCATGATACGTGGGGGGAGTTAAAAACCCTTCCTTTTTTTAAAAATTCCAAAAAAAGACTCTTCGAAACGCGGCTGGCCCTTGGAAGCATTAGTTTTATGGGGAAAGTTTTTTTCTTCCCTTTTTTCTGCGCCTGGAAATTGCCCTTTTCCCTCCCTTGGAGCGCATGCGGACCAAAAATCCATGTGTTTTAGCTCTTTTCTTCTTTTTGGGGTTATATGTTCTTGACATAAAAAAATTCTATAACGAAAAATCTAAAAAATCAATTGATTTTTATGTTAATCGGTATAACATGTTAACAACTTATTAACACGTTGTAAACAAAAACTAAATTTTGTCCATATCTCATAAAAACATATAATAACACCACCTGAACACTATTATGATTACGGACACAAAAGAGCTCTGGGATAGCGCATTAACCGAAATAGAATTAAGTGTTTCAAAAGCAAACTTCAATACTTGGTTTAAAAACACCCGTATCACCAAAGCGGAGGAGGGGGTTGTGTTTGTGGGGGTGCCAAACGAATTCGTCCGAGATTGGCTGACCAACAAATACCACAAATTTATCTTGGGGGCCCTGCGCAATGTTTCAGAAAAGGTCCGGGGGGTGGAATATTTGGTCGTAAGGGATATAGAGAAAACAAAAACATCGCCAGTGTTCTCTTCTTCTTTGTCTTTTTCCAGAGAACTGCCCCTTTCCGACCTTTACATAAACAAAGAAGACAACTTAAACCCGAAATATTCTTTTGAGTCTTTTATTATCGGCTCGTTCAATGAGTTGGCCTATGCCGCCTCACAGGCCGTTATAGATAAGTTGGGAATGATTTATAACCCGCTTTTTATATATGGTGGAACCGGGTTGGGTAAAACCCACCTTATACAAGCGATAGGGAATAATATAAAAAATAAATACCAGGAGAAAAAACTGCACTACCTCACTTCCGAAAAATTTTCAATGGATTATATTAACTCCCTCCAAAACAACAAAATCCAAATGTTTAAAGAAAAATACAGGAGATATGACGTCCTTATAATGGATGATATACAATTTCTTTCGCGAAAAGAAAAAACCCAGGAGGAATTATTCCATTTGTTCAATGCTTTATACGACAATAATAAGCAAATTATATTTTCATCCGACAAGCACCCCAGTTACATACCCGAGCTTGAAGACCGATTAAGGTCGCGTTTTGCCGCCGGAATGATTGTTGATATAGGCCTCCCGGAATATGAGTCAAGGCTTGCAATAATAAAATCAAAAGCCTCGCTTTCGGGGTTTTTCCCCGAAGATGATGTTTTTGAATATTTGGCCTCGATTATACAGGGAAACATAAGGGAATTAGAAGGTGTCTTAAACTCCATTGTGTGCCAAGCCCAACTTAAGGGGAGAAATTTAACCCTACCGGAAGTCAAATCCCTTATAAAAAACAACATAAAACCCAAAAGAAGTGCTTCTGTAAAGGATATTATAAAAACAATCGCTGATTTTTATAATATAGAAGAAAAAGTAATATATGAGAAAACAAGAAGAAAAGAGGTTGTTAAGCCGCGCCAAATCGCAATGTATATATTAAGAGAGGATTTTAATATCTCTTATCCATCAATAGGGGAAAAATTAGGGGGGAGGGACCACACAACAGTAATTCATTCATGTGAAAAAATAAAAAAGGATATTAAAATAAATAACTCCCTTCTCCAGGAAATAGAGGAAATTCGCTCTATGTTTTGATTATTTAACTTGTTGATAAATATGTTAATAAAATAATTTTTATGAAAAATTTAAAATTTAAAAAAAGATTTAAACAAGTTAAAAAGAGTAATGAACATTCGGTGTTGGTAAAATTTATTGAAAATGTTTTTATTTTAAAGAGTATTTTAAATATATCCACATATAAACAGTCTTTATTTTAAATTTAGTATTTATATAAAAAAATGAAAATAGAATGCATAACGGAAAGGTTGAAAGAAGTAATTCCTAAGGTTGAAAGAATTACCGGTAAAAATCTTACCTTACCATCCCTTAGTTCTATTTTAATTATAGCAAGCGGTAAAACCTTAAAACTCAGGGCAACCAACCTTGATTTGGGAATAGAAATTGAGATTCCGGCTAGAATAGAAAAAGAAGGAGCTGTTTTGGTAAACGGAGTTATTTTAAATTCAATTATTTCATCTTTAACATCGAAAAATATAAAAATAGAACTTGTTCAAGGGAATATTGAAATAACAGCCCCTCCCTATAAGTCAATAATTAAAACATATCCCCAAGACGATTTTCCGACCATACCCATAGTTTCCGGGCAAGAATTTTCTTTTGATTCAAAAAAAATAATTCAAGCCATAAAAGCGGTTTCCTACAGTGCTTCTTTTTCCGATATGAAGCCGGAGATAGCCAGCGTTTATATATATGAAAATAACGGTGATATGGTTTTTGTGGCCACTGACTCGTTCCGTCTCGCTGAGAAAAAAATAAAACTAAAAAAACCACAAAATTTTAATGAAACAATCATACCAATAAAAAATATAATTGAAATAATAAAAATATTCGACCAAACAGACGGGGATATTTCTGTTTTTTTAAGTAAAAACCAAATAGCCTTTTCTCATCAAAATATATATCTTACATCAAGGACAATAAGCGGAGTATTTCCGGATTATAAACAAATAATTCCAAAAGAACACAAAACTAAGGTTGTTTTATTAAAACAAGATATTATTTCATCACTCCGCTCAGTTTCCGTTTTCTCCGGTAAATTTAACGAGCTTACTGTTTCCATAAAGCCGCGCCAAAAAACAATAGAATTTTACACTAAACACCAAGACCTTGGGGAAAGTAAAATAGCGATAAACGGAGCAATTAACGGGGAAGAATTTGAGGCAAGCTTTAATTATAAATACATATCGGACTGTTTACAGTCGATATCAGAAGATAGCGTATCTTTATTTTTAAACGGACAAAACAAACCGCTTCTTATAAGGAGTGCTTCCGATATGTCTTTTTTATACTTAATTATGCCAATGAACAAATGATTACATGGAATCTCATATAAAAAATTTTTTTGATAAATTTTTAAAATTAAAAAACAACAACCTTCTATTAAAAAAAGAAATCATTGAAAGTATATTTATAAACACCGGAATAATGCTTAAAAAAGAGCAAATTGAAATAAATAAAAAAAATATTTCAATAAACACATCATCCATAATCAAGAATGAAATTTTTATCAAAAAAAGGGAAATTGTTGATTATTTTTTTAAAAAAACAAAGCGCAATATATCAAACATTAATTGGAATTAGTTATCAACAAAACCACCGCTTCTTGTGAATTATTATAAACAGAATCATAAGCAACAACCTTAAGTTCGTTTTCCCCCTCAATAGAGGCCGACTCGTTTACCGTAAACGAGAAATTATTTTGGGAAAAAGAAGACCCTATCAGATTATTATTAAGGAAGAAGTCGGCCCTGGCTAACGGGTATTTCCCGTCGCTTTTTAATACAACCCGCACATTATCGCCAACACGGAACATTCTTCCCGGCAACGGCTCAATGATTGTTATTTTGGGCGCGGACTCCGCCGTGTGCACGTCGTCATATAAAGAAGGAATAATTTCTTTGGTAACCCCCGGGATTGCCCCTTTGTTGCTTAGTAACCACTTAGATATTGGATATTCCCATAAATCAAACTGGGGGTCTTCTTCCGGATTGTCCGGTCGGGAGCCCAGCGGATTTTTTTTATTAACCCAATAAAGGATTGAGTGAGGGTTAGAAATTACCAATTCGCCCATCGTTTCCCTCGGGGTGTTCGCTGTCGCAAGTTTCCCGGAGATTTTATCTATAATATAACTTTCGCCACCCCACCAAACCCCCCTTAAAACTGGTTTTAGTGTCAAATCATTCTCCTTTTTTGTTCTTTCGAAATTTTCTTTGGGTATTTGGGCGAGGGCCGCGTTCATAAATTCATTCCAGAGGGGGGCGACAATAAAACCGGCAACCTTTTTTTCCATCGGGGTGTTGTCGTTATTCCCAACCCAAGCACCGGCGACAAGCGACGGAGTATACCCCAAAACCCAAGCATCCCTATAATCATTCGTTGTCCCCGTTTTTACGGCGACCTCACGTCCGGGAAAATAAAGGGCGGAGCGGTCCCCGAATGTCGGCGCACGGGCAATATTGTCGGATAAAATGTCGTTTATTTGGAAAACAACGCTCTCGGGAATAACTCTCTCTCCTTTTTGTCTCCATTCCTCGAGAATATTCCCCTTAGAATCTTCTATTTTGAGTATTTTTTCATGGGGGTTACGTACCCCATTATTGGCAAAAACTCCATATGCCGAAGTTAAATCTAAAAGAGACACTTCTCCGCCGCCAAGAACCAAGGTAAGCCCATACCTATTTTTATCCCCCAAACTTTTAATTCCCAAAGAACTCGCGGTTTTAAGAGAATCTTCCAGTCCGGCGAGGTAAAGGGTTTTGATTGCCGGTATGTTTATTGATTGAGCAAGCGCGTTTCTTAAATTAATTGGCCCGCGATATTTTCCATCGTAGTTTTCAGGCATATAACAATCTTTTTCGTCCGTTCCCGGTTTTGGCTTTCCATCCGGAGTGCAGGTGGTTTGGAATTCGGTAGGGAGGTCGAAAAGAACGGTTTCCGGCGTGTACCCCTTCATAAACGCCGTTGCGTAAACTATCGGCTTAAAAGCAGAACCAGGTTGGCGGTGCGCCAAAGACACATTAAAACTCCCGTCAATGTCTTTATTGAAATAGTCGCGCGAACCCACCATAACCAAAATTTGTCCGGTTTTGGGGTCTATGGCGACCAGGCTTGCGTTGCTGGCGTTAAATTTTGTTTGGTTTTCTTCGGCGTATTTTTTGACCTTTTCTTCTGCTATTTTTTGCAAATCATAATCAAGAGTCGTTGTTACCTTAAGGCCGTTTTCAACCGCCTCCCGCCCATATTTTTCTTCCAAATATTTTCTCACAAACATTACAAAATGAAGGGCCTTAGAGTTGTCGCTTGCACGGGGGATGAAATCAACAGCCTCCCTCACTGATTTGTTATATTCATTGTCGGTAATAAAACCGAGCTCTTTCATTTTTTCAAGGACAAGATTTTTCCGCGCATCAAGATCTTTCCGGTTTTCTCCATAGGGCGAATAATATGTTGGGGCTTTCGGCAAGGCGGCCAGATACGCCGCCTCAGAGACGGAAAGCTCTTTCGGGGTTTTGCCAAAATAAAACTGCGCGGCTTCGCTTACGCCATAAATATTGCCGCCATAAGGAGCCTCGTTTAAATAAAGGGCTAAAATATCGTCCTTGCTCATTGTGCGCTCAAGCTTTACCGCAAGAACCCACTCTTTTATTTTTCTTGAAACTTTTTTATCTTGCGTAAGAAGGGCGTTTTTAATAACCTGCTGGGTTATTGTTGAACCCCCCTGTGAAAAACTTCCCTTAAAAATATTTACAATAACGGCGCGGATTATTGAGGTGAGGCGGACGCCGCCATGTTTGTAAAAATCCCTGTCTTCTATGGCAACCGTCGCTTTTTGCACCGAGGACCCCATTTCTTCGAGGGGGATTACCGTTCTTTTTATGTTGTTGTGAACGTCATAAAGCAGAATTTTTCCGGTTCTATCATATATTTTTGTCGAATTAAGAACCCTACGCCCCTCAAAAGACCCCAAATCCGGTACCCTCAAGGACCCTGTCCATAAGAAAACAAGGCCTCCCGCCAAAAGACATACGCTCGCGGCAAAAACTATGGTATTTTTGTGTTTTCCGGGGCGCCCAAATGTTCCTCTCTGCATATGGCGCCATAATAACACGCCAAAGAGCTCCCATGGGCGTCTTTTATGATAAAGTGTTTCTATGGTTTATCCCGACAAAGAAAGAAAGGAAAGAGCGTTATCTTGGGGTGTTGAGGAGATTTTTGTTCGCGAGTCGCTTGAGAAAAAAATAGAAAGCGGGGACCTTCTCCGCGTGAAGCTTGGGATAGACCCGACCTCGCCCAATATCCACCTCGGACGCGCCATTGTGCTGTGGAAGCTCAGGGAATTTCAAGATTTGGGGCATACCGTTGTTTTTATTGTCGGTGATTTTACTGCCCGCATCGGCGACCCGTCTGACAAGTTGGAAAAACGCCCAACACTTTCTCTTGAAGAAATAAAAAAGAACATAAAGACATATCGCGCGCAAGTCGGCAAAATAATTGACCTGAAGAAAGCGGAGTTTCACTTCAACTCGCGGTGGCTTTCAAGACTTAAGTTTGCCGAAATTGCCGAGCTTGCTGAATGTTTTTCTGTCCAGCAAATGTCTCACCGCAGAAATTTTGCCGAGCGCATGGAGCGCGGGGAGGAAATATCGCTTCGCGAATTTTTATATCCCTTGATGCAGGGGTATGACTCCGTTAAAGTCAGTGCCGACGTTGAGGTCGGGGGGTTTGACCAACTTTTTAACTTGAAAGCCGGGCGCTTGATACAAAAACATTATGGGAAAAAAGAACAAGATATCGTGGTTTGCCAAATGCTTGAAGGAACAGACGGACGCAAAATGTCTTCTTCGTGGGGGAATGTTATAAATGTTTCCGATTCTCCGGAAGATATGTTTGGTAAGGTAATGTCTATCCGTGACGAATTAATCCCGAAATATTTAAACCTTTGCGCCAGGGCGGGGGAGGAGGAAGTCAATTCGTTTAAAAAAGAAATTTCTTCCGGGACGAACCCCAGAGATTTGAAAATGAGGCTTGCCGGGAAAATCGTCGCCCTTTATCACGGGGAGAAAAAAGCATCGCGCGCTAATAAAAATTTCACCAAAACTTTTCAAAAAAAAGAAATACCAAAGAAGGCGGAAGAAATAATCGTGGACATCGGGACGCCGCTTGGCGACGCTCTTCTTAATGCCGGCGCCGTTTCTTCGAGGTCGGAATTTAACAGATTGAGGGAGGCGGGGGCGATTGAGAATATGACAAAAGGAGAAAAAATCACCAAAGAGCGTCCGGTTGTCGATGGGCCAATGGCGCTTAGGATAGGCAAGCGCCGGTTTGTAAAAATAATTACTAAAAAATAAATCCCCGTTGAAAGGGGATTTATTTTTAACTAAGACCACTCACTCTCTTCTTCCGTTTCGCCCGGGGTGGAGTCGTCTATCCCGATTACACCATCATCATCAAAAGCATCAAGGGCGAAGTCCGAACTTCCCGCTTCCGGGTCGAAATCTTTTTCTCTGTCGTCGTCCATATTTTTTAATTTTTAATTAAACCTTTTATGATTTCTAGTTTTACCAAAAGATAAATATTCTGGCAATAGAGTTAACGGCTTTTATGTGGATAATTTTGGTAAGCGAAAAAAGTGAGACCAGCCGCGACGGCGTCCAGCTCGTCATCAAGGGCCTTTTTATCGGGAAAAGAAATCAACTTGCGCACCATTATGGAAACCTGGTTTTTGGTCGCTTTGCCGTATCCGGTTATTGCCATTTTTATTTCAAGCGGAGTGAACTCACGCACCGGGAGCCCCGCTTTAGACGCTTCGTAAATTATCACCCCGCGTGCTTCCGAAACCCTCATCGCTGTTTTTTGATTTACCGAAAGAAAAAGTTTTTCAGTCGTGAAGGCGTCCGGCTTCCATTCTTTTATTACATTACCGACTTTTATGCCCAAAGATTTTAATCTTTCCGGGAATTCATTGTGCGCGCTTGTTTTGAAACATTCGGAGTGAAGAAGCTTTTCTTTGCCGGCAAATTTTTCAATGATAGCTATCCCCACGCGTTCAAATCCGGGGTCAATCGCGAGCACGCGGCAGGTTGTAGGTTTAATCCGCATTAGTATAAACCGCTTGGACATCGTCTCTCTCCTCAAGTTTTTCCATAAGAACGGATAATTTCGCCCCGTCTTCGTCGGTAAGCGGCACGGTTGTCTGGGGTAGGTACTCCCCGGTTCTTTTGGTAAAAGCCCACGATGCGGCACCGGGACCGGCCAAACTACCGCCGTCCTCACTCAAGGCATGTTTTATTTCCTGTGATGTTCTGTTTTTGCTGTCAGTCAGGCATTCTATTAAAATCGCCGTTCCTCCCGGACCATACGCTTCATATAATATTTCAAACATTTCTCCGGCTTCCTCGCTAACTCCTTTTTTAACAGCCCTATCAATCGTGTCCTTGGGCATATTTTCTTTCTTTGCTTTTTCAATGATGGTTCTGAGTGATGGTGAGTCGGTTTTCCCGCCGACCCTTTTTGATTCGGAGGTAATAAGCCGCGAAAGTTTTGAAAAAACCTTGCTTCTTCTCGCGTCTTCGGTTCCTTTTTGGCGCTTGATTTGCGCCCACTTGCTGTGCCCGGCCATAGGAATAGTTTATAGTTTTTAGTCTTTAGTTGATAGTGGGGGTTGACTTAATTACTGCCCATAGAGTTATATGTAGTAGGTTTATCTTTTTCTTTTATAGGGGATAATTGTGTCAACAGAAAATCTCTATTATAACTCAGGCCGAAACGGCGACGGCTCTGGTTTTTATTCACACGAAGGCCGAGCAATATATGTTAGATCACGAGAGCCATCGTACGGGACCAACTGGAAAGAAAAATACATTGTTGATGGCTGGGTCACAACAGACAAAGAAGAATCCAAATTGGGGTTAGCCATAATACAAGTGGACATAAAGACCCTCCGCCCTCGTAAAGCGCCAGAGGTTGCAACATTTTTCTCCCATATCAAAACTCGAAGTGAGGCCGCTATGTCCGCCCTAACAAGCGCCCTAATAAGGGGACAAAGAGAGATAAAGAGTTCTGTCGAAATTTGGGAAGAAAGAGTAAGGGAGAGAAACTCTAAAAAACGAGAGAACAGATTGCCGTGGCCGCCGCCCGAGTGTAGACTTTAGGTTTCCTTTAAATCCCCGCCGTGCGGGGATTTTCTCTTACAATAATTTATCTTGCCTATCAGCCGGCAAATCAATCCCTAAATGTTCATAAGCGCGCGGGGTTGCGGTACGTCCGCGCGGGGTGCGTTCAATAAGGCCGAGCTGTAAAAGATACGGCTCGCTCACTTCTTCTATTGTGGCTTCTTCTTCGCCGATTGCCGCGCCTAAAGTATTTAATCCCACCGGACCGCCGGCGAATTTTTCAATAATTACGGCAAGAAGCCTTCTGTCCGGAGAGGTTAATCCGATATCATCCACCTCAAGAAGCGACAAGGCCTCTTTTACGGTTTTTCTGTCAAGCGGGCGCTTGTGCACCTGGGCGAAGTCGCGGCAGCGTTTCAAAAGATAATTTGCCACGCGCGGAGTGAAACGGCTGCGCTTGGCGATTTCTTCCGCCGCGCCGTCTCCCAATTCCGCTTTCAAAATTTTAGCCGAGCGTTTTATGATTTCTTCTATTTCTTTTTCCGAATAATATTCCAACCGGAACATTCCGCCGGAAAAACGCGAGCGCAGGGGTGAAGACAAAAGCGCAACGCGGGTGGTGGCGGCGAGCAGGGTAAAGGGAGGAAGTTCTAGTTGAATTGTGCGTGCCGACGGGCCCTTCCCGATGATGATATCCAAAGAGCCTGATTCCATAGCCGGGTACAAAATTTCTTCTATCATTTTGTTTAAGCGGTGGATTTCGTCTATGAACAAAATGTCGCCAGGCGAGAGGTTGGTGAGGATGGAAGCCAAGTCGCCGACTTTTTCCACCGCCGGACCGGAGGTGGTTTTCATTTGAGCGCCGATTTCATGGGCTATCAAATGGGCGAGAGTGGTTTTGCCCAGTCCGGCCGGACCGTAAAAAAGGACGTGCTCCGGGGGATGTTTACGTTCGCGCGCCGCGCGAAGCAAAATCCGCAGATTTTCCTTAATGCTTTTTTGTCCGATGTATTCGTCCCAACGAGATGGGCGTAGTGTATTATCCAGAAAGCTGGTTTCCGTCGGCCCTTTTTCATCAAGATTTTCTTCTTTTGAGTTTGGTCGTGGGCTTGACACAGTAATTATCTTATGCTATGTTGTAAATCTGTAAGCCGAGTTTCTTCATCTCTAAGCAATCAGGCCCCTGGCCTCCCGGGCTTTGTTTACAGGACGTCTTGGCGTCCGCCTTCGGGCGGAAGTTGCGAGGGCTATCCTCCGAATAAAGTTCCACTTTTAATGCTTGCATTAAAAGGATTGCTTAGAGATTAAGGGATTCGGTTTTTCTTTTGCCTGAATTACCGCTGTTTTAAAAGGTTTCGGTCAATTCAACCACGCGGGATAATTCTTCAATCGTCGTTATCCCTCCAAGCACTTTTAGTATACCATCCTCCGCCATGTCGGGGATTTGCTGCGGCAGAGCCGCCTTTTTTATTTCGTGCTCGCTCGGGTTGCCGACGACCAAACGTTCAATCGCCTCGTCCATAAGAATCGCTTCAAAAACCCCGATACGCCCCTTATATCCGGTGTTGTTGCATTTTTCGCACCCGACGGCGTCAAAAATTTTGTAGGGAGCCGAGGGAATAGGCACTCCGGCATCAACCCCTTCTCTTTTTATGCGCGCGACGGTTTCTTCTATTATTTTTATTTCATCGGAAGAAGGAACTTTTTCTTTTTTGCAATTCTCGCAGAGTTTTCTCACCAAGCGTTGGGCGATGGCGACATTTAGCGCCGAACTTATGATTTTCGGGTTGACGTCTAGGTCTATGAGCCGGGGGATGGCGCCGGAAGCGTTGTTGGTGTGAAGTGTTGAGAAAACGAGATGTCCGGTTAGGGCGGCGTTGATGGCGGTCTTTGCCGTTTCGGCGTCTCTTATTTCGCCGACCATCATAATGTCCGGGTCTTGGCGCAGCGCTCCGCGAAGTCCCTCAAGAAAGGTATATCCCTTTTTTTCATCGATTTGAGTCTGAGTGATTCCTTCCAAGTGATATTCAATCGGATCTTCCACGGTGATTACTTTAACGTCGGGGGTGTAAACCCTTTTCAAAAAAGCGTAAAGGGTTGTAGTTTTTCCGGAACCGGTCGGTCCGGTGGTGAGAATTATTCCGTTCGGCTTTGAAATTTCACGCTCAAGAATTTTGAGAAGATGAGGAGCTATTCCCAAATTATCAAAAGATACGCGAATCGCTTTAGGATTTAAAATGCGGAGCACGATTGATTCGCCGTATCCTCCGGGGATGAAAGACACGCGGACTTCAATTTCGTCGCCGCCCAGCTTTATGCTAAAGCGACCGTCCTGCGCGGACTCTTTTATGTTTAATTTAAGCTCCGAAAGAAGTTTAAGGCGTGAACTCAAAAGACTATAGGTGTTGTTGTCAAAAAATAAAATATCTTCAAGGACACCGTCTATTCGGAATCTCAAGCGAGCCCTTTTTTCCACCGGTTCAATATGGATATCGGAAGCGTTGGTCGCAACCGCCCCGCCCAAAATTATTTCAAGCATTTTGGTCACTTTGTGCAATTTGCTTTCCCTTAGTGTCTTCTCGGCGAATTCTTTTATGAGGGCGACTGTTTTAAGGGAAGCCGCCATGATTTCCAGGTCTTCTTTGGATATGTCCAAAATGCCGGATTTGGTTTTTACCGAAGTCGAAACTTCTTTATATCGCGACCAGGCGCGCTCAAGGCTTACTTTTGAAACTAAGTACGGAGAAACGACATATTTTTTTTCTTTGAGCTCTTCCAGTTTGGCTTCCACCCCTTCTTTTTTGGGGGAGAGGAGCCCTATGTAAAGATTGTGTCCGACGACTTTAAACGCCGCCATCAGAAGCGCTCGCGCTTCTTCTTCAGGGATTAATTTAAGAGCGTCCGTTTCTATGGAGACATCGGAAAGGTCGGCATACGGCATGCCGTAGCGCGGCGAGAGGCTTTTTATAAGCTCTTCTTCTTCGCGCAGATAAAGCTCTTCCAGTTTCTTTTCATCTTTTTCGTTTACCGGCAGGGACATATTGTTTAATTATATCCGATTTTGGCTTTCTGCGGTGGAAAAATCCACCGCGAAACTATATTGACTTTTTGTTTCAAATATGATATAAATTAAAAAGATTCTTTGATTTCGGATTTCAGGCGCGGTGGAAGCCGCATATGTAACCAACAAAAGAGGAGTTCCCATGAAAATCATGGCGCTGGTCGTTTTGGTTTTCGCATTTGCCCTTGGCGGTTGCAGTACTACCAAAAATTACTACATCTACGAAAAGGGAAGTTCGCCCGCGGCGGAACGCGAAAAACGAAAAGCCGCCGAGCGCGAGCAAACGGACTTCGTTTGGTACAAGGACGACAAAGGCAACAACGCCTGCGTCGTTTTCGGCGTCAAGGTCGAAGACGAGAAAAAGTGCAACGAGGCGCTCCTGGAGTACAAGATGATTGCCGCAAGGGCGAGAGTTTCTGTCCCGGTCGCAATGCCTGTGTACCCCTCGTACTACGCCGCGCCGGCTTACGTGCGCGGCTCGAGCCCGTTTCTGCAGGCTTTCTGCGGAGCCGGGTTGGGGTATGCCGGCAGTCATCTCATCGGCCAAGGCAGAGGAAGTATCCTCGCGGGCGTTTTCGGCGGCATTACCGGAGTGGTCCTTTGCGGCGGCACCGAGGCCTACTCGGGAGACGCTGGTTATGGCTACGGCTATGGCTATTACGGCTCTTATTGGAACGGCGGCGCGTTCGACCCAACGCCAACACCTCTTTCCATAAGAACGGAGATAATCCGTCGAGGAGTGGAAGAAAGAAATCGCGCTTTTCAAAACTGCGGCATGATGTACGGGCCCTTCAGCCCGACTTGCCAGAGGATGTAGCGTGGCCATCCGCACGGGCGGTTCGATAAATTCACACCTTGTGAACGATTCGAACCGCCTTTTTTATAAGCTTATTCCTTCCCCTATTGACTTAATTATACTTTTCATGTATAATTGCCCGATAAAAATGATAACCAATATGACAATACAAAGAGCTTTATTTACTGTTGCGGTCGTTCTTTCGGCGGCGGTTTTTGTCGGCGCCGGAAGCGCTTTTGCCCAATCGGCGGCAGTTTTAACAAAATCCGCAACCAATGTGTTCAGCGAGAGTGCGATTTTGAACGGCACCGTTAACGGTACCGGGAAAAACATGACCGCATGGTTTGAATGGGGGCTTACCACCTCGTTCGGCAATTTCACTCCTAAAAATTATTACAATAACGAAACTTCAAATTACAGCCATCTTATTATTGGCCTGAACCAAAAAACAACTTATTGGTTCCGCTCCGTAGCCCAGGATTCTTCTTCCGGCAATATTTATTACGGAGAATCTAAAAGTTTTACCACCGGGTTTTTTGCCCCCGGTTCCGGTTATCCTAGCGGCTCAACCGGCGGAGCGGGGTTTGGCAACTGGGGCAGTACTTGCTACGGCGGTTATTCTTCAAATGGGACTTGTATTTCTTACAGCGCCCAGCCGACCGTAACCACATATTCCGCGACCAGCATCGCCAATAATTTCAGCACGCTTAACGGATACGTTAATACCAACGGCATGGTTGTTATGCGCTGGTTTGAATGGGGAACATCAGGGAGCAATCTTTCAAACAAAACTCCGAAAACAACCGAAGGAACGGCTTCCGGCGCGCTCTCGCAAACAATCAACGATTTAGAGCCGAACATTACTTATTATTTCCGCGCGGCGGCGGAGGGGCCAAGCGGGGTTGCGGCTTACGGCAATATTCTTGCGTTTACAACATCAAGCAGGACTATTGTTGCCGAAGTTGCTCCAGTAGCTCAGGCTCCGGTTCGTGCCGCTCCGCCGGCCAAGCCATCGGTGCAAGTTTCTCAAGCCAAATCAATGTTCGCGTTTCTCACAATAAGCGAATCGGACACCTGCATTATTGGCAGCGAGAATAGAGCATACGTTGTTTCTTACAAAAATATAGGCAATCGCACGCTTAAGAACGTTGTTCTTCGTGTCGTTTTGCCGCAAGACTTGTCATTCGTTGATACGACCAACGGAACATATTCCGACAAAGACCGAGTGGTAGTTTTATTGCTCGGTAACCTTGAGGCCGGAGCCGGCGGTTCCATTACCGTCCGCACGGAGCCGGCGCGCGGAGCCGATTCTGGAAAGGATGTTGTCGTGACCGCGTATCTCATGGATACGAATTCGGCAACCGGAGCGCAGGAAGAACTTGTCGCTTATTCCGTAAATAAAATCTGCAAAGATGAATCGGCATTTAGCGCGGCAGCGCTTTTCGGTGGCAACGGATTTTTGCCGGACACACTTCTTGAATGGCTCCTGCTCATTCTTACCGTTTTCGGCCTCGTCGCGCTTTCGCGGTATTTCTACGCGCAGAAAAAGGAAAAAGAAGAAGCATCAAGGGTATAATTAACCAATCTTAAATTTAACGAAAACACACCGTGAGAAAGGCAAAGCCGCCGTCTCATGGTGTGTTTTGTTGTGCTAAAATCGAGCCATGAATCCCGTTAGAAGCGCTATTATGCTTAAGAGCGCCGGTTGTCTAACGGCCTCATTATTAGTAAAACACTTAGTCTTTAACTTCTAACAGAATGAAGCGCCGTCGCACCAAAAATCAGAAAGATATTGAACGCACGGCGCGCGAAGTGTTGGAGATAATTTCCGGCGAACGTAGCCACCATGAAGCGGTTGTGCTTGTTTGTTCCGGTAACCTCGGCTCCGGTAAAACAACTTTCGCCAAGGCGCTGGCCCGCGCGCTCGGTATTAAAGAAGAAGTAACAAGCCCGACTTTCGTGATAGAAAAAATTTACGAAGTTTCCAAGCCCGCGCGCGCGGAAACGGGATTTTCCCGCTTTATCCATATTGACGCGTATCGCTTAAGGCATAAAAAAGAACTGGAAGCGCTTCGTTTCGCCGAAATTGCCCGCGACTCCGAAAACCTCGTTTTGATAGAATGGGGAGACAAATTCCGCAAATCTCTTCCTCGCTCCCATCGCGAGCTCTCATTTATTTTTGTGGACGAAAAAACCAGGGAAATTTCTTTAATCAGATAAAACTCTATGCCGCGCGACAAAGATAAAAAAAAGACCATCGTTATATTGGACGCTCACGCGATTATCCACCGCGCTTATCACGCGCTTCCGGAATTTTCTTCAAGCAAGGGCGAACCGACCGGAGCGCTCTACGGTATTGTTTCCATGCTTTTTAAAATTGTTAAAGACCTAAAGCCGGATTACATGGCCGCGGCCTATGATTTGCCGGAGCCGACGTTCCGCCACGTCGCTTACGACGGGTATAAAGCTTCTCGTCCGAAAACCGACGACGCTCTGATTGCGCAAATAATACGCTCCAAAGATATTTTCAAGGCGATGAGCATCCCGATTTACGAAGCGCCGGGCTTTGAAGCCGACGATGTTATAGGCACAATCGTCGAGAAATTAAAAAAAGAGCCGATGGTTGATGTGATAATCGCTTCCGGCGACATGGACACCCTTCAGCTCGTGGATGGAGAAAAGGTGCGAGTTTATACTCTTAAAAAAGGACTGAAAGAAACAATTTTATACGACGAAAGAATAATTCAAGAAAGATACAGCCTTTCTCCCGCCCAGTTGAATGATTTTAAAGCGTTAACAGGAGACGCTTCAGATAATATTCCCGGAGTGACCGGCATTGGCG
>ERZ1292632.370-Hain-H43-01um-R2-370-length-46707-cov-24_pt1 | contig 46707 bp, 76 predicted proteins | sample MGYA00564407_ERZ1292632 | MGnify/ENA primary metagenome ERZ1292632 (study PRJEB36523, sample SAMEA6512637) | groundwater metagenome | collected 2019-01-08 | study: AquaDiva: Metagenomics assemblies of 32 groundwater samples | reverse complement strand
GGACCTACCGCGGCGGCCACTGTCTGGCGAGCGTGATTGGGATACACCTATGGGTATCCTGCTTCGCTTCATACGCGAATGCCAGCAGCATAAGATTGGCACTCGTGGGGCGGCGCGGCTTTTCGGTGTACGCCAAAGCACGATCTGGCGCTGGTTTAACCTCCAGCGAATGCCAACCCCTTATTATCGGAGCATGATGCTGGAGTGGTTTAGGATGATTGATAAAGGACAGTGGGAAACGACAGGATATGACCCGCAAGGTACGCTGGCAGGAACAGGCAGAACAGGGCCTTTAGTGGGAGGAGTGACATGATTGGCAGAAAGGTAAAGTTCTGGCGAGTTAGGGCCTTCACCGACATAGATCGGAAGCATTGCTTTAGCGAATGCACGGTACGAGCATACCATCGCGAGGACGCAATCCAGGCCGCCAGAAATCGAGTATTTGAAATCAAATCGCCGGATGGCAGCATTGATGCTCGCGCGTGCATTATCTCAGATTCCAAATGGTGGCACGGGAAAAGTTGGGATGTTATGACTGCCAGCTCTATCGCTTCAACCAAGCTATCCATGACTTGACACGAAAACATGGAAAATAAGAAAGGAGGTGAAACAAATTGATAACAGATTACTTTGACTGGCTGACGACCACTCGCGGCGTTACGCCGAATACAATAGCAGGATACAGAAGCGTTTTGAAAGGGTTCTATGCTCATGTCAATGGGCATGGGACTGGCATAGAAGCTACACAAAGCTGGTACAAAGGATTGCTGGTAAGCTGTAAGCCGAAAACCATTAAACAACGACGACAAGTTGTGCGTGAATTTCTGAGATATGAACTGAAGCATAGCCAAAATGCAGTAGCACAGGAGTCGCTGGAATTTCTGGCAGAGACGCGCGTTCCGCTTGGGGAGGAACTGCGCCGGCTGCCGACAGAAGAAGAATGTCGGGATTGGATATTCATCGGCGCTCATGGCCGCAAGTGGTACAACGTGAGAGATCGGGCGATGCTGGCATTGATGTATTCGACACTGAGAATCCATGAAGTCGCTGATCTGACGATGGAGAGCTTGAGGTTAGATGACGGTGTTGTCCTGGTGGACGGAAAAAGGAACAAGCAACGCCTTGTGCCTTTACCTCAGGTTGTCATTGGCCTACTCAGAAGCTATCTCAAGCTGGCGCGGCCGCGTCATGGCAAGCTGTTTGGCCTGAATACCGAGGCGATCCGCCTGCGCTGTAACCGGGCGCGCGATATCGCCGGGCTGCCCATAGCCTGGACTCCGCACGACTTGAGGAGAGCGGGAAGCACACACTTCTTCCTTCGCTCGAAGGGCGACTTGGCAAGCCTGCAATGGCTGCTGGGGCACACCTCGCCTTCCACGACTTCCATCTACATCAGGGCAAGAGACCTCATTAGCCCTGATCTGATACTGGCGAACCATCCGCTAGGTTAGCGATGGAAAAAACTTTCGCTTGACACTTGACAAGACTGGAATTGTGTGAGACAATCTGGAATGAGCTACCCTCCTCTACCAGGTTTACGAGGAAGTGGGTAGCCATTGAAGAATCCTTTCGCGACGCAGGATGAATGAAATGGACGGGAAAAACAAGACTTCTACCTCGAAATCACCAGGTTCCTCGCCGGCCTCTTGTCGCGTTTTCCCGTCCAGCGTCGCAACTGAACCACAACGCATCATTAGGCCGGCGGGGAATCTCTGCTATTTCTGTTATTCTGCGATTCCATCTCACAAACGCAGCGTTCGGTATTGCAGTGAGGAATGCAGGAGGGCTAGGATCCGCGAATATCAACGGAATTACGCAAGAACTGTCAGAGCGGTGGAGCGGGCTTGCGCGAACTGCGGGAAACTATTTCGTATTCGCACTGACAATACTCGGGGTGATGGGGTTCGGAATCGCTTTTGTTCGCCGAAGTGCCGGATGAAAAAGAAAGTATGTCCCGTCTGCAAGCGATCCTTTACCTTCGATTTTACCAAGCAACCAAAGCGAATTTACTGCGACCAGAAATGTTGGGGGATCAGCCGCCGAGGACATCCTGGCCACAAATGAACTGACGATCAAAAAAGGAATCTCTCGCTCATCAAAAAGCGATACTGGCAAGAATATCGCGTAGTACCCGACCTCGCGCACGGCAGCTTCTGCACGGCCTGGGCGATTAGAAAACGAAAGGAGCATCCTGGAAGAGATTGTTTGAAAGCAGAAAAGAAGCAGAAGGTGGCCGGGATAACCGCCTTCTGCGAGAGCGCCCTGTGAAGGTTCCTCCTGCACAACCTTCCTCCCTTCCGGGGCGCTCTCGGAGGAGGTATTCCAAAAGAAAGGAGGCCAGTGAATGGGGTGCAATCTCATCGGCAGTCTCTGTCTGTTGTTTGCCATTGCCGTCGGGCTGAAATACTGGCGCTGCCCGGAATGGTTCGAGCTGCTTGAGGAGAGCTAGGTGGATGCACGGGATGTGATCCGATGCTCTCCTTTGTAGGAGCTTGGACGGCGACCTGGAAATCGCTGAAAATTTCTCTTGACAAGCTAGAAAACATGGTATATACTCAATACAGACTCAACAGTTCCCGAAGAACCCTTGAGCATCAGAGCATCCTTTCGCGACGCAGGATGGTGAAAAATGGACATAGGCGAAGATCAATCTAACACCCCAGGTTCCCGGCCGACCCCTTCATTCGCGTCTATGTCCAGCGTCGCAACTGAACCACAACGCATCACTGTTGGGCCGGCCGGGGGCAATTCACTTGCCATTATGACTGAAGCCTCGCGAATGCTTGCCGAGGCTACCACGATCCAAAAGGCCAAGGAACTGAAAGACTTGGCACTGACCGCCGAGGACTTCGCCCGGCGTAGAGGCCTTGGCAAAGAGACGATAGAACACTGCCGCCACTATGCGACGCTGGCAGAAATTCGCATGGGTGAACTGCTGCTAGAAACGCCAAGAGCCGTCGGCACCGATATTTCAGGAAGAAAATCAATGTTAGATAGTACCCGTGAAGTACCATCTAACCACCCTCCAACACTCGCCGAACTCGGCGTGACGAAAAAGGACAGTTCGCGAGCACAGGCCCTTGCAGTTTTGCCGGAAGACAGGAAGGCCTCCGTTGCTGAGGGGAAAACGAGCGCGTCAAAAGCGATACGCAAATTCCAGAAAGAGCAGAAGCAGGAAGAGGCGAAGAAAGCAAACGTCATTCCCTGGGCCGGCGAATTTCAACTAAACACGGCCAACCTTGCCAGCCTCGACTCCCTGTATGATCGTTTGCCAGACAGCGCCTTTGACTGCATTTTCACCGATCCGCCATACGACCAGGAAAGCCTTCCTCTTTATTCGGAATTGGCGAAGTTAGCCAGCAAGGTACTCAAGCCAGGAGCGGCCTGTCTTGCCTATGCGGGGTTTCTCTACCTGCCTGAGATCATGGCGCTGATGGCAGAACACTTGACCTATAGGATGGTTCTCTGCATTCATCAGCCGGGAACAACGAGCAGGATATGGCCTTCAAAGACGTTTCAGAACTGGCGGGCGGTGCTGCTCTATCAAAAGCCGGGTGAACCGGCTTGGGACTGGTTCACCAATTTCTACTGCACACCAAGCAACGAGAAAAGCCTACACGATTGGCAACAAGTAGCGGGGCCGGCGCTCTTCTGGCTAGAGAAATTCACGCTTCCGAATGGCCTTGTCCTCGATCCCTTTTGCGGCTCAGGTACAACCGCCTGGGCCTGCAAGGAATTGGGCAGGCATTATCTGACTTTTGATACAGACCCCGCCGCCATACTCACAGCACAACAAAGACTTAGGGATGGATAAACAAACTAGGGAATTGAAAGGATCGCCAAGCCGCGACCTGTTCAAATGGCTTCATAAAGAACGATTGGGCAATGGCTTTCCTGCCTGCGATGCCGACCTTGTTCTATGCCAGTTCAGATTTGGAAAATCGTTCCCGATAGCATTACTGGACTTCAAGACCACGAGAGACAAGGTGACGGATACAGAGCGGGGCTTTTACGACTGGTTAGAGGCAAATGGCCTTCCCGTGTACATCGTAACTGGAACCGACATGGACGAAAGCGATATCCGCCAGATGAAAGTTTCCAAGTTTGGCACTGACCTAGAATTGTTTTGTGGCGATTGGCTGAGGTTCAAAGCATGGGAGCAGAAACTTCGCTTTCCATTCAAATAGTTCCCTTCCCGACCCCATAGCAGACGGTTCCCGCGCGCCTGGGGCGGTTAAAACTACGAAAGGAGAATTGGAAGAGAAAAGTATTCACATAACTTGCATGGGAAAGAAAGCAGAAGGCAAGGGACAGCCTTCTGCGCGAGCAGCCTGGAGGGGTTCATCCGGTACAATCTCCTTTCCGCTTCGGGTTGCTCGCGGAGGAGGACTCACTATGGCACGAAAAAGCAAATACCCAGAAGGATTTAGTGTGGCAGAGGCCGGTCGTCTCGGCGGCCGGGCCACCAAGAAACGACATGGCCCGGCGCACTATCAGCGCATTGGCAAAATGGGCGGCGAGACTACGAAGCAGACTCATGGGCCGCAGTTCTATGAGCGCATCGGCCGCAAGGGCGGCGCGCGCATGAAAGAACTGGCGGCGCTGGGCCGGAAAGCAGAGGGAGGCGAGTAACATGGCTGACTACATCATCGGCGGTATCTGTCTGCTGTTTGCCATTGCGGTCGGGCTGAAGTGGTGGAGAAGCCCGGCCTGGTTTGAACTGGAGAGGAAGGAGTGGGGAAGATGATTAACTATGTCTGCGATATTTGCGGAAAAGTAGAGCCACAGAGAACACGGGCAGTCGCGTCGCTTTTTGGCTGGAAACCTCGTGGCGAGTTAATCTTCGAGGCCATCAGTGAGGATATGCGAATCGGTGTCAGATTCGCTATCCATGCTACGGTGTCTCCAATGAGCAGCAAGGTACGACACCTCTGCGATGAGTGCTCAATTAAGTTGCTCTTAAAAGCAGTGCAAATCTATCAGTCGCTTCCACCAGCCGAAATGCCCCAGGAACGAAAGGAGGAGGAGAAGCCATGACCACCACACAAACACACGAGCCTGCCAGCGACGAACTGACAGGCCCGGAACGGGAAGTCGCGGAAGACTTCGACAACTTATACCGCGAGAGTGTACCACATCCGCAGGATGCTGCCAAGAGCCTGCGGCAATGCATGAAGGCGATTCGCGATGTGCGGGGACTATATAAGCATCGCGACTGGAATCACAACAACCTTGACCGAGCCATTGCCGACCTGTATTTAGAGGCCGTGCGGCTGGAAGAGAGTGTGAAAGATGCCGACTGACATGCTTGATGAATATGACGAGCGGCGCAAGCGGCCGAGGCGACGCATAAGCGATGAAGAATATCGCGCGTGGGTAGAGGATTTGACGCCAGCCAATGAGACGCCATTAGTGACTTTAGGAATCCGGCTGGAGAATATGAAAATTATCGAAGCGGGAGAAAGAGAGGGCTGAAGTGAGCCATGACCCAAAACGAATCAAGGAAATGAGCCTCGAACACCTGAAGAACTCGCTGAGATCGCTGGAGAGGAATGGGACTGATGTGTTTGGTTTGCCGAAGCAGGCAGATTATTTTGAAACAAAAGGGGAACCACGATGAGTCATGACTTAGCCCTTGTGGAAGAAACCCCGAATCACCTCATTGCCTTGGCGCTGGACAAGGGTGCGAACCCTGACACCTTGTCAAAGCTGATGGACTTGCAGGACAGATGGCAGCGCGACAAAGCGCAGAGGGCCTTTGTTGTTGCCATGACGGGCTTCAAGATCGAGGCCCCGGCGGTACTCAAGAAGAATGATGTGGTGGACTTTTCAACGGCGAAGGGCCGGACAAGTTATAAGTACGCCAACCTGGGAAGCATCGTGCAAGAGATTACCGCCGTCATGGGAAAGCATGAACTCTCGGCCTCGTGGTCAACCGAGCAGCAGGGCAACCAAGTGACTGTAACCTGCCATATCACCCACGTTGCAGGCCATCGTGAGAGCGTGACGCTCACCGGCCCGATTGACGAGTCTGGCAATAAGAACGCTATTCAAGCTGTGGGCAGCACAGTCACTTACCTGCAACGCTATACCCTGCTGGCGGCCCTGGGGCTGGCAACTGGCGAGGATGATGATGGCAGGCAGGGAGCAGACCATAGCACACCCATCAAGAGCATGGACAGGGCGGTAGCATCATCTAAACCCTATCCCTGCCCGAAGTGCCAAGAGGCTGGGCGCGATGGCATTATGATCGCCCCGCCGGAAGGCACAAAGAGAAAATGGGCCTGCTCATTATCAAAGCGCAGGAAGATAGGGGATGAGTGGCAAGAGGTCGGTATCTGCAAATTCACCACCTGGGACACCGGCGACTTCATGCCGGCAGCAAAGCCCCAATCCTCCGAGCCTGTCAATGACGAACCGCCACCGGCCGACGCAGGCGGTGATGCGATCCGCCAATATATGACGAAGCTGAAACTATCGCCTCCTGTCTTGAATAAGATCAGCATAGAGGAATGCGGCGGGAAGAAGGGCCTGGGATGGGGCGAGCAGTCGCCGGAAGTGCAGGGTACGTTGCTGAACGTCCTGAAGGAGATGGCAGGAGAAACTAAAGAATAAATAGCCGGTTGGCCGTCTTGGGGGTGCGCGACACGCACATCATAAACCTTAGAATCCACTGGGTCTGAAGGCTCTTGAGTCTAAGGTAGCTGCGGGTGATGCGGTTAGCCTCGCAGAGGGAATGTGGACGACGGCCATACATAGGTTGGTCTGAACCTGGCTATAGTGCCAGCGGAAGTCCAGCAACGGGCGGCTATGCCACACTTGCTGGTGTCGTATGGAGAAGGCAAGCCAACATTAGAGCGGATACGACAGCCGCCCGACACATAGGAGATGAGGATGCGATTAACTAAGCCACGATTAAACATGGCACTGGCGTCAATTAAGAGCGCCCTAGGATGGATTTATCCACTCAATTTGGATGATGAGATCAATGACATACTGCATGACGCAGAGTCGGCGCTTAACAGCGCGGCAGACATGGTGCAGAAGCGATTGGCGGAGATGAGCAAATGACCCTCTTCGGCCTGACCATCATCTACGCGGCCAACGTCCGTGAACTGGAAGCAACGGTCGCCTTCCTGACAGACGAGAACGCCAACTGGCAACGCCAGAATACTGAACTGCTGCACGATCTGGCCGTCAATAGCCGCGAAATACAGCGCCTGCGGGAACGCCTGGCCGAGGCGCTGAACCTGGAGCATTGCTGCGAGCGGTACATTGATAGCATAGCGGATGAGGATATGGTCAGGCAGATTATTAGGTTGCTGGAATGACCAACCCATGCTGTTACAACTGCTGCCATGCCCGCGTCGTTCCAGGCGGCGACAAGTGGCGCTGCCGCCAGGGGCTGATGCGGGTGAACCGGGGCCGGACACATAAGTTATGGACGTGGACAAATGGTTGCCAATCGCTCGCCCTTGCTCTGTGCCGGCCGCGCGAGTGCCAGGGCTTCAAGAGCATGGGGAATCTCGTGGGGAAACCATGAAGGGGGGTGATACCAGATGCGCAGAAAGTTTGAGTCTCATGTGGAATTCGTTACCGATCCGAAAGCCAGATTGCTCTTCATAGGCGACATGGTGACGCAGTTGCAGGACATTGGACTGCAACCGAAAGTATCGGTGAGGATCGAATACTCGATTGAATGGCCGACAACAAAGCCAAAAAGAACAAGCAAGACTTCCTAGCAGTTAGATCGCATTGGCGACAGTTTTGATGGCAGAAAGTAATCAATGCCTAAGCGAATGATTAGCACTGATATCAGCCTGAGCGAATCATTCAACGATTGCAGCGAATTCGCGCAGACCCTCTTTCTGATGATGATCCCTCATTGTGATGATTGGGGCCGGCTGGTAGGGAACCCGGCGAAAGTAAAGGCGAAGGTGAAGCCACTCTCGAAGCGAACCGCGATGCACTTTGAAAGAGCCTTATTAGAACTTGCCCAAGCTGACCTGATCTGCTGGTATGAAAATTGTGCCGGGGAACTCTACGTCGCGTTCAAGCCTGAATCCTGGGACGACTACCAGGCTGGCATTCACCGCAAGGCCCACGAAGAACAGCGGCGACAATCGCGCTATCCAGCGCCTCCAAATCCGGCCTATCAGTGGCCCGAAGATGCCTCATTCCAGCAGGTTCCTGGCGAGTCTGGGAAACTTGTGGAAATTCCACCTAAACTTAACTTAACTAAAGATAACTTAACTAAACTTAAAACACCTATGCTTGCCGAAAATACCGGCAAGCAAGCACGTTTGGGGAAAGAGAAACCACCGGAAGGCTACCACGAATGCCTAGCGGTTTACTGGGAAAGCCTGAAGGCGAAACTCAATGGCCTGAACCCACCGAAAATTACGGGCGGCGATGGGAAGCTCTTGAAGCAACGCTTGGATGAACAAGGGCATGAAATCGTGCAGAAGATTCTCGAATGGCAGTTCGCGGGCGGCGACGAGAAGCTGGAAGAGTGCGCGATTCTCAAGACGCGGCTGTCAGAACACTACTTCGCCCGCGGCCTGTGGGCCGTCAGCGAGGTCGTGAAGGGGAAGAAATAAATACAAAAGGAGAAGACATGCAACCGGAAAGAATCGTAGTAGATGGCATAGAATATATGCCAGTGCAGACACTCGGGAACGTGAAAATCGTCATCCTGCAACGGGGATGGGTGATGGTAGGAGGTATCTATGCGAAATCCATATAAGAAGATCAATGTCAAAGGCAAGACAATCTATGTCCACCGGCTCATTGCGGCCCAGGTATTGGGAAGGGAGTTACTGCCTGGTGAATCCGTCCACCATCTGAACGGCGACAAGACAGATAATGCCATCAATAACCTAGCCGTTTTTTCAAGTCGCGGAGAACATCAGAAACATCACCTATCGAAACATGACTGGCTAAAAGGCCGTCGTTGGAAAAAGAGCACAGCATGGAGAAAAGCCCAAAGCGAACTTATGAAAAAGCGATGGCAAGAGGGGAGATATAAGAATACGGCCTAACGCGGGCCTGGTACGCGTGAAGGGCGCCGTCGTTTTGAGAGAGAGGGAAGCGATTGTACTTTGCGTGATGCGTCGGTCATTCGGATTTGGGGCACGACAAGAGGCTTGGGGGAAATAGCGAAGAATGGGCCAACGTCAAAGACCATCTTGGACACCTGTGGCACTGTTAAATTCGATTACTTGACGGTGGTGGCCATGATCGCCTGCGAGGAGTCAAAATGGCAAAGCGCACTATAGGTTTCGACATGAATCAATCGAGCTCCGGCTCCGGCTACGGCGACGGCTCCGGCTGGTAAAAACCATGAGAAAACTCGCCGAACCAAAAGCAGCCAAGAAACACTTCGTATTCAACGCCGCCACGGGCCGGAATGTCCCCGTGTACGACTGCCATTTCTGCGAGGATCAGCGATTCATTGCGCTGCCACAGGAGGGCGCGGAGTGGGATGCAAAGTCGTGCTTCATTGAAGGCATGGGTGCGAGTATCCCCTGCCCGAAGTGTGTTCCAGGGCCATTGCCTTACCTGTCGCAAAGCCAAGGCGACTATCTCGGTTGCTACGAGGCCATGAAAAACCGGCAGAAGCAACACGATACGACCCGTTTTCGGGCCGGAGAACTGTCGCCAATTCTGCGGAAACTGGACGCGCATTTCTTGCTGCGAAAGCAACCCGAACTGGCGACGAGTGTCGCCAAGGCGGGAACGCCGGATGAGGTTTTCGAGGAAGAGGAGGAAGAGGCGGAATGAGAGAGGTACTAACTTGTCCCTATGACGGCGAAGAGATTAGCAATGGGTATGGCGAGATCAGGAGAGCGCGACTTGGCTTTCTGCGCGTCGGGAACTGGTTTTATGTTGGTGGGCTTGGCCTTTATTTTGTGGGCGATTTCGAGAAAGGGGATCGCTGGTGGGCTAGTTTTATGGATGATAGCGATGAGATGAATAGATTCGAGTTCCTATATGAACAAATGGCGCAGGTCGCGGCCTATGACGCGGCCGACGCGAAAGCGGAAAGCGAGGGAGAGAATGGCTGAAGGGCTGACGGAGAAGGAAGTTGCTATTGACATTCTCTTTCTTTTTAGTTATCCTTGAGATGCTTAGGGCTATGCGGACGTTTGACGGTTTTTGCATTTTAATAATTTGGTTCATTGACCGCCGGATACCCGCGAAGGCCCTAAGCAAGCCGTCAAAGTATCCGGCGGTCATTCTATTTCAAGGATAACACCGTGGCTAGAACAAAGAAAGTTGAATTTACTGATCGTGTAGGATATGTGCGTATTTACCAGCCGAATCATCATAGAGCAAATAAACATGGTTATGTGCTCGAACATATTTATGTGGCTGAGAAAAAGATAAATAGAGAATTGTCTTCTCAAGAAATCGTTCATCATATCAACAAAATCAAGGACGACAATAGCCCAGGTAATCTAATCGTAATGCTGAAAGGCGAACATATTTCGCTTCATACCAAAGGACTGAAACCTTGGAACTGCGACCTTCGGGTAATCGTATGTAAGCAATGTGGAAAGGAATTCAAGAGGCCTCCATCCGAAGAGAAGCAAGCAAAATATTGCTCAAATCAATGCCGCTTTGAATCTCAACGAGGGAAATTTTTTCTTAGTCCGTGGAAAGGAAAAAGGCAACCTAAATGGCTCGTAACACAAAGGACAGAGGCGATCAAGGAGACGTGGAGACGAAAAAGAGAACAGGCATTACAGAATTAGAAGCGAAGGCGAGACTCAAGGCGGCGGGCTATCTTCCTTCCCTATTGGACATTCGGGAATCATCCAGTTTCAGCGCAACAGCGGGTTATCTCGGCCTATATCCGATAGTAATTGAGGCGCATGTCAATGACCGCGAATATGCGTTTGAATATTCAACAACCAACGAATTAAAACAGATCGCCCGCCTACGCCTCGTTGAGTTCCTGGAATCCATAGGGAAAGGCAAGTAGCGGAGCAGCCATGAAACATACACCCTCTCAGCGATTGATGGCGGCAATGAAGCGGCTCATTACCTACCCCAAAGGGAATATCTCTCATGACTATTGCAATGCCGTCCATGATGCCATTGTGGTTGTCGAGAAATACCTCCCGGCCATCGAGCAGGATGGCTATGACCGGGGCCATGAAGACGGGTTCAGGTCAGCGCGAAATTACTACGAGGAGGGGAAGCCATGACGAGGCATGAATGCGAAAATGAGATTGGTGAGATTCTGGAAAAGGCAGTAAGTGTGTTTTGTTTCACTGACGTAAAGTCAATACCTTCGGGGATTGCTGGACTTCAGATTGAAGTGAAAAAGGATGTTTGGGAGTGCATGTTGGAAGTCAAGGCAAAGAGTCAATCTAAGGCGCTCATTGGTCTGTTGGCTGCGGTGAAGGCGCTGGAGGGTGTCGGGGTGTGGGATCAGTTGGAGGCCCACGTCACCATACCGCCGAAAAGCAAAAGAACATTTGTGCTGAAGGAAAAACATGAACAAGCAAGGGACAGAGGACAGGTGAAGCAATGAAAGAATGGGCGAGCAGAACGAAGAGAAGATTAGCTTTCTTCGTTCCGGGAATTCCAGCGGCGCAACCAAGTCGCGGCGCGGCGGTCGGCAAGAATGGCAAGCCATATACCTTTACACGAACGGGCGCATGGGTGCAGTGGCGCGCGGATGTGAAGCAGTTCGCGGCCGCGGCAATGGAACAAGATGGCAATACTGAACCCATGACAGATAGTGTCTTCATAGATGCAACCTTTATCTTTCCACGGACGAAATCCGCGCCCATGATAAAACCAAAGGCCCACAAAGTGAAGCCCGATCTCTCGAACCTGTTGAAGAATCTGGAGGATGCGCTTAAGGGCGTTTTGCTGGCTGATGACAAGATCGTAAATGGTGCTGAGTTGCATAAACTATATGCTATGCCAGGTGGCAGAGTCGGAGTATCACTACTATTTGTCGAATCGCATATCGCATTATGTGAGGGAATGACTTCTGCCGCCCCTGGCGCGGCGAAGAGGAGCGAGCGATATGGAAAGTAATTGTTCATTTCACCCGGAAGATGCGGAACGAGCAAAGTTGCTCATTGCGTATATCACACAGCATGAGCAACTTAAGCGCGACCTGGCCTCCTGCCGCGCCCAGTTGGCGGATCTGGCGCAGGCGGCCAAGCTTACGTTGGAGTATTGGCCACATAAGTCCATTTGCAGTTGTGCCTTCTGTGGTTGTTACGGAAAACTCCAAGCGGCCCTCCAGCCCCACGAAGTAGCACCTAAAACTCTACCTTCTGGCGTCTATGAAGTCGAGCACGTCTATGTCGGCGCGAGGAATCGCGAGCAGCAACTCGAAGCCGCGCTGCGGGAAGTGCTGCTCGCGGCCTGCTATTGGCGGGAATGGTATCGGCCGCAACGCGAGGAACCAACGCCCGAAGAGGAACGTCGAGAAGCCGCCCTCGCCAACGCGCAGAAGCTGCTGGAAGGGGAAGGATGATGAAATGCCCATGTATTACGGCGATTACGAAGTCCGTCCTGTCTGCAAAACGATGAATGAGCGCATCGAGGCTCTCCATCCCCCGGCCGAGGACGCGAACAGAATCGAATCGCTGCACCCAGATTGCCATGGCGCGCTCCCCATAAATGACAACGATTGCGTGGTTATCGTGAAAGATAAGATCGTGAAGCTATCTGACATCGAGATAGTCAAGGCCTGCCGCCGTTGGGATGCGCATCGCGAGTTGTGGGAGGCGAAAGACGCGTGACGCTTCGTTTTGTTCCCTTGATTGGCCACAAGCCCAAGAAAGGCGGTGCCAAGGAAGCGTATTATCCGCATACCTACAAATGGGATGGCTCCTGCCAAGCTTGCGGCGACGATGGTCGAGTCACGATAGAGACCTTCCTGCATGAAGCGGGGTTCTTGACGAAGTGCGCGTGCGGTCGTTGGAGTTGCCAGCATGATAAGGGGAAGAACCGCTATAGCCATGATTCTGATGGCCGCTGGACAGCCCTATATGCCATCGTCAAGAAGCCACCGCCAGATGTGAGGCAATGTCGGGGGATTGGAAGAGATGACCTTACCCCTTCCACAATATAGCTGTATGGCTTCCCTGTGGCACTCAGAGCGAAGCAAAGCCCCCTGGATAGGTAAAGGTACACCGTAAACAAAATGAGCGTGAAAGGAGCGTCTGATGTTGATGGAATTTCAATGCTTGTCGGGCCATAAATGGCAGATGGAGGCTGAACCTGGGATGGTGGTGAAAAATTGCCCTCGGTGCGATGATAAGGTATGGTGCGGCCATGAGGTACTGACTACTGTCCCGCGCCCGCTCACCGGCACACCCTGCCAAAAGTGCGGTGAGGGGAAGATGGGGAGGGCGAAGTTCAAGGCGACAGGAGAGATAAGACTGAAAAAGTACAATCAGATGGCGCAAACCGCCAATTACATCTGTATTCCCCGCTATACTGAAGAGTGCCTCGAATACACCTGCTCGGTCTGTGGCTACACCCAGGAAGGGCCATGCGCGGATGAGGATAACAAGAAAGGAGAAACCAATGGTGCTGACACAGAGAAGTAAAGTGGTCGCCGATACGAGACCCAAGAAGGGCCGCTTCTATTGGGTCGTGCTGGACAAGGAAACCGAGGTATGCCACGAAGTGCCGCAGTGCCGAGCGATGCGGCCATTGACGCGCACCCAAAAAGCCACTGGCGAATTTTGTCGGACACGCGGCCTGCGCATCTGCAAGCGCTGCGTCGGCTGCAAGTAACTAGCATGTGGCCCGAAGTGTTTCGCTCCGGGCCGTCCCATGTGCTAACAGGGAAAACATTTGATGTGAGGATTCCTTGTCGTCTTCCCTGTTCTTACAGAGTCGGTTCCTCACGACCTTCTCTGCGTACTACACGGCCGGCCTCATCCGCTCTGCTGTATTCTCTCGATACAGTCCGGCCGGCATCCACAGGGTGAACCCTGCGGAGAGGTTAAAACGAAAAATCTAAGTGCCCGAACCACTTGTGTTCCTGCTGCCGATAGACGACACCAGCATTGACCGCTGCTTCCCGCGCCATGAAGTTGATATTCGCGCCGAGTGACCCTTTATCGAGGTTGCCAATCTCTTCCCACCTGTCCGAGGTCTGGAACCAGGCGATGCTGGTATGCTTCGCCAGCACGTCCTGCACTTTGAGATACCACTTGTCAGTGGTCTTTGGCACGGGCCAGACATGCACGTCGAGCATGAATCCGCCCTGTACCTGCGAATCCTTTTGCAACGGAATCAGCGTGACTGTCCTCAGTTGAATCGTCGGGGGAACCACCTGCGCCTGCGCGGGCACAAATGAAGCCCACATTAAACAAGATAGAACCAACACTGACCAAATCATTTTACCCATGAATATCTCCTTTGTGTATGTGTTTTGATCAATACCCTCATCATCACTGCCTGCCCCGCTTCGCTAGGGTGTCGGCAAGCAGCAATGTCAAGGTACTGGCCTAGCGGCCGGCCGTTACCGGCATCGCCTTTGGCGTTGACTCCGGCCGATCGGATGGCTGTGTGTCGGCCGCGTACTGCACGAGGTTTTCAATTCTCGTGATCCCGTCACGGAAGCGAGCGACATCGCCTGGCTGGCCTTCCGGTACAGGGATGAACCCCTGAATCAACCGGGCCGATTGGCTCTCAACCATCTCCAGACGATAGACTTCAAACTGCCTGAGAATAACCGCAATATCGTCATTCTCTACCGCCTCCGGCGAGGGAACCTCGCTATCATCAGGAACGGTCATTGACCAACGCCCCGATGCTTCGGGAGAATCCGGGATGGGCAAAGCCATCGCGTATTCCATGTAGCGGCGATAGTCGGATACGTAGTCCAGAATGCGGGCCTTGTCAGCATCCAACAGTCCCGATGGCATGTTGGCGCTCTGACATTTCGCGACTTCCAGTCGCATTCGGTCTAGTCTGTCGAGCATCGCGCGAACGTCAATGTTCGATAACACCTGCCGTTCGCTTGATGTTGCCTGTGTTGCTGCGGGCATAATTTCACCTCCTTTCTATTTTGGCTTTTCGATGTTCAGAAGTAGTTCGCACTCAGTAAAAATCGCCGGATTCCGCTTCGAGGTTGCCCGTACTGTGATTCGGTCTTGCCCAGGCATGATGTTTGGGATATGGACATACCCACCAATCGGAAAGGAGCCGTTTGCCGCGAGTGTTGTTTGTGGCATCAGGTCAATCTTGAAGATCTTCATGTCGCGGGCTTTTAAGAAGAAAGTGTCCGGTTCGCTGCCGACATTCGTAATCACCATTGACACTAGGACGGTACTGCGCGGCTTCGCGCGGAATGCCGCCGCGGAGGATTCCAGACCCACGCCGACTGAACTTCCGGCGCAGTAACCTAGACCGGTCAATAGCAGTAGAAACAGTCCTACAAGTGCCGTTCTCATCGTTTCCCTTTTCATTTGATTCGCGGGGAATCGGGCATGATATTCGGTTGTTTCCCTCGACTCAGGTGCTCTCCCTGAGTTGTGCCAGCCATTCAGTATGTTGGGTTTGCCTACCAAAGATTCGCCTCCAGATACTTCCCTGCCCCGGCCGTCTCGCTGCGGAAGCCGCAGACTATGGACGGCTTGCTGAGGCCTTCCCCGCGAATTTAACTTTCATCTAACGTCACCGGCTTCCGGTAGCCGATTGATACCAGCGTTCCTTTATGTCCACATTCGCCACAGGTGTCCAACCAGAACAGGTGTGGCGTTAAGCTATGCTTTTGAAGGCAGGCTTTGCAGCGATAGATGACTTCGCTCTTTCCGGTTTCAGGTTTCTTTCGCACCACACACCTATTATCCAGGCCCCGAAGACGGTAATTCCCCAGGCCGCCAGGGCGATCAGCCAGCGCACCCGCAAGGGCAACAGTTGCCAGATCGTCTTCATAGCTCCTCATCCTCGCTCGCAATGTCAATCTCGACTTCCAGTTCGGTCATTGTCCAACACTCCACTGGAATAATGCCTTTATCGGAGAATTTGGCGGGAATATGAATGATTGGGGTCGTGCGAAGCCAGTGCTTCATCGCTCCAATCGCGCATTTGACGTAGTAGGCAAGGGAAGCGTTTGGGTTCGCCCGCGTCCGGGCCTGCCAGATGGCCAGTTCCGCTTCAAGCAGGCACTCCTCGCGCACCTCCTCGCGGCGAATGTATTTCCTGGCCCACGTACCGGCTTTCTTAAACGCGGCGGCTTCGATGTCGCTTTCGATGATGCTTGTCGTCGGATGCCCCCTGTACGACTCGGCTATTCTGCTATAGCATAGGCAGTAATCCTTGTCAAGAAAGTTATCCAAAATAATGTGGCAATCAACCAGCGCACCCGCAGAGGCAATAGTTGCCAGATGTCTTTAAGTTTCATGGCCCTCGAAGGATTCTGTGTCAGGAAAGTTGCTCAAAATAATGTGACGAACAAATTTGCGCTCTTGCATTCTCCCCAAAACGTGGAATGATGGGGAGGGAGGAAAAACATGGAAATCCTATATGCTTTTCTCATCTTCTGCTTTGTTGTATTCGTATGGTGGGAAGGTTCAAATGATTGGGACAAGCTGAGTGGCCGGGCCGTCTTGCGAGCGGCCAAAGAAGTAATCATCGCAGGCATTGTTGTCTCCACCGTAGTCATCATTGGCATTTGGCTTTTCAATCCCTAATCTTACATCACTGTCGTTCTTGTTTGATTAACGACAGACCAAGTTGCTGCGCTGCCTTTTGCACTTCAGCTAAGTCATCCACAGCCTTCTCCCAACTCGAACGCAAAAGTTCCTGCTGGATACTCTTTGCTGGTGTGCCCTCCGAGCGTCCAAGTTCAACCAAGCGATTCTCCAAGTAGGAAATTTGCCGTTTCTTCGCAAGATATTGATCCCGATAAGAGGTCTCCGGTGAAAGCGAGGACACTCGGATGCCATAGGTTCTGAGGATCGCTTGCAGTTCGCTTGGCGCGCTTCGCATATAACGCATCTCAACTGCCGTCAAGGGTTCGCCCTTGCGTAGTTTTTCGCTGCCGCTTTTCAGATAGGGCAGGGCGGTCTTTGCTCTGGCGGCTATCCCAAATTTCGCAGGAATCGGCCAGCGGGGAAGTAGCGAGCCTGTCAGGTAAATCAAGGACTGGGCCACTTTCACATTCATCGGATCGTCAGCTTGCCATATTCGTCTGCCCTGGAATGTGTCTATGCCATTTACCGCTGAAATAACGCTGGCAACGGGCCCCATTATTCCGGCAAGGGATTCGCCAGTTTCCTCGCCAAGAAGCGGGAAAGTATAACGAAGATTCGCCCATTGTGAGCGACCGAATTGGTCTTTCCAAGGCAACCGAAACGCATACTTCTTCATATAGTCGGGAAGTAGGATTCGCTCGGCCTCTACTTGTGCTCGCGGATGAACGCTCTCCTCCACTGATTTGATGCTTCGATACCAGTTCAAAAACGGCGCGGGTCGCTCAACGGCCGCCTTGGTAAATGGGCCAATGCTGCCAAACAGAAAACGGCCAAAGGGCATCAGAGACGATGACAGAAAATCTACCGCTGGCCCCATTCGGTCATACCGGATCGCGGCGGCGTCAGCAATCTTGGCAGCTTCCTCTGCCGTTTTTCCCATCCATCTATTCGCGATAAAGATGGAAGTGCGCGTCCACTGGTCGGTTTTGCTGTAGGCTTCTTGGGGTGCACGAAGCACGGACTGGATATGTTCCCATACTTCTTCCCCAATATGGCCCGGCCTCGCCATGCGTTCCTTCGCGCCAAATTCAATGCGGGCAAAGGTCGCGCCAAGTCCCGCCGAAATGCGACGGTATTCCTGTGTGGCCGGGCCATTGCGGGTAAGATCATAAAGGGCAGCAGTACGCGCGGCCGGAATGAGAGCAGCCGGAACCCGGCCCGGTAAATTTTCCTGAATCATGCCGCCAATCAGATTACCAACTGCTGTTGGAACACTATAAGCCGTTCGCATCAATTTCCATGCACGAAGACCAGTCCCCCAAAGGGGGAGGTTTTTGGCCTTTTTCGCGGCCTGCCGAAACCAACCAAGTTCAAGCAGTGGCGCGGCCGCTTCCCTCGGCAAAAATAATTCCGTAACCGGGCCGCCAACTTGTTTTTCCACCTCGCGAAAAAGAGGAAGGAGTCGTGGCGCTTTCTCGATTGGAACATAACCTTCAACATATTCCAGTTTGGCTAAAGGAGCCAAGCCCTTCTGGAACAAACCCGCTTGAATACCAGTCTCGATGATATTCGCGCCCCGCTCCGCGCGCAGGAACGCGCCTGGCATTTCCCACATTTCTTGGCGAAGAGCCTCTGGCAGCATGTCGCGCCGCATCCGCACGGCACGCGGCAAGGTTCCACTGACTGCAGGCCGATACCAACGCGCCGCCTTTTGCATCTCAAGCCGGGCAAACTTCTCTGGGTCAGATTCTTTCAGCGCGTTGAGGAATGCCCCTTCATCGCCGTCGTAGAGTTCATAGATGCGCCGCAGGTGGAGGCCTTGCCACTTCTGCCGCGTGCTTTCGGTGAAGACATTGGCCTTGATCGCCACGTCCCGTAGATAGTCGTCGAACTTGGTGTAGTGTTCGGCAAGACGCTTGATGTCATTCGGATCAATCCCAGTCTTGGCGGCCTCAGCCAGAAATTCATCACCTGCCCTGGCCGCTGCTTGCCGCGCTTCCGGTTCCGCGGCCAAGCGAGCATTATATCTGATGCGTTGAAATCTCTGATTCGCGATGTCGTCTAGGTCACTGACTAATTCGGATAGACGATCTACGCGATCCGAAGCTAAGTCAATATCTCCCGCTATATTAGATGTAATAGGAAGTGCCTTACCGGCCGGGGACAAAGAGGCTTGCGCCAATCCTCTCGGTTTTGTCATCGCGTACACAAATGGCTTGCGATCTACATGGACATGACCTGTCTTATCGGACTTGAATGCCCACTCTCCAGGACGGTAGGGATGTTCGACAATGGTTCCGATCATCGGTTTCTCTAGTCGCTGTCCAAGTCCGTTTTCCCAAGCCTTGACCCGATCCCCAATGCGGATTTCAATGCCAGATTTGTTGCGGCCCACTACCTTGGCGGCCGGGGGCGCTTCGGTGGGTACCACACCCCTCTCCGGCGCTAGCGACGCAGCAAAAGGTTCCGTGGAAGCTATAGCGGGAGGCGTGGCGGGGGGGGATTTTTTCACCTTCTTCAGCCGGCTGAGTTGACTTGTCGCTTTTCGTAGTTCGACTTTTGCTTTTGAGAGCGTCTGCGCGACCGCGCCAGGATAGAGCGGTTTCGTCGTCCGCCGCACCCCCAAATCCTTGGCCCGCTTTATCAGTATTTGCTGCGCCCCTTCCTCGGCGGCCAGACGAAGCGTTTCCGCCGCGTCAAGCTGTTTATCTACATATTTGCCCGCCAGATCGTCGGCCATTCGTTCAATACTGGCTGTATAGGGCGTCGCCAAAACGCCCCCGCCAGTGACCTTCTTTCCAATCTCGCGGGTGATTGCCTTACCCCCCCGAAGGTTTTGGTGGGCTTCCTCCGCGAGTTTTATGCTCTCTATTTCAGCCGCTTCTTTGACCGCTTGCGTTGCCGCTTTCAGCTCCCGTGACACGCGCATTGTCTCCGCGGCCCGGCCAATAGCCGGAATCTTTTTCGCAAGACCCGCAGCTGCCTTCAATGGATATTTGAGAAGTCCCGGCCCCAAGTAGGTAAGTAGATCCGTCCCGGCAGACATAGCTATAGGAGCAGCAATCTTTTCAGGTAAACTTGGTTGATACGGTTCTTTTGACGATGGTGTATAAAGATATTCTGTTGCGGATTCTCCTGGCTTCGGCGCGGGCTGTGATAGCGCACGGATATAAGCATTCAGTAACTGTTCGGTCGACGTTTTCCCTTTGCCTCCCCAAATTTTTTTCGCCCGAACTTGTTCGTATGGCTCAATAACGTGTTCGCTGACCTCCGAAAGCCCACGCAGACCTAATCCAAGCGGCGTGTAAGGAAAGACTTTCTTGGCAACCGCGACGCCCTTTTGGAAGATAGTTTTTGGTGGCGCTTTCGCAAAAATAGGATGCACTTCTGCTGGATCAATACCCTTCGCCTTCAGCATGGCCATCACCGAACCGATAGATTCGGGGCGGCCATAGGTTCCCTCAAGCGCGTCATTCGCCCATTCTTGCATCGCTTGTTTTTGCTGTGGAGTTAAGGCCATTCTTATTTCCCACGCCCAACCGCGGCCAGCTTTTCATCTAATGCGGCTTGAGCGTTTTTCTGTGCCTTGCTTCCCTTTCCCCGCTTCGACGCCTCTGCTTTCTGCCTGAAGATATAGTCGTCCACCTTCTTCTTGTTCGCGGCGCTCTTGTAGCCGCCTTTCTCATCCGCTTCTTTCATTCCTGCCGCTCCAGAAGCCACTTGAACGCGAGTAGCCGCATCCGGTATGCCATTGATGGCAGCTTGCTGGTTCGTTGTGAGTTTCTTCATGTCGGACTTGAATTGCCCCGTATCGGTTTTTGCCTCGGATGGATTTATACCAGGGGGTGTTCTCTTCGTCGCCCTTGCCTCTTCTCCCCGCGCTCCAATCAAAGGTATTTGCGCTGCCCCCCGCGCCGCCGCTTTCTTTGCGTATCCCGGCATGGTCGGCGCTGTGAGGCTTAGTGATGGCTTCGCAGGCGGAACTGTTTGTTCAGAACCTGGTTGCGGGAGACCGGAAATAAGCGACGGAGGCATGAGATCGGCTACAATGCTTTCAATTTGCCGATCCACCGGATCAAGACTCAGCGCCAAAGGCAACCCATTCTCATCTACTTGGCTTCGCAGCTTCGCTTGTAATCCCAATGCCCGTAGCAAAAGCGCCTGACGATCTCGTGTCGTTCGTGCTAACGCCACATCCTGCGCCAGAACCTGGGCCGATCGTGAAATAGTAAGGCGATCTTCTGCGATCTTATCCCGCGCTTTGGCGCGTTCACTCAGCCCCTTCTCCCGCACCTTCTTCTGCGCCATGCCCTCCTTGGTCTTCCACAATCCGGCAATCATGTTCTCATCGCCCGATTGCAGCGCCGCCGCCAACGCTTCCTTGTTCCCCGCTAAGGCCTCCATTGGGTCAACCGGAACCTGCTGTGTCTTCCCAGCGATCCGGCCAAGTGGCATCCCAAATGGGCCGATGAATTCATTCTCGCCCTCAAACGTCGGCGCTGAGATTCCAGGGAGAGTGACCCCGCGTTCGGTTGGTAAGCCGCGAATGATATTGGCCAGCATCTCTTCGCCGGAAAGTTTGCGTTGCGCCAACCGTTGCCTCTGCTCAAATTCCGCCTGCTGCCGTTGATTCGCCTGCTCGTCCAGGGCCATCGCGCGGTCGGCCAATTCTTTTTTCTCGCGCTCCAGTTTGGCCTCTTGCTTGCCTTTTTGGATCGCCCCGTAAATGTTCGCCGTCATCGCGATGAATTGTGCTGGATTGAATCGTGGCATGGGGAACCTCCTTTACATATAGCCGCCAGACCAGCCTGACGGACTCCACGGCAAACCAGCGCCGCCGTAAGACACGCCGGTATTCGTGCCTCCCGCCGTGTTCCGCGTCGTCGACCTGTCCAGCGTCCGGCCGTAGGCCAGTGCCGCCTCATTGAAGATGTTGGCCATATTCGGTTGCTGCGCATAAGGAGGTTGGCTGAATCCACCGGCCAGGTTAGCGGCCGCGCCCGCTCCGCCCGTCACCGCCCCCTGCAGGCCGCTGATCCCCTGCATCCGCAGGTTCGCCAAGAATTGCGCGAGGGCATTGGATTGCCCACCGGCCACCCGCGTGGCCGCATCGCTCACCCCTTGTCCCATCATCGAGGAATCAAGGACACCGCGCCGCGATAAGTCCATGATGGTCGGGTCAATCTCGCGCCCGAACGCGCCCTGTCCCTCCCGCAAAAGCGATTGCCGAAACAATTGATAAGTCGGGTCTTGCTGCGGGTTCGTCATCATTGAAGAGTAGGCCCCGAAAATTTGCGGCAGGTATTGTTTCATACCCTTCTTAAAGAGCCAATTGAGGATGCGTGCCTGCGCCTCGGCGGCTGGATTCGTCTGCTCACCGCCGCCAAAGAGACTCCCGATGAGTCCTCCGGCCAAGGCTGTCCCTGCGCCGCTTCCTAGTCCTGCCATAAATGCCATGATGTACCTCCTATGGAACCAAATTCAATCGGTGCATGACCTGACGCTGGTTCGTGTCAATGCGAGCCAGTTGGGTCAAAATGTTCATCTGATTCGTCAGCATGAAAATCATCAGACCCACCAGCAGGGCCGAAATCGGCCCGATAATCATCAGGATCGTCTTCCCGTTGCGCGCTTTTAACATCTCAATAGCCTCTTCAATATGTCCAAAGCGTTCCTTCTCGCTGCATTCGTACTGTGCGATCTTTTCTGTCATCCGTTGCCCTTCTCGGTAACGCGCGATACAGCCGTACCGTCGTTGGCGTTTCTTTCGGTTGTAACGCATTCAACATGTGCTTTCTCTTACTTCCGATGTTTGGCATAGTTCTGCGCCTGCCCCAGGACGATAATCGCCAGGGGAACGACCCAGTTCGCGTCCTGCGCGGGAACCTTGCCCAACTCTTGCAGGGCCACATCAACCGCATAGCCAACCGCACCGAATAGAACTTTCCAACCTAACTTCTCTATCCATAGTTTCCAGTTCATCTTGATCTCCTTTAGACTTGAAAATGACACCGATCAATTCCATTGGTAATATCCGCCCCCCAGGTAATCCCGAATGATTTTGCAATCTTGCCCAGCAAGGCCCACGGGCCATTCCAGGTCAGCGAACCATCGGGCAACCGGAAGGCACAATCCCAGGCGCGCCGCTCGGTATGTTTGCTCTTCCGCGTCCAGGTCACTATCGGCCCTTTCGTAGTTCTTCCCTTCGCGTAAAGCGCGTTCTGCACTTCCTGGGGCCGATAGGTCTCCGTCAGGATAAGCCCTAAACCCAAGGGTTTGAGTTGCTTTCGACTTTCCCATAACCAGTTATTGCATTTCTGCCGCGCCCCTGGCGTCAAATCATCAATAGATCGGCTCATCGCTTTTTCCTATGCGGGCGGCAAATCCTCGCGTTCCACTGGTGTGGCGTTCGCCCGCTCCATTTCTGACCGGATGAGAATATCTGTCTCGATCAATTGCATTTGATTCTGGATCATCGCCTGCTGAATCTCCGCCTGCTTTTGCTCCAGCATCCCTTTCGTCTCTAAACACGCCAATTTCCTCAACTTTAGTTCAACAATTCCCATCATGTCCTCCCAATCTATTGTTATATCTTCGCGCCCGTCGCCGACGCGATGGCAGCGTCTTGTACGGCGTTCCAGCGCGTTCGTATTAAGGCAATCAATTCGTCTTGCTTCGCTCCTGCAAGGCTGTTCCACCACGCGACGAACTCCTGCTGAATAGCAGGATCGGCATTGTTATCCGTCATCAGACTGAGATACCATTGCAAATAGCGAATCCGCTGCATAACATTAACGGCCATAGGACAAAGCCTCTACTTTCTGCTCTAATCGCTGGATTGCCAGCAGCATCGGCGTAATCAACGCCTTGTATTGCACGGTTTCAGGCAGTCCTTTATCGTCAAAAGACACCACTGACGGATTGACCTCAGCGACTTCCTCGGCAACGAGACCCATTTCACCCTTCATGCCCAGGATGCGGTCAAAGAGCACCGGCCGCAAACAGGACAACCAGTGAATATCCTCCAGGTCGCGAATGTTCTCTTTGTAGCGGCGTGAGGAGGAGACATAGCCGATAACGCCAGTATCGTCTATATAGAGATCACGGTTCGTTGCCCCTACTGTCGCACTATACGTTGGCAGTGTTTGTATAGCACCTGAAGGTAATACCCATAACCCGACTGCTATAGCAGTCCCACCTGTCGGGGTTGTGTAAAAAGCAATTCCCGTACCGCTATGCGTATCATCCCAAGTTTCACTCGCGTAAACATACATCTGCGCTCCGGCTGCATAGGCCGTTGCTTTGCGGCCAGAAAACCTTAGAGTCCCAAGACTATCGCTGCTTTGGACAGCCGTTGGTGAAGCGATTGTGCCTCTTGCCTGCTGCAAATCAATACGAGGCCCATTGGTTTGGGCTGCTGCCTTATTCAGCAGCATCGTTAGCGCATTTGCCTGAGTCTGAATATCTAAGCGACCATTGCTATAGAACTTCGTGTAGTAAATCGTGGCTCCATTATCAGTCATATCAAGAAGGTCTGCCGTCTGGCTGCCGGAACCTTTTATCGTGATCGGCACAACGTCGTTGCTGGCAATGAATGAAAGCGCGCTTGTCAAAGCCTGGATATTGACTTCATTCGTCAGCGTTCCATCCGCGCCGTTGGTCAAGAAGGTGCTGCTCACTGGGGCCTGCGCAATATTCGTGACGTTTCCCAGACCGACCGCGCTGCTGTTGAGCGTCTGCCAGGACTTGTCGCCCCGCCAATACTGCCCGGTTGTTCCCGCCGAGATGGTTGGCTCAAATCCGGTATGTCCCGCGGCCGCATAAGCCAGATTCGAGAGCGCGGCATGGTCGGTCGTGCCACTTGGCGCGACAATCCATGAACGTACTTTGGCTATGGTTGACGAGAGAATGTATCCATCGGCGGCCGGCGCGCCCAAATCCGGCTCCTGTGCGACGTTGAGAACATTCGTCAGGCCGACGGCTGCACTGTTCAAGGCGGCGAAGACCTTATCGCCGCGATAGTAGTCGTCGCTCGTCGTCGGGGTTACTGACGGCTCGAAGCCGGAATGTCCCGAAAAGGCGTAATCGAGATTCTGCAAGGCCGCATGGTCGGTCGGAACCGACCAACCTGGCGGCGAAGTCGCCGGCGCGCTGCCCCCCAGTTCGTTGTAAATATCCTGCAAGACGGCCATGACGTTATCGAACTCAACATTGATGTTGCGTTGCAGGTATTCTGGATTCGATTGGAGCAACGGCGCGACCCGCTTTACTAGTCTCATCGGACTGGACTCACCCACATGGTCATTCTGTGTATTTCAATCGCGGTCTTCCCCGCGCAGGCGATATACGGTTGAATGCGATACCCCTTAACCTTGCTTGGCACACTGATCCGACGCTGCACAAAGGCCGCCGTCGGCGCAAAGCCGGCCGTCCACTGCGGCGTGCTCTTCGCGGTTCCCAGGCTCTCATAGAAGAAGCCAACCTTGATGCGGGGCACTTGGCTCGCGGTGTTACTGACGACGCCCTGCCCCTCGATATCCACGAAGCGAACGCGATGCTGGCGACCCGTGTCTTTGTAGTCGAAGGCTTTCCCTAACCAAATGCCGGAAATGCCCGTCGAACCATTGACAACGGTTGCATCGGTTTGCTTCAGCACATGGCCCGTGGCGTCGCCATAGGCGAGATAGCCGCTGTCATTCGGGCCGCCCGCGACCGCCATGATTTGTCGGTCTTGGCCGCGAAACTTCATAAACCCTGAGCGGATGATCTCGCCGCCCTGGTCGTACCAGGTTCCGGTGCGGAAATCGTATTCAATCCACTCCTGGACGCTGCCGCGCTTATAGGAAATCACCGCCCGTCGGTCGTGATAGATGGTACAGATGTTGGCAGCGTCGCTCTGCGTAATCTGTTTCAAAATGTCGCTGATCGGCAAGCCGATATCCTTCAAGCCTTCGGCGTCATTCCATTTCCAGATGGTATGATTCTGCCAGTCTACCCAGATCGCGTCGCCTTCGCAGAATTCCAGGCTGCGCTTGCTCATCGTCCCGCAGTTGTCGCCAATCTTGGAGATGCTGACATTCAAGGCGCTATCGCCATAGACCAGATAGGCGCTCCGGTCTTTGACGATAAGCGCGACATCGCCGACGCTCTTGCCGGCCGTAATTCGCTGGCCGTTGTCTCGGTCTACGTAATGCCAGAAGCCAGTCGTCTCCCGAAATTGACGGTCAATCAACCCCAGCGCTGATTCGGCCATCTCGATGTCAGGACAGGTTTCCGCGTCATTGAGATTGCTCCACCAGATTTTTGACGGGTCATTCGGATCAACATAGGCCATCCGGTGTTTGTGTTGAAAGATAATGCTCGCGCCCGTCGGCGGCGCTTGCACGCCGGAGGCCATCGTGCGCTGATAGGCCGCGCCAAGCAGGTTGTCAATGACCGTGTCGCGAACGGTGACGACCGTGCTCGCGGCAAAATTGAGCGCCGTCACGAAATAGTAAGGACTCGTCAATCCGCCCTGCGTTCGGTAGAGATAGAATTTGTCTATCGCGGTATCGGCCGAGCCTCGCAATTGCACCAGGTTGCTGACTTGACTCGGATTGATCTTCACGACCGCAGAGATCGGCGACGGCAAAGAATACTTGTTCGTCGCGGAATCGTAGAAAGCGAAGATATACCAGGAGTCCTGCGTCCCCCCACCCTGCGCGTCACCCACCAGCAGGTAATCAATATCAAGCGTGATGGTTTCGGTGGCCGTCAAAGCCTCATAGGTAAAGATCACGATATCGGTGATGTTATCGAGTTGGGCCGGCGTGAGATAGCTCAGATTGAAGACCAGCCGCGTCCAGACGTTCGCGGCCCCCATCGTGCTTGTCGTGCTCGGTAACCAATTTTGCGTACTATCTTTGAGCCGAAGATGGATGACCTGATTCGCATGACTGCATCGAATATAGGCCGTCAGTGCTCTGGGAATGCTCAGATTCAACGACAGACCGGTCAACCGGCGGCCCCAATTGCCGCTGCGATTGCCCGTGCGCAGAACCCGAAGATTCCCTGTCCCCTGCCAAGGGCTGGCCGTCGAAATGGAAACCGTTCCGCCAATCGCGCCGCCAGCCGTTGTCCCCGCCGTCCAGTTGGCCGAGGTATCGCAATTATTGATCGCGACTTCGCTGGAGAGGATGCGTGGCGGCCCGGTCGGAGCGCTGATGTACTCGCTCGCCAGCAACGCCGCCGTATTGCCCAAGATGCGCACCACACCGTCTGCACCATTGACCATGTACGACCGGCCGCGTAACTGAGAGAAGATGGCTTGCTTTCCACGCGTGAGGTTCAATCCGTAGTTCGTGATCGTGCCGGAATCGGTTACTTTCTTTACTGTGGTTCCAGCCGCGACCAGCCACCATCGGTCGCTTCCAGTCATGCGGTAGTAGCGGGCCAAGCCACGCACCGGCGATGTGCCAGCGGCCGCAACCGTATTGAGACGAGCGAAGCCAGGGGCAAACTTGAGCGCCACTTCATCCGCGCGGAAGTTAATCCCGTCGGCGCTTTGATCGTCCGGTAGGGCAAAGGCGACCACCTTCCCGTTGCGGCCACCATTAAATCGCTCGATGCTTACTTTTGTCAGTCCTTCGGTGTTGGGCATTAGTACCTATCATTCCACGATGCGTGAATGACAAATCTGCCCCTCTCGGTCTCCCTTGCCGCCATCGCGACATACTTCCGATACTCAATCTCAGCCTTCCCCCGCGAGCGTTCGCTGCGGCTCGCGTCGCTGTCTTCATCGCAAAGATGAATCTTCAGTCCCGCAACCAAGGCGCGGTGGAATTGCGGATTGAAACTGGGTACTGAGGTGTCGGCTGTGAGTCGCGTCGTCGTGCGATACCCTTCCGCCACTACGCTCCCGCCGTCGCCAACGCCAACAATCGGATACAAACCGATCTTGTTGAACCCCTCGGCCACATACCATTGAGAAGGTAAGCCGGTACTCACCAGATAGCTGTTCGAGGACTCATCATCAATCAAGGTAGTCCGGTCGGTCTTCGTCAGGTACTTCCCCTTGTAACGCACATAGACCGGATGAAACATAGCAGTCGCCAACGTGATAATGCGGTCGCCGGAGGTGGCCGTGACCGCCGCCGCCGTCCCAAAGTTGACCCGCGTCTCGGTCTCGAATTCCACCTTGGCGTCATGGAGCCAGTCCAAAACAGGGGTCGTGCCTCCCCAGTGGGACACACTTGTTCCCTCGCCCAGTTCCCTCAAGGCCTGATTCACTATTTGCAGTCTGGTCATGCTGGAATCCCTCGCTTATAGCCCGATTCGTCATAGCACCGCGCGCAGACCTTGACGCCTTCCTGCGGGATAAGGTCATCCTTGCAATAGACACGATAACAGCGGTCGCAATGCATCAGTTGGCCGCCCATTGCGGGCGGGTTCTTGTCCTCAATCCCAATCGTGCGCGGCGTGGCCGGTGGCATGATGCGGCGGCTATAGACGCTCATAATCATCCTCCCGCCGGCCCCAAGCAAAAATGCCGAAGCGGGCATGGCTGTTCGCGCCGAGAACGCTGACCGCGCGAGTCTGTTTCCCCATGCCGCCATCTATAATCCGTAGGCATTTCATTCCGGTCGCGGTGAACTGATCGAACTTGAACTTGTAGGGCGTCGTGCCGCCTTGCGGTAAATCCTGCCAAAAACCATCCGGCCCCAAGCTCTCGAAATGAACGTTAAGCGTTGGACTCGTTCCCGCGATGGTGGTCACATGGGCGAACAGCAAGAAGTCGCGAAAGTACCGTGCGGCGGTCACACCCGTATGATTTGTCGTCTGGGAGGCGGTCGCAATCGTTCCGGCGGCCCGGAATATGATCGGTTCCCAAGGATGGCGCGGGCCGCCTTCCACACCCTGAGTCGTGTCACTCGGCGGTTGGATCGAAGGGGTATCATAGCTGACATCTACCTTGACCCAGGTCGTCCAACCCGCAGAGAGTTCAGCGCCGCCGTCCTCGACGCCAATCTGTAACGCTACAAGATCGTCATACGTCCACGCGCCAGCGTCACTCGGCCGGGTGGCCCAAACTTCCGTCCAACTCGTCCAGACATCTTGAACCGAAGTGTTCCCCGCGCCCTTGGTGGTGACGCCGTTCTCTTTGATCGCGGCTTTGAAAGTATGCGCGTCGGCCGCGGTCGTATGCAGCGAACGAATGGTTACCGTGATCGCGTTGATGGTGGAAGACGCGGTGATATTGGTCGGGGAAGCGACATTGTAGAGATCGGTCTTGGCGCTGTTCGTATTGTTGATAACGTAGTCTGTCGTATTCGGCGTGGCCTCATCAACACACTGGTAGTTCGCGCCGCTGCTGGCCGTGAGTTGCGTGAGATCGCCCGCCGCGTTCGGCAAAAGTGTTTCGGTAGGCATGGCTATTCCTCATGGCGGCCGTAGCCGAAGATACCCCAGCGGCCGCGACTCGCCGCGCCCAGGACGGAAACGGCCCGAAGTTCCTTGCCCAACGGCCCCACCACACGCAGGCATTTCAGCCCAGTGGCGCTGATCTGCGGGAATTTCATAAAGTCCGGCGTGGTTCCGCCTTGCGGCAAGTCATACCAAAAGCCGTCCGGCCCCTTGGTTTCAAGGTGAATATCCAGGGTGTGCGTGGTTCCCGCAATGGTCGTGACGTGCGCGAACAACAGGAAATCCTTAAAGTAGCGCACCGCCGTCACGCTGGTATGGTTCGTGGTCTGTGACGCCGTCGAAATCGTGGCGACGGCCTTGAACGTAATCGGTTCCCAAAATTGCCTAGACATTTATATTCCCTTCCGATTGAGCATTTTGCCCTTCTCGTAGAATTTATTTCTGATGCTTACTTCATCTTCCGTAAGAGCGCGACTAGGCCCGGTTCTGCCATTTAGAGCAGTCATTCTTTTGATGAGGCCTATCGCATTTTCGGCTTGTTCTTTTTTGACGACCAGATACGTTTTTAGTGATTCGAGCACCACGAGACAATCTGATCCATTCACTTCCCATCTATATATCTGTTTGCTCTTTGCAATAGGAGAGCGAACTTCATTGATTCCAACATAGCCTCCCCAAAGTTCCTTTAACTTTTCGAGCATTAGAGGGTTTGTATTACCGACACGCATACTGACCCTGTACATATTGGGATATTTCTTATGCCGCCGCCAGATGCAGATGCAACCTTCACCGTCTATAATGCCTGCTGTCCATCCCAGCCAGCCTTCATCCATAGAGTTATCTCCCAATTGCCTTTAAGACCTTCCCGCACTGCTGCTCTAAGCGAAGTTCTCGCCAGACTTGCTTATGCCCATGTTTGGCGATTTCTCGCCAACGGCCATCCCGCAGCAGTTCTTTGCAGGACTGCGCCAATAAGTCGGCCGGCTGTTCATACACCATCATCGGCGTGCTGGCCAACGTTTCCGACACCAGGCAGGCCCCGGCCGCCATGACTTCGGCCACTCTTGTCTCGGTGTTCGGCTCATCGGTATAATGAATGTTCAGTCCAATCTTACAGCGATTGAGAAAGCCATTCACCGCCTGCGGATCATAGCCGTTGAAGACTTCGACTTTCACGCCTTGCCGCTCCATCTCATCGAAAATCTTCTGCCGCCGCTCATTCACAATGCCAACAAATCCAACATCAATATCTCGATTCATCTCCAAATTCCTGAAGCCGCCATGTGCCCCACCCAGATAGACATTGAACACCGGTTTGCCAGGAACCATATCGCGAATCTTCTCAGCCGCCTTTTCATGCGACCCAATGATGATATTCGCCCACTCAAAGGCCGGTTTCAGGTGCTCTCGCTTCGATTGCGCAACCTCCTCCTCACCGATAATCAGTTCGGAACACCAGAAGATACGCTGCGCTTTCGTCTCCTGTACGACTGGGGATTCAGCAATGACTTTCGGGTCACAGACCAGGACAATGTCGGAATTCTCAGGCACGCCGAGCATACAACCATTCTCGGCAAAACCTTCCGCCAACCTCGGTTCAATCCGATGCGGTTCCTCATCTCTCGCTAAGACCGCAAGCCGCGGCGGATTCAGAAAGCGAGAGATGCACTTGTCAACTACTGACGTATCGAGATGTTCTTTCGCCCATCGGCAATACGCAAATGGAATTTCATCTTCTTGTTTTTGTGAGTCCACAGGGGTAACTTCCAGCAACCTAGCCCCTTCATCTACCGTTCTAAAGATGCACTCCTGTGGATAGAAGTCCTGACTGCTCTCCCAGCAATGCACCACTGGCTTCAACCCCGCTGCCATCGCTTCGCCGCAGGCCACATGCAGACTCTCTTCAATGCTACTCGAAAGGTAGTATGACTTGTCAGCATAGAACTTATTGAGATCAGTCTGCCAGGGATGAAAGAACACTTTATCCTTGATGTCCAGTTCGTCAATCAACGTATCCACGTAGAACTTGATTCGACTATCCTGCCAGTCCACCGCGATATGCAGTTCCAAGTTTCCATGCACATCGCACGCCTTCTTGAACACCTGCAACGCCAACGGGAAGTTCTTCTTGTAGTTCCCATAACAGGCCATCGCCACTTTGTTGCCAGGTTTTCCGGCCGCTACGATGAACTTGTCACATTCAATCCCCGCATGACAGACCAGTGTTCGGCATCGCTTAATCGCCGGACATTGCTGTAGCGCAAGCACGCGCTGATAGTGGGCGGTGAATATAACCTCGTCCACTTTATTCCAATCCACCTGGTTAAGGAGACCGTTGTGTATCTCATAGCCGTGAATCCTCACAATGATGCGATGCTTCTTTTCTCGTTTCGTCACGTCAATCAAAAGCGGCCCCGCCCACTCGAACCAGAGCGTGTCGGCCCAGTCATAGACTTCATCAATATCCTTGGTTTCTTTGCCATCGGTCGCCATGATCTCGAACCGCGACTTCCAACGCTCGATAAGCGGCATGATGAAGTCCATTTGCCCCCGATCAACCATCACCCCCAATTTCTTGATGGGTTCCGGTGTCGGCGCAAAAGGCCCCTGATCGAGATGGGTCAACATATTCGGCGGCATTCCCTTCTTGAGGGCTTGCTCGCGGCAATATGTCCAACTCGCAGCGTCCTGAGCGTTCAACGCCACTTCGCCAAGTCGGAACCAGGGAGACCAGGTATAGTTCGGAACTTCGACAAAGAAGGGGTCAAGCGGCATCGGCATCTCTTTGGCGATATTGTAGTAATGCGCGGCTTGCTTCAGGTCGCCGTCCAGCATCGCCAGTTGTCCCCGTAGCATCCAATGCTCATTGCGCTGCCAGTTGTCGAGATCGGAGAGCGCCAGATAGCGTTTGGCCCGTGCGTAGTCGCTCAAATGAATCGCACAATGCGCCGCTAAGACCGCCGCTTGGTAGCGTTCCGGTTTCCAGTCTGAATTTTCAAGGTACTTATCAAACCAGGGCAAGGCCTTTTCCGGCAGCCCTGCATCGCGGTAGGTTCCCGCAAGATAGAATAACGAGCGCCGCGCTTTCGGATTTCGCTCGGCTTCGGGAAGCAGATGCTTCTCCGCCATCAACAGTCGCTGTTGGTTCCGGCGGCTTCGCACTTCATCGGACAGCGCGCTCCGGTCATGCCAGAATTCTATCTGATCCGCACACGCCCGATGCTCTTCCCCAATATCAACCCAATTGTGCATTCCCCCACGATACTGTGCGCCCCGCCGATAAATCTTTTCACCCAAAAACTGCTGGATAAGTTGGCCGCCCTCGAACATCTTCATGTAGCACATGAGCAGCTTCACCTGCTCCGGTTGCGGCTCCAGCAATTGGCGCACGATAGCGGCCGATTGCGGCGCTAATTGTTCGTCAGCATCCAACGAGAGAATCCAGTCTACATCCTCGCTCACCTTGCTCAAGGCATAGTTGCGCGCCTCTGAGAAGTCGTCCTGCCAAGGATGCTCGTCATAAATATCGGCGAGCTTCTTGGCAATTTCCTGCGTGCCATCCACCGAACCGGTATCCACAATGACCAGTTCATCTACAATGTCCCGTATACTCTTCACCGCAATCGGTAAGGCATTGACCGCGTCCCTCACGATCAGATATCCCGCCAGCTTCATCCCCTCATTACCTCCACTGTGTCTTGAATGATTTCCACCAACCCTCGCTTTGGCTTCCAACCACAGAAGGCTTCGATCTTTTTCAGATTTGGCATCCTTCTGCTCACCTCTTCGCCAAATGGATACGGTATGAAAGCAATCTCGGAATCGCCGCCCGTGACCGCTTTGACTTGCTCGGCCAATTCCAGCAGCGTAACGGAATCGCGCCTGCCAATATCACAGACTTTTCCGGTCGCTTCGGGCGATTCGCTCAAAGCGAGAATCGCTTCGACCGCGTCTCGCACATGGCAAAAGGATCGGCGCTGCTGGCCGTCGCCATAAATTGTCATGGGATGGCTATCGAGAGCTTGCAAGATGAAGATCGGCAAGACAAAAAGCAAGTTCTGGCGCGGCCCGGCGATGTTGTAAAAGCGCCCAATGGTGATTGGGAAGTCATCGCCATAGCTGAAGGCCAACGCCTCGCAATAGCGTTTCCCGATTCCGTAGGCGGAACGTGGATTCTCGCTCGGCCCATCTTCTATAGCCTCAGACGATGAGGCATAAAAGACTTTCTTATGCCCGTAAGCGGCAATCGAGAAGACTTCTTGCGATAGACTGGTCATGCTCCGCAGGCACTCACGCGGGTTCTTCACGACCCGCGCAACCCCCACCGGCGATGCCAAATGAAAGACCACATCGCTTTCTAAGATTCCCCGTGTCATGTCAAGGTACGAATGCTTACCTGCTTTGGTGAACCGGAAGCGCGAATGACACTCTAAATGCTTGATGTTCGCCATTCGGCCGGTTGAAAGATCGTCGTAAGCCTCTACTTCCCAACCTCGCTCAATGAGCAAGTCGCAGAGATGGGAACCGATAAATCCGGCCCCTCCAGTGACAAATCCCCGCATATTCCTCCCTCCTTCCCATGTTCGATCATCACGTATTCGCTGTTTCCAATCAGCGTGCCCTGCCCCTCCATGTCATAGTCTTGCTTGTTGATAATCCTCAGTTTTTTACCATCGCGCACTATATACCAAAGATGAGTCGCCCAACCCTTCGGGTCTTTCTGACTCATCGCCATTTCCCGTGACATCGTTGGACAAAAGACAAAGAGGCGCTTCCCAACCCGCATCAATTCTTGCAGCGCCTTGCCCGGATTAGGGCAATGCTCTAACACATCCCGACACCAGACGAAATCAATGCTCCCATCGGGAAATGGCAAATCTTCCACGTCGGCCTGGATAAACCGCCGGCCGTCACGGAAGAGCGCCGCATTATTTGCCCGATGCCGATTATCATCTGGATACAAATCCACCAGGAGATTCGCAAGCGGAAATGGGTTTGCGCCGCTGCCGATGTCGGCGACAATGGGCCGCGATAACCCTTCCAATATATCCATCCCCTCCCCTCCCCAATCCCCTTTTCCTCCCAAAGAAGTATTCAGGGCGGGAGCGGGAGGAGTGAGGGGGATTCACGCGAAGACCCCCGCCCTGAACTTTCGTTAGTTGACGATCAACCACGCAATCCGGCCGGTGGCCGCCGTCGCCCCAACTGGGGTCTTGAGATGAATCTTGAATGTCCCCGCCGCGCCGGAGCGCACCGAGTAATTCTCATGCACAATACCTCGAAGACCCGTATTGAGCAGCGGCGTCAAGAGCAAGACGCTGCTGCTCGTCAACTTAGTCGTCGTGATGACCGCAGAGCCGCCAGTCGCAATCGTGCGAATACCGGCATTTGCGCCTGTACCGTTTGTGCGCAAGCGCAGTCGTGCGCCGCCGCCAGTGATCGTCACCGATCCGGTGAAGGTCATCCGACCCATCATCCGGGACGCTTTCCCGCCAGTGACCACCAGCGTACCGGAGGCAACGGTTGTCCCGGAAACAGTCACTTTGCCCTTCAACGTATGTGACTTCGCGCCGGTGAATAGCACCGTCCCATTGACGGTCAGCGGGCCAGTCAAACCAAATGTCCCACCGCCTTGGCCGGCCACTCGGTCAACGCTTAAGCCGGTGAATCTGGTTACTCCCATGATTGCACCTCCTTATGCGCCCGCCGTCCCATATACTCCCCTCCAGTCGCTATAGCCGACCGAGAAGCGGAAGTAAATGGTGTAGAGTAAGTCTTTCGTGTTGAAGTCGTCATCGTTGTCCATCCAGGGGCGTTCCCGCCAAAGGAAGTTCAACTGGGTATCCGACGGCTTGCCAAGCAGGAACCAGGCGTCGGTGTCGGTCAGATAGTCGCCAACGATCACCTGCAAACCTCGGCGCGAGATGATATTGACCGTGTTGTTGGCATTGAATGGTTCCTGCGGGGTTTGTACGATCTTCAGCGCCGTGAATTCGTCATTCGGTGAAACCAAAAGGATCGCCGGCCGAGTGGTCGTGCGAAGATTCTGGTCGTCACGAATGTTGCGGAAGGCCGTCAGACCGGCCTCCAATGAGGCCACCGAAAGATCGGCGGCCGCCGTCGGCGCATTTGAGCTTGTGCCGCCCGTTCCCTTCAGCGTGTGAGTCGTCACACAGAGTACCGACCCGTCCGGGCCGGTATCGGTGAAGCCGTTATTGAAGATGTTCATCGCCTGGGTTTCGATGGTTGCGTTGGCCGAACGGCCTAACGCGCCCGCCCATCGCTTGGCGATGCCATATTGGTCGTCTTTATACATCTCCCGCGTGATCCGAATACCTAAGCCATATGCGGTGTGCGTATAGCGTTTGCTATAGGACTCCGAGGGGTCGCTGTATTCAATCGCTACGCCTTCCGGCTTCTCCGGCACAAGGCCCAGTCCGGTGATCTGCTGGTCGTCCTCATACTTCCGATTTGAGGTTCCAACATTGAATATTTTGTTGTAGACCTGCTGCGTTTCGTCCAGCTCTTGGAAGATAACCTTCCGCAAGCCTGGAGCCATCAAAGAACTAAACTGTCCAGTGGTTGCTGGCATTGGTTATCTCTCCTTAACTCCGGCGACCGACGCCGATGTAGGTTGAACTGTTCGGAATCACCGAAACGATGATTCGCCGCCCAGCGGCGGTTGAAGTCGTCTCCGTTCCCATCCGCACCACTTGGAATGTTCGCGTGGTACTGGTATTCGGAGCGAGTCGGTAGCGACTCGTAGTCGCAATGGCGAAGTCACTAATCGTTCCCACGTAGCGTTCACTCGCGGAACAATTTGTCTTCCCAGCGAAGAGTGCCCCAGGCGCGAAAACGGACACCGGAACTTTGGTGGTTTTCTCTGAGGCAGTTGTGGTTTTTGTCTCTAGCAGGACTCCATAGATGCCGGTATTGCTCGCGGCAGCCGTATAGATAGAGCCCAGCGTCGAGATGCAGACGATTTGGCCAGCGTAATACGTCTTGCCCGTCCGCATGGGACGATGCTCGATGATATTATTGCCGACCGGTTCGAGGCCATAAAAAAGTGGCATCTCGGCAACCTCCTAGTGTTCGATTTTGGTTCCCCAAAGTCGCTTCACCCAGACTGTCACCGATTTGCCTCAACCGAGGATCGCGTGGCGGTTCCTGCGGGGTGCAGGAACACGATGTGGGAGCGTATGTGCGGCGGTTGATCTGGCTCAACTGCCAAAGCCCTGATTCCTCCAAGGGAAGATAGGCGTCCAAGCCGCCTGCTGGTTATGACTTGGAGTCCTTCATATAGAATTATACCATCTCACACATCCCTCACGTTTCCGATGACTGCGTTTGCACCCCCGTACTCGCGGTTGACTTGCTTGAGCGTATCGGCTAATCCCTCTTTCATTCGCTTGACGCGCGCCCGATTCTCCGCCGCCGTTTTGTGCCGACGGGAATCAACCTTGTCGCGCTGCGCCACCTGCAGCACCAAATCCGGGCCATTAAAGACGTTTCCATTCGCGTCAGTATGAGTAAAGAACACTCCATTCGCCTCGGCCTCGGCTTTGGTGGCCCGCCGATAGCCTTTTTCGATATTCTTCCAATAGTTCTGCCGACTATCAACCGCAGCAAAGCGAAATTCCATATTGTTGCGCCGCCGCAATTCATCGCTTTTCGATACCGCCCGTGGCTCCTCTTCCGCTTCGTGAATAGTCACACTATCGGCCGGAAGTTGGCGATCAGCCGTCGGCGGCAGGCCAACCCCCTGCGCCAACGCGGCCGGATCAATTTCTACTTCATGTTTGTCTTCAGTCTCTCGTTTCACTCGTGGCATGGTTCACTCTCTTTGTAAGTTCTTTCTTCGCCTCTCCCAAGGCTTCGATAAGTTCGTCTATTTCCTGGATATACACAACTGCGCCCTTGAACGGAACCCACTCCCGGCCGGTTTTCGCGCCAGGCGAAAGGTTCAAGACGTACTTTCGGATATCCACTCCCCAGACCGGTTCGGTCTCCGGTGTCCGCCGCATGGCAAGCAGTTGAATCGCTAACTTCGTTCTGGTGCTGCGGGGAATCTCCCAAATCGGAATGACTTCGGCCGTCCCTTTTCTCATCCCTCATCCACCACTGAGCGCCCTCGCTCCCTATCCTTGTCGTAGTTATCCCGTTGTTCGATCCACTCTTTTTCGGTCATACCATAGCGGGCCGCCATCCCCCGCTCCACCGGAGTCAGTCCGCCCTCGCCAGCGGCCCCGCCCGCACCGCCGCTGTCTCGCCCCCCGGAGAGATTGAACGTCCCCAAAACGCGGCGATCCGGTTGATTGCCAACACGGGGTTGGTTCGGCTGGCTCAATCCATGCTGCCGGAAGTGCATTCCCAAGGCCATATCGAAAGCGGCCGTGACTTGATTCGCGTCCAATTTTTGTGCGGGCGTCATATTCTGCAAAATCGAACGGGCCTGTTGCTCAACTTCCGGCGGCAATTGTGGCAATTGATTTTTGATCCCTTGAAAGACCGTTTCGGCAGTGTTTTGGCCAACCGTGGTGGCAAATGGACTCAACTTCTCGTCCAGTATTTTACCGAAACGCTCAACCAACTTCTCTTCACGCTGTTTGACTTGTCGGCCGGTCAGGTACTCATCATCCGGCAACTCTTCCTCTCCAATGGCCGTGGTGGTCGGTTGAGCAGGGGCCTTTGGGTTCCCATATTCATCTACCAATCCTTGGTCATAGAGTGCCTTAAACGCTTGACGGAAAGTTCCCACCTCGCTGGCAATCCGACCGTGATCCTTCTCAAGCTCAGGATAGGCCTTGGCTTGGTCTTCGGCCGTTTTGAATTTTTCGAGTTGCCATTCAGGGCGCGGCGGCTCTCCGCCGCCGGTCGGTTCACCCTCAGAGGGCGGTATAATCGTCTGGTTGTCCGGTTCCGGCATCTCCCAATTCCTCCTTCTTTTCTTCTATGCGTCGTTCGTATTCCGCGATCATCGCGGCTGGTTTTATAAGAAACTTCTCAATCGCTTCTACGTGTGCCGCAAACGCCGCCATGGAGACTGGGCCAACAGCGATGGCTTGAGCCATTGTCACGAGTTGCCGCTTCCCAAATTCATATCGTTTCTCTAAATCGTCCTTCAATACTGCCCAACCATCGCTGGCCTGCAGTTGTCGCAAGGCTTCGATGCGGTCGGCGAAATCCATGTCACGAACTTCCATTCAATATCCCTCCCCTCCCAACGACTGATACAAATTCTGTCGGGTAAGAAATTGGTTCGCCTCCCCAAGCACCCCAGCTTCTTGCTGGCCCGCCCCGGCCCCCAATATCCCTTCCATTCCTGGAGGCAATCCCTGCTGTCCCTGCGGCGGCGGCGGTGGCCCAATGTAATCTTCCGGCTGGTGAATATGGGGGAAAGCGTTCAACAAGTCACGGGTGACTGCCCATAGCCGCTGCGGGTCTTGGGCCACGAGCGGATTCTGGCTGATAATGGCATAGAGTTGTAGCGCCATTTGCAAGACCGCCTGCTTGTTCGCCGCCGCCAGATTCGAGTTCGGGACATACTCGACAGGCACATCCAAAAAGGTCAAATCCTCGCCCGTGCCGCCCCGAAATTGCCGATAGAGCGCCGCCACTTGTTTCGCAATCGTGACCAGGCTATTCGAGGCGCACGCCACCATCTCTTCCAACGTCGTCGAGGATTCATTCATCACTTGACTAATTTCACCGAGCGTGCGGCGGCCCGTTGAGGTTCGACCCAACCGCATATCGGTAATGCCAGTGATATCCTCACCGTATTTGATGATGGTGGATTCCTCGGTGAAGAGCTCGGGATTGATGTCACCCATTGGCAGCGGTGCAAGCGCGTCCATATCCTCCAACCAAACGAAACTGCCTGGGTAGAGACTGATATTCCGCAGCGAACCATCGCCGGAAAAGGCCCCCTTCTTCGCCTTAAAAATGGGAATATTCTTGAGGGTTCCCGCGTCGAGGCGTTGGTTGCGAATGGTGGTGGCTTCCTCGTTGAGCGATTCCACCATGCCCGCGATGCCCATGCCGTAGAGCCGATTGTCGCGGGGAACAATTCGCCACCGCTGGAAATACGGCTCGCCATGCAGATAGGGGTAGTATTCAACCCGCAGACAAATCTGATCGTCAAAAGCGGTCGTGACCAATAGGGTCTCTTCGAGGCCGTCATTATTGACATCGGCGCGCCAAAGACCTTCGAGAATCTGATATTCCTTCGCTTCATCCGCGCTCGCCGCACCCGGATTCATGCCTTCAATGGCGTTCGCGGTGGCCGTTGCCGGCGCATTGTCCATATTCGGCTTCTGATCCGTCTTCAAACGCTCAACATCATGGTACATCCCCCGCTTTTCACCCCGCTTGAGTTCGTCGAGGCGAACCCATTTACGGCGGAGAACGCCCACCGCCTTTGACAGGCTCCGAGCGGTGGCCGGCACGATCTCCAAGTCTTCGTCGCTGACAAATTCCAGATCCGGGCCGATGAAATTCTCGGTCTCCTCAACCAAATCCATATTATCGCCGCGCGGGATATATCCTCGCTTGCGGATTTCCTGGGAGCGCCACGAGAGTTGCGTAAAGCTTGTGCCATCACGGGAGGTCGCCAACAAGACATCCCGGCCAACCGAATCTTCGTCATTGACCCCCAACAGACTTGCGAGTTGACGGTGCATCCAACGTTCGTGCGTCCTGGCGGCATTCTGCTCTTCGGGCGAAGGATTTTCCGAGGCCGCCCGTACCAAAAGCATCGGCTCGGCCTTCAGGATCGCGGTGGCCAACCGCACACAGACGCCGCGCACGGAACGGAGCGTCAAGGGAACCCAGACATTCGCCGCGCCCTTCCACGGGAAGGTCTTAGGATAGGTAATGCCTTCGTAATACTGCTTCCACTTGGCGAGCTTGAGAAGGTGTGCCCGGCGGCCGGCATTGGAGCGGGCGGTCTGGACAGCTTCGCAAATCGAACGCGCGAGCGTGTCACGGCGCTCCTGGGAAAGGTTCAGTCGCGGTGATTCGTCAAGAGCGGGCGCGGCCCCAGGAAAGGACGTGGGCAGGACTGGGGCCGCCGCGCCGCCCATCGGCATCTGTTCCGTTGGATACTCGTACATTCCATCTCCATCCCACGTCCTTGAGAGAGAGCGGTTTAGTGTTGCTTCACGGAAACGAGAACCTCATTGAAATTAGATTTGCTTCCAGAACGGAAATTTGCCAGATGAATTGAGAAAGCATCTCCCATAATTCTCATCCCGGCGGAACTCGAACATACTGTTCCGCACGCAGAAAATGGTATCCCCAAAGTGTTTCCTACCCTAAAGACTTGTGCGGAAGCAATCGCATCAATGCCGGCAGCAAGGAAGACTATCTCCCAATCCGCCTTCTTGACCTTGTCAATGAGGGCATTTACTTGGTCGAGCGTGAATTCCTTACTGGCATTTTCCATGCCGTCAGTAAGGATAGAGACGAGCACTTGTGGCTTTGTTTCCATGCTGCGAATACGCGTCTCCAGTTCCAGCATCCCGTTCCCGATGGCATCCAGTAAAGCCGTCGACCCCTTCGGTTGATATGATTCCGGGGTAAGCTCGGGAACAGTCCGTATATCCTTGGACTCGTAAATCGTCTGGCCCTCACTATCGAAAGTCAAAAGAGTCACGCGACATTTTCCAGCCAATTTCTTTTGCTTGCTGAAGAACGCATTCATACTCCCAATAACATCATCTTGGATAGGCCACATGCTTCCGGACTTATCAAGGATGACCAGAACCTCAGTTGGCGGCGCATTTTTCCCATACTTTTTTACCATCTTCCCTCCTTTTTATTGCTTGGCAAATCCTCGGATATGCCCGAAGAATTCCGCCGTTTCCTCCTCTTGGCTGCACATCATCCCGAAATACGCCGCATTCGGTGGCAAGCACGTCCCGCCCGCCGCCCCTGGATGATAGTCGGCATATCCAAACGGCTTCGTGCGACAGGCCGCTAAAACTTGCTCAAAATTGATGCCATGTCGCTTGGCAAGAATTTCTGCCATGTTTGTGTACGCAATATTCGCGGTGCGCTGTGTGTTCTCATAGAGCTTGGCAAATTCGGTCACTTCCGGCGATTCACATTCAATGACCCTATCTATGAAGCTACGGTAGAAGTCGGCCGCCCGTTTCGTTACTTCTGGCGTGATTCCGCCCACAAGTTTCGGTATCTTCTCAAGCGGCCATTCTTCGACGTGGCCCGGCCAGATGCGCTCAGGCGAGTGAGCAAAGTGAAGATACGGTAAAGGCAGGTCATCCATGTACAAATCAAATTGTTCCTGCTTATGGCGGGTAAATCCTGTCGGTACGCTACTCTCGATAATAATATAGTGATGTCCGCCCGGACGAAGAATGTATTGATAGAGCCATTCTATCGCATCCTCGACTGGTTGCGGCCCCTCCTCCGGCGTGTTCACGCAGATGAGGAAGATGTCGCAGGATTTCAGTGCGTCAATCACCTGTTCCTGATCCACAAGGAACGATGTATAGCCATCTTCCCACCGCATCGCATGTTTGCAGTTCAGCGGGTCAATATCATAAACCCAGACATCATGCCCGCCACGGAATGCCGCCGTAGATGCTATCGCTGACCCGATGTACCCACCGCCTATGATCCCGATACGCATCCCCTCAGTCCCTCTCTATCTCTTTCGCTTCCTCCATGATGCGCCTTATCACCCCAGCGCATTTCATAAAGTCCTCGTTTCCACTCTCTTGCCAATGATCCACCGTCTCTTGAAGCATGGCGAAGAGCAACTGGCCTTTCAGCAACTCGATGTGTCTAAGTCCAGCCTCGCTATTCGCGTAAGTCGTTCCACTCTCCGGTGCGTAGCTCATGCAGATAGCCATCACACGTGCATGTTCCCTTTTGGCCTCTGCAATCTCCTCGCGCAGCCCCTGGACTCCTTCCGTCATGTCCCTCACCTCCCTTTCTTTTTGCCAATATATTCCTTACCTACTATCGGCTCGTAGAGAGCACGTATCCGAGCCTCTTTTTCGAGGGGTATATTGCAGCCAGGACACGATTCAGCATGACCCCAGAAGACAATAGCGATTTCATGGGACTCAATCTCATTATCCAATTGGATTGGCAATAAATCTCTTCGCCGATACGAATACATTTCCCGATACTCTCTACCGCTTCTTCTTGCCACCTTTGCCTCCCGCCATTGGCATCTTCTCCTTCATCATGGGCATCCCCGCCATCATGTGCTTGCCGCCCTTCATCATTGGCATGTCCTGTTTCTTCGTTCCTTTGGCCATAACAATACCTTTTCCTTTCTGCATCAAACTTGGGAATTGCCCCGTGGTTATTGGCATTTATTCTTTTCCTATGCTCTCATACTCGCCAAAATCATCTTCATCCACTGATTCCCGCAGATACTTAGCTTTCGCTCTACTACAGGTTTTGCAATGCCCTGGATCAGCCTCGATCTCAGCCGCAATCTGATTGATGAAGTTGTCAATGCAGTCGTGTTCTTCGATATGGAATTGGATCGAATTATCATCCCAAAACGTAGGGACTTTGACGCGCAGGCGTACCGAAACTTCCACCAGAACAAACTTTCCTGGATCGTCACGGTATTCCTCCCATGTATGCTCGTCTTTTCCCATCAGTATCCTGTCCTGTTCTCTCGTTTCAAGATCGAAAAACGATAAAATAGTTCGTCAAATACTTGATGAAGAACATACCGAGTTATCCGCCCTTCTTGATAGGCAATAAGCAGGTGAGCTATCCATTCCGCCGGCAATGGTCTACTATCGAGACACAGGAACCGCAGTTGTTCGATACCGAGAATTTGAGGCAAATGCTTCGGAATACTCAAACCCCAAAGGTCAGTATCCTGTCCGGTTCTCTTCAAAGCCAAATCGTTCCGCCCAGGGCGTCACCGCCATCTCTTCGCGAGGGGATTCCGACCGCACCCTCCAGGCCATCGCCGCCGCCATGATGAGATCGTCATGCCGCCCCCTCGCCGCCGCCGGAATCCCCACCTCATTTCGCACGAATGTCAACGCTTCCTCCAAAAATTCCCGACTACGAATCTTGAGCGACCGCGTCCGCAGCGCCTCCTCAATCGCGCTCATCATACGCGGCCGACTCTTGACCGTCGTATGCCATCCGAGACGCTTATCCTCGCCGTAGTAAAGCTTGCGAGAATCTAATTCCTCTAGTTTATCGAGTACCGCGATCCCTGAACCATTCCGTTCCACCACCACGAGACCATCGTAGCGATTTCGGAGTCCGTTAATCCGATGCGCAAATTCGGCGGGAGGCCAATGCCCCCGTAAAAGGGCGACTTCCTCACATCGGTCGATATCCACCACCATAGCCACTGACCAGTCCCCGGTAGCCAGACCAGTAGCAGAATCCCCTGCAATGATATATTTCGCGTGTGCACGCGGCTCCTCATAGACATATAATTCGCCGCTGCCAACCTTTTCCGTGCTCTTCGGCTCCCTGATATGCCCCCGCAGCCATTGAATACACGTGTCCGAAAAGAATAAATCCGCCGAAGCGACGAAATCACACTCGTACTGCCGCGCCCACTCGACATCGCTGTATTGCGGGCGCATGGTTTTATACCAGGTGTCCTGCTTGCCGACATGAATCCGCCAGTCAAGCCGTTGGCGAACATTCCAACCTTTCGGATTGTACGCCGGACACTCCGCCCAGTGGATTTTTCGCGCCCAAAAGTTATTCTGGCCGGATTTCGCCCCCATCCACGTCTCGTAGAACTTGCCGGATTGCCCTCTCGGAGTGCTCACAATCGTCAAAAAGCCATCATGTGAGATAGTCGGGAAGATTTGCTCGTAAATCTGCTCCGCCCAAGGCATATGCGCGAATTCATCAAGATAGACTCGCGTCGCTGCATAGCTCAATACGGCATTTTCATTCGCTGGCAGCGAGAATATCCGACTCCCATTGGCAAATTCAGCGCTAATCTTCGTGTCCCCGACCAACTTCAAACCCGCCGGGCCTTCCCTCCGGTTGATGTCCTTCACCTTCGTCAGTGCATCGTTCGCGACCTCCTGCCGGGCGCTCACGAACAGTTGCAGCGAGTCGGGGATCATCTTCGCATAGGCCAGCATCTCGATCACGATCGCTTCCGTGATCCCAATCTGCCTCGCCTTCAGCAAGATCCGAAATCGCTCCTTCTTCCCCGCCGCCCACAACTTCTCCTGATACCAGTACGGCTCTATCTGGATGACGCCATTCGGCGTTCTGATCTTCAGTCCCCGCGCCCAACCGCCGATATCCCCCGCCTCCAGCAGATTGCTCGCCAACAGCCGCTCGTAGGGCTTTAACGCCTCCAAATACTCCTCCGGCAGCGCCGCCACTTGCTCCGCCGTCAATTCTTCCAACGCGAGTCCCGCCATACATTCGTCCCAATAACGCCTGCGCCACCCCAGGCGGCAGTTTCAGTTCTTCGGTGATATCCACTTTGATCTTCCCCCTCGGCTGCCCCAATTCATAGGCCAGCAATACCTTCGCCGTCGCCAACTTATCCGCATGCTTGCCGTTCAGGAGTACATCGAGCAGCGCCTTGATCGTGTATCGCCGGATCGCCGGAAAAAATCGCTCATAGTTCAGTTCCCCTCCCTCTTCTCCCAGCGCCCCCGCCGCCTCCAGTTCAGCCAGCACCCCCTTCAGTTCCCGCTCCCCTCCGCCTTCTTGCCTTTTCTTCATCATCAGCCCTTTTGATCGCTGCCACAAATAACCCAACGCTCACAGCAATAAAGACGATTTCACCCGCGCCCATCCGCTTCCCTCTCATATAGAGTTATACCATTACCCCAATTCTTCCAGCCTCGCTCACCGATCAGGAAATCGGTCTTGATACCTTTCGCACAGTTTCCTCAGCATATTTTGAAGCCCCCGTGTTTCCCTCCGTATCTCATCCATCTCCTCCGCCCAACTCTCCTCGATACCCTTCCCCCGTTGCTGGCTCGGCGCTTTCCCGGTCTGTAACGGCGATCTCCGCAACTGCCTCGGACTGATGCCCCTCGCCCGTGGATTTGTTCCCAACACCCCCGGATTTATTCCCAAAGCCTTTGGGTTTGTTCCTATTGCCCTCGGATTCATCCCCAATTCCCTCAGTGTCCTTTTCTTTCCTTCCAACGGCTTGCCTCCTTTTCGCGCCCCTTCCCTTCCCCGACCTTTTCCTTCCTCACCTTTAATTATACCATCTCCCCTTTTTCATTTTTTTTCGCGATTGGGTGAGGTGATGATACGCATAGACGCGAGGGGGGTACCTGGGGGCTTCGGCCGGCCTCACACGACGCCACATGGCCCGCGCGCGCCTGCTGCCCTGCCTCTCCTTGCCACGAGCACAACCAGGCACGAATCACACCACAGCACATGATCCATGCTCAGATCCTCAGTAGTTTACGTCAAACTATGGACAATCCCTCGCGCGGGCGCGCGCGTACGCGCTACATCTCATGTATCTAGGCGCTCCAAACCTATACAAAATTGTTGCCATGTTTCCTACCAATCAGCGTTGCCAGGTTGGAGGCGACGAAACCCTCCTTACCTATGACCGCGAGGCTATTAAAGAGTGTGAGATGGGGGATACTGGGGAGGGGAAAGGAGGAACCCGCGCCGTCATCCGCCAAGATACCCGGCGCGGGCAGCAACAGGAACTTGGAAAGCTCCCAAAACAGAGTACCTCCCAAGTCATCGCACGTCAAGTGCTGGCATTACGGTCTTGACGCCGATTATGATCTCCAGGCATGAGACCTGTGGCGGCGACATGGTAGATAGTGCACCGGCGCGAGGGGTGGCCACAGCGCTGAGGGGGTAACAATGCGTTGCGAGGTGGGGGGGATTACTGAGTGATTGCAACGGTTGTTGGATGCGACCATCAAAAACATGAGTGATTGCAAGGGCTGGTGGGATATGCGCTGAGGGGCATTTTGGCTGAAAATAGTTTGGCACGAATCGTGCATAGCTAGTGATTGCATCGGTTTTACGGGAGGGGCGCGCGGAAACTATTTTGTGGAGGGTACTTGACGGGCTAGGAATCACGGTCGGGGTGTGGTATATTCTATATGTAGGCAGGAGCACAGCGATGAACTGGCTTTTTTGGCAGCACAGACAAAATAGAGTACCGCGAGCAAGTAGCGACTTGATGCCCCGGCAGGATCTAAGTCGAACCTGGAAAATCGGGAATACAGAGCGTATCTCGCTCGCTCAGAATCGAACAATCTCCCTGCTGCCGAATGAAAGTAGAAACTCAAGCTCACACGCCCGGTTCGCTGCCTGCCTACACAGCCAGTTCGCCGGGCGTGTGGCATTTTACCTGACGAAACGGCCTTCGGGCCGTCGCAGGACAAACAAGGAGAGGAGAAACGAGGATGAAATCAGTATTTGCGTATGGCAGAAAAGGGATGGTCACGTACAGCCTGGACAACGAAACTGGCGTCGTGACTGTGGATCAGACGCGCGGCGAACAGACGCTTGATTACGGCGGTCATGAAGGCGAACTTCGCGGCGCCAAGAATAACAACTGGCAAGAGGCTTGCCAGGCTGCATTGAAACGCCTGCGGGCCGACGGTTGGCCATTGGACTCGCGGAAATAGCCTGAGCCTCT
>ERZ1292632.366-Hain-H43-01um-R2-366-length-46865-cov-7_pt1 | contig 46865 bp, 65 predicted proteins | sample MGYA00564407_ERZ1292632 | MGnify/ENA primary metagenome ERZ1292632 (study PRJEB36523, sample SAMEA6512637) | groundwater metagenome | collected 2019-01-08 | study: AquaDiva: Metagenomics assemblies of 32 groundwater samples | reverse complement strand
TCGCCATAGACCCGCGCATCGCCATAGACCCGCGCATCGCCATAGACCCGCGCATTGCCATAGACCAGCGCATCGCCATAGACCGAGGCGGTTTTGTATATCCAGCCACCAGCTTTATGCTGGCTCCAGTCTTCAGCTTTTGTTTCTGGATATAATTTCAATATCTCATCTATGGTCATGGAACATCCTCACTTCTTTTTCGTCTGATATATCAGATGCCCGCCGCGTAAGTTTTTCCTTAGCCCGCTTGACTTCCCGAGCTAGCCTGATAACCGTTAGCCACGTCAGCCCACAGAGCAAGGTCATCGTCAGGACGAAGCAGCATAGAACCTGGATAGCCGCCAAAGCCCAGATGAAGTCAACGAGGAAGTCTTTCAAGTTCCACCTTCCTTCTCCTGCCAGAGTCTAGCGTCAAGAGTAATCCCCTCAAGTATTTTTATGACTTGTCGGACCTTGGATTTTAGACGAGCCTTGTTTTTGAATGCCGCATCGAAGTCCATGATAAATTCACCCGTGCTGAAACGATGGCCTATCTTTACAAGGCAGCTACGCCTTCTCCTGAGCGTGTTAAGGCTTTTGACGTAGCGAGAATCAATCACGTAGGTCTTACTTCCGCACTTCGGGCAACGCATCGGTTTTTGTCCTTTTCCACAGCGAATCTCTCCACCAGTAAGCGCTTTTACAGGAAGCACAAGCCCTCGGACGTTCAGGGTCTTTAGATTTCCATAGATGTCCGCACCGTTGGCACTTCCAAGGGCCATATCGTCGTTTGCCTTCCATATTTCAAGTCTACCACGGTTGCTACCTAACACAAGAACTTTAGTTGCTACTGAGACAGCAACTTAGCTGGCTAGTTAAATTAAATTCAGGCTAGGGCTCTAATCATCACTTCTAGCTTGACGGAATTCGGATTCCATGAGAGACTGGCAATTGAGTCTAAACGCTCCGCCAGGGGTTGAGGACTCAGGTCTTGGTCGGCCACTAAGACCGAAGCGTTCACCTGGGGGTGGGCGCTGCATCCGCTTCACCCCCATTCTCTGTGCAGAGGGATTGTGTGTCTTTTTCAGAAAACTACCGCGAAAAATTAGTAGACCCACGCTGGCAAAAAAAACGCCTACAGATTCTATCTAGGGATAATTGGGCCTGCCGAAATTGTGCCGCTTCCGATAAAACCCTGCACGTTCATCACCTGCATTACAGGTCAATAGAGCCTTGGGAATACGACGATTTTGAATTAGTGACCTTGTGTGAGGAGTGCCATGATAGGGAACCGGAGGCATGGGGCGAATACCTAGCATGGCTCGAAGAGTTAATGATACGCGCCAATGAAACATCTACTGGGATTCTGATGATAGCAATGTGTGTTGAGGCTATTTGCGCTCGTGGAATCTCTGTTAGTGAGTTAATCTGCGCACTCCACAATGAGATACTTGGATTGAGGGATAATGACCGAACCGTCTCACTTTCTATCGGTGAAAAACTGGAAGAAATTCCAGCACTATCAGAAGCGAAGACCGCCGTGGATAAAACTCCATCGTGACCTTCTGGATGATTTCGATTTCCAATCATTGCCAGTTGCTAGCAGGGCGCTAGCGCCGTGCTTGTGGCTCATAGCCTCTGAGGACGAAAATGGCAAAATTCCACTCGATTGCCAATCTTTGGCTTTTCGACTAAGAATCAGCGAGGATGACTTAGTGTTAGCAATTAAACCACTGATAAATAAAGGGTTTATTGAAGATGCTAGCGGGATGCTAGCGCAAGGCTTGCGCGATGCTACATCAGAGACAGAGACAGAGACACAAAATAGAGTCAGAGTACAGAGGCAAAGGAAAGAGAAAGAACCAGCGAAAACTAACGGCGTTTTCGCTTCCTGCTTTAACTTCGCTTACGAAGACTTCAGGAGCAGGGCAGGTCAGACTCCAGCTTGGAATGGTAAAGACCGGGGGCAGTTAAAGGCTCTAATTGAATCAAAATCAGACTTCCAAGTAGAGGAGTTCAAAAAGCGCTGGACAAATTTTGTCACTTCAACAGATGGATTTATAATCGCTCGCGGGATGTCTCTTTGCTACTTTGCAACGCACTTTGACCAGTTCCTCCTTCCCAGCCTTTCACAATCACAAATCAGGAGCATGAAAAATGTCCAAGCCGCCAACGAATTTGCAAGACGCCATCAAGAAGTGGCTACCGATATTCGCGGAGACATACCAACGGGAGGTAAAGACATCCCTTTTTGAAATATGGCTGGCGGCGCTCAAAGGACTATCACCATCTGATTTCGAGACGGCTTGTGTTAAGCACCTGCGGTCAAGCCAGTATTTCCCGACCCCGGCGCATATCCTTTCGCTGATTGCCCCAACTTCTGAGCTTATTTCGGACGTGCAGGCGGAGAAGGCTTGGCAGCATGTCATAGACTACTCGTGGAGATGGCATCCAGATATAGGCTGCTACGGAGATTGCCCTAAAATCACGGAGAGGGAACGACGGGCGTTATATTCCATAGGCGGGCCTGGGCTTTTGCAGGAAACGGATGGCACAAAGAACTTCCCGTTTATCAAGAAAGACTTCATGGTGGCATGGAAGCGGTTAGAGCACGTCGGGGAATTCCCACTCTTAGAATCCAAGAATAAAGAGTTGAACGCTGAGATGGAGTCAATCGGAGCCATAGTCAAGCGGCTCCCTCAGTAATTTGATGCTGAGTCCATCATGGAAGCGATAAATGAAGCTTTACCTTCGGGAGACTCCACTACCGACTCTTCGGCCTAAGCAACAGTTCAATTGGCTTCATGATTGCATCTTTGGCATATTGCAACCCAGCCTGATACAGCGTGAATCTCATTTCTGGGTTGCCCAATTCTGCCGTGATCTGTTCTAATGCCAACTTGAGTCGGATGCGAAGCGTTTCATACGCCACAATCACAAGGCCGCTTCCCTTACACTCCTGGCATGGTTTCTTGTCAAGGGTGGTTCCACTTTTGCAGCACGGGCAGGCGGCTTCCTTCGTCACATCGTACAGGGTATGCAAAACCTCCCGGATGTCGTCCTTATCACGATAACTGAGTCCACCGTAACCTTCCGTACACATTTCTTGGACACGGGCAAGCTTCTCGCCATGCGGAGTCAGCGGACTATCTCCCAGTAGTATCTTAAAAGCAGGAATGTCTATGCACGCCTTCCCATGATGCTGGATTTTTGTTTTCCCGCAGTATGTGCATCGTTGTGCCATCGCCTTCCCCCTTTAACGATTTTCCTCAATCCAATCTGTCAGCCGCTCCATTGCGTTATAGAAACCAGTCTCCATGTCTTTCAGGTCTTGCCTTGTATCGCCGGGAAGCATTTCCCAGTGGTCAAGAATGTTTCCGATTATGGAGTCTGGTACGGGGTCAGGTTTGTCGCTTCTGAGGATACTTCCAGGAGGTCCGTCGTTAAGTCCCGTTCTGGGGCGTACTTCCATGTTTGCGATGCAGTGACATGGTTTAAGGGCCTGAGTAAAACTTAACCCCGAAGAGCATTCCCCCTTTTTATGGGGAACGTGATCGCACGATGAGCAAAGTTCCATAAAGCAATCTCCTTAGCAGCAGTCATAAGGCCCGATCTTCCGCCCGCAGCCTTCAAGCATAGTCCTACCTTCTGGAGACTCCCCTACCGACTCGTGAAGTCCTCTGAAATCCCTCGGAGATGAACTTCTGACTTTCTCCGGTAGCTAAGCTGACTCGGTCGAAGTCTCGATGATTGTGTTCTAAGATGGCACACCACCTGGAAGAATGTTCATGACAGAGGAGAGCTTGCATCCCCTGAATCTGTGCCGTAGGAGAGGCAGAGACTCTCTCGGTAGCTTCCTTAGAGCAATCGACGACTAAGTATTGGCAGGTCATGTTAGTCCTGAAGCCGAACGTAGAAATCATCATCTCCCGTAGGATGTTTTTTGCAGGCTTGAAAGCCCCAGAACCACGCATCGAAGATCAAGCGGCACTCCTCGGAACATACCCGCTTCTGGACTTTGCCATGCCGTATGCTTACCAGAGCCGGAGTATTAGCTGGAATCTTCTTATGGCATTCCGAACAGCGTGTCGTAAACTTAACCGACTTTAACAAGAAATCGGAACCTATAGGTTTAGTCTGCATACTTCCTCATCAGTCTCTTCGCTACTTTAGCTAATAAAATCCAGGAAATCCGCCCATGATGATAGCTTCGTGGCTTCCTCTTCCAGTTTCAGCGCAATACGCTCGTCAATTTTAGCTCCTGCCCGTACTGAGGTCGGCGACGTACTAACATTCAGTCTCCTGCCGGCCATTTTCTCAGCAAGTTTCAAACTATAGACAAGCTCTGATTTGGTTGCGGATAGCATGGCTTCCGCTGAAGTTCGTCTTGCCCTAGCGTGTTTAGTGCGCTCGTCGGCCTGCTGGCGAAGCCAGTTGGCAATTTCCTTACTTTTGTCAGGCATCATATTTCACCTGAAGTCTCTTCGCGTAGTCCCCTTCTGAGTTTAAGGCTCCGTTCCGCTTCATCGGCCAGCTTAGCCAAATCAAATCTTCTTTCGTTTTCCGCAGGGCATCATACTCCGATGAGAAGACTCGGACAAGGACAGACTGGTTTAGGATGACTTCACGCTTAGCTGAGATTTGGCGGTACATGAGACTTTCTCCCTGTAAGGTAGGTAGACTTCCTTGCCTTAGACCCCTTCCACCTTCGATGACCTTCCCGGTAGTCATCTTGGCAGGAATCACACCTAAAAGCGTAGAAGTGTCGTGTTTTTCCACAGGTAATACACAAGCCAAGGGATTTCTGCTTAATCTGCCACCTTCTTTGACGGGTCATAAGTCCTCCGCGTCTGATATATCAGATGCCCGCCTCTTGCCCGTGGTGCCATCGGAACACTTGGCACGCCTCTTTGCCTTACCGAAGGTCTATCAAACGAATCTAGGGGCCAAGGGTGCGTTCTGCCGAGCCTTCCAGGGCATTGTAGAGGGCACAAGGCCCATTCAACAAAACTCTCCGATGACCAAATCCCAAGTCCCCGCTCCATGACCGATACAGCGGCCGTCAATTTTGTGGCGACAAAGTCCATTTGGCCCATCGAGAGAATGGTTAATCTCGTGAAATTGTTCCCAAGAGTCATAGCCGAATGGTTCTGATTGAGCTTTCCAGCTACGCTCAGTAATGAGTCTAAGCATTTCCAGTGGGTCGACTCGCTCCCCGCTTTCGCTCTTGATTGCATTTTTGGAGCTACTGAATAATTTCATCCAGTCGTCAAGCGTAGAAATTCCCTCGTCTGGGTAAACGTGCAGACTAAAGCACCATCCACCTGAGGACTTGCCAATGTGTCGCGGATTGTCTCCGCGAAGGCAATGCGGACAAACGTCCGATTCTAGGTAGTAGTTAGTTTCCATCTTAGACCTCTTCCTTGAGAGCTTCGGCTCTAAGGCCGTTGTACCAATCGGCATAGTTTCTCCCAAAGGATGTTTGCAGGAGAGGCGGGCATTCAGGTGCCTCCTCCAGTGCTTTTCTAAGGCGGGAGTTCTCGGCTTCCAAGTGCAATACGTAACATTCTGTCTGGTCGCACTTGTGCTCATCGCACCACTCTGCCATATTTCGTCCTGCGTAGCTCATTTTGGTTCTCCCGTCTGAGTATCAGATGTTTTTAGGGCTTCAGCCTTCTTGAGAACGGCGACTATTGCGCTAACCTCAGGAGAATGCCGGTAGGCTTCCCATAGTGCCGCCTCACCTGGCCCGTGGACATCCATTCCATTCCAAGACCGAAGAGCTTCGAGCGACCTACTTAGTGCCTGAATCGCCTCATCGAGTAGAGCGGCCTTACGTTCTAACCTTTGGACGTATTCAAGCATTTCCATCCCAGCGTTTTCGACTGACAAGTTTATTCTCCCTTCACCTTGATGGCGCTGTGCTTTGTCGTCTCGCAAACCACTTGATAATGGAGGTCGCATTGCATTCTCTTAGCTAAGGCGTTTTCCTTCCGGTGCTCTCCAAAGCATTCTCTCCGAGTCCCACTGGTAGCCCATAGCCGCAATTCGTTTCTGGCAGGCTTGGGCAGAGTCTCGAATATCTTCCATGATGAGACCTTGCTGCATGTACTCGGTAATCTGGTTTCGCAGGTCACGCAGCTTCATACTGTCTCCGAGTGATTTCCTGTTCGAGGGCCATCAGGCAAGCCCGGACGTTTCCGCGCAAGTCTTTGGCAATCCTACGGAAGTCTGGCGAATCGTCTCCTGATTCCGTGCCGATTTCAGCATCCCAGATAACCCTAAGATAATCAGTGAGTTCGCGCTGTATGCCGTAATTGGAAAACGGCACGATTCTGACCCTTGAAAGGAACCGCTGCTCAAAGCGCGAGTCTGTCCAGATGGTAGCCGAGTCTGCATTCGTTGTGAAAATCCAAACGACTCGGGGAGCGCAGGGTCGCCAATCTCCAAAGAGGGCATTCGCCAGACTCGCGGTCGAATCCAAGAGACTGAGAAATCCTTGCTGAATGTCAATCCGTGCAAGGTCGGCTTCGTCAACTAGAACGATATGCCCCCAGCCATTCCCCCACGGAGCGTATTGGACTGACTCCCAGACCGCATCGAGGGCTTCGCGTGACGCTTGCCGTGCGGGGATATGGTGTAGCTGGGCATTCAGGGTTTTGGCGATTGCGAGAGCTAGGGCTGTCTTACCTAAGCCAGACTCCCCAGCAAACAGAAACGCGGAGTTTGGCATGGGGGCATCGAGGATGGCCCTTGCCGCTTCCTTGGCCTGTGGAATACCCACAAATGCGTCAATGGTCTGGGGGCGGTAGCGTTCGACAAGTGGTTGTGGGAATCCAAAAGCGGTCTGCATGTTAGCTCCTTAGTGCGAAGTGTCTCATATATCAGACAGATACGCTTGCTTGACCTCGATTCCTGTCGGGCGGTAGATGATAACCGCGCTTGGGAATGGTGCGCCTGCCAGTTGACGCTTAGACTCGTTCAGAAACCGCAACCGGCCCTTGACGAACCGAACCTCTGAGGCAATCCCCTGTACGTGTTCATGCCACCAGATTGTATCGGTTCGGGCATGTGCAAGCATGACAACTGTGCATCCTCTTGCGGCCTCGGTGCGGGCTTTCGCAAACCACTTGCCGATGTGTCGGCCATAGGGCGGATTGCACCAGATAACGGCCTTTGACGCCCCAGTACGGCGTGACCAGTCCACTAATAGACTGTCCTCTTCGGGGGTAATCCAGCAATGCGGGTGCTTGGTGTTGTTCCGAGTCGCGCAGGCATCTAGACTGAAATGGAACTCGCGGTCAAGTTCTGCATAGAACTCTGGCGGAGTCTCCCACTCTTCCGAACGGCTGGAGTAAAGAGCCTCAGCGATTGCCACGGTGAACTCCCTTCACGCTGGTTTTGTAGAGCCATACATACCTATGAATTGGAAACAGCACGCGCACCTTGTACCGTGTAACCTGCGTGATATTCCCCACTCTCGGTCCCGGTAACCCCTTCCAGTCAGGGACTTCAACCAGTTGTCCAAGTCGAGGGTTCATTATGCTACCTCCATATCGTTCTCCCTTATTAGCTCCCTCTGTTCTGCCCTCAGCTAAGAGGGCAGGGCAGAATTAGCTATGCGCCAACCGCGCAAGGCGGTAGAGTTCCTCTGCTTCGGCAGGGGCTTCTCCCATAAACAATGCGCGGTCTGCTTCCGTTCGGGCGGCTGACTCAAGCTCTTGGCGAATCGCTTTCCAGTTCGGCCTTGACCCACGCGGCGCATTTGGAAAGGTCGGCCAATAGCAACCCAGAGTCCTTTGCCGCATTGCTTGGAGATCCGTACGAGTCATTAGCGTTACCTCATAGGCCGGTCTATTCTGGCCCTTAGCTCTCACTACAGGGCCGTCTGCGAACGGCCCGAACTGAGGGCTAGGCTTGCGGGGCATCCCACTTCTCAGCCTCACGGTCTAGCAGGCTTTGACGCGGTGGGCGTGAGTTGACGCCCCGCTCTCCCCGGACGACGGCCAAGAAGTGCTCACGGTCAAATCTCTCATTGTCGTTCTCAAAGAGGTTGGCCAGCGAATATCCGATCCATTCGAGCAGATCAGGCTCGGTCCCGCGCCGTTCAAGCTCGCGGGCGTCAATCAGGATTCTTGCAACCGCTTGGTAGTGAATTTTTGAGAACTTCGCCATCGGAATATTCCCCCTAGGGCTACCCTATTCAAGCCCCTTTAGCTACTCTGGCCGTCTGATATGTCAGACGGGCTAACCGCGTTTCTCGAATGCGATCATACCGTCATCGCCGGTGAAGTAGACGTGCTTGGTGGTCCATGACGAGCTGTCCGCGAAGGTGAAGGTGGTTATGAACCCCTTGCCATTCTCAGCGTCAAGGGGCTCTTCTGTACGGCGAGTCTCCCCCGAGACCCCGTGAGCGTCAAGGAAGTTGTTATAGTCAATCCAGTGCATGAAGTTCCTAGTGCGTTCCTGAGTCTCGAAAAGCCTTTTTGCTTCCTCTGCGTGGCTCATTTCATTCTCCCTTAGTCTCTAACCTCACTCCCCAGCATCACTCGCAAGCGGGCTGGGGACTAAGGTTAGCGCATCCTGCCTAATGGCAGTATGTTCTTGTTCCCCCGAAGTTTAAGCATGGCCTTTGCCGCATTGGAGATGTCAGTAAGCAGTCGGGGGTCGGCGTGCAACGCCTTGATCTTGGTGCGGGCTTCCTTGAATCCGATCTCCCCGCGAAAGAACTCGTCTAGCGTGTCGAGTATTGGTGTATATGAGCCTTCCATTAGCGTTACCTCTTAGGCCGGTAGTTTCTGGCCTATCCCCCTTAGACTGAGTAGGCTTAGTGCGTTTCATACTCTGAGATTAAATCTATACGCTTAGGTTGTCAAGGAAATAATGCAGGCTAGTTGAGGACTTTAGTAGGCTTATTTCCAATCACTTAGGTTAGAATTGAGGCTAGTGGTAAGGCTAGGCGAGTTGCAATTAGTTGCAGATGCAACAGGAGTTGCAAGTATCTGAATACGAGACGCCTTGGGCCTGCCGCCCTTAGTGCCATTGCGCCTAGAAGCCGCTTGCTTCGCCAGGGTCCGAGCCTTGCCGCCTTTAGCTCCAAGAATCGCTGCTGCTTCCCTTAGCTCCATACTCCTATTATATCATGCCCCAGCAAGTCCCTTGCCCAGGCTTTTGCATTCAATGGAATCCCCCTTCGAGGTACAGATAACAAAAGGTGCTGAGTTTCAGCCAATTAGCAGCTAATTCGCACGGGGCTATAGGGAATCTCCGGCCAGATGCAACATATAGCACGGATAGCGTTGCAACTAGACAACTAGAGTTGCAAGTAGAGGCTAAGTGGTGTGTTATCAGCATCATACAGGTTAACATAATATACCTTATCAGACGTAAGTGTAATTATTACCCGCCCCGGCTGGGCGCAAGAGGGGGTGGGGGTGGTGCCATAGTCATGAGGCTCCATCCGTAAAATTTCCCCAATTTCCAGAATCTTCTTGACATCATCATCGTAGTCGTGATAGTAGTAATAGTATGCAATGTCGCTGTGGGTACAAGTGGGAGTCAAGGGTAGAAAGTCCGAAAGCATGCCCTGAGTGCAAGGGGCGGCTAGGGTTTATTACTGCTCCTGACCGAAGACTTTTGGAACTACAGAAGCGTGGGGTAAAAATAGAGGAACTTGGGAAGCCATCTAATTCTCAGACGCCCAACCCTAAGTGGGCTACCCCGACTCCTGGTACGCCGCGTTTTCGGGCGATGGTAAGCTATGCGGAGAAATACAACCGGAATCCTACCGACGACGAATTGGACAGTTTTGAGAAGAAGGGGTGGTAAACATGAAAAAATACTGGCTTGAAATTCTCGTTGCCATATCCGTGCTTGCCCTTTCCCTTGCCTTCTTGTGGGGTACAGCCAGAGGTTTACCCGCTTCCTGCCCTTACACGTCTGTCTGCTCGATTCATGGGGTCTCCGGGTCGTTTACTGGCGAGACCAAGATGGTCGAGCGTGGCTGTATCTGGGGGAAATATAAGCATGGCTCCTGCTCTCACTGGACGATTTGCTACTGCCCAGGTCAATAATCCAGCTTGACAGATTCACTTCATTAACATATTGATTCCCATAGTGCCTGACTCCGCCGAGCGCCGTTGGGTCTGTGTGACTTGTGGACATGACTCCTATCAGGAGAAGAATTTACAGAAGTGTCAGCACTGTGGCAGTAAGTCGATTGCGAGTCAGCCTATGGTTTCGGTAGCCGCTTGCCATCCTGAAACCAGTTGGGCGCAAGGGAAAGTCATGGTTTGGAGGAAGCGTGTGCCAGCAATGCTCGAACCCTGAATCCCCGGAAGGTCGAGGGCTTAGAGATTACCTCAAGTCTATTGGTAAAAACTTCTCAGAAGAGGAAATTACTAGAAAAACTAAGGGCTTGGTTTCGCTCTCTGACCCATTCCTGAAGGATAACGCTCAGTTTACTAGAGAACTTGACTCCATGCCCGATGGAATCCATGCTAAACCTCGAAAGTATTGGGCACAGGTACACCTCCAGTCGAATCGCTTAAAGATTCACAAAACCGCTAAAGCTGCTCAACATTGTGCGGAACTTAGGGACCGCTACGCTTCCCTGCCAGAGCCAAAGCCAGAATACCTCGTCTGGGCTTCTGAACAGAGTAGACCGCAACTCTTTGATGAGCTTTTCAGGCAAGCTACTAGGGCCGACAACCCAATGGCTCGCGTTAAGGCCATCTCGACGATTCTGGAATTCACTAAATCCAAGCCTAAGACCGAGCTTGAGGTAATCCAGAAAGACTTTTCTGGAGAGCTCCCAGACCTCTTCCGCCAGCTTGCTCAACTGGCTGGAGTCCCTCCAGAGGCCATAGAAACCTTCGTAGGAAGCTACCTTGAGAAATCCCCTGCAACAAATTAAGCACGCCATCAAGGTAAAGCTCTGGGAGAGAGACGCTGATGCCTACTTCCGCGACTGCCTGAAGATACGCGATAAGCAAGCAAGAATCGTTCCACTTGTCTCCAATCCCCACCAGATAATCGTGGACCGCGAGATCGCCCGTCAAGAGGCTTTGGGAATCCCAGTTAGAATCATTATCCTCAAAGAGCGCCAGTCGGGGAATTCAACGATATCTCAGGCTCATATCTTCAGAAAGGTCAGGTTCCGTCCGGCTGAGGCTAAAGTCGTCGCTCACGACGCAGAAACTACTGAATTGCTGTTTCGCATGTGCCGGAGATTCTACGATAACCTCCCCGAAGAAGAGCAGCTTCCTACCGAGTCTTATCACCGCAAAGGGCTTATTTTCTCCGCCCCACATTCCGGGTCGATTTCCATCGGCACGGCAGGGACAGAGACAACGGGCAGGGGCGGGACAACGATGTACCTGCATTGCTCGGAAGTTGCCTACTACCGCGATGCAGATACAGTTATGATTTCACTGCTGAATTCGGTCCCTGACGTTCTTGGATCAATGGTGATTTTAGAGTCTACCGCAAACGGTATGGGAGGATATTTTCACTCCGCTTGGCTAAAGGCTAAAGCTGGACTGAGTTCCTTTATTCCCCTATTTTTCTCCTGGAAAGACTTCCCGGAATATTCCAAGCGAGTCCCTAATCCGAACCTATTTGAATCTTCGCTTACCGCCTATGAAAGAAAAATCCGCGTCCAGCATACCCTTACTTTGGAGCAACTCTATTGGCGCAGGGAAACTATCGCTAATAAACTCGATGGCTCGGAAGCTAAATTCTGCCAGGAATATCCTCTGGACGATGTGGAAGCCTTCATCGCCTCGGGCCGGGGAAGATTCGACCGTGAAATTATCTCTGAATGGCCCATTCAAGACCCCCTGAGAGGCTATCTCCAGCTACAGGAATCCTACTCAGGAAAAACTTTATCCTTTATCCCTAACCGCGAAGGCCCGATAAGGCTGTGGAAAAAACCGCAGCCTGGAAGGAATTACGTTCTAGGGGCGGACGTAGCCGAAGGAATCGAAATCGAGGAGGCACCCGCCGATGACCGATACGATTACTGTTCTGCCGACGTTTTCGACCGCGACACAGGAGAGCAAGTCTGTCAGCTTCACGGGCAGTTTGAGCCCGATGAATTTGGACGCCAGGTCAGTCTCTTGGGAGAGTGGTATAACTGGGCCTATCTGGGCGTGGAAGCCAATAACCACGGATTGACAACACTCAATGAGATTGAGAATCAACACTATCCAATGTCTAAAGTTTTCCATAGAACCCATACCCCAGACGGGCAGACTTACGGAAGCCCGCAAAAGGGCTGGAAGACGACTCCCATAACCAGATTGGTCATTATCAATCGCTTGGCGCAGTCCATCCGCCAGCGCGACCTAATCTGGCATTCATCAGAATCTCAATCTGAGATGCTGGCATTTGTGATTAAGCCGAATGGCCGCGCTGAAGCGAACTTGGGGTTTAAGGATGACCGGGTATTCTCAGGCGCGATAGCCTTGGAGATGGTTTCCCAGTATCCTCTTGACAGTTCTTCCGAAGAAAGCAATTTTGTAAGCATGGCTCCTACGTCTTACCGGCCTCAAAAGTATAGGTTTCAATGATCCCCAAAGCCATTCAGCTTGACCTCAACGAGAAAGACCGAGACGAGCTCAAAACCAAGATTGTTTCCGACTGGACGCGAGATTCCGGGGACTTGGAAGAACGCGGCAAGGCGATGGAACGCTGGACGAGACTTTGGCGGCAGGCTTCCGTACCTAATCCAGTACCAGAACAGGAAGGTTCCAATTTCCATATTCCTCTGGTTTTGTGGCAAATCCTAAACGCCATATCGAAAGAACTGTCTGCTCTTTTCGGAGATGATGCAGAAGTCATCGTAAAGCCTCGCGGCAAGGCAGACGCGAAAAACGCCCTGAAAATCAAGCGGTTCATGGAATGGCGGGTCAAGAAGTCCCTAAAACTTTTCAAGAAATACTACGACTTCGTGACCTTAAAGCGGATTTATGGCACGGCGATAGGGTATGTTCACTGGACTGTTAGGAAGCGACAGGTAAAAGTCCTAATTACCAAGCAACGAACCGTACAGGTGCCAGGGAAAGACCCTATGACCAGACTCCCGGTAATGGTTGATACCCCGGAGACCTATGTTGATGAAGAGACGAAGGAAATCACTGAATTTGAGGGGTTAGACTTCCACGCTGAGAATCTGGAAGACTGGATTGTGCCAAAAACCGCAACCGACCTGAAGAGGGGAGAAATCGACCACTTCATCCGAAGACTGAAATTGTCGGTAGATGATATTCTCGACCTTCGAGACCAAGGCAAGCTAGACGCCAAAATATGGAAAGCTGAAGATACCTTTACCGAGAAACTCTACAAACTGGCGAAAACCGCGAAGGATTCAACTGTAACCCCTGACCCTGGACAGAAAACCCGCAAGGCGAAAGACGAACTTTCTGGGCAACCTCCAACTCCGCAGGGAGAAGAGAACAAAATCACGGTTCTAAACTGGTTTGGCCGGTTTAGAATTACCAAAAACGGGAAAAAGGAAGAACGCGCCGAAGACGTTGTGGCCTTCTATATTCCAGAGATGCAGAAAGTTGTTGGGGCTTGCCGGTTGGTTGATATTTTCCCTGATGGAGATTTCCCTTTCATCAAGTCAGACAACATTCGTGACCCTAACAGGTTCTTCTCAATCGGCTACTCGGAGCTTCTGGAATCTATTTCGATGGAGATGGACTCTCTCCACAACATCACGACCGACGCGGGCCTTGGAGCCATAGGCCCGATGATTGGCTATAAACCGATGTCGGGATTTAAGGCTGAGAAGTTCCGCTGGGAACCGTTCATGGCAATTCCCTTGAATGACCCAAAGAACGATTGGGAAGTAAAGACTTTGGGAAACGTCAACATGGCTCCCTACATCGCCTTAATGCCTCAGCTTTTAGCGATGGCGGAGAGGCTTACGGGCCTTACCGAGACGCAGTTAGGCAGGCAATTTTCAGGGCCAAATGCCCCTCGTACTTATGGCCAGCAGGCCATGTTGCAGGCAGAATCGAATCAGCGGGTATTCCTTGACCTCAACCTTGAGAGAGAGACGTTTTCGGAACTTCTTTACCGCGTCTGGGAAGCAGATAAACGATGGCTTCCAAAACCTGTATTTTTCCGGGTAGCCGAAGAAGACATCGAAATGACGAAAGATGATTTCCAGGGAGACTTCGACTTCGATATTGGCCCTCCAACTTCGCAGATTAACCGGCAGCAGGCAACCCAGGAACTCCTGCAACTCTATGCCCTTGCCATACAGAATCCACTCTCCATGCAGAATCCGTCGATTATTTTGGCGCTTTCTCGCAAACTCTTGGAGAAATTCGGTCAGCCGGATATTGCGGCACTCTTACCAGACCCCGAACAGATGGCTCCGCCTCAAAGTCCAGAACAGGAAAACGTAAGACTCTTGCAGGGAGAAGACGTAGACCCACACCCTGCGGACAACCACATTAGGCATATTCAGATTCATCAAGGACTCCTCGACAGTATTACGAATCAGGAAAGCATGGCTCCAGGTTTTGCGTTTACCTTCGATACAGCGGGGAAGAAACGCAACATCGCTGCCCACATCGCAGAGCACGAACAGGCCATGAAAACTGGTGGGTCTAATATCAACATGATTGGAAGGGGAGTGCCGACCGGGCCAGGCGGCATGATGGCGGGTGGAGCGAATCCCCAGATGCCTCAGATGGGGCAAGGCGCAGGGCCGACTAACCCAGCCTCGAATCCGGCGCAGGGAGCCTTAGCGGGGTTGCTGAATCAAGGAGGGGTGAACCTTGGCTAGTCTCTTAAAATCTCAGATTGAGAGCTTTTTCGATTCTCCTGTCCAGAAAGAGATTGAACAGAAGATTGAAGGCCAACTTTGCAGGACTGACGTAGGCTTGGAGCATCCAGACCCATTCATGCACGGAGTGGCAGTGGGAGAGAGGCGGGCTTACCAGTCGGTTCTCAGGTTCAAGGAAATACTCTTGACCGAAGCTGGAGGAAAAAGTCCCTATGGTAACAAGGGCGACGTTTAGCAAAACAATGGCGGGTAAAATGAAAGGGACTTATATAGATAACTCCCTTGCGGGAGAGAAGGCAGGAAAACATGCACTACGCAAACGGACGTGAAGCGAAGAATGGCGACAAGGTGGTGTTGTTCACCTATAGCGGCCCCGTGGTCGGGGTTCTTTACAATGCAATCGCGGGAAATGACTTCTGCAACGGCAATATCGCCGTGACGAAGCCTAATGACCCCTGCCCGAACCTGAAAGAGTGTTTGCATTTAGATGACGTGCTATCCCTTCTGCCCGCTCAGACGGGCGTCTTGGCGGATACGCATCCCGACCTTTTCAAGAGAGTCGCGCTAGTCCCAGATGGTTCAAAGAAAGAAACGGCTTAGGGAGTTAAATATATAATTCCCAAATGAAACACGGAAAATACAAGCCAGTTACCGAAGAAAAAGCAAAAGAAATCATGCGGCACGGATCGGTGAGAGGCCATACGCTAAGTAAGAAACAGAAAGGGATGTTTGGTCTGATCGCTGGTGGCGGGAGTCCCATAAGAATGCGGAAGCATAATCCCGCCGCTCCCATGCCGAAAGATGGGCAACATTCAGCTATGGGGAAGATGGGGATTTCCTGTTGCAAGGGAATGAAGTGACAATTCGCAGATCGCTGACTGCGTTAAAACAGCGTGAAAAGGAGATACTATGCCAGAACCAGAAGTAACACCAACACCGACTCCGCAGCCAGCGACTCCAACTCCTCCATCGCCTGCGCCTCCTCCAGACGCGGTAGACGAACATGGGGTTCCGTGGAAAAATCGGGTGGCTGAGGCGCAACGCAAACTTCAGGAGCAGATAGATTTGAATACTCAGTACCAACAAGCACTAGGGAGATTTCAGCAGACGGCACAGCCGCAAACAACTCCTACGCAGGGGAAGTACACCTATGAACTTAATGGGGAGAAATACGAACTGGATGCTCCTACGGCAAAAATCGTAGAGAAAATTGCCGAAGAAGTAGCAAACCGCACGGCGCATAGCTTCGTAGGACGGGCACAGATGCAGCAAGAGGCTTCTGATCCAGAAATTTTGAATGAGGCGAGAACAATCTATCAGAATGAAGTCCTTCAAAGCCCTTTCATGGCGCAGTGGAATGACGATGCCAGACAGGGGTGGGCAATCAAGGAAGCGCAGGTTCGCGTCCTGAATCGAAAAAGTCAGGCGGCTTCTCAGCAATCGAGTTCGCAGGCGCTTCAGGCCGCAGCCTCGGCTCAGGCTCAGGCGGCGTCACTCCCGTCTACCCAGGCTGGAGGTAGTTCAAATACTGACAAAGAAACTTACATTCGTAACTTTATTGCCGACCCTGCGTCAAGGGCTTATCTGAAGTCTATGCACGAACTAGACCCCGATTCCCCTGAAGGACAGGAGAAACTTAAAGTTGTAGCGGAATATGCTTGGAAGGGGTCGCCGGTAAGCGAACGATTCGCTCAAACAGTTGAATTATTGAAAAGGAGCCAGTAATGGACGAAAAGAAACCAAGAGGTTTTGCGGCTATGACGCCCGAAGCGAGAGCGGCGGCGATTGAAAAGGGAAGAATTAAGCGAGCGGAGAATAAAGCGGCTCGATTGGCGTCTGGAAATCAGACGGTAACGACTTCGGCAGGGAAAGAAGAACTGAAAAAAGCCATTTCTGACCCCGAGAAAACTCATCAGACGCTAGATAGGATGCGTTATACCAAAGACCCTCGTGAGGCGGCAATCTGGGGAGCGAATCCCGATATTTCGCCTCTGCACGTCCCCGATGAAATCAAGGCCAAATACCCGGAATTCGAGTTCAAATGGTGTTCGACCAGGAAGATAGACAAAACTGGTGGCACTGGCCCTTGGCAAATCTTCGAGGACGCGGAGTTCTCTAAGGATGGCAAGGTAAGGCGGTCAGATGACACGATTCTTGCCGTCATGCCCAGGGACTTAAAAGAGGAAAACATTGATAAGCCCAAGAGAGACCGGGCGATGGGAGCTATACGAGGGCTTGAAGAGTCACGCGTAGGCGAGATGGAACAACGCGCTGCTCAGGCGAGGGCGGGTGGAGATGCGAACGCTGCGGTTCTTTATGGGCAGCAGATGGAAAGCGGACGCATAGCTGGGGCTGGGATTCTAATAGGAAGACAGAATGTACGGCGAAGGGCTGAGAGACTTAGAGAACAATACTCGGAAAGAATCAAATCCCAGGAAATAGAAAAGAAGTATTTCGATATGGGAAAGCGGTAAATGGCATACTTCGAGAAAATGACCTGTCGGGGATGCAGGAAGTCTTTTCCTCCGAGCGAATTGATTACCAGGCTTTGCGGAAGATGCTGGGACGAAAAGATTTCTGCTCATCCCCAACTTATCACTGACCTATCGAATTTCTCCACTGGAGATGCTTATAGGTGCATGGAGTGCATGAAGAAGCTCGGCCCTGGGAACTCAGGCCATTTGGTCTGGGTTAAGGATGCTGGAAGGTGGGCGCTTTTTTGTCTTGACTGTTCCGATAAGAAATTTAACACTGACTCTCAGTATAGGGGCACGCCTTTTGCGTATGCCCAAAAGATTCAATGAGCGTGTAAGCCATACGCGAGCTTAGGAAGACGGAAATGAACCAATGGCGAACACAGATAATCCAAAAGGCTTCTGGCCTGTTGGATCACTCGATGGAGGGGAAAGTTACGTCAGAATCATGACGAAGTTGGCTGCTTATGGTACGGCAGTCGGCAAGTATGACCCCGTAACCCACGCTGGAACCCAAAACAACCTGAAACGTGCGGTAGCTGCGACAGCGACTTATGGTATCTCGCTGGCTTACAGCGCGGCTTCTACGTTGGCGACCCACCCGGTAACGGTTCTTACTAACCAAGTTATTTGCGATGCGCAAGAAGATGGAACGGCTGGAGTCGATTCTGAGGGCTTGAATTGCGCTTTCCTTGCTGGGGCGGCAAATTCCACAACCGGAATCTCGATTTACGAGGTTGATTCGAGTGAAGTAGCGACAACCTCGACGCTTGACCTCAAACTTCTCAAAGTCGGTCCCTACCCTGACAATGATGGAACACTGGCAAACGCCCGGTGGCTTGTTACGTTTAACAACGTCACGATGGGACAGAAGACAGTTGGTGTTGCGTAAGACTTTGGGGCCAGACAATTAGGGCTGGCCCCTCTAAGGAACTGACATGCCCGTTACACCTCGCCTCTGGGCACCTGACTGGATGAGCACTTCGGCTCTTCCTTGGCTGCAAGAGGCTATCGACTGGGGGCGGAAAAAGAAGCCCCTCTGGTTTGAACCTGTTTTTAATATGAAGACGACCGACCGGCCCTACGAACAGTACACTTCGTTCACGAAGTTTGGGCTGATGGCCGAAACCGATGAGAACGCTCCGTATTACGAAGATTCTCCACTTCAGGGCTTCGACGTAACCTTGACTCCTCTTCAGTATTCTCTGGGATTTAAGGTATCGCGTCTTGCTTATGATGACGACAAGCTGGGAGTCAGTCGAAATCTGGCTTCAGGTTTGGGAGAGTCGCATACAGAGACTCAAAACCAGCTAGCAGCCTATATCATCAACAATGGTACAAGCTCGACTCTAGTCCCGGCCTCTGACGGGGCGGCTCTCTGGTCTACCTCTCATCTGCGGGAGGACGGTGTAAGTTTTCGTAACCGTCTAGCGACGGCGGCGGACTTCAACCTCACGTCATGGAAGACGGCTTTGACCGACTTCGCAACTCAGTTTAAGTCAGGACGGGGATTCTACCAGAATTATGTCCCTCGCACCATCCTGACGCACTACGATACCTACAATGATGTGCGCGAAGTTCTTCAGAGCCAGTTGAAACCCAACACGGCAGACAACAACATGAACGCCTACCGAGATTTCTTCGGCTCGGGTGATTTCGTCCTGTTGCCTCCATGCGCTTACTTGACTGATACGGATTCCGTGTATCTCTTTGCAGATAAGGCAGACCACGGGCTGACGTATCTCTCAAGGGAAGCCTTCAATACGCAGACTGACCCGGAATTCAAGACTCGCGCACTCTTGACTGCGGCTTGGGCACGCTACGATTTTGGCGTGACCAATAACGGGCTAGGCGCCTACGCTATGATTGGGGCTTAATAAGCCCAAGACCGAGCCTGCCCATGAATAGGCTGCTCGCAACACTGGCATGGCAGACAGATTCGGGTTACTCCGTCCCGATGACGACTTGCGAGCCAAAAGGAGAATAAAATGGCAGTACACTTTACAGGGCCACTTCATGTTGATGGAGTCCCGGTGGGCGGAATCATGCCCATTCAGGGCAAATCCATCTTCGTGAAGCCTTCGACGGGAAGTAACATCAATTCCGGGCTTTCGGCAGACCAGGCCGTAAAGACTCTAGCCCAAGCCCTGACTCTTGCAACTGCAAATCAGAATGACACGGTTTACCTTTATGGCGAGTCAAACACGGCTGCAAATACAACCGATTATCAGTCCGCAACCCTGACTTGGAACAAGGATTTGGTCCACCTCGTCGGAGTCTGCGCTCCCACGGCGGTTTCTCAGAGGGCCAGAATCGCCCAGCTTTCGACAGCCACAGGGGTATCGCCATTAGTGGATGTCACCGCCAATGGGTGCATCTTCCAGAACATCTCAATCTTTCATGGCGTTGCAGACGCGACTTCGCTTATCTGTCTCAGGGTTACGGGGCAGAGGAACGTTTTTGACCACTGCCACATTGCCGGGGTGGGTAACGCCACGATGTCTGCGGCGGGTTCCTGCTCATTGAAGATTGATGCTGGAGCGGAGAACGTCTTCCGTAATTGCGTTATCGGACTCGATACCATCGCCAGAGACGCTGACGCTACGGAAATCCTGCTCGACACAGCGGCAACAAGGAACTTGTTCGAGGATTGCCACATCTCAAGTTACATCTCGGCAGCGGGATTTGCTTCTGTGACTATCGCAGATGGCACGGGCATTGATCGCTGGTTGAGGTTTAAGAACTGCCTCTTTAGCACCGACAGCACAAACCAAGCCGTAACTCAGACTCAGGTTTTCAGCATCCCGGCCATCGTTCAGGGAAAAATTATTCTGGAAAACAGCTATTACCTGACGGACGGAGCCTCTGGTTCCGGGGTTTGGGATAATACCGGGCGCGGAATCATCTTCAATAATTCCGTAGCGGCGGCGGGGGCGGCGGCGGGCGGAGAAATGACGAAGTTGTGAAGGTTTTAGTAACAGTGCCAAACCGTGGCTGGATTCATCGGCAGGTTGCGGCGCTGTTGATAAACGTAATCGCAGAGCGGGGGTGTGAACTGGAAATCGACCTTCCAATTCACCCTCCGCCTTACGACAATGCGCTGAATATCATTGCCAAGCGGTTCTACGAGGGGAACGCGGATTTCTGGCTGAATGTTGACGATGACAATCCCCCTGCAAAGAATCCCTTGGTCTCGATGGAGTTGGACAAAGACATTTTAGGTTTTCCGACTCCAGGACTAAGCGAGAAGCAAGAGCCGATGGTTCATCCGATGGCATTCCGAATCGTAGGCGGGAAACACGTTCCAGTAAGGGATGGCAAAGGTCTTGAGAAAGTTGACTGCATATCGAGTGGAGCGATGCTGATTCATAGGCGGGTATTCGAGAATCCACATATGCGGAATTTTCCGTTTCTGTCAGCCTATAACCAATTGGGGATCAGGACTCATGGCCCAGACATCTCGTTCTGCGCTCGCGCCAGAGACCAGGGATTTGAAATCTGGGCGAACTACGACATTCCTTCATTGCATTACAAGGAAGTTGAGTTGGGCGAACTGATGGGTAAACTCTGATGGCAGGGCCGACACCTTTGACGGTTGTGCGATGGGATGGCTGGAGAGGCGTGGCCCGCTGGTACGCTGCATGGACGGCAGCGTTGCCGGATGACTTAACGGATTCGGTTATCGTGGATGTTTCAGCCATTACTCCTGTTCCGGCTGGAAATGCCATCAAAGTCAGAAGGATTGATGCTTTGATGAGTGGGAACTTTCAGGTGACTTTCGAGCATGACAATGTGCGCTCGGGAACGGTGAACACGACGACGGCAAACACGCGAATTACCTGGGTTTCGGGAGATAAGTTTGACACAGCCTGGAAAACTCCCAACTTCGGCGGGATTACCGTGAATGGCGTGGAATACGCGATAACTTCGGTAGACTCGGCAACGCAGATTACCGCTGCCTCTGACCCTGGAGATCAGACTGGAGTGGCTTTCTCTCAGGATGCAACCATTGACCGCTTTGCAGGGCAGGCGAACGAGTCGAATATCTTCGACCGGGAATATGACGATGGGCCAAACGACGGGCTGACGCCTTACAAGGATTCTACTAACCTTGTGGGGGACGTTCTCCTAACCACGTCGGGGGCCGCAGATGGGGATGAATTGAACGTCCAGGTAGTTTTCGAGAGGACATAGATGGCAGCGCCGACTCCAGTAATTGCAATCTCTTGGGATGGCACACGAGGGCTTGTCCGGTGGTATGCCGCATGGACAGATGGCACACAGCTTACCGATTCGGTTGTGGTGGACATCTCGACTCTCAGCCCTGCCCCTAACTCGGTTAAAATCCGGCGTTTCGACGTTCTGATCAATGGCGATGCGGATGTAGCCTTTGAGTTTGACGCGACTACAGATGAACTGATTGACCGATTTGTAGGGCAGAGCGATGTTACCAACTACAACGACAGGAAGTATGATGACGGCCCCTCGAACGGGTTTACACCTACAACCACAGCGGCGGGCTTTACCGGAGACATCGTATTGACAACGTTAAACGCTGCGAACTTGGACGAAGTGAACGCACTTATAATTTTTGAGAGAAACAGTTGAGCGAAGAACAAACAGCTTCCATCAATGAAATTGTGGTTCCTCCTAGGCCGGAGATTCTGCCCGATTGCCACGCGAAAACTCCGAAGAACGTGATGCCCTATGGAGGTCTGGATTTGGTCCCGCTCTATTGCGCGAACTGCGGGAAAGATGGCGGAGCAACGATAGAAGAAAGGCTGATTCCTCCCCATTTCGCTTTCTACCTATGCGATCCCTGCGCGGAGAAATGGGCACCGCTAACCAACACTTATCTTGAGCCAGATGTGGTGTTTTGGGACAAAGTGAAAAAGGCGCAACTTGAGCAATTTGGTAGGGAGTTATCCGGCGAGGAGATTGTCGAAGCACTCAAGGACGATTCTCATATCTTGGCCAAACTGGCTAAGGACCGGCCTAATGTCACTAACCGATAAGTCGCTGGCAGTTCTGACTCCCATGCACGGCGGGGTGGCTACCAACAACCATGTCACTTCGCTTCTAAAACTCGCTGGGGAGCTGTTTAGCGAAGGAATCCCGTTTTCGAGGGTGGTGGTTACGGAGGAAGCCATTGTGCCTAAAGCCCGCAATCGGCTGGTTGACGAGTTTATGAAACGCCTTGATTCGACGCACGCACTTCTAGTAGACGCAGATATTGGGTTTGACCCCAAGAATATCTTGGAAATGCTAAGCCTGGATAGAGATATTGTTGGGGTGCCATGCTCTAAGAAGTGTATCCGGTGGGACAGGATTCAAAACGTCATTAGGAAGAATGGTCGAAGCTACAATTCGGATGAGCTTGTTAGGGCTTCGGGAGACTTTATCTTTAATGTTGATACGCCCTCTGGACTGACTCTTGATGAACCATTTGAGACTAAGAATCTTGGGACTGGGCTTCTGATGGTTAGGCGGGGGGTGTTTGAAAAGATGCAAACGACTTACCCGGACAGATGGTACGACGCCAGCAATGACCCAGACTCGCTTCCTGGCCCGGTACATGAATTTTTCAGGGTTGGAATCAATCCTGACACTAAACAGTACGATTCTGAGGACTACTGGTTTTGCGCCGATGCGAAAGCAATCGGATTCAGGGTTTGGATGCTTCCGTGGGTTTCGACATCGCACATGGGAGCCTACAAATACATTGGAGACCTGCCAGCGGTAGCGCAGTTTGCAGGTAAAATCTAAGAAGCAATTCAACGGAGGTAACAAACATGCCGATGGTTTACACATTATCCCCTGCTACGGCTGGTAACTCTACCACAAGCAGCGGAGCGAATACCGAAGTCGAGATTTTCTTTGCTAAGCCTGGAGTAAGGAACATGGCGCTCCAGGCCATGTACGTCATTGGCAAAGGGGCTGGATTGACCGCCATTTCCGGCATCGCGTTTAGGATTATCAAGTGGGCGACAGCTGCAACGGCTGGAGTAAGTATTACTCCTACTCCCAAAGACCCTGGAATGCAGGCTGCAAAGCATACCGCCGCCTCTGCTCCTACGGCGGGCACAACCAGAACGCAGCACGTTATCTTCGGATGCGGCGCGGCAGGGCCAGGTGGCTGGGTAGCCCCCAACCCCGACTCGGTAATTCTGACAGAAGGCGGCAGCGCCTTCTCGATTGACGGCCTAAGCGTATCAGGAACCGTCTCGCTCAATTTTGAGTGGTCGGCTGAGACCGTCGAATAGTAGGGTGGACTGAAAATTGATTTGGCAAACGCTGGCTGGCTCCGAGCGAGTCAGTCAGCGTTTCTATTAGGAGCGAGATGCTGAAGAGATTCCTCTATCCAAGCGGGCTTGGGTCAGGTGCGGAAGGAACTGGGCCCGTAATCACGGACAACGTCATCTACTTTCAAGACGACTTCGAGACAGGGAATTTCTCGAAGTGGGACAACAATCAGGCTGATAATTGTTCTTCCCCTCCTCTTGGAACGATTGCAGTAACTACGACTCTTCCCTATGGCGGCAGCTATTCCTCGGAAGCCCGGTATTACATGGACAGTTCTGGAACGTGTAGTCCCACAGGCCACGCTCAACGCATTGCCTGTGACAAGTGGTTTCAGGCCAGCACCGGCTATCCCAATGGACTTGAGGAATTTTACATTCGCGGCTACCACCGCTTTCATATCAACCCTGGGGGGACAGAAATCACCATTGTTGGAAGGAAGCTGTTTTACTTTCTTGATCCCACGGATGCGTGGCATGGAGTTATCGCTACGGCGCTTGGCTCACATGCCTACTCACTGTCGTTCGACAAAGGCGGAGATACCGTCAACTTTGGGTCGGGCAGCGTGCGAAATGGTGTTCCGGCTCCAACCTCTGGGGTAGGTTTGGCATGGAGCGTTGTCTATAACTGGCAGGTGGATACGTGGTATTACATCGAGGCTTATGTCAAGGCCAACAGTCCCGCAGCTTCCGGCCCTTATGATGGAGCGTGTACCGTTTGGGTGCAGGGCCTTGGGGTTGATCCAAGTCCGATAGAAATCTTGAGGGTTACAAACGCAAACTTCCGGTCTACTCTTACCACGGGCATAAGAGCAATCCGCGTTGGAGAGCAGACGGCTCGAAACACCAATGAACTAATTGATGAACAACGGTACTGGGACAACGTCGTGATTGCCAATTATCGGATTGGTCCCTAACAGGAGTCTTGCATGGCGCTTTCCCGCGAAGTGCTTAATTTCGTAGCTAATACCGGAGGAACGACCACAACCGTTAATACCTCGTTCTTACCCAAGGCGCTGATTCTTGTTTCTCACTTCAAAACTACGGAGGGCGAGTCGGCAACCGCTAGATACTCGTTTGGAGTCTCCGATAGCACAAACCACCGCTGTATAGGTTGGGCGGGAGACGATGCAGCGGCAACCTCGAATGTAATTGGAGGCTTCCGAACCGATGCCGCCTTGGAAATCTATATTGACGGCGCAACGGTAGCCCAACGTGTAACAGGAGTCGCGTTTAATTCTGGGAACTTCGTCTTAACCTGGAGCGGAACCCCGGCCTCGGCCTGGGAAATCAGTGCCATCGTCTTCGGTGGAGATGATCCCACCAACATCTCAGTGGGCAGCATCGCCATGCCTACCTCGATTCAAGTTCAGAATGTAACGACGGTGGGCTTTCAGGGAGATTTTGGGCTGTTTTTTCATGGTGGCCGGACGACCAGCGGGTTTTCCACTAATCCCAAACAAAGTCTTGGAGCGGCAATCTCACCAACGAAACGCTGGGTGATGGATTTGGTGGTACGCGACGCGCAGACGACCTCGGCTGCGGTTAACGCCATGAGCACCGTAGACGATACGGCGATTTTGGAAGGCCATGCGGCAAGCACCAACGCCCTCGAATTCCTGGGCGACTTTGATGGGTTTACCGCAGATGGCTTTAACATTGATTGGACGACGGTTCCCGCCAGCGCCTATCTCTATGCGTGGCTCATCATCAAAGGCGGGCAGTGGGATTTGGGAATCTCGACCAAACCCGCCGGAGCAACAACGCAGACCGTGACCGGAATGGCGTTCACTCCGACGCTGGTAAGTTGGGCGATGTCGAGCGCAACTGCCTTGGCTACGTCCACCTCTGAAGCAACTTCGACCGTGGGCGTGTGGGATGGCACGACGGAAATCTATGCTGGGGCGTATCACAATGACGCCATCAACACCGTAGCAAAATCAGCAGGGGCTTCGACAAAAGTTTTACGCGAACTGAATTACACGGCAGAAGCGGATGGGACAAGCCTGAATAGCGATGGATGGACGATTACCTGGACTGACACAGGAACGGCCTATCTTGTCCCTTGGTGGGCAGCAGCAAGCAGTGGCGCGGCACCACCTCCTCCACCCGCCTTCGGAGATTACGCAGGGCAATTCAAGATTATTCGTCCTACACTATGGTAGGAAATGGCTTCATGGCGCACTGACTTTGCGGGCGGCGGGTCTGGCGGTACTGGAAACCGCGCCGTAACAGTTACTCCCGCTGTTGGCGACCTCTGCGTAGTTTTCGTCGTAGTCTCAGCCAATGCCAACTTAACTCCCACAATGTCGGATAATAATTCCGACGCGAGCACCTATACCCTTATCCGAACGGCAAGAAAAGCAACTTCCGCTGACACGATGTCGGTGTTCGTCCGGGACAAGCTATTCTCAAACACCACTTCCACAATTATCACCGCTGCCACAGGATCAAATACCGCAGGCGAACTCGTTGCCGTTCATATCACCGGGATGTCCAAAACCGGACCTGGAGCAGTTCGCCAGAGCGCGATTCAGGAAAATCAATCATCAGGCGGGACTCCCGCCCCTGCATTTTCATCAAGCGCCTTAACGGGGAATATGACCTTGGGTGCTGTTGGGAACGCCACGAATCCAGCAACGCTAACGTTTCCCACGAGTTGGACAGAACGCAAGGATGTTGGCCAGGCATCGCCCGCGACGGGGTTAGAAGTTGTAACCCGCGATTCGGGATTTACAGGGACAACGATTACTTGGGGTGGAACGTCAGCTTCGGCCTTCGCAGACATCATTATAGAACTCGACAACAATCCCGTTATCGAGGAAGAGGACACTTTCTGGGATGGCTTTAACCGCAGCGTGGTAATGGGGATTGCGGCGGCAACGCTCACTTCAAGTATCGCGATGGCCTCGATTGGGCAGAATACGGCGGTTGGCGACCCTGCCGCCAGCGAAATCATTGAAGGTGTACCAGATTCGTTAGAGGATGAATACTGGCAAAACCCTGTCCCGTCTGTTATTCAGATGTTTTACCAGCAACTCCCGTATCTTCCTGATGGGCAAGATGACCCTTCCGGGAGTTTACTCAACTCTCCTGGGACGACTGAGGATTACTGGCAAATCGTCCAAGACCAACTGCCCTATAAGAAGGCGTTTTCATCGGGCCTTGAGGACGACATTGTTCCCCAGCCTGAACCTGCGAACCCTGACGAAGATTATTGGGGGACTCCAGGAAGTGTTGCTCCCCCTGACCTCTATCCTGAGACCCTATTTCTGCCCTTCCCGTTAGGGAGTTATGGGTCGGATGCTACTACTGGAGCGCCCCCCAACGTCGGGGAAGACTACACTCAGATTGTCCAAGACATCCACGGATATAAACCGCTTCCTTATGCCATAGAGGCTAACGAAGATTGCCGGTTCCCGTTATTTGGAGTGATTGTTGAGGATTATAATTGGTCTCTGCTCTACGGCTTCCCGCGTCCCGTAGAAGCAAGCCTATACCAGAGCCTTCCCTACCTACCTGACCCCGAAGAACTCACTATGGACTTTCAGGGGGTAGCAAACCCGGAAGAGGATTACTGGATAAATCCAGTTGCACCCGTTCCCGCTAGTCAGAAGCTAAATTTGCCCTATCACTTCGAGATAATTGAAGTCATTCAGGGCGGAGAGTTGTTTGGAGCCTTTGAGGATGATTCTTGGCAGAATCCCGTCCTTCCAGTACAAGCTGGTCTATATCAACAGCTTCCGTATAATCCTGACCCGGAAGAGTTAGTCTTCAATTTCATCACCATTCAAGAGGATTACTGGCTTTCACCTGTCCCCATCCAGATTCAGCAGGCGAAGAATGGGCCAATTCTATTTTGGGATTCTGGTGAAATCTCCTATTTTGCCAGCATCGCAGAAAACGATGACTACTGGCAGACGCTAGTCTTTCCGATTCCGGCAAAGATGTATCAATCCCTGCCGATTCTCTACGACGCGGCGCTTGATCACTATATTTTCTTTGGAGAGATTGAACTTAGAACAGTCTCCGCCAAACCTCTAGTGACGATGGATATTTCCATAGGCCCGCTCACGCGCATGGGAATTCGAGTAGTGAAATGACCCAAGGGGAAATGGAGCAAAGGATTCAAGTTTTGGAACGGCAGGTGAAGTTTCTCAGAAACAGGACGCGAGATACTTGGCAGCTTTTAGATGTCCTCGCAACCCCGCCTTGGAGAAGAATCTGGTTTACGCTCTGTGGGTGGCATCCGTGGAAAGTCGGAAGATGGTATGGTGGGAAAGAATCCGACGAGACCATAACGGAGAACTAAAATCGCTACTAAGCTGTTTCTAAAAATTACGCAAACCCACGGAGTAGGCGATATCACCTATTTCGATATGGCCACTGTCGCCGGGTCAAGTTCGACGACAGCGGTTGTAAACACTGTCTCAGGTGGAACAAATATCCCGTGGACGCAGACAGCAGGCGGAACGCGGATTCGCTGGATTTCTGGGCGAGTTCCGGCTGGCGGATTTACTCTTACTACAACCGACATCTCTATTTGGGCGCATGAATCTGGCACTTCAGCCAATGCTGGTGGAAGTTTTACGCTCTATAGCCGCGCTCCTTCCGGGGTAGAAACGGAGATTGTAGGTGGGCCATTCGATGATGGAGTAGAGTTTACCAAGGATACGCCCACCGAAATGACTTGGGCGGGGAATGTTACCGACACGCCCCTTGCCGAAAACGACCGGCTAGTCCTAGAAGTCAGAATTGATGGCGTTGGTGCAGGCATGGGCGCGTCTCAGAACTGTACACTGACCTACAACGGCGCTGACGCGGCTACAGGCGACAGTTTCCTAAACCTGAATGAGACAGTTACTTTTAAGGCAGAAGCGGCATTTCTTGATACCGACAATAATTGGGCGGGGGATGCTTACCTGCCGCAAACCGTCGTGGGGATTAAGTCGGCTTCCCTGACTTCCGAGATTCTGACTTCGGCTATCGCGCAAGTTGTGGCAATAGGCGATCCTAGTGAAATTCTACCTATCCCCATAGTTTTGGAAGATGGATACTGGCAGAATCCCGTATTTGCGGTCTCACCGTCTGTATATCAGACGCTTCCCTATCTACCAGACATCGAAGAGACCTTGGGATGGACTTCTTGGGAAAGCGGAGACTACTGGCAAATCGTTCAATACCAACTGCCATTTCGCAGGCTTCCCATAGGGCAGGACTTCGACGACTTCGTACAGTCTGCGGCCATCGCAGAAGAGGATTACTGGCAAAGCCCACAAATATCTGAATATAAGACGCTTACTATCTTACCGTTTACTGAGGACGACTTTGTAGCTCTGGTTGCAGGCACGCTTGGGGTGGATGAGGATTATTGGATAAGTCCAGTCTTTGCGACGGGCGGGAGCATCTATTTCAGGCTTCCTTATCTCCCCGACCTTGATAATTTCACCGGCTGGATTGAAACCGATGAAGTCTACTGGCAAAACTCTGTCTTGCCGGTAGTTTCCAGTCTCTATCAGAGACTCCCGGTCCTTTGGGATAGGGAAGAGCCTCCTGCGGCGCTTTATGGGCAACCCACTGAGGAATACTGGATTTCCTGGGTTCGGCCAAGACCGCCGACGATCTATCAAGTCTTGCCCTATCTGCCTGACGGCGAAGACCGTTCTAAGGGGCCAGTAGAAAGCGCGAAGATATTCGAGATTTCAGCGCATCCTCTGGTAACGATGAGGATTTCGGTTAAAGATAGGGTTTTGCTCGATATAGTGGCTTGACAGTTTCTCGCTTGGAAGGCATAGATAAGTCATGGTAATCCCGGCAAGATTGGTTCTCTACCAGTCGAACGACCAAACGATTGAGGTTGATAAGATACGAGACCGTCTGACGGGGAATTACCTGAATGCCGCCACGGTTACAGCAACCCTCTATGATAGTGCAGGGTCGGCAGTTACGGGCTTAAACGCTCTGGCTCTCGCCTATGTCGCAGCGTCTAATGGGAAATACCGTGGCAATGTCGAAGATAGTTTCGCTCCAGCTCTAGGTGATGACTACGAGATTCATTTCAACGGGCAAGAAGGGAGCACGGTTTTCCACAGAGAAATCCCCTGCTCGGTGCGAGCGTTGGCAAACGAGGAGTAGCCATTGAAAAAGTACGGCCATGAAGACCCCGTAGTCAACCAAGCTGGAGTTCCGGTAAACTCCGCTACCGTCACGGTTTATCTGGCTGGGACATCCACGCTTGCCACACTTTATTCTGATGATGGGGTCACTTCTCAGGCCAATCCACTGACGACCAGCGCACTGGGAGAATACTTCTTCTTCGTCGAGGACGGCTGGTACGACATCACCTACAGTGGTGGAAGCCCTGCCATCACGACTGAAACTGATACAAATGTTGAGATTTTCGATTACAAAACCAAGCCTCTTTATGCCGCTCATATGTTTCAAGGTTCCGACGCGGGAGCGAAGATTGTGGCTGCGATTACTGCCTTGCCCGCAACCGGAGGCACCGTAGACGCTCGCGGGCTTGAGGGGGCGCAAACCATCTCAACGAATCCGTTTTCTGGGGTCACTAAGCCCGTTACGTTGTTGTTGGGTGGCTCGACTATTACTACTGTCACCCTTCAAATTCCTGGAAACGTGAATCTATTCCGCATTATTGGAAGCGGCAAGGGCCAGACTATTTTGACCCCCGCTTCGGCCAATCAAGCCGTTATTCAAGGGGCAACCTCCGGCGCTGCGGACGGAGACTATTTCAGTGACTTCAGCGTTAAGGCCCATGCCAGCGGCTCGACCGGACCTGCCATTGAGCTTGCTGGATTCCGGGCGGCGACATTTGAGGATATCGAATATCTGAAGAACGGTTCGGCCCATTTTAACTCGTTCTTTCATTTTGCCTCCTACATCAATGGTGGTTCTATTTCATGCTATAACAATAATGTTATCCGTCCGTTTGTGCAGGAACAGAACGGGCCTGCAACCGTTTTCCTCTTTGACAATGGCGGGTCTTCGAGCGCGGCCAACAATGCTAATGTGGCGCTTATCGAGTCCCCGCAGGTTTACAGCAACACCGGAATTACAACGGTCATCGACGCACGCCGGAGCGGAAGTGTCACCGTCAATGGTGGGATGATCGAGGCAAATACGGGTGCTACTGTTCTCATTCCCGGAACCCATACAAGGATGCAGGGTGTGTGGCTTGAAGGCAATGCCACAAACGCCGTGACGGGTGGGTCTGGGGCAGACGGGAGTAGTGGCTACGTGACGCTGATGGACAACTATACCTTAAGCGCACAGAACTGGACGCTGCAAAGTGGGGCGGTAGGCTGGCTTCTCTTGAATAATGGCGATGGCGTAACCATCGTTGACAATTCCGCGAACTCCGCCAATATCATGTTTGATTCCATCTACGGTGCTCTCTACCAGGGGATGCAGACCTACGGAACCATTCCAGTGGATTTCGGCGGGAACGCATTGGCCATAGGAACCAAGTTCGCCCGTTCAGCTTACGGTGGCAATATTCGATTTCGTGATGACACTGGGACGACGCGCTGGGGTATAGGAATTGAGGGTAGCCCCGCCGCCACCAACTACATAATCAACGACAGCGCCAATGACAAAACTCCCTTTTCGATTGTTGCTAACACACCAACCGATACGGTAATTCTGGAGGCGGCTGGAACGGTAAAGATTGGCGGCTCTCTCTATCCAACCACCACTGGAATTACGCTTGGGTCATCAACCAACCAGTGGCGGGTTTATACCCAAGTGATAGCTACGGCTAGCCTCCCAGCGGCAGACGCTTCGATGAATGGGGCGCTAATCATCGAAGATGCTGGGGCCGGGGACCGGAACCTCATCATCTACGCTGGCGGGCAGAGATTCCGCATTGACGGAGGAGTAGCGTTTTAGTTGGGAGTTAATCCATGCCCATAGTACAGCAAGGCGCGGCAGTTCCAACAACGGTTTCATCGCAAGCAATACCAGTGGATTCCTTTCTCTCCAGGCTGGCGAGAGAATGTGGCGACAAACCCCCGGACGGAGTTCTATCACTTAGCTGGCTCGAACAGCGATACCGTCAGGTTTGGAATTCGATGGAATGGCCTTTTGCCATAAAGACAGCGGTCTTCCAGACGATAGCTGAGATAATCGCAGGCACCGTGACTGTCACCAATGGCTCGACGACGGTTTCAGAGACGACAACTAACGCGAACGGCTGGACATCGGCAGTCGAGGGAAGATATTTCCGCGCCACTGGGGATACGGCATTCTACCCGATTTCCACGTTCACGAATGGCACGCCAGACACGATAACCCTGAGTCGGAACTACGAGGGGACAACCGCCACCGTGAAAGGCTACAAAATCTTTCAGAACATCTACAGTCTGACAACCGATGTGGGGAGGATTGATAAGTTCACTGACCTTTACACTGGCGCTGAGGTCGAAGAGGTTTCACAGGCACAACTCGATGAAGGATTCCCGAATCGAGGCGGTCACAGCACACAGCCAACCTACTGGGCACCGGCAGGAAGGGACGCAAACGACATCTACCAAGTGGAAGTCTATCCGCTTCCCACGGTCATTCATGGAATTCAGTATCGCTACATTCAAGAGGCTCCATTTCTAACGCACGGCGGAAATACCATCGTTCCTCAAGTCTCCGAGTCACTGCTAAAGCACGGCTGGAAGGCTGATTACTGGAACTGGCGAGCGACGATGGACGATGCCACAGGGCAGGAATTCAACTTTGCCATGCGCGAAGAGGCGCTGTTTATGAAAGAACTGAACGAAATGGCAGCGCGGGAACTGTCGAATCTTCCGCCACAGAAGGTTAGGTTTGCGAAACGGTACATCCGTCATCGTGGGGTGAGAAACTATCCTTACAGATATTCTCACAGTGACACCGAAATGGGTCTATGAGCACCGTGCAACAAGTCATGCAGCATGGTAGAGCCTTCCTGAAGGTAGGAGCGAACTATGCCGCCACAGAAGAAGTCAGGATGGCAAACACCATCAACGGCATCATTGGGATGTATTATCGCTGGCACTGGGCGACAGCAGCAGCGACAAACATTTCAATCTCTACGGGCATTCAGGATTATGCACCAGCCGCAGGCGACCAGAACACCATCTTGGCGATTCAGAACGGCTATCTTACCGATGCGTCGAGCACTTATCCACCCTTAACCATCGAGGGGAATTTCGCGCTGCCTGTGACCAGCGACTCGGGAAGACCTTATGCGGTTGGGCTTCTCTCCCCCAGCCTTGTTAGGTTCTTCCCGAGTCCCAGCAGTTCCTATACATTTCACTGGAGAAAGCACAGAAGGCCCACGGTCTTTACGGCGAACACAGAATCCTACGATTGCCCTTCGGCATTTGACGCAGTGGTGAAGGCGGGAATTGTATTTCTGCTTTTAGACTACCAAGATGATACCAGATCGGAAGGCTGGCAAAAGACTTTCTACTCGATGCTAACAGAACAGAAGAATATCGAACGAGTCACAATGGGAAGGATTAGATGAGCTTTTCAAACACAAATTCAGTCGTAGCCGCCGATCTCAATAATTGTCTCAGAGGTCTCAATCGAGACAATAGCACCTACACTGTCACAGGGACAACAGCTGAAACCGACATGGCCCCGCTTTCGATTACTGGGGGAACGATTGGGGCAACGGGGGCGTTGCACGTTATCGCGGCTGGGACTATTACCGGCTCGGCAGGGACAAAAAGAATCCGTCTTTATCTTGGGGCTACGGCGATTGGAGATACCACCGCCGTAACGGGCACAGCAGACTGGATGTTTGATGTCTGGATTTTTAACACTTCATCGAGCGCCCAAAGATGTATTGTGAATTGGGCAGACCACCAGAACGCAACAAATTTCAATCATGACTACATCACGGCGGCAACAGATACGGCTTCGACACAGACTTTGAAATTGACAGGTACTCTGTGGAATTCAGCGGACTCAATCGTCCAAACGGTTTTTGATGTCTTTGTTGCTCAGGTGACTTGATGTCCAACATTACCTTATCTTCGGAAACTAAGGAGATTCAAGTTCAATCATCGGTTGTATTGTCGATGAACCATTCTTCCATTACTGTACTCGTTGAGATAACCGACGATGTGAACGGGGTTCTCCCATTGGAATTCATTCGTCTCAAGCTTCTATCAGGAGTCCAGTGGGAGTACAAGATAAAATCCAAAGATGGCAGGGTTTGGACACAGGCAATGATTATTAACCCTGGAGAAGAGGAATTGATTTCGTTCAATACTTCCGCCCAGTGGAAATCGTCCGAACTGTCCAACCATCGCAACCTTAGGGAATACTTAGTGAAAATGATAAGAACTTTCGGTTTAATGTACTACAAGGCTGAATATCACTAATGGCGATTCGCCAGCAATCTAAAATCTCGTCAGCGGGCATCGTACCTGGAGTCAGGCTTGACCTAAATCCTTATTTCCAGCGCCCCGGCTCTGCACGGTTTCTTCAGAACTGGATTCCCGAAAAGAACCGGCTTTTGAGAAAACCTTTTGCGCCCAAGTTTCAGACTCAAGCCTCAACTGCTGCGGGAAGCGTCTGGTGTACCGTAGACTACCGATATCATCGCGCCGGAGCGCCAGAGTCGATGTTTCTAACTTTCCGAAGCGATGGAAAAATCTACAAACGCACAGCCGGAGCGCAACTGGAAATCTTCCCTGCTGCAACATCATTCTCCGTTTTGAACTCCCGCCCCAAGCCGGTTGTACTTTCTAACCGGCTCTTCTTTGCTGATTCCAGTTCGGGATATGTCTACGATGGCAGAACCTTCCGAACATGGGGGATTGCCGCTCCGACTGCTGCTCCAGTGGTTACTGTTGATCTTTCTGGCTCGGGCATAACCGCTTCGACAGGGTTAAACGCCTCATTCACTTGGGTAGTTTTAGATGAAGCCGGAAACCGCGTACACGAATCAACAAGGTCAACTGCCAGTGCCTTTACGGGAGCGTTGGCAAACGATGAACTAAGAATCGACATCACTGGGATAACTCCGCCAGCGGGTGTCACGCACTGGTCGGGATATATGTCTGAACTCAATGCCTCAAACGTCAGACGCAGAGTCAACACAAGTCTAATAACTACATTGACTTACGACGTTTCTTCGCTTCCTGCTGGCTCGGCTATAAGAGAGCCGAAGAGAAATGACCCTCCGCAGGCTACGCCAGTTATGGCACAATGGAAGAACCGCATTGCTATGAGACTTGAAACGGATAAAAGAAGCGTCTGGTTTACAGCTTTCGGAGAAGTTAAGGGTCTGAATAACGGCTCTCCAGAAGAAAGCGTTCCAGGAAGAGGCGCGTCAAGCCTTTCGGACATCGTAAACGAGTTCAAATTCCCAGACCCCGAAGTGAAACTAATTGCAGAACATTCCAACTTCCTGATTGTTCACACTCAACAAGCCGGATACGCCGTAGTGGGCACAGCAGGAATTTTGGATGATTTGGGCACCAGAGGGCTAAGTTCTCAGAAAGTATTCACTGAGGGGGCTTGTGGCGCTCGGGCAGGGGTATCTACGCCATACGGCTGGGCCTGGATGACTCCTGGGCGGAAAATCAACCTCTGGGATGGGTCTCAGGTCTTAGATATCGGTTCCGCCATCCAAAGTCAGCTAAATACCGTACCAGAAACCGACTTGGAGTCTGTACAAGCCTTCTGGTGGGATGGCAATGGACGCAAGTGGCTGATTTTCTGTCTGGCTGCTTGTGACTCAGACGACTTACGCGGAACGGCTACCAATCGCCTCCTAATCTTCGATTTCGATCAAGCCTCTGACGCCCAGCATGTGGGAGAGTGGTTTGAGTGGACTGACCACGAATACTCGTCTATCGGGGAATATTTCGATGGCGCACAGCGGTTTTTGCTAGGTGGCGGAGAGGACGGCGAAGTGTACCAACTGGATACTATCGCTAACCCCTGCCACCTTGATAGGTCGATGATTCTAGGAAAGACTTATTTAGGCTCGACTGTTCAGGACAACCCCACGGCCACAGTGAGGACAGGGTTAATCGTCCCCAACAATGATCTAAACGCTACGGGCTTGTACCTGAGTGTCGTGCGGGGCAGCCAGGATGGGCCTTCACTGATAGTAGGGGAAAACCCTGCTTTGAGGGCAGAGGTAAATCCAATAAACCCGGACTTCCAGCCATCCATCCCCCTGCTGGTGGATGATGTAAAAGATTCGGGCGAATACCTCGCCTGGCTTGCTCCGCAGGCAGGCGGAAACAAAGACGGAGCTTTAGGAAAGCAATTCCAGTTTGAGGCCAGCTACCCAGCGGGGTCGTCTGACTTTGACGAAGCAGATGGAAGGTTGACGACGGTTATTGATTCTATCTATAAGTTGGCATTCTCTTGGTCCGTAAAGGGAGACCTTTCAGAATGACGGATGGCGAAAGGAAGGCAAAAAAGCATGATAAGACACCAAAGCAAGTAAGAGGAGACCTTGCCGAATAGCTTACTCACTCTCGAAGACCTCAACCGACTGTCTATCGAGCGGACAGTTTCAGCAGTAGACCCTCTTGCTACGCCTCCGCAGACACCGGATAACGTCTCTGTAACCGCAAGGTCTTTAGGACTTCTCGTTCAATGGTCTCGGGTTGAAGGCGTGGATGGTTACAACGTCATCGTCTCCGGCACTGAAGACATGGCGAATCCAATCAATCAGGTTCGCGTCCCTGGAGAAAGCAGCTTAGAGTATTTCCTTAATACTGGGCACGTCTCAGTCAGCCGGTATATTGCCGTGCAGTCCTATCGGGGCAATGCGTTTTCAGACTACTCTTCGGTCGTAAGCGCCACAAGCACCCAAGCTGTTTCAGGAAGCGATTTCCCTGGAGATATGACGTATAACAACAGCGAAGACACGCTCTGCACGGTAACTTTGACGACTACAGGCGGAACTCTTTACATTATCGGTTCCGCATCACTCAGTTTTAACGGGGGAAACAAAGACACGTTCTTCAGGATCAGAGAAGACGGAGCAATCCTGCAAGGGGCAGAAGTAAAGGCAGTTGCAAAAGACACTTCCAGCGGCTTTGGCAACTTAGCCCTAGCCTTTACTTTTTCTACTCCCTCGGCAGGAAGTCATACTTACACACTGACGGCGCAGAACAATACAGATACAAACGTCTGTACGGCGGCAAGGCCGGGACTGTGTGTCATGGAAGTGCCTTTGCTTATCTCTTCTGCGGCTCCCACTCCTCCGTCAGCGGTGGTTAGTCCTCCTACGACGGAATACATCCCAACTGGCCCAGGACAGAGGTACGGTGGATATTAGGTGGCTCAAACCGGAAGAGTATGAGAAAGCTCACGCACTTATCAAAGAGCGTGCCGACTGGATGGAATTACCGAAATCTGGCCTAGTCGGGCAATTCGAGAATGGTGAGCTTGTGGGCATTGGAGGGATTCAGCAAGTTCCGGTTTTCGAGCCATTAGTGATGAAGAATGGGCACAGCCCGGAAACCCTGATTGCTTGGATTGACGGAAAGCTTGACCCTCTAAGGTATTTCTGGTTTGTTAGGGATGAAAGATTTCAGAAGGTTCTGGATATAAAGTACGCCGAGAACCTCGAAGGATGGGCAGGCAAGCTCTATGTAAGGAGACGCTGAAATTTGAATTCTGAACGAAAGAAAATCTACATGAAAGAATATGTCAAGAGGAACCGAAGCAAAATCTCCGCTCAGGCTAAGGCATACAGGCGTCTCAACGCAGACAAGATTAGGGATAATTTTAGGAATTGGATTGATAAAAACAGAGAACACAGACTTCAATGGAAGCGTCAATGGAGAGAGAAAAACAGGCACAAAATAATACATCAACAATCTGAATGGAGGGAGAACAACCCATTACTTCTAGCCATATACCAATCGACACGCAACGGAACTAGGTCAGAGTACAATCGAGAGTGGAGAGCCAAGAATCGGCAGAGAGTCAGATGGCACAAGGCAATACGCTATAGAGGAAGACCTGTATTTTCTGTTGATGACTGGCTCTTGAAGCTCGATTATTACGGATGGAGATGTCGATACTGTCGATGCGACCTTTCAAGGTCTGGGGTGGTAGTTGACCACGCGATTCCAGTATCTCGTGGTGGAACAAACGCACTCTCCAATTTAATGCCATCATGTAAAAGGTGTAACGCTAGAAAGAATTCTAAGACATTTTTTGAGTTTATCAAAAGGAGATACTGATATGGGCCGTCCCAAAGGCCAAAGTGAATCGCTTGCAGCCTCACAACAAGCGCAGCAAATGGCACAAAAAGAGTTCGACCTAAAGAACAAAATCTACCAGCAGATTTCCCCACTTGCTACATCGCTTATGGGCTTAGGGATTTCGCCCGAAGAGTTTATGAAGTCGTCTCTCGGGCAAGCCATTCTAGGCCAACAGCGGGCGGGAATCTCAAACGAATTCGACGCTGCGAGGATGAACCTCACGGAAGGCTTGGGAGCTTCAGGCTTCACTGGCTCTGGCGTAGGTGTAGGTCCAATGGCAAACCTATTTGGTCAAGAAGCGATGATGAATGCGAACCTCATCCAGCAACTTCCCTTAACTGGACTGAATCTTGGGATGCAGGGGGCAAACATCTTGCAGGGCCAACAAGCCATGCTAAATCCTCTAGGCTTCCAGTCAGCGGCCATAGGTGGATATACGAACATTCCGCAAGGGCAGTGGGGAAAGAATATCTTGGGAGCCGTAGGAAGCGCACTGGGTGGGATGAATTTTACAGGTGGAGGCGGTGGAGGCGGCTGGTTTCAGCCTCCCAACGAACCGATAGCTGGGTAAGTTAATATGGGACTTCCATCAGGCAGGTTAGGACAACCCGTTTTTCAACCTTCTCCGACTCAGGGAGCAACGATGGAGTATGGTGGGAACGCGCCTGCGCAAACAGGGCAACGGCAAGCGGTTCCAGGATTCACTTTGATGCCTGAAAGTCTTCCGCAGTTTGCCCCTGAAGAAGCGAGGGTGCTAAGGGAAGACTTTATGAGAAGATTCAGGCCACCTTCTGGAAAAAGAGGGCCGTTTGGCGGAGGGATATTCTGATGGCTGGAATAAAGAGCTTAGTCAGAAAAATTGGAGCGGGACTAGCTTCTCGCCCCGAAGAAACCGCCACTGGGGTAGGCATGGAAAACGCGGAAGCTGTTCCTATCACCGGTAAGGCCGTAGGTGCTCCCAGGTGGGTTTCCGGCTTGGCTGATGCCTTAACATCCCTTGGCCCTGGTGGGCCAGAAGCGGCCCAGCGTCAACAACAAATGCGGCAAGGTTATCTTCAGAATCTTGCCGCGCAGAGAATTCAGCCAATGCAGGCGGCGTTGCAGGCGCATATGGTAAGTCAGAAGATGAAGTTAGAAAGAGCACAGGAAATGCGCCTACTTGCAGAAGCCAGTCGCCCAAGGATGCACTATCAGCCGAAACCTGACGGAAGTGGATTATTAGTAATCAACGAAGACCTGCTTTCTTCTGGCAAGCAAGGCGCAGTAACGGAGATTCCCATAGGCACTGGTGCGTCTGGAATCGACAAGGCAAACCAGGAACTACTAAACACTATCCCTGAAGACGTTAAATCACGTCCAGATTTCTCAGGCAGATGGGCAGCGGCAGTTTCCGAAAGTATTCGTGTGGCAGGACTTGATCCTAAAGCAGCAGTAAAGGTTGTGCCGGATTTCCTACAAGCCTATCAGAAGGAAGTCGCAGATCAGAATTTCAGGCTTGATTTACAAGGAAGGATTGACGCTCGCCAGCAAACTACGCAGGACAGGTCCGATACAAGACTTAACCGAACTATCCAAAGTGCGTTCGACCGCCAAGACAGGGCCTTCGCGCAACAAGACAGACTAAAGGCAATAACAATGCGGTCGAAATTGAACCAATTCATCGCAGCGAAAACCGCATTACAAGCCTACGAGGAGACATTAAAGGAATATACTCAAGCAAGTTATGTTAGCGATCCAATCGGCACCGAAAAGATTCGGCAAAGGCTCTCGGCGCAGGCAGACGGCTTTACTCGCATTGTAGGTCGGGCGCTGGGAGAAAAAGGAGTCTTTACCGACCGAGACGCTGAGAATTTCCGTAAGATTATTGGACCTGGGACATTCGTTACAACAGTTGCGCCATCATTTGCCTGGGACAGACTCGCTAAGGCTAAGGAAGTCCTTGCAGAAATAGGAGAGGCAGAAAAGGAATTCACCGAAGGCGTTCTTGAAAAATCAAATGTCAAGAGTCTCGTTAAGCCATCTGGGGCTATCAGGTTTTCTTCTCCGTCTGGAAAGGCTTGGGATATCCCGTCTGGCGAAGTTTCTGACTTTCAAAAAGCGCACCCAGAGGCGGTGAGAGAATAATGCCTGATAAATACGCCAAATATGCTGTCTCCGATAAATACTCTAAATACGAAGCGTCTGTGACAGGTGCACTCTCTAAGGCGGAAACAATCGGAGTCGAACCAGAAATACCTTTTATGGTGCCCTCGATTGGCCCGATGGGACTCCCGAGAGTTATAGGCGTATCCCAAGGGACTGTTAGAAAGGTACTTAGGGCACTCCCGTTCATAGGCGGAGCAGCAGCAACTCCTCTAGGTGCAATCGGCATGGGAGCAGCCGGAGGATTGGGAAAGATATTAGAGAATACTGGGTTGGATATTTTGGGTCTAAAGCCTGAAGGTGGGGCACCTAGAACGGCAGTCGGAGAACTAAAAAGCGTAGGCAAAGAGGTTGCTCTACAGGCTGTGTTAGGCAAGGCAAATGAACTTGGGCTTGCTGCCGCCAAGTCTCTCTATGCTCCATTTGCAAAGAAAGTAATCCCTGAAGTTGCTGAATCTGCCGACATTGGAGTGAGAATGGCTCCTGGCCAGCAAGTTCCTTCGAGTGGCGTCGTTACAGGGATTCAGGAATATGCCGAAACTTCGGCACTCGGAAGGCCAGCTATCAGGAAATTCTTCGAAGGCGTAAACGAAGACGCTATTCGAGCTTCCAGGGAAATCGCCTCCAAAATAGGAGACGCAAGAACCGCTGAAGAGGCTGGGATTCTTTATCGTCAGGCGTGGAAGACCGGACTCGATAAATTCAAGGCTGGGTCGTCACAACTTTATTCTGAAATTGACCGTCAAGCTGGGCAGATAGCCGTGCCAACAAAGTCTGTCAAGCTCATGGCTGGAGGGATTGAAAAAGAACTTGGCTCGGTCTTGGGGCTGCTGAGAGCCACTGATTCTAAAATCCCCGCCCTGCTCAACAACATCCGAGAGCTTCCAGAAACTCTTAGTTTCCAGGAAGCGCAAGCATATAGGTCTTCATTGCTCTCGGAACTTCGCAAGCGATCTTCTGACTTCCCCGACAGATACCAGCTGTTTGAATCAAGAATCCAGTCTACTTTCAATGATGCGATGGAGTCTGCTGCTAGAAACGTTGACAAAGGAGGTGGGACTGAGATTCTGAAACAGGTTCAAGAAGCCAATTCCATGTATCGAAGAGGGATGGATACTTTCAATCGGAGTTTCTCTGGGACAATCGCTAAGTCTGCCAAGCGGCAACCAGAGAAAGTTGCAACCCTTATTTGGGGAAAGGATGCCATTACCCCGGCAAGGGAAGTCAGAAATGCCCTAGTTGGAGAGTTTGGAACGGCGGAAGGTAAAGCGACTTGGGACATTCTTCGCAGACGCGGATTTGAGAATATGCTTGAAACCGCTGTGCGGGATGAGGCAACAGGGGTTTCCTCTGGTGTGATGCGTTCAAACGCTCTCGTCGAGCAATGGCAGCGCATCGGTCCAGAGGCGCAGAAGTTGCTTGCCGGAGACGCCCTGCCAGAAGTTAACAGACTTATGCGAGTGCTTTCTGCTGCTCAGCCAGAGAAGGTTGCACAGTTGAGGGCGGCTAAAGTTGGGTTCTACGAGAGGGGGGCGGCGGTGGGTGGGCTTAGAACGCTTGCGGCGATGGGATCTATCGGGGCAGGGGAGGCGTCTGATAATAGGACGGCGGGGCTTGCTGGCGCTGCTATCATCCTTGCGTCTCCTGCGATTGCGGCAAAACTACTTATGTCGAAGACTGGAGCTAGATATCTCACACAAGGCTTTAGAGTCGGAACGAATACGAAGGCAGGAATGCGATTGATGACTCAAGCATTCGCCTATGCTGCGTCTCAGCCGGAGGAAAAGTGATTCACGAATCTCATTGGGGAGACATTGTAGGTCTTTTTCTAATCTGTCTTGGAGTATTTACATTTCAAATTATCGACCACGTTCTAGGCGCAAGCCTTGTTAGTTCTGGTCTGATCGCCCTGAAACTCAAATCCGTCCCTAAGAATGGAGGAACATAAATCTTTGGATTATCCTCTTGCCATGATAGATCAGATAAGCAATCAAGTCTTTCAGTGGTCAGTCCCAATCCTTCTTGCTGTGACGACCTATCTTGTGCGCTCGATGCACGTTGCAGCACTCGCTAGGATAGATAGGCTGGATAAGAAGATGACATCGCTCCTGGTCGCCATGCTGACGCTTGGCCCACAGCTATATCCAGAACACGCATCGGAGATAAACGAAACCTTGGGAGCCGTATTTAGGATCAATGGTGAAAAATGAATCTCCGGCTGGTACGCCATGAAGAAAGCTCCAATGGCAAGGCTACCATCGGAACGCTGTTTGTGAATGGGATGTATGAATGCGTGACATTAGAAGACAAGATTCGCGCTGAGAAGGTTTTTGGGGATACAGGGATACCCGAGGGCACCTACGATGTCATCATAGATTATTCAGCACGTTTCAAGCGGATGATGCCGCATATCCTTAAAGTCCCCAACTTTGAAGGTGTAAGGATTCACGCGGGAAACACCGATGCGGACACGGCGGGGTGCATCCTAGTCGGAAAAGTTCATCATGCCGGAGAGGATTTCATAGGAGAATCACGACTGGCCTTCGATGCCTTATTCAAGAAGATGCTGGAGGCAAGGGATGCCCGAGAGTCCTGTCGCATCACAATAGAGAGCGCGATCCCGCCAGCACCAGTGGACGGAGTAGATACATAATCCGCTTCTATTCGACAGAACCCCCGCGACCCACAAAACTGATGCCCCCTGTAGGCGTTGCTGCTGGACGCCTCGTTAAGCCCGTCATTGGGCGCTCGGGTTGCCTTAACCGCTCGGTGTTACACGGGCCAGCAAGTCGGGCTAATGGAGCCTAGAGCCTTTCGGCTTCCCGCACGCTTTCTGACGCCCGTCTGACCCTTTGCAGCAGACGGACTCAGGGGGCATAAACTCATTCAGCCTTCAAAGATTTCAGAACATCATGCGTTCCTTCTTGAATCTTCTGGACGCCTTGCAGGAACAGAGCTTCGTCGGCTATTTCCTTCCCTGCTACGATTTCTGATGCCTTGATGATGTCAGCAGTTAAGGGAAGGGCAGCAGCGGCCTTCTGTGCTCCCGTTCCAGACCCGACTAGCACGTCACCTACCCGCTCCGTAACTCCCACTACAGCGGCTACCTTAGCGAAGGTTCCACCGAGAGGAAGAAACTGAGAAATAATAGGTGAGGCTACCTTGGCTCCTGTGAATACCGCCTTACCGATTTTACCTAACACACTTAGAAACGACATGGTGATTCTCCTTTATGATTTTTTGCGTTAAAACTTTAGCCAGATTCTTCCTGGGAATGTATTTGCCTTTCGACATAGACTCACGAACTCCCTTTCCGCGTAATTCAATCTTCCAATCGTCAACACTAAATCAGAAGCAACGGATTTGCGTTTAGGTTCGTCTCTACTGGCCGCGTCAAGTTCACAGAGCATCTTTCTAGCCCATCTCATAATTTCCCGCGTGCCCATGACCCTGGCGGTGTAATCCCCCAGCGCCCACTCTAGCCAGTTCGCCAAGATTTTCAGTCGGGGGTCTTCCTCCCGAGTCAGTTTGCGCTTCATGGCTTCCTCCCTAGTGCCGCAGAGTTACAGACCAACTCTGCGCTACCTGCTCCGTTGGGGTAGATTTGTATATAGTTCCCCTTCTTTTCGTCTGATTATAAGACCAATTTACCTACGGCAGCGAGGGCTTCATTAAGTTGGTCGTCCAATTCCTCAAGAGTTATTCCATAGTGCTCTTTGAAGTTGGCATTCTCTGTCTCTGAGGCACCAGAAAACAGATTGGGCAGCATTGAGGCTAATTCCTTGACGCGCTCCAGCGCCTCGATGCGGGCCTTGGCATTACCAAGCTGTGTTCCAAGATCGAGTGTCATCTTCTCCCAGTCTGTTTTCCACTGGGCATTCTCAGCCTCTAGTGCTTTCAACTTGCGCAGGGCATACTTCAAGGATTCCGAGTCATTACGTGGATTCTTCATTTCCCTTCCTCCTGCGCGGCGGTGAGGGCTTCCTTGGCCAAGGCCTCGATGGGTGCTAAAACTCCACAGGGATTGTGTTTAGGGTCACACCAAGAGAGGATGGATTGCAACTTATCCCGCAGCCGGTTGCGCTCATCGAGAAGTGGCTGGCCGGGGTTCGCAGATAGAATGGCAGCACGCATCGGTTCGCATTTTTCGTCGTCCGCATAGACATTCCACAGGCGGGCAATCTCCGCACACTTCGCCCGCAGCCGGTCGCGCTCCTGCTCCACGCCATAAGCGATTTTTTCCGCTTCCTCCAGCGCCTCCCGCCTTGCAGTGACAGGCTGCTGGCGAGGCTGAGCGTTGTCTTCCTCAGGTTTCGTTACAAACTCAACGCGGATGTCCGGGCCTTTCTCGGCGGCGGATGTGGTAAGGGTATCAACTTCTTGTGACAGCGGATTGTGTCCTTTCATTTGGGAATTATATACTTAATCCCCTTGACTAAAAAATGCCTAAACTAGACGCCGCAATGACCTTCGCACTCGTTCTCGAAAAAATCTCGCTGATCTTCATGGCGAAACTTAGCAATGCGGAGTGGTGTCAACGAGCGATGAACAAACAATGGATCGGTGGCTCCGGCCTTGCTCATATCACGGATCGTGTCATCAACCGCACAGGCTTTTTCAAATTCCTTTGGATAGTGATTTTTGAGGGTAAGCCAATAGCTATCGCCATGAAACGGACAGAATACACATGCGCTTTTCATCGGGACTGGCAAGTCGAGCGATTGCAAAAACTTAACGCAGTCAAAACGGGTCATCCTAGCGTCAATCAGGGGCCACTCATTTGTGATCCACTTCGTCCTATTGGGCTTCATCCGGGAAGCCTCATCAACGCTGATTCCGAGCATGGCAATCGCGGCTTTCTTCCTGCCCAGTTTCTTCAAGGCTTTACTCACAGCGGGCTCAATTACGTCGATCTTAAATTCTCTCGTGCATTGACGCCTGAGCATCCCCTTGCTTCCGTCTTTGGACTGGGTGAAACATGGGATTGATGCAAACCGACTTCCTGCTGCTGCCGCTACCATTGTTGCTGAAAGGGTTTTTGGCTTTCGGACTACAACAATGGGGATTTTGTCTGAGAACTTTTGGTCGTAGTAGCCAAGAGAATCATAGACCCATTGAGGCTCATCGCCTGTGTCCGCGAAAATTGCAACGTCAGCTTTCGGACACGGATACCGATCAAGCTGCATCGCGCTCATCACGAGCAATGCAGTGCTTTGGACTCCAGCCCCAAACGAGATGTAGCGGAATGGTTCCATCGATTCCTACCTCTTTGTTCTCGGCTTCTTCCTCTTGCGAGCCTTTTTCCGCTTTGATTTCGGACGGTAGGCCAGAACGATATCCGCGATTTTATCGAGAACCAATGGTGAGTTTTTCATGCGGTCAACCCCCGATAGGTCAGCCGCTTACCAACAACGGCGATGACGAAGCTATCCAGCCGTTCCAAGGTATGCCGCTTCACGTCGCCAGCGTTGAGCCGGAATGTGAACTCATCAACGTAGCGGCCTATGTGCTTCTTGCTGACCTGGTGGTAAACGCCATACACGCCACGCTTGAGGACAGACCAGACACTCTCAATGCTGTTTGTGCTGGCGGGGCCACGGGTATATTCTCCCGCGCCGTGATTCACAGCCTCATGCCGGAAGAAAAGCCCGTCCAAATCACCAAAGACGATGCCATCGTCGCTGTAAATCTGAGAACCAATCTCAATGTTATTGTGAATCCTTGCGGTGACATTCTGAATGGTACGTTCTTGCATTGGCGAAGCAATAGTCCGACCGCCGCGCTCTCGCATCCCGAAAACAGCAGTCTTACCGACGGCACCGCGACCCGCCTTGAGCTTCTTGTGCTCATGCTTATTGGCTTCCTTGCCGCCGATAAAGCATTCGTCGATTTCGATGATGCCCTTGAGCTTGGTCAAGTTCGGCCCACCGCAGGCTTCGCGGAGTCGATGAAGGACAAACCAAGCCGACTTTTGAGTAATACCGATTTCCTTGGACAGTTGCAGCGACGAGATACCCTTCCGGGCCGTGACAAGCAAATACATAGCGTAGAGCCATTTATGAAGCGGAACATGCGACCTCTCGAAGATGGTGCCAGTGCGGATCGTGAAGTCCAGTTGGCAGGCATTGCAACGATAGAATCCACCCTTCCGAGTGGTGATTCGCTCCTTGCTCTTGCAGGTCGGGCAGGTAACGCCATCTTGCCAGAGCCGGGATTCGAGATACAACCTGGCGGATTCCGCGTCGGGGTACATCTCAAACAACTCAAACGTGCTTATTGTGCTTTTGCTCATGGACTAAATATACTTTACTCCCGCACGCTTGTCAAGGGAATTAAGTATATAATTCCCTTTCATTTCCCCTCCTTGTCGAGTAGGCGGCCAAACTTACACATATGCCGCTTGAACTCGGGCATTATCACCTTGGTGTCATGAACCCCAAACGGATAGCCGCACTCCAGGCACTCTGCTTCACTCCATGCTTGAATGGGTCCAATGATGTCGCGTAGCTGCCGCGCCACCTTAAATCTTCGGATATATCCATCGGGGCCGCGCAGTGTCAATGGGCCTCCTGTGTCGATTTCGTTCCATGCCTTCCAAACGCTTCGTCGTTCATCCTAGCCGCTCATTATACTTGTCCGGTAGTGGCCCTTGACCCGTAACAACGGTAGCGCGGCCTGCCTCGAATGCCTCCTGACCGAAACGGGCGACAGCTTCCTGTTTTCGTGCAATGCAGTCGGAAGAATGCCCAAACTTGTCGGGGCTGAAACAGTTACCGCAGCACGGCAACAACTCCCCAGCCTTCCTCAGCCAGCGTTCATTGGGTTGGTTGGTCATCATGGTTGCTCCTCCTCTATAGGCCGCATCTTCAACTTCCCAAGGTTGACGATTGGAACTTTCCGGCCCTCCTCAAACGCCTCCTGCAAG
>ERZ1292632.363-Hain-H43-01um-R2-363-length-46912-cov-8_pt1 | contig 46912 bp, 35 predicted proteins | sample MGYA00564407_ERZ1292632 | MGnify/ENA primary metagenome ERZ1292632 (study PRJEB36523, sample SAMEA6512637) | groundwater metagenome | collected 2019-01-08 | study: AquaDiva: Metagenomics assemblies of 32 groundwater samples | reverse complement strand
AACCCCGGACATCTTCTTTACAAAAGAAGTGCTCTACCAACTGAGCTATGCCGGCTTACTGCCTTTTAGACTAGCATATATTATTCAAAAATCAAAATACTATTTAAAAAATAAAATTAGTTTTACACCTTGTAGACCACTATATACCCATTAGTTGTGGTATACTTAAGAAATGAAAAATTTAAGATTTTGTGCTGGGTGTAAAACTCAACTTTTAGTTAGACATAAAATAAAATTTTGCTCAAATAAATGCCAGTGCGATTTAGAATATAGAACAAATGTTGATTTATGGAAGAAAGGAAAACTAAATGGTGGAGTTGGAATAAGTGCAAGAAATTTGGCAGCTTGGCTTAGAAAATATTTGATTGAAAAATATGATAACAAATGCTCTGTTTGTGGATGGAACAAAGAACATCCATTAACAAACGGAGTGCCACTTGAAGTAGACCATATAGATGGTAATTCTGAAAACAATCTGGAAAATAACTTGAGATTATTGTGTCCAAACTGTCATGCATTAACGCCTTATTATAAAAATATGAATAAAGGAAAAGGAAGAAAGTGGAGAATGAAAAAATATATTAAAAATTAAAAGTGGATGTCGCGGGTTCGAATCCCCCTGCCGGCTCCAAGAGTGTATCTATTGTTTAATTAAACTGGTTTTCAAATTTAAAATTCTTATTACAGACTGATTAATTCTTTCTTCGGGAATTTCTTTAGACAAAACCGCCTTTTTTAAACTATTAAAAATAGCAACTGCTTTTTCGGGAGTAGATGTATCAATAATCATATCATCTCCAGCTAAAATAGCTTCTATCGCTGTTTGCTTGGAAGAATTTCCAGCTGAAGCCATCTCTATATCATCCGTAATCACCACTCCGTCAAAACCAAGCTCATTTCTCAAAATTTCAGTTATAAATTTATGAGATAATGTAGCTGGTTTTGAGTCTGTTACAGGTATTACAATATGAGCCGTCATAACCGCCCCAGTATTTTTGTTAGCCAATACTTTTTTGAAAGAGATTAAATTGGTTTCTAACTCTATAGCGCTAATAGGCAGTACTGACTGGTTTTTATGGGGATTCAAGACAACATTACCATATCCTGGAAAATGTTTAGCAACAGCAATTACACCTCCTCTTAAATATCCGTTTATCATGGCATTAGCAAGTTCCCCAGTATCATCTGGATTTGCGCCGAAGGTCCTTTTGTAGAGGTAAGATTCAGGATTTGAAACATAATCAACCACAGGTGAAAAATTCATATTAACACCCAGCTCTTTTAGCTCCAGTGCCCTACTGAAAGCAATTCGTTCCGCATCTTTTGTATTTTTAATTTCAAGTTGTGATGCTAATTCTTTTAAAAACTTAAAGCGAATAACGGTTCCTCCTTCTTGATCGGTGCCGACAAAAAGAGGTATGGTAGAAATTTTTTGTAAATCTGAGATAAGTTTTTTTACCTGATTGGCATCTTTCACATTTATACCCAACAGATTTATCCCGCCAATATGATATTTTTTGATCATTTCTTGGATATTGCTATCTGAATATTTATTGACAAATCCGACTATTAGCAACTGCCCAATTTTTTCATCTAAAGACATCTTATTGACTTGCAAAACAATTGGATCAATAACAATAGACTCTTTTTTTATTTCAGGTACATTGGAAATTACATTTATCTCCTTTGGGGGATAATAAACAAAATAGATTAAAAGCAAAGTGAAAATTAATATTAATGTGTAGATTATTTTTTTATTCATATCTATAAATCGCAGAATTGTCCCACCCTCTTACACATTCAAAAACTTTGTTAAAATTATCATTTAAATCCTTTTTAATTTTACTGTCTTTCATATCATAATTGGCGAAAAAAATATAAACTTTTCTATCTTTATAGCTGGAATTAATAATATTTCTTAATACCTCTAGATTCCATGGGTCAGGATAAAGATGAACTTCTTTTTGGGTGTAATAATAAACTATTGGCAATTGATTCGTTACTATTAACGAAATCTTTTCTATGGAATTATTAGTTAAAAACTTATTACCATCAATGAAGCACGAATTGGCCTTTAAGTTTCTATATTCAACCTTAAACATACCTCCTAACGATATTATTAAAAAAATGCATATCAATCCAAAAATAAAATTTTTATATTTTTTTAATTTATCTACAAAAAATCCAGAAATTAAACAAACAGCAGGAATTATCGGCATAATAAATCTATCTTCTTTGTGAGGCATAGTCATAACCATTACTGAAAAAAATACAATCCAAATTAAAAATAAGTAAATTTCTCTTTTCAAAAATTCTTTTTTGAGTAAAATATAAAACAAAGAAATTATAAACAATACACCTATTACTGAAAAAATGCGCCAAGAATTTACAAAGAAAAAATTCCAAGATTGTACTCCTCCCCAATAACCTGCTGCCTTGAAACCATGGATAAATCCTCCCAATGGATTACCGTAATATATGAAGCTATATATAAACCATGGAACCAAAGTCAGAAAGAAAATTCCGATTGCATACCACAAATATTTATCTTTTAAAAATCTCAGCGATTTATCTCTAATAAGAAAATAAAGAGGAAAGACAGGTATTATCCACAATGTTGTATAACGAGCCAGTAAAGATAGCGCCAGAAATAATCCAAACAAAATTTTGTGTTTTTTGTTTTCTTTTTCATACCCCCGCCAAAAACTAATAAAGGTTAGTAATATAAAAAATACAACAAAATTATCGGTCAATATTTTTTCACTATACAATACATGTATTGGTATTAAAGCCAAGAAAACTGCCGAGTACATTCCTATTTGTTTATTAAATAATTTTTTCCCCAAAATATAAACCAAAAATATACTCAGGGTCGAAAAAAAAGGAATGATTATTTGAATTAAGAGATTTAAGTTTAATGCATAAAAAATTGAAATAATATATGGTAATAGTGGCGCCCTAAATCCAATATTGGGCCATCCATAAATTACATCGCTGGAAGAAATAAAATCATTCCAGCCACTATTCAAAAGAGAATACATAAATGGATTTTTACTTAAATCGTGCCCTAAATTCAAATAAACTGTTTCGTCCCAACCCCGAAGAGGTGAATAAAAAAGAAACACAATTCTAATTAGGAATGAAAAAATCAATACTAAAATAATCAGTTTATCTGTCTTCCCCATTTCAAACCAATACATTTTTATTTGTTGGCCTATTCGTGAAAAGTCCATATTTTATTTCCAATAAAATTTATCATTAACGAAATTCCAATAGCCATCATTTGTGAAATAATGTAATATATTCCTAAAAATTCAGTGAAAACATATAGAAAAAAAATATCTATGAATAAGGCGGAGAGGCTCACAAGAAAAAAATTAAGATACTTTTTCGCTGTTTCCTCATACATATTTTCCTCGAAAGTCCATATTTTATTAAAAATAAAATTGGTGGTCATCGCAATAGTAAATGCCAGCAGAGCGGAAATTATGTAATAAATCTTAAAATATTCAGTCAGCGCATATAAGATACTGACGTTTAATAAAGTTCCAACCAATCCGACCAAGGCGAATTTAAAAAATTGTAATATAATTTCTTTTTTATAAGAAAGATATCCGATCAAATTTCTCAGAAAATGAATAATTTCTTTGATTCCAGCTTTGCTTTCTCCAGTTGTTCGATTGCTAAAAGTGATAGGGATTTCTATTATATTTCGGAAATTTATTTTTACTAATAATTCAAGCAAAATCTTAAAACCTTTTGGATTTATTTCTTTGTTCACAATAAATTCTTTTCTAACCATAAAAAATCCAGACATCGGATCTTTAACATTAACAAAAGCTCTAGCTAAAAAAGTCGCTCCTGAAGACAACAACTTTCTATCTAAATTCCAACCTTTTATTTCGCCGCCTTTCACATATCTGCTTCCGATAACCAAATCAGCGCCTTGGATGATCATTTGATACATCTCATTTATTTTTTCAGCGGGATGGCTTAAATCAGCATCCATCACCCCGAGAATGTCACCCTCGGACATTTTAAACCCTTCTAACACGGCAGATGAAAGTCCTGATTTCCCTTCCCTATGAATTATTTTTAGATTTCGATATTTTGTTTTTAATTTTTCTAAAACTTGTCCCGTTCCGTCTGGAGAATTATCGTCAACCACAATAATTTCCGCCTTAATTTTAGTCTCATCGAACTCTTCTTTTAATTTAGAAAGAAGTTTTTGTATATTTTCTTTTTCATTATAGGTCGGAATCACTAAACTAAGTTTCATATATAGAATTAACTTACTGCGTAGATTTTATTGTTGGTTTAATATCTAATGTTTTTTCTTGCAACTTTAAGGAATCTTTTAATTGGGGAAGAATATTTTCAACCTCCTCTATTGTTTTGAAACCGGAATAATTTTTTCCATCAATCACCATCACTGGTACGCTCAGAGGTATTTTGTAAATAGAAATTAGAGCTTTTACAGCTGACAAATCTAAATTATAATCAAAAGAATAAATACGTAATGGCGGATATTTTTCACGCAATACCGACAAAACATATTCTTGTTTAACGCAATCGGTACAAGTGGGGTCGGGAGAATACATATAGAGAATAAACAAATTTTTCGTGCCACAGCGTTCATTTATCTTTTTCATTAAAAGGTAATCTTTAATCTCCAATAAAGAGTAATATTTCTTTAGATATCTAATGTCGGTATTGTCAGTGGCAAAATTTTTTTCACTATAATTTATTTTGTCAGCAATATTATTTATTTCTTGAGAAAGCACAGAATTATTGACATCTTTGCAAGATAATTCTTGAAAAAGAGAGAATTGAGTTTCAGAAGAAAGAATATCAATGGATATGTTGTCTTGAATATTCTTCAACTGGTTAATTTTATTATTATAAAAATAATTGGTAAAATAAAAAGCGCTGGCAAACAAGGTAGCTGTTATAAAAAAAACAATAACATATTTTTTCCAATCGTTTTGGGGTGTCATTTTAAAAATTAGCGCCAACTTGGTCTTTCTGAAACTATAACATTATAAACAGCCTTTAAAAACCAAACAGGAGCGATAATACTATAAGTTATAATATAAAAAATAATATAGAAACTTGGTTGAAAACGATTTTCCACTATTTTACGACCAACTAAAATAGTAAAAACAACAAGGAAAAAACACCCAATCAGGATTAACGATATACTTTTTATATTAAAATAAAACCAATCAAACTTGAACAAGTGCAGTGCCCCATTAATGCCAACCGCTTGAATTTTAATAATTTCTTTAACAAAAAAATCAATAAATTTTGAAACAAAAATTAAAAATAAAAAAACTATGCCCAAAATGGAAATAACTCCTGAAGGTAAAGTAAGCAAGGAAAAAACCCCAAATTTAGGTTTCAATAATAAATGCTTATAGTCAATAAGATTTTTAATAAATCCGTAATACCAACGCAAACGTTGTTTATATAATTTATACAATGAATCTGGCGAAACAGTGTAAACATAAGCATTATGACAATAATCTATACGTAGATTATGTTGGTGCATTCGCAACGCAATCTCTCCGTCTTCGGTATTGTGCGCCTTCCTAAAACCTCCCAATCGGTCAAAAACTTCACGTCTATAAATAGGCAGTGTGCCTGGCGTAACATGTAGTCCATTCAAAAAACTTAACATTTTTTTTATAAAAATAGAACCAAAATATTCAATTCTCTGAATCGATTGAGCAAAGTTTTTTGGATTATAAATTATAGTCGCTGGAATAACTGCCATAATATCTTTATTTTCCAGAAAACATTGCATCATCCTATTTAATGCTTGCGGGTGGACAAAAGAATCAGCGTCAAGACAAGCGACAAATTCTGTCTCAACATGTTGAAGACCTAGATTTATGGCGGTATGCTTCCCGCCATTTTCTTTATGAAAGATAAAAATATTAGACTGCTTTTCAAAATGCTTCATAAGATACCATGTATTGTCAGTTGATCCGTCGTCAACTAAAAAAATTTTTAGTTTTTCTTTAGGATAATCAAGATCTAACAGCGAACGGATAGTTTTACAAATTGTTTTATCTTCATTCCAACAAGACACAATAACAGTTATAGTGGGGTATTTTGCCAATTTGGTTTTTCTATTCTTAATAATAATTTTTCTTCTATTCTCAAAAAAAGTGACCAGAAAAAACACCTGCACGTAAACAGATAAAAAAATCAACACATAAAATACCATACTCGTGATTGAAGCCATATACTCGTTTTCACTATAGCATTATAAAGGTTAAATGCAAACGAAAAGCCTCCCACCTACACGGCAGACAGCGAGCTTTTAGAAAAAATTTAAGAAAAAGGGCGAGTTACATTTTCTTGTCCATACTCCCCGTTTCACAATTGATACATTCGCCACCCACACATCTCTTGCACTTGCAACCAAAAATTTTCATAATGGCCGCAACCCCCACAAGCACATAAACTATAGCCTCAAGAGTCGGCATAGCGCCTAAAACCATGTGCACAACGTTCCAATCATTATTCATTAACATTCCAATACCTATTAAACCCCAGTTTATTCCTCCGATGATTAGCAAAATTTTGCAAATCAAGACTGGAATACACTTGTCACCACATTTTGAATCACACATATATATTACTTAGTCCCAAATGGGATAAATTAATTAATAAAAGACCTTTGTTATTAATATCTAAAGTGTACCATATTATAAAAAAATGCTACAATAAAAATATGGAAGAAAATAACATTGAAAATAAAAGCAAAAATAGTCAACAACAGATAGTTGGAGCAATACTTGTAGTGGGAGTTTTAATAGCTGGAGCGATCTTGTTGAAAGGAAGCAAATCATCTGAAACAATCGCCGTCCCCGTGAATAATAACGGAGTCCCGATAACAACTTTGGCGCCAGTTGGAACAGCAGACAGAACACTTGGAAATCCACAGGCAAAAGTTACACTGATTTTATACGAAGATTTCCAGTGTCCTTTCTGTGGAGCAGTCTCCGGTTTGGTATCCAATACTGATGCAATTAAATACTTAAAGGAAAAAGTTGACCCAAATTGGACTCCTTTTATGCCTCTAATTAATGAACATATAAAAAAGGGAGATGTGCAATTTGTGTATCGTGACTGGGCATTTTTGGGACCGGAATCAATAAAATCAGCCGAAGCGACCAGATGCGCCGGAGATCAAGGAAAATTCTGGGAATATCATGATTATCTTTATGGTCACCAAAATGGAGAAAACCAAGGAAGCTTCTCTGACCCAAACTTAAAATCTTTCGCCAAAAAACTTGGTCTAAACTCTTCTAGTTTTGACAAGTGTCTGGATGAAAACAAATACGCGCAAGCGGTCGCTGATTCCAAAACTGAAGGAACAAGCGCTGGAGTAACTGGCACACCTAAAGGTTTTATCTTGAGAGATAAAAAAGTTGTTTCCACGATTGATGGCGCCGAGTCATTCACGATAGTAAAACAAAAGATTGAGAGTGCGTTGAAATAGAAAAAATTATGACTAAAATAATATTACGGGTTATAATTATTATAATAATACTTGTAGTAATATATTGGATTCTTGGAATGTTTGGTTTAGTACCAATTAGACACTGTGATGTTGCTATGGGACCAAACGGTGCAATTCACTTTTGTGAATGGTATCCTGGACCCAGTCGTATATATTAAAACATCTACCCTTAAGGGTTAACTAAAGGACAAGCCATGTAATGTGGATAAAACAAGTTACCATAATAGACACGGCCGTGTCTATTATGGTAATATAGTAATATGCGTTTAATTGATCAAGAATCGAACTCAGGAAAAATAATTCGCGCTCTAGGCATCGGAATAGGCATATCTGTTGCTTTAGCAAATAGAAGAACAAGTTATAAAATGACAAAAACATTGATTAAGGAAATCTTTGGTTTAAATGAACAGCCAAAAAATTATTCTAGATATTTTCATAAATTGAGGAAACAAAAGCTTGTATACATCAAAGAGGTTGGCAATGATCACATCATATCTCTCACGGATAAAGGCGAAGAAGTTTTTTTGAGATTTAATTACGAAAAGTTAGAAATAAAGCAAAGTAAAATATGGGATAGAAATTTCCGTATGATTATTTTTGACATTCCAGAAATAAAAAGAAATGCTAGGGACTCGCTTCGAGATAAAATGAAAGAGCTGGGTCTTGTAAAATTTAACAATAGCGTTTGGATATATCCATATCCATGCCAAAAAGAAATTGATTTTGTCGCTAATTACTGGAAGATAGGAAAATATGTTCATTTTGCCTTGGTGAAAGACGTGACTAATAGAGAATACTTAGAGAAATATTTTAATTTATAAATAATTTCCTTACCTTATTTTCATTATTACTAATAACCACAATAACCACGGTCGTGTCTATTGTGGTATTAATGAATAGTGTTTCTTATTAGTCAAAATAATTTTTCAACCTTGCAATTTTATCGTGCTGACGAAGTTTTTCGTGAACTTTCGCTTCAATTTGACGAATACGTTCACGAGTCACACCAAATTCTTCCCCTACCCGCTCCAGAGTGTGTTGAATACCATCTAGTAATCCATAACGCATCTCCAGTATTTTGCGTTCTTTTGGATTGAGCTCGCTCAAGACCTCGCGAATTTGGTCAGAGAGAATTCTTCGAGAAGATTCTTGATCCGGGCGTAAAATTTTATCATCTGGAATAAAGTTTTCCAGTGTTGATTTATCGTCATCGTCTCTAACCGGTTGTTCCAGAGAAACAGTTTCTTGACTAATATTTTCAATTACATGAATTTTTTCCACTGGAATACCCATTTCGGTGGCAATTTCTTCCGCCAATGGTTCTCGACCCAAATCTTGAGAAAGCTTTCGATGAGTTTGTTTATATTTGGAAATTGTCTCCACCATATGTACCGGTATGCGAATAGTTCTGCTTTGGTCAGCTAAAGCGCGAGTAATAGACTGACGAATCCACCAAGTGGCATAAGTGGAGAATTTAAACCCTTTTGTCCAATTAAATTTTTCAACTGCCTTGAATAAACCTAAATTACCTTCCTGAATTAGATCCAACAGAGTCAAGTTAGCGGATCTTCCCACATATTTTTTCGCAATTGAAACCACTAGACGTAAATTCGCGCGCGCCAGCAGATTCTTGGCCTCGAGATCCCCACGCTCAATGCGCTTGGCAAGATCTTTTTCGTCGCTGGCATGAATAAGCGGATATTGACCTATCTCCTTTAAATACATTTGGATAGAATCATGCAGACTGGACTTATTTAAATCTTTATCAGTCAGATCTGTATTGAGATTAAGCAGATTCCCCCCCTCCAACACATCAATTCCGGCAATTCCAAATTTCTCGTAAAGTTCATCTAAAAATAAAATATTATTCTCAATATCCGGGAAAGTTTTTAATATTTCATCGTAAGTGATAAATCCTCTTTTACGTCCTTTTTCTATAAGCTCACTGGAAATACGAGCCAAGTTTTGTGCTTTTTTTTCAATTGAAGACAATTTTTTAATTTTTTTCTTCTTGTTTTTTTTTATCTTTTTGGTTTTAAGCTTTTTAATCTTTTTAATCATTTTTCTTCTTGTTTTTGTTTTCATAAAATTTATTTCTTTAAACGACTATTTTTAATTTCCTCTTTTTTTTTATTTATTTCATTTATCTTTCTTAAAATTTCTACCTCCATTTTCTTGTCTTTAAGATTCTTGAGTTCGATCATTTTTTGAACAAGTTCTTCATTTAAATACTCTTCTTCAATATTTAGTAGCATTTCTTTTACATCTTTTTGTAAATTTTCACTATTTAAATAAAAAACCTCCGCTTCATAAATTAAATCTTCTTTAAGATCTTTATAAATCTCTTTCGCTTTACTTATTTTTGTAAAAATCAATTCCGGTTCTATAATCCTATTATGCATACTCTCCTGCCAAAAAGCTATCCCTAGAAGCCGGCGCTCAATTGGATCTTTTCTCAATTTTTTCTCCACATTTTCCTTCGCAGTTTTGGTTTCTTCTGTTTCAGATTTCAACTCAGACTCGACTTTTTTTAAATCCTCCATTAAAGCTTTTTCCGTTATGCCAGATTGATCGCTAATTTTCTTAAGAAAGTACATTTTTTCAATTGAACTTTCAATCGCATCTATGTAAGGTAATATTTTTTCTTTTATCAGTCTGCCAGCGCGCCTAGTATCAGAACCCGCTTCTTTTAAAACTTTACCCAACATAAATTCTATTATATGTTTAGCATCTTTAATAGCCAGACGCCAGGCATCAGGACCATTTTTAGAAATCAAATCTGCTGGGTCAACTCCATCTGGCAGTGACACCACTTTCACATCCATACCCAAAGACAAGGCAATTTTACCGGCTCTGTTTGAAGCATTAAACCCCGCCTTATCAGCATCAAACGAAAGGACGATATTGGACGAAAGACGACGCACAAGTCCCAAATTGGAAATTACATTTTCCCTCAGCCGTAGCCCGTCTACGGGCGAGGCTTTAGAAACAGTTGAGTCAGACAAAGCCGTGCCGGAGGTGGCAATTGTATTTTTATATCCAGCTTGATGTGATAAAATCAGATCCATCTGCCCTTCAACTAAAATAGAAAAATTATTTTTGCGAATTGACTCTTTGGCTTTATCGATGCCAAAAAGCACAGAAGATTTATTAAATATCGGGGTTTCTGGACTATTTAAATATTTGGCAGACTTGCCGTCATCAGCCAGAATTCTGCCTGAAAAAGCAATAATCCGCCCGCTTGAATCAGCTATGGGAAACATGATGCGTCCACGAAACCTGTCGTACATCGCTTTATTTGGTTTGTCCGTCTCGGGATCTGGTCTTTTGGCTAATCCCGCGCGCTCTATTTCGTTATCAGTAAAATTCTTAGATTTTAAATAATCGTATAGTTTGCGCCAGTCTAATATAGCCAAGCCAATTCTAAAATCTTTGACAGTCTCATCTAGGAGTCCACGAGATTTTAAATATTCTTGCGCTTGTTTATTATTCTTTAGATTGTTTTCAAAAAATTCCGTAGCTTCTTCCATCACCTTATAAAGTTTTTCTTTTTCACTTTCAGTCTCTTTTATTTCTTGACTGTAAACTTCAAGCCGGATTCCAGCCCTATCCGCTAAAAGTCTAAGCGCGCCCTTAAAATCAAGTCCTTCAAATTCTTCCACGAAAGTAAAAATATCCCCCGACGCTCCACAACCAAAGCAATAATAACTTCCTCGGTTGGGCGAGACAAAAAAGCTGGGCGTCTTTTCATTGTGAAATGGACACTTGCCTTTCCAGCTTGCTCCCGCTTTATCCAGCTTTATATAAGAGCTGACCAGCGAGATAATATCTATTCTTGATTTGATTTGATCAACAGATGAGGACATAAATACAATTTCTAATTGACCTAATATAATTTTATCAAGGAGAATCCTTGATAAAATTATTTTTCCACTCCAGTTTTGATCTTTTTTTGAACCCCGTCCCAGCCGGGATCAATCGTCCAATAATAACATTCTCTTTTAGTCCTCTCAAATAATCTACTCCACCCTTGATGGCATTTTCAATCAAAACACGATTGGTGTTTTGGAACGAGGCGGCCGAAAGCCAACTTTTGGTGCGAAGCGACACTTCTGTAATACCGAGCACGACTGTTTCCGCTTTTGATTCTTTGGATTCTTTCAGCTGTCCAACTCTTATATTTTCTTCTATAAAGGCCGTATTTTCAACAATATCGCCAATAGAAAAATTGGTATTACCGGCATCTTTTATTTTTCGGCGCGAAAACATCTGACGAATAATTATTTCGGTATGCTTCCTGGAAATTGAAGCGCTCTGCAATTCATAAACTTTATTTATTTCTCGAATTATATACTCTTCGACTAATTCTTTACTGCCAAATTTAAAGATTTCAGCAATATCCGCAGAACCATCAGTGATAATTTGACCCTTAAAAACTTTATCACCCACCTTCATTGTTGGGATTCTGCGAAACGGCACAAGGTATTCTATTTCGTTTGGCTGGCCGTCAAGTTTTGTGTCAGATAGCACTTTAATAATTTTTTCCCCGCCTGTGTGGACAAGTTTTCCACCTGCCTGCGCAGGTAAGTCTTTGGCCACAATAGATATCACTTCTCCATCAGTTTGTGAAACAATTGCCGGATTTTTTGGAATTCTTCTTTCAAATATCTCTTCGACTCGCGGCAGCCCCGTAGTGATATCAGTACCAGCCACACCTCCAGCGTGAAAAGTACGGAGCGTAAGCTGGGTGCCTGGCTCACCAATAGCTTGAGCGGCAATGATGCCCACCGCCTCTCCTAAATCCACCAAATGATTACGCCCTAAATCAAGTCCGTAACACATCTGACAAAGACCATGAACAGTGCGACAAGTTAATAGAGAGCGAACAAAAACTTCGTTAAAACCTGCCCCTTCAATGTTATAAGCTTCCTCTTTGGTAATCAAGAAACCTCTTTTGAAAACTATCTTGCCATTTTTATCTTTAAGGTCTCCCGCCAGTACCCGTCCGCGAATATTTTTGGAAAGTGGAATTTCTATTCCAGAAATATTTTCTCTGGTAACTATTTTCCCTTCTTTTGTACCGCAATCCTCTTCAGTTATAACCACATCCTGCGCAACGTCAACCAACCTTCGAGTTAAGTACCCAGCCTTAGCCGTGTTTAAGGCGGTATCGGAAGCGCCTTTGCGAGCGCCGTGAGTAATAACGAAATATTCAATTGGAGAAAGTCCCTCTTGGTAACAAGGAATAATGGGAAATTCCAAAGTTTTACCTTGATTGTTTTGGATAAGTCCAATCATTCCTGTCATTTGCATCAATGACGACATTGTGCCACGGGCTTTAGAAGTGAACAAATCATAAGTGGAACTCTTTTTATCAAGTGTTTTGGGTAAAACTTTTTCCAAATTTTTCTTTGTATGTGTCCAAATTTCGATAATCTTTTGATATTTTTCTTCTTCCGACAAAAGACCCTCGCGCCATTGTGATATTATTTCTTCTTCAAGTTTTTTACCTTCCGCTATTATTTTTGGTTTCTCGGGCGACACCGAAACATTATCAAGCCCCCAGGTAGTACCAGAAACTGTCGAGTATTTAAAGCCAAATGCTTTAATTTCATCCAAGATAAGAGGAGTGTTGTCGACCCCAGAGTGTACGATAAGCTCATCTAGCAGAAAAGACAGTCTATCTTGGGTCATTTCATCATTCACGTAAGAAAAATCATTTGGCAAAATACTGTTAAAAAAAAGTTTCCCAACAGAAGTGTCAAAAATTCCTCCAGAAAATTTTTTGTATTTCTCTTTCTCTGTTGCCAGAACTTTTATTTTAGCGCGTAGAGATATAATCCCATAGTTATAAGCAGTAATAGCAGAATTGGGACTGGAAAAATATTTACCCTCTCCAACTTCACCGTCAACTGATTTTGTCATCCAATAACTTCCAAGCACCATATCCATCCGAGGATGCACTATCGGATCGCCATTCTGAGGTTTTAGCAGGTTTTTGTTTGCAGCCATTAATTCTTTTGCTTCGGATTGAGCTTCTTCGAGCAATGGAACATAAACGGCCATTTGGTCTCCATCAAAATCAGCATTGAAGGCTTGACAAACAAGCGGATGAACTTGAATAGCATTTCCCTCAATCAGAATAGGATTAAAGGCTTGAATACCCAAACGATGTAGAGTGGGCGCGCGGTTTAAAAGAACATATTTCCCAGCGATAACTTCTTCCAACATCGTCCAAACGTCAGGAGTGCGTTCCTCTATAAGCTTATTCGCTCCACGAATATTAAAGGCTAATTCTGCTTGCAAAATTTTAGAAATTACGAATGGTCTAAAAAGCTCGAGCGCCATGTGCTTAGGCAATCCACATTGATTGAGTTTGAGTTCGGGACCGACAACAATCACTGAACGTCCTGAATAGTCCACTCTTTTCCCAAGTAAATTTTGGCGAAAAAGACCTTGTTTGGATTTCAAATTATCGGATAGCGATTTTAAGGGACGCTTTTGGGATTGACTCATCGCCGCCGAGTCATTTTGCTTGGCAATCGAATTATCAATCAGCGCGTCAACGGCTTCCTGAATAATTCTTTTTTCATTTCGTAATATCACATCTGGAGCATTAATTTCTTTTAATTTCTTCAAACGATTATTCCTATTTATAACTCGACGATAGAGATCATTGAGGTCTGATGTCGCATGTCTGCCTCCATCCAGAGCCACCATCGGACGCAAGACGGGCGGAATAACTGGAATAACAGTCAAAAACATCCATTCCGGTCGAATCCCAGCGTAAGTCATAGCGCGAATAAGAGACAGTTTTTTTTGTAATTTCTCTTTTTCCGCCATGCTTGCTCCCGTTATCATCTTTTCAGTGTGAGCTTTTAATTTATTTAGATCCAAATTTTTAAAAATTGAGTAAATAGCTTCAGCGCCTATATTTGCTTCAAAACAAGTTCCGTATTTTAAAGAGTAGTGATGAAAAGAAATTTCATTTAAAACTTTCCCTTCATAAATTTCTCCAATCTCTTTTTGAGTAATAGAAAACAGGTTTTTTAATTTCTCTCGAGTCTCGTCATCAGTCACATTTTTTAATTTTGCCTTGTATTCTTTGTCTAAATTTGCCACCACGGTTCCTTTTTCATCTTCATGAACTTTAGTAATAATATATCCGGCAAAATATATCACCTTTTCAAGGTCAGAAACAGATATATTCAAGAGGATACTCATCCGAGAAGGTACTCCGCGTAAAAACCAAATATGAGACACGGGAGTAGAAAGTTCGATATGCCCCATTCTCTCCCTTCTCACTATTGAGCGAGTAACTTCGACTCCGCATTTCTCACAAATAATATCTTTATAACGAATTCGGCGATATTTTCCGCAATAACATTCATAATCTTTTTCCGGTCCAAATATTTTTTCATCAAAAAGACCCCCGCGCTCGCTCCTTCCAGTACGATAATTTATTGTCTCCGGTTTGGTCACTTCTCCAAAAGACCACTCTTTTATCTGCTCCGGCGAAGCCAGCCGTAACGCGATCGAATCAAATTCAGTTGTGTTTAAAGTTTTCATATTATTTATCTTCGCTTTTTTTTAAATCAACATCCAGCGCCAGACCGCGCAAATAATTTAAGAGCACGTTAAAAGAGGCGGGAGAATTCGGTGGTCTGATTTTTTCATTTTTTATAATAGAATCAAACGTCGCCGATCGACCGAGTATATCATCAGACTTAATAGTAAGCATTTCACGCAACGTATAAGCCGCGCCATAACCTTCTAATGCCCAGACTTCCATTTCTCCAAATCTCTGCCCTCCGCCTTGAGCTTTTCCGCCAAGAGGCTGTTGGGTAATAAGCGAATATGGTCCGATTGAACGCATGTGAATCTTGTCCTCCACCATATGGTGAAGCTTTAACATATACATATAACCGACGGCAATATCTTGCTCGAAAGCTTCTCCAGTGCGTCCATCAAAAAGTTTTAATTTCCCATTTCCTGGTAATCCCGCTTTGATTAATTCTTGACTGATTTCTTCGTGTTTGGCTCCTAAAAATGGCGGAACAATAGCTTGATAACCAAGACTATTGGCGGCCATACCAAGATGCATTTCTAAAATTTGTCCCAAGTTCATACGAGAAGGAACACCAAGTGGCGAAAGTATAATATCAACCGGCGTGCCATCCGCCATGTAAGGCATATCTTCTTCTGGTAGAATGGTTGAAATAACTCCTTTGTTTCCATGTCGTCCAGAAAGCTTATCTCCAACTGAAATATTTCTAATTTGCGCGACTTCAATTACGATTTTTTTAATAATTCCCGCTTCAAGTGTATGTCCCAAATCACGAGAAAAAATCTTGACACCAATAATGCGCCCACGCTTACCATGCTCCACTCGCAACGATGTGTCCTTAACATCACGCGCTTTCTCAGCAAAAATTGAACGTAGCAGTCGCTCTTCTGGGGTAAGTTCAGTTTCACCTTTAGGGGTGATTTTACCGACTAAAATATCATTTTCTCTAACTTCCGCCCCGATGCGAATAATTCCATCTTCATCTAAATCTTTAAGTTTGAGTTCTCCGACATTTGGTATATCCCGAGTGGTAATTTCAGGTCCAAGCTTGGTATCACGAACGACGCATATAAACTCCTCTACATAAATAGATGTAAATTTACTCGCTTTTACTAGACGCTCAGATACAATTATAGCATCCTCATAAGTTGATCCAGACCAAGATAAAAATGCTACAAAAATATTTTGTCCCAGTGAAATCTGCCCACCGACAGTACTGCTGGTATCTGCCAAAATATCGCCTTTCTTTATTTTATCACCAACATTCACAAGTGGACGCTGATGAAATACGGCAAAGTTGTTATTTCTCATAAAATTAACAAGATTGTAAATCTTCTCGGAATTTTTTTCAGACTTTTCTTTAACGATTATTTTTTTTGCATCTAAATAAGAAACAACGCCGTCTTCTTCAGCTATAATTAATCTGCCTGAATCTCGTGATGCTAGTTCTTCTGTTCCAGTGGCAACAAGAGGCGCTTCAGGGAGAACGCAAGGTACAGCTTGCTTTTGCATATTAGATCCCATTAAGGCTCTATTCGCATTATTATGTTCCAAAAACGGAATCATAGAAGTTGCTATAGAAAAAGCTTGGTTTGGAGAAACATCAATAAAATCAACTTCCTCACGGGAAATTGCGCCCGGCTCTGTCTTAATTCTGGCTTCTACTTTTTCTTCTGTTATTTTCCCATTCTCGTCATAAGGAATTCCAGCATGCGCAATATTATATTTTTCTTCCTCCAGCGCATTCAAATAAACCACTTCGTTGGTTAGCTTGCCATTTTTTACTTTGATATATGGAGTTTCAATAATTCCAAATTCATTTATTTTTGCATACGTGGCAAGATGCAAAATAAGTCCAATATTGGGACCCTCGGGAGTATGAATAGGACAAACTCTACCATAGTGCGAAGGATGCACATCCCGAACTTCCAAACCCGCACGCTCACGCGTGAGACCTCCGGGTCCAAGCGCAGAGAGTGTGCGTAAATGTTCTATCTCGTAAAGCACATTTTCTTGCGCCATAAATTGCGAGAGTTGGTTTGTAGTGAAAAATTCTTTTATCCGAGCTTGGAGTGGCCGTTGGTTTATAATAGTGATAGGCATTGCGGTATCAACGTCAATAATAGACATTCTGTCTTGAATATTTCTTTTGATTTGCATCATACCGGTACGCACTTTTTGTTGAAGTATCTCGCCAACAAATCGCACTCGCCTCTGACCCAAATGATCTATGTCGTCACTTTTAGCGTCGGGAGTATTGTTTAAACTAATAATATGTGAAATTACAGTCACTAAATCCTCTTTGGAAATAGTTCGGCGAGCGAGCGCTTCTGTATTCATTGGTTTAAGAAAACGCTGATTAAATCTAAAACGACCAACTGGAGAAAGATCATACCGCTCTGTTGTAAACAAAGAGTTAATGAACTCTTTGGCATTATCAGCCGTGGCCATGTCGCCATCTCGGAGACGCTTGTAGATTTCAATATACGAATCATTTACGCTCTTGTCTTCATCTTTAGAGAGACATATTTTTATCGTTTCTTCTAGTCCCGCCACTCCACCGCCTGGAGTAGAAAAAGCTTTTAAGATTGCTTCATCATTTTCATAACCCATGGCTCGCAAGAGAGCAGTGGCGGGGAATTTTCTCTTTTTGTCTATCCTGATGTAAATTGCGCCATCCGCTTCTGACTCTATCTCAATCCAAACTCCGCGCGCGGGAATAATCTTAGCGCCAAAATATCTTTTGCCCTTACTTTCAGATTCAGTAAAGAAAACTCCAAAACTTCGCGCAAGTTGTGGCACGATAACCCGCTCTACGCCATTTATAATAAAAGTCCCGTGAGAAGTCATTAAGGGAAATTCAGACATAAAAATCTCTTGTTCCTTTATCGTGCCTAAAATTTTATTGGTTAATTTTACCCGAGCTTTCAAAAACCCTTGGTATGAGAGTTTATTTATTTTAGCGTTATTCTCATCGTATTTACATTCAGAGAGTGAAAAAGAAACAAATTCAAGTTGAAACTTTTTTGTAGAATAATCACTGATCGGAGAAAATTCCTTGAATACTTCGCCAATCCCCGCTTCGACCAACCATTTGAAACTCTTTACTTGAGCTTCAATTAAATTTGGAAACTCGACGAGAGGTTTTTTATACCTTGAAAAATATTTCTTCGGACGCTTAGCTATTGTATGCATATTTTTTACAACCAAAATAAAACAAAAAAAACGAAAGAAAAACAAAGAGAAAAATTCTTTTCTTTAGCTTCTTAAAAATTTATTTATAGTTATGATTAAGCTAAAAACCTTGTAATCCAAACCAAGATTGCATCCGATACTCAATCAATGAATCTCAAGTAGCCTACTCTATTCCACTTTTTTTGTCAAATACCAGTTGGGGATTATTTTATGATGAGTAAAGACTTTCTTAAGATATCAAAGATTCCCTTTGTTTTTGTTCCTTGATTGTTCCGCCAGACCATTTCATCACCAGTTGAACAATTTTCGGAGTAGTCGTCTCGCTATAAAACTTCACTGCTTTTTAACTGTCAGTTTCTGATTTAGACTTTTCCTCAAATTCTTTTTGCGAACATCAAAGAGTATAATGAACTCAACTAGGTCTTCATCTAGGCCTTGCCTAGCTGAGAGTGTTATAACTAAGCCATTCAAAAATTTCAGCTAAAAAAGATTTTTTATTCGGAAAATATTTTGGAAATGTTTTTATATTTAATATTTTATTTTGGGTTCTTTGTATCCCTATATAATCTAAATAACTCGAATAGGGATAATCATTTAAATATTCTACAACTTCTTTTTTATTTTTAATCCCACTTTCTTTCCAATCCTTCTGTATAAGTTTTACTGGATTTAAATGAATATAAGAAAACATATATTTAAGATATTGATCTATGTTTATATGTTGTGATTTAAATTTTCCTTCAAACAATGATCCAGTTCTTTTATACTTTTTATTAAAATACATTGAATAAGAAGTACTAAATTTCTGTATAAAATTACTTATATTATTATCTTCAGATTGAGTGATTAATAAATGAAAATGATTAGGCATTAAACAATACGCTCCAATATTAACTAGGGGTTCTTCACGCTCAATATCATATAAAGTTTGACCTTTATTTAAATTATTAACTTTTAAGTTTCCCTTTTGATTACAGGCATACAAAAGACCAATAAAACGCAAATAATCTTCTTTATCAAGAAAAATTTTTTGTTTACTATTTCCACGATTATATATATGATAATATTCTCCAGAAACTAATTTTACTTTTCGTATTGACATAGATATATAATACAAAATACTTTCCAGCTAGGCAAGGCCTAGATGAGTTTTTTTCCACTCTTCTATTTTCTTATGATTTCCAGAAAGCAGAACTTTGGGAACTTTGTAGTTTTTACCCTTCCATTTTAAAACTTCGGGACGAGTGTAGACTTCACTACTGGAGATTCGTTCTTCTTCCAATGATTTATATTTACCCAAAACTCCCGGAATTTGTCTGGAAATAGAATCTATTAAAACCATCGCTGGAAGCTCTCCACCAGTTAGCACATAATCCCCGATTGAAATTTCTTCCACCTTTGTTAAAGCTCCGACGGACAGGTTTGCATTTATAATTTTCTTAACTCGCGCATCTAGACCTTCGTATCTCCCAGAAATTAAAATAATATCTGTATATTTTTTGGCAACGACTTTAGCGTAAGCTGTATCAAACTTTTTACCTGAAGGAGAAAATAAAATCATCTTGGTTTTGTTTTTACTTTTGCTCTTCACTGCGTTCAGGACCTTCGCCACAGCTTTCAGCAGTGGCTCGGCTTTCATCACCATCCCAGGCCCTCCACCATAAGGCTTGTCATCTACCGGTTTATAATTATTTTTGGGCGCTTTTATAAAGTCCCGTGGATTATAAAATTTTATTGAAATAAGTTCATTTTTTATCGCCCGCCCAATAATAGATTCTTTTAAATAAGAATCGAACATTTCTGGAAAAATTGTAATTATATGAAAACGCATAAATTAAAAAAGGAGCGAGTATAAAAATTTTCTGGGAGCAAAAAAGGGTCCAGTTGCTCCAGGCGAAAACCTTTATACTCGCTCCTTTTTTTAACTAGATTCTTTTCAAGTCTTCCATCGCTTGGTCCACTGTTTTAAACGAACTCGGAGCACTACTTGCGCCCACAGACCTTTCAGGCCTTAGACTGCCTTCTGGTTCGTTAATTTTCAAGTTCACCCGGGCATTATTTTTCATACCGATTATTCGTAGAAGAGTGCGAATAGCTTTGGCGGTGTTCCCCATTCTTCCTATAATCTTGCCCATATCGGCAGAATTCACAGTCAGAGAGATAAGCACGCCCATCTCATCAACAGTCCTATCAATTTTCACATCATTTGGGTTGTCAACAAGAGCTTTCACTACGTATTCCAGAAATGTCTTATCAGCGTCTTGCATATTTAAAAGTTAAATTTATTTTTAATTTTAGCAGCGTTACGACCTAGAATGACTATCTGCCCTGCTTTACATCTGCATTATACTTCACCCCGCTATGGCGGGGCAAGTTATTTTTTCGCTTTCAACTCTTTTCTCCTCTTGGTTGGTTTCTTTTTTGGCAACACATTTACTTTCTTGCCTTCTATTATCTTATCATGCACTAAAAAATTATGCATTGTATCGGAACATTTTGCACCTTGAGAAATCCAATACTTTATTCTATCACCAATAAAATTTGTCCTGGATTTTTTGTCTTTGGCTGTCGGACTATAAGTCCCAAGTATTTCTAGAAATCTTCCACTCTTTGTGCTGTTTTTAGAATCAGTCAAAACAACTCGAAATGCCGGGTCATTTTTTCTGCCTATTCTCTGCAATCTTATTTTCAACATAAATAGAGCTTAACATAAATCATTTAAAAGGCAAACTTTTACTACGAAAGGTGAAAAACAAATTTATTTGAGAAAAAGAAAAAGCGCCGATGGTCACTTTTCCAGTGCGCATGGCGCTTCTATTGTTGATATTGTTTTATGAGCCCATCGAGCTCATTCTTTTCTTCTTTTACCAGAAGATGTAGTTGTATCCACCTTCCCCTACGGAGGTAATAACTGACCCACCGTAAGTACAATGGGGAAAGGTGGAACATCCAGTGAGAACGGTAAGTAGTAATATTGCTACTACCGCTCGAATTTTTGTTTTCATAATTTCAATTTCACACTACTAACTTCGTCAGGAGTATAGCATATTATAGTACTATTGTCAAGCATTAATTTTAGCTATATTTTGCTATATTTAAAAGGTGAAAAACAAAACAAACAAACTGGAAGGTATTATATCTATTTCCTCAAAAGGCACAGGTTATGTTGCAATCGGAGGGAGAAAAAACAAGCAAAATAATCAGGATCCAGAAATTAATTTCAAACATTTAAATACGGCAATGCATGGAGACTTCGTAGAGATAATCCTCCATCCAAAAATTAAAAACAGGCTTTTCTCCGCTCGAGACTCCGGCGAAGCAAGGCAAACGGCCGAAGTATCTAAAATAATCACTCGCGCTAAAATTCGCTTTGCCGGAGTGTTAGAAAAAGAAAATAACTTATTTTTCTTAAAGCCAGATGACACCAAGATGTACACGGATATTTTAATACCGGAAGAAGTATTAAACGGAGCCTTGGCTGGACAAAAAGTTTTTGGAGAAATAACTTCTTGGCTAGATGCGCGCAAAGCACCAGAAGGAAAAGTGATTAAAATTTTAGGACATCCAGGAGACAATAATACAGAGATGCGCGCCATCGCAATGGAAAAAGGCTTTGATTCAGAACTGCCTAAAAAAGTTTACGAAGAAGCGGAAAAAATAAAGCGTGATGGTATAAAAGAAAGTGATTATAGGGGACGCAGGGATTTTAGAAAAACTTTAACCTTTACCATTGACCCAAGTGATGCAAAAGATTTTGATGATGCAATTTCTTTCCGTGAAATAAATAAAAACCCCTCAGCTCCGCTCGGGGCAAGCGAATATGAGGTTGGCATACATATTGCAGATGTTTCACATTATGTAAAAGTCGGCAACGCGCTTGATGAAGAAGCACAAGAGCGTGGAACTTCGGTGTATTTAGTAGATAGAACAATACCGATGTTGCCGGAAATATTATCAAACGATTTATGTAGTTTAGTGCCAAATAAAGATAGACTCACAATGAGCGCAGTTTTCGTTATAGATAAAAATGCCAAAGTAAAAAGTGAGTGGTTTGGACGTACGGTCATTCATTCCCAAAAAAGATTCACTTACGAGGAAGCAGAAGAATCAATAAAAAAAGCTAATGCTCCTCTGCACAAAGAGCTATCAATTTTAAATAATTTAGCAAAGCTTTTCACAGTTGAAAGATTTAAAAATGGTGCAATATCACTAGAGCAAGAAGAGGTAAAATTTGTGCTAAATAAAAACGGAGTACCGCTAAAAATAATAAAAAAAGAACGCGGTGACTCAAATAGATTGATTGAAGAATTTATGCTTCTAGCCAACAAAAAAGTGGCCAAAATCCTGTCTCCTAAAAATATCAAAGGCCGAAAAGATGAAAGCATATCTTTGTATCGTATCCACGATCTTCCAAGCAAAGAAAAGATGGCTGACCTGGCATTCTTCCTACGAAGTTTGGGGCATAAAATATCCTTAGTGAATGGAATAATCCCCAGTTATGAAATAAATAATCTTTTAAAAAAATTAGAAGAGAAAAATGAAAAAGAAACAACCAAAGATACTGTAAGCCGAGCAGTAGTGAGATCAATGGCCAAAGCAATTTATTCCACTAAAAACATCGGACACTACGGTTTAGCTTTTGAATACTATACCCATTTCACTTCCCCGATCAGAAGGTATCCGGATATTATTGTGCACAGATTGCTCCAAAACTACCTCTCGAACAAAAAAGTAAATAAAGATAAAATCTTAGAATATGAAAAAATTGCCAGAACTTCATCTGAACAAGAAAAACGCGCCTCGGATGCTGAACGAGCTTCTATAAAATATAAACAAGCGGAATATATGTCCAAACATTTAGGAGAAAGCTTTGATGGAATCATAAGTGGCATAACAGAATGGGGTATTTATGTGGAAGAAATAGAAACAAAATGTGAAGGCCTGGTGAAAGTTCGAGACATGAATGACGATTTTTACGTTTTTAACGAAAAGAAACTGGAATTAGTTGGACAAAAAAATCTACCTGCGCAGGCAGGGAAAAAGAAATATCGTTTAGGCGACCGCCTTAAAATAAAAGTAAAAGGAGTTGATCTGGAACGAAAAACGATAGATTATAGTCTAATTTAAATATGCTAGAAAAAATTAAATTTGGATTTTGGATGATGTTCCCTATAACTCTTGGCATTTTTTTAGCGTCATTTGGATTGCTGGTTTTTAAAAATATAAATTACGAAAAAACAATTCAGCCAGGAAATAATACAGCGACAGTAGTGTATTCTGGAACAGAAAAACCCAAATACTTTTATCTAAATAAGGATCCCAATGGAGAACCAAAGGTCTCCGCTTTAACATACTTGGTTGGTGACCTAAACACAGGTGAAATCATTTTATCAAAAAACCAAGAGAAGAAATTTCCAATTGCTTCAATTTCTAAGCTGATGACTGCGCTGGTCACAAAAGAAATAATGACTCCGGACGACACTGCCAAAATAACTAAAACAGCCTTGGCCACCAGTGGCACAAACGGTGAGCTCCGATTGGGAGAAAAAATAAAAACAGGGGATTTACTATACCCGCTACTTTTAGAATCAAGCAACGACGCGGCCGAAGCGCTCGCTCTCTATTTTGGGCGAGACATTTTTATTGCGAAAATGAATCAGAAAGCGGAAAAATTAAAAATGTCGGGAACGTCATATGTAGATCCAAGCGGACTTTCTCCAAATAATCAATCAACCGTTTCCGACATATTTAAACTGACAGGATATTTAACCCAACAACAACCGGATTTGATTAAAATTACAAGTAAGCGCAGTTTCAACAATAAAAAACAATCTTGGTCAAATATTAGTCAATTTCTGGGCGAAGAAGGCTATTGGGGAGGAAAAAGCGGGTATACTGATCCGGCCAAGGAAACAGTTGTATCTCTTTTTAATCTACCTCTCGGGCAAACAGGGTTTCGTCCCATCACCATCACTCTCTTGCAAAGCTCTGACCGACATAAAGATGTAAAAACTATTTTAAAATATTTAAAAAAAAATATATATTACGGAGGAGTGGCTGATGCGACCACCAACTGGGTACAAGAGAAAGTTGGTATACCGGACATCCAAGATCCAGACTTTGTAACGCTTGTTTTCGGGGGCGACCTAATGCTTGACCGCGGGGTAAGATCGTCAGTCGTTAAAAATTTCAACAACGATTATTCAGCGCTTTTTGAAAAACTAAAAATTTTGAAAGAATCTGACATCGTTTTCGCAAATTTAGAAGGCGTAGCCTCAGACCAAGGCAGTGATACACATAATCTTTATTCTTTTCGTATGGATCCGAGTGCCATTCCTGCCCTGAAGGGCGCTGGAATAAATATTTTATCCGTTGCCAATAATCATATTGGAGACTGGGGTCGTCTTGCTTATATTGACACACTCTCACGCTTAAAAGAAAATGAAATACTTTACACTGGCGGAGGGCAAAATAAAATAGAAGCTGAAACACCGACAATTATTGAAAAATATAGAATGAAAATAGGATTCTTGGGATTTTCTGACAAAGGCCCAAATTATATGGTAGCGGATGCTGAAAAAGCGGGCATACTTCTCGCAAGCGATCCGAACTTCGATGAAATAATAAAAAACGCCTCAAAACAAGTTGACTATCTTGTCGTAACGTTTCATTTTGGTGAAGAATATCAAACAAAACATAATGCAAGACAAGAATATTTAGCGCATCGAGCGGTTGATGATGGAGCAAAAATCATCATTGGAAGCCATCCGCATGTCATAGAAGATACAGAAGTTTATAAAAATAGTTACATCGCTTATTCGCTCGGTAATTTTATATTTGATCAATCTTGGAGTAAGCCAACAATGCAAGGCATGCTTCTCCAAATCAAATTAAATAGAGATGGCTCGATGACTACGAAAAAAAATATCATCCAATTAAATTCCGCTTTCCAGCCAGATAAAATAATTAAAGGCAAGGAGGAGAAAGTTAAATTTTAATTCTATTTTGCAATTTGGGTAGCTTCTTCAAACTTCACCGAGAGAAGCTTAGAGGCGCCATTACTACCGATGGTGATGCCGTAAAGCACGCTGGCGCGGGACATCGTTTCTCTATTATGAGTAACAACAATAAGTTGAGAACTTTTAGAAAGTTTCTCTAACATATCGCCATATTTGCGCGAATTGGCTTCATCTAGCGCGGCATCGGTTTCATCTAACACAAGAAAAGGCGGCGGATTCACTTGCGACATGGCAAAAAGAAGAGCGATGGAAGTGAGCGACCTCTCTCCACCCGAGAGCGCATGAAGTTCTTTGACTTTCTTATGAGGCAAGGAAACATTTATTTCTACACCTTGTTCGAGCACAGCAGTATTATTATCTTCTTGTAATCCTAACTCTAGTTCTTCATCTGATTCGATAGAATCAGGCTGATTATTTTTTTTCTTCTTCTCTGGAACAATGATAGCTAAAGATCCCGTTCCCCCATCAAACATAAGCGAGAAAAATTTCTGAAATTCTATATTAATTTTTTTAACACCTTCTTTGAATTCTAGATCAATTTTTTCTTTCAGGTCAGTTACTAGTTTTTGTAATGATTCAATGCTTTTAGCCAAATCTTCCATTTCTTTCTCCAAAAAACTATCTCGCTCCGTCACTTCTTTAAATTCTTTCATAATTTCAGCCCCGTTACCAATACCAACATCTTCTAATTTTATTTTTAGACGTTCAATTTTTCTCTTTAACTCTTCTTGAGTTGCGGAAGCCTTGCTTCCGCCAGCTGGCGGAAGCAAGGCTTCCGCAATATTTTTATAAGACAAAATTTCTTGACCAATCAAGGCGACGCCTTCCTTTATTTCATTTTCAAAAACTTTAGCTCTCTCTTTTAGATTTCCTTCTTTAAGAATCACAAATTCCAAAGCGGAAGCCAATTCTTGATGTCTAACCTTAAATTTAAATTTTTCTTTTTCAAGATCACGTAAAGTTTCCATCTCTTGATTTATCTCCTTTTTTAAAATATCCACTGATTTAGAAATTTCTTTCTCTTTCTCCTCTATTTCTCGCATTCTATTGCTAATTTCTTGGTAATTTTTATTTAAGTTTTGTATTTCAAAATTCTTGTTAAAATTTTCTTTATTGGGAGTAGAAAATTTTTTCAAGATACTTTTAATTCGTTCTAAAATAGACTTCACATCTTCTATATTAGCTTTGGAAATAGCTTCATCTATCGAATAGTTTATTTCGTTTATCGTGGTTTTGATTTCCTCTTGGGAAATTTCTATCACTTTCGCTTTTTGCTCGGCCCGGCGTTCTTCCATCTCAATCATTCCCTCGATTCTGCCCAGCTTGCGTTCTATTTCGCTTTTTACTCCGCGCAGAGAATTCAAATTATCTTCCAGAACTTTTAATTCATCTATCTTCTTATTACCTTTTCCAAAATTGCCATCTTCCGCGACAGAGATTCGACTCACGACACTTTGAAGTTCACTTCTCAGTTTGTTTCTTTCGGTCGATAAAACATTTTTTTCATTCTCTAAGTAAACATCTTCCCCTTTAAAATATTCTTTATATAAAATTGCCAATTCCGCTTGCATTTCTTTAGTTTTCTCAAACTTTTCCACTTGTTTCTTTAGAAAATTAAGATGCGGAATATTTTCTCTTCGCAAGAGAGTTACTTCTTTCATATTCTCCTCTGCCCGTTCTAGTTTCCTAGCACTTTCTTTTATTTTATATTGATAAATTTTAAGTCCGAGCGCGTCTTCTACCATTTCGCGTCTATCTTCCATATTGGCATTCAAAATTCTATCAGCTTCCCCCTGTGAAATAATATGATGCTGAGAAGAACCAATGTTGACTGAAGACAAAAGGTGGTGAATATCTTTTAACCTAACTTCCGTGCCATTCAAAATATATTTGCTTAATCCATCAGAATAAACCTCACGAGAAATACTGACAGTTTCATAATTTAAATTTATATTGTCTCCGAGATCATTATTAAGTTTAAAAATTTTATCAGAATTATTAAAATAGATTGAAACCGATGCGCGTGAACCTTTGGGTAAATTTTTTGATCCTTTAAAAATAAGATCAGCGCCTGACTTTCCACGCATTGATTTGATTGATTGTTCGCCTAAAACATAGCGAATGGCTTCCACCACGTTAGATTTTCCAGAACCATTTGGCCCAACAATAGAGACAATTGAATTATCAAATTCTAAAACAGTTTTTTGCGCAAAAGATTTAAAACCATTTAATTCGAGGGTTTGAAGTCGCATGTTGCTATATTTTTTATCTTTAATCCAGCCAATTCTTTACTTTTAATGCCGCTTCGGCTGCTTTTTGTTCTGCCTCCTGTTTTGACTTACCCTTGCCCTCAGCTATCAAATTAGGTCCAAAGAAAATCCCAACCATAAAATGTTTATCATGATCGGGACCTGACTCGGAGAGAACTTTATACGCGGGAGTAAAATTCACAAATTCTTGCGCTTTTTCTTGCACTAGAGATTTTGCATCACGCCAAAGCTTTTTTGATACTATTTCTTCTGTTTGGGGTAAAAGAGATTGATGCACAAATTTGTCCACCGCCTTAATGCCTTGATCTAGATACATAGCCCCAATATATGCCTCATAGGTGTTCGCTAAAATATACTGTCTGGCTTTACCATTATCTTTGGCCTCACCTTTAGATAAAAGCAAGTAATCGTTCATGCCTATTTTCAAGGCAACTTCAGAAATAATCACAGCGTTCACCAGAGCTGAACGCAAGGAAGTCAATTCACCTTCTGTGTAATTAGGATATTTTTTATAAAGAAAATCTGTAACGATAAGTTCAAGCACCGCATCACCCAAAAACTCAAGTCGTTCATTGTGCGAAAAATTAGTCGATGGATTTTCGTTTATATAAGAACGATGTATAAAAGCTTGCTGGAGTAATTTTTTATCCTTAAATATTACTTTAGTTTTTTTCTCAAAATTGGAAAATTGAATCATATTTTTGTTCTTTATTTTATAAATTTTCTAATTTATTTTTTGCTTTTCATTACTTAATATATGGACTGCCTTCGTGATTAGTGGAATAATGTCGTTATAAATACGAAGCTCCGGCACCTCCGTCACCTCGAACCATCTGGCACCATCGAGTCCGCCTGAGTCTTCAAGTTTAAGCTCTTTATATTCACTATACGCCAGAAAGTATACAACTTTTTTTAGACTTTTTCCTTTGGAAGGATGCGTAGCGATATATTCATTTATCCCAAGTTTTTCTTCCACTTTTATATCAAGCCCGATTTCTTTTTTAATTACTTTAGATATACCTTCTTTTACATCCTCCAATGCTTCAATTTTACCTTTTGATAAAGTCCAGTAACCAAAAACGTCATGCACCAGCGCAAATAAAATATTGCCACTTTTTTTCGCATATACTAACGCCCCTCCTAAATTCTCAACTGGCAATTTATTAATATCTGTTAATTCTTTTTCTTCTCGAGAGTCAATATAATTTTTCTTTTTATCATATTTTTTTTGATGTTCTTTATCCGGCTCGCCTATTTCTTTATAAACCGCCCCAAGTACGCCATTTATAAATTTACCAGAATTCTCCCCACCAAAAGTTTTTGCTAATTCGATAGCTTCATTAATTGCCACTTTCGGAGGCACTTGCAATCTGTCGCCAAACAACAGTTCAGTCAATCCGATTCGGAGAATATTCCTATCGACAATAGAGATTTTATCTAACGGCCAATCTGGTGCGGCCTTTTTTATGATTTCATCAACCATCACTTGCTTCTTTAAGATTTGGTCTAAAAGAGAAAACACAAAAGGATCCTCCTCCAGACCGGGGGCAAATTCTTTTAAATTTCTATTTAATGCAACTTTAATCTCGTTACTAGTGGAGTGGTCGCTCTTTTTTTCTAAAGGTAAAAAATCCCACTCAAAAAGCGTCTGAAGTACTATTGATCTTGAAAGGTGCCTATTTGCCATAAATTAACGAACGTAGTGAATATAATTTATGAGCATCCTGAAACGCACCCTGTGCGTGGGGGACGCCATAACTATCGCTACTTACTTGCCTCCTTTTTTTTAGCCTTTTCTTTCTTCTGCTTCTTTTCTGTCTTTTTGACTAAATCTAAAACTTTTTTTCCTCGATAAAAACCGCAAGCAGAGCACACTCTGTGGCGTCTTTTCAAGGCTTTGCAATTTTCGCATTTAGTAAAATTCGTGCTCACTAGCGCGTGATGAGAACGTCTATTCCTCGTATGTGATTTTGTACTCCTCATTCGTACTACCATAATGGGATTATACTAGCATATTCATAGTTAAAAGCAACCAAGAAAATTTTGGAAAATAAAATAATAATGTGTTATGATACGAAAATGGAAAAAACAGAAAAGTTGAGCAATATGAGACATACGCTGGCGCACTTATTGGCAGCTTCGGTAGGAGAAATATATAAATTCGACAAAATAAAGCTGACTCTGGGACCCGCTATAGAAAATGGTTTTTATTACGATATTGATTTCGGTGGGGAAAAAATAACTGATGTAAATTTAAAAAAAATAGAAGATATGATGCGAAAGAAATTGCCTAAATGGACAGAATGGGAACATAAAGAAATGAGCAAAGACGAAGCTTTAAAATTTTTCAAGAACGAATATAAAGCGGAACTTATAAACGAAATTGTGAAACGTGGAGAAAAAATTACTGCCTACACTTGTGGAAAATTCACTGATTTATGCCGTGGTGGACACCTAGAAAACCCAGCTAAGGAAATCAAGGTAGATAGCTTTAAATTAGACCGTCTGGCGGGAGCGTATTGGCGCGGAGATGAGAAAAATAAAATGCTTACGCGTATTTATGGATTAGCATTCGAAACTAAAGAAGAATTAGATGCTTATATAATAAAACGTATCGAAGCAGAAAAAAGAGACCATAAAAAACTTGGCCAGGAACTTGATCTATTTACTTTTTCCAAACTCGTCGGCGCAGGACTCCCTCTTTTTACTCCTAAGGGTACATTGGTTAGGGATTTATTAGACAATTTCGTATGGGAACTTCGTAAAAAAGTTGGTTATGAGAGAGTAGACATACCCCACATAACCAAAAAAGAACTTTACGAAAAATCAGGACACTGGGAAAAATTTAAGGATGATTTATTTAGGATAAATACTCGTGAAGGACATATATTCGCGATGAAACCCATGAATTGCCCACATCACAGCCAAATTTACAACAGAAAACAGTGGAGTTATAAAGAACTTCCTCAGAGATATGCTTCCACCACCAAAGTTTATCGTGATGAACAAACGGGCGAATTAAACGGGCTATCTCGAGTACGCTCTATCACTCAAGATGATGCCCATGTATTCTGCCGATTAGACCAAGCAGGAGATGAAATGGGTAAAATTTATAATATTGTTAAAACTTTTTACGGGTCTTTTGGATTTTCTTTAACACCTCGCCTGTCTCTTCATGACCCCAAAAACATGCAAGCTTATTTGGGCACAGAAAAAATATGGCAAGACGCGGAAAATGCTTTAAGAGAAATAATTAAACAAAACGGAGAAGTTGGAAAAGAAGCTCTAGGTGAAGCTACTTTTTATGGACCAAAAATAGATTTTATGGCCCAAGATGCTATAGGACGAGAACATCAAGTGGCGACTATTCAACTTGATATGAATATGCCAGAACGATTTGATTTATACTGCATTAATAAAAAAGGTGAACAAGAACGAATTGTGATGATTCATGCCGCTATCATGGGCTCAATTGAAAGGTTTATGTCAATCCTCCTAGAACACACAGCCGGCGTCTTCCCTCTTTGGCTTTCCCCAATACAAGTAAAAGTTATTCCGGTCCGCGAAAATCATAATGAATATGCAAAAAATATTTTTGAATTATTGAAAAATAATAACATTCGTGTCGAATTTGATGATGGAGACTTAAATCTCGGGACAAAAGTTCGAGACGCAAAAAATAGTAAAATCCCTTATTGGATCGTCATCGGCGATAAAGAAGTAGAAGCTAAAAAAGTAACTCTCGAATCTCGCGACACTGGAACGCTTGGACAGATATCAAAAGAAGAACTACTAAAAAGACTTTTGGAAGAAATAAAAGACAAGGAGTAGCTTGTGTTTTATTGTCTCTTAGATATCAATCTCCGCTAATTTAGCATTGGATTGAATAAAAGATTTACGAGGAGGAACTTCGGAACCCATAAGAATATCAAAGATTTTATTCGCTTCTTCCGCGTCATCAATATTCACTTTTTTAAGCACACGGTTCGCCGGATCCATCGTTGTTTCCCAGAGTTCCTCTGGATTCATTTCTCCTAAACCTTTAAAGCGTTGAATATGCATTTTATTAGTTTTAGTTTCAGCGCTCTCTTTTTCTTCCATTGTCTCACCAGAATCATTTACAACATCGACAGACTGTATGTCACTTATATTCGCGCCCTTGCCAACAATTTTTAACTTTTCTTCGTCCGTATAAGCATATAAAATCTCTTTACCTTTTTTTATTTTATAAAGTGGCGGTTGGGCAATATAAATATATCCAGCATCAATCACCTGTCTGAAATATCGATAAAAAAGCGTCAAAAGCAAGGTGCGAATATGCGAGCCATCAACATCGGCATCAGTCGCGATAATTATTTTATGATAACGCATTTTAGAGAGATCGAAAGTATCTCCAATCGAAGTACCCATAGCGATAACCAAAGATTTTACTTCTTTGGAAGCAAGCATTTTATCTATCCGCGCCCGCTCAACATTTAAAATTTTTCCACGCAGGGGCAAGATTGCCTGGATCCGGCGGTCTCTACCCTGTTTAGCACTACCTCCTGCTGAATCTCCCTCCACCAAGAATAATTCTGATTCTTCGGCATTTTTGCTTTGGCAATCTGCTAACTTGCCAGGAAGGGTCATCCCCTCTAGAGCGCCTTTTCGCAGAATTGAGTCTTTCGCAGCTTTGGCGGCCTTGCGAGCTTTAAGAGCTAAAATAGACTTATTTATTATGGCCTTTGCCTCATCAGGGTTTTCTTCTAAAAAATTATTAAAGGCTTCGCCAAACACTGTAGCGACAGCTCCTTGGGCTTCCATGCTCCCCAGTTTCGCTTTTGTTTGACCTTCAAATTGGATCTCGCGAAGTTTTACAGAAATAGCAACCGTCAATCCTTCTAAAACATCTTCGCCGGTAAATCCCCCTTCTGATTCTTTCATCATTTCTCGCTTCTTGCAGTAAGTATTTAAAGTCCTCGTGAGCGCGGTCTTAAAACCTGTCACATGGGTGCCACCTTCAGGTGTGTTGATATTATTGGCGAAAGGAATAATACGATCACTTATGTCATCCACATACTGCAGAGCAATCTCTACTCCTACGCCATCCAATTCCTTTTCAACGTAAAAAATATTGCTCTGGATAGGTTTTTGAAATTTATTATAATATTTTATAAGAGAAATAAGTCCACCTTCAAAGTAAAAAGAAATCGAAGGAAGCTCTAATCCAAGTTCTTTAAAATAAAAAACATCTGCTAGGTCTATTTTTTCTTTCAACTCGCGGGCATCGACTATTAGAATTTTTAATCCCTTTACTAAATAAGCCTGTTGACGAATATGATTGACTATCGTTGTCCAATCAAATTTAATATCTTTGAAAATTTCTTGATCCGGTTCAAAAGTCACAATCGTGCCATGAAGTTTTGAGTTAATTGTTTTTCTGACCGCAAATTTGTTCTTGCCTTGAGAATATTCTTGTTCATACTTGCCACCATCCCTGTGTACTTCTACTTTACAAAAAATAGAAAGAGCGTTTACCACTGACGCGCCCACCCCATGCAAACCGCCAGAAACTTTATACCCTTCGCCGCCAAATTTACCACCAGCGTGCAGAGTGGTCATCACAGTCTCCAGAGCGGAAACTTTTGTTTTTTTATGAATATCCACCGGTATTCCTCGGCCATTGTCCGCTATTCGCACACGATTGCCTGGAAGAAGCACCACTTCAATATCATTGCAAAAACCTCCCATCGCTTCATCGCGTGAGTTATCAAAAACCTCCCAGACTAAATGATGAAGCCCTTCCGGACCGGTGGTGCCAATATACATCCCAGGCCGACGCCGGACGGGCTCCAGACCCTCTAAGACCGAGATATCCGAGGCGTCATAATGATGCGCTTTATCAGCTTTTATTTTCTTTTCTTTTGCCATAATACGCTTTGATTATAACAAATTTTTGTGGATAATGCTATCTTACCTGCCAATCATTATTTTCTTTAATTTTATTAGTTATTTTAATCATATTTTCATTTACTTCAATATCTGTCAGAGTCCGGTCGTAAGACTGAAAAACTAATCTAAAGGCATACGAGATTTGGTTACCTTTCTTGAATTCATCAAAAAGTTCTGGACCTCGGATTACCATATCTCCCATATTTTTTTTTATTATATTTTTGACTTCTGAGCTTTTTACATTTTCCGGCACCCAGACAGCTATATCACGCGCGATGAAAGGAAATAAAGACCACATCTGAAATAAAAGAGGCTTTAGTGAAGAATTCTTATTTTTTTTTTGTAAAAGAAAATCTTCTTTAAAAGAGACTTGGAAGCGCGACGGCGCGAGCACGAGGAATTTTTCAGCAGAAAAATATCCGTGCTCTTTGGAAGAAGAATTCTCTAGAACAAATTCTTCAAGCGTCGTTTCTTTTATCTCTTTTTTATCTCCATACGCAATATGCATCTCTTCCCCCGTCTTTTTAAATATCGTTCCAATTTCAAAAATCTTGACCTGATTAATTCCCAAAAATAGAGCATTTAATTGATTAAGTTTGCTACTTTCTTTAAGACCATCAGTTAAATTTGTGCGTAAAAATTTCTTATCAGAAGCACTGTTTTGCACTTCCACTTCCCCTTTATCGCAAAAAGTATAAGTCATCACTTCGAAGTATCCATCACTGAGTAATCTATTTTTCGCCCAACAAATTTTCGCATACGTTTCATTTTGTTTTGGTTTAAAACTTATTTTAGGAATATTTCCTTTTATCTTATCGTATCCAAGAATTCTCGCCATTTCTTCCGCCATATCTTCTTCAATTTCTAAATCAAGGCGCATCGGCGGCACGGTCATTAGAAACTTGGTAGTCGGAGTACCAAGTGGTACTCCGACTACCAAGTCGTATGTAAAATTATATCTTTTTAAAATATCCTTTATCGTAGTTACCGAAACATCAAGACCTAAAATGTCTGAGATTCTATTAGCCGAAAATGAAAGTTTTTTTTCTTTTTGTTTTTTGGGATAAGTATCGACGATATCTTCAAAAATAGCTCCAGGACACATTTCAAAAATAAGCGCGGAAAGTTCCCTCATCGCATAAGAACCCAATTCTGGAGATAAATTATTTTCAAAACGTTTTCGAGCGTCAGTAAAAATATTTAAAGCTTGAGCCGTTTTCCTGACACTCATAGGATCAAAATTAGCAACTTCAATAATTATATTTTTTGTATTTTCGTCAACCTCCGCAATCTTTCCGCCTTTTATTCCGGCCAGAGCTAAAACATTCTTCGAATCAGCAATAACAAGGTGGAAATTTTTTAATTTTATTTCTTTATTATCCAATGTGACTATCTCTTCACCAGCCTGCGCGTCACGCACCATTATTCCACCCTTTATTTTATCCAAATCAAAAGCATGTGTCGGCTGTCCGCAGTCAAACATCACAATATTTGCAGCATCCACAATATTATTTATGCTTCTCTGCCCTATCGATTCTAAATGTTTCACTACCCAGTCTGGACTAGAACCAACTTTCACACTTCTTATTATTCTACCCATATATCTTGGACATTTGTCGATCTTTATTTCTATCAGCAAATTAGTTGATTTAGACTCCGGAATTTTATATTTTGGTGTTGGATCAACATATTTTATATTCAAAAGTGAAGCTAGCTCACGAGCAACACCCTGATGAGAAAGTAAATCATGCGCGCGGTTCGGCAATATTTTTAAATCAAAAATAACATCCCCATCCAGCTTTTTCTCCGCAGTCTCAACTTCACAAAGATGATAATTAAAAATATCTACCAGTTTATTTGCATCTGGCGCCTTCGGTATATACTGTTTAAGCCAATTGTAAGAAATTTTCATATCAAAATCGAAAATTAAAATTGATTCAGCCTTAAATCTCCCTGATAAAAAAGACGCACATCGGGAATACCCCATTTTATCATCGCAATCCGGTCAAGCCCTCCACCAAAAGCGAAACCTTGCACCTTGGCGGGATCCAGACCAATATTGCGCAAAACATTCGGGTGCAACATTCCCGCACCCATCATCTCGAGCCATTTACCTTTAAATTTAGCAAATACTTCAATGGAGGGTTCAGTAAAAGGGAAAAAACTCGGCCTGAATTCTATCTCCACATTTTCCCCCAGCATTTTTTTATAAAAAAGAGTCAGCACGCCTTTCAAATCAGCCAGAGAAATATCCTCTCCCACCATTACTCCATCTATCTGAAAAAACTGCATCTCGTGAGTTATATCTGTGGCTTCGTTTCTAAATACTTTTCCGATTGAAATAAAGGCGCAAGGCATCCTGCCCGCCTTACCCGCCTGTTCAATCGCGCGAGCGGTGACCGTCGTGGTATGAGTGCGAAGCACAGCTGAGCCTGGATGCTTCCCATTTTTTATCCAAAAAGTGTCTTGCATGTCCAGCGCCGGATGATCTTTGGAAAAGTTCAAGACATAAAAGTTATACCAGTCGTTTTCCAGTTCCGGCCCGATCGCAATTTCAAAACCCATATCGGAAAAAGCTTGGTACGCTTGATTTGTCAATCTAGAAAACGGATGCATTGTGCCTTTTTGCTTATTTTCATCGGTCATACAGCTATCTTATCGATAAAAAGACAAAATTACAAGATTTTGGTACAATCAAAGAGTGAACAAAGAAACAAGAAAGACCTATATGATTTTAATCATCGTCACCATTGTTTTCGCCTTATTGGGTTTCTATTTGGGCTGGTTGGACAATGGCCCGAGACCAGCATTTTAAATTCTATAAATTTCTGCCATTTGGCAATATTCACATTCTGTGTTTTTTCCGTAAGAATTATAGTTACAAGAACGGTTCACCCATTCTCCTTTTTTGATAGATTGATCATAATCTTTTATGTCTTGAATAAGTAAATCAATCTGCTCTTTTTTGACCACTGTTTTATATATACTTTCTTCCTCATTTTTTGCCTCTAAAAATTCCAAACGTGACTCGCGCACATTCATTCTCCATTTTGGATTTTGTTTTATCAAGTAAGAATACATCGCCAACTGACGTAAATATGAATTCATTCTTCCTTCGAAATCTTTTTTTTCAATTTCAGATTTTTTTCTAATACTTCCAGTTTTGAAATCTGTCACCCGCGCATTTTTAGCATCCAAATTTTCTATCAAATCTATTTTTCCATAAATATTCAAGTGTGGAAATCTATCGTCAATGAAAGATATGCTTTGTTCATTTTCTCTTTTTTTATTTATCTCCCCTAGTCTAGCCTTTGTCCATTTTAAGATAATTTTAAAAGCCAGATTAAATAATTCTTTTTGCTTCCTTTCATCACCAAAATCTGATTTTCGCACTTGCTGTAAAATTATATTTTCTAAATCTTCTTCATTCGGCTTTTTAGATAATTCCAAAATTGCATCTATAGACCTATGCACAATATTTCCAAATTCCAGACTTTCAGATTTCGGTTCCGGCAATTGAAGTAGGTTTCTGAAATACCATTTCCAGGGACATTCAAAAAAATTATTTAAAAGGGATACAGATACTTTCTTGTTTTCATAATCTTGCGCGACTAATTTCACTAAATCCGGTAAACTAGTGTGTTTTTCTTCCTTTAATTTTTTCTCCACATACGCTCGCTCGTCATTTTGAAGAATGATTTTCTCTGTTTCAATAGCATTTTGTTTTTCAAAATTATTTTGCATATCAGAGACAATATGCGTGAGCTCTTGATTTCCTCCGGTATAAGATTTTGATGCGTAAGAAATTGTGCAGAATCTTTTAGCGCGAGTCATCGCAACGTATAATTCGCGTTTCAAAACTATTTCATCTTTTTTTTCAACCATTTCTTTTGCAAATAAAGGCAAAGTAAAACCTTCACGCTTGCTTCCGGCAAAAGACTTTTCATCCATATGAGCGATCCACACATAATCAAATTCAAGTCCTTTTGACCCATGCAAAGTAAGAACCTTTACCCCCTCATTTGGAGAAAATATTGTAAGTGGGATATTCTCTCCATATTCTTCCACTCTTTCTAAAAAATTCAAGAAATTTTTTAGATCAATTTTGGGATTTTTCTCTTTTTGCCTTAATACTAAATGGAGCATTGTGCGTATAACTTCAATTCGAGTCACTAGCTCTTCGTGATTTTTTGCAGTATCAAGTAAAAATTCTGTTCCGACTTTTTGAATAAAAGAATAAAGAGGCTCGGTCGAAGATGCGATCCATCGTCTTAATTTATCAATCCAAATATTTACCTCGTTGGGACTATCAAATAAATTGTTTTTTCCTTGAACAACACTTAAAAGAGAAAAATCACGCATTTTATTGTCTCTTATAAACTCATAAGCTTTCAGAGGTGAAACAATTGAATTTTTATCGAAAAAAGATTCGGCTAACATCGTACCATCTTCTGGATTTGCTATAATTTTCAAAACTCGCAAAAACGAAATAGCTTCATTTGCATCAAAAAAATTCATAGCCTCGCCTCCGGCAACTGGCACACCCATATCTTTCAAGATAGTAATCGCGCTTTCTACTTGACGATTCTTGGGCATTAAAATTGCCATATCATTTACATAATCACCCTTTTTTATTTTATCTTTTATCTCTAATCCACTTAGGATAATTTCATCTCTCGGATAATAAGCTTCAATCAGACGTAAAGCGTGATTTTCTTTGCGATTACTTTTAAGATGACCTTGGGAAATGGAACTTTGAAGTAAATTATCAGAAGAATCTAGAATTTTTTGAGTCGAACGGTAATTTTCGGATAGAGTGATAAGTTTTGTTTTGCCAAAAGTATTTTTAAAGTTTTCAAAATATTCAAGCGATGCTCCTCCAAAACCGTAAATAAGCTGACGATCATCTCCAACCACGAAAATATTTGGTTTTTCCTCGTGTTCCCAAACTTTGGACAGAAATTCATTCTGCACCCCGCTTGAGTCTTGATGCTCATCGATTAAAACATAAAGGAAATTCTCCTTAATATAATTATTTGCCTCCTCTGATTCCTCTACAATAAAAACAAGAGACTCTAAAATATCATCATAATCAAATAAATTTTTTTCTTTTTTCAGAAGCTCATAAAAGATGTAAAATTTCACAGCTTCTAGCGTGCGATAAAGACTTTCAATCTTTTTTTCTAATTCTTTTTTTATCTTACCTTTACTTTCTCCCCTAGAAGAAATACTCAGAGGATTTTCTTTAATATTTTTTATTTCTTTATTAATTTCATCTTCAATTTTCTGGGGAGTTATGCGTTCTCTTTTTAAAAAAGAGATTAAACTTTTTAAATCCTTAAAATATCGTGATATATCAGAGCGTGGACGAATATATTCCCATTCTTGTTTTTGTAAAACTTCATCATAGAGAGCGATTGAGTCTTTCTCATCCATTAATTCTGGTTTTTCGTCAAACCCCAGTACATTATAATATTTATCAAGTATTTCCATACCAAAACTATGAAATGTAGAAATATTAACTCTTGAAACTTCTGGACCGATATATTTACGTAATCTTTCCCTCATGGCTTTAACCGCAGAATTTGTAAAGGTAAGACATAAAATACCGTCTGCTTTTGTGTCTGTTTTTAAGAGAATATTGCCAATACGTAAAGCCAATATTTGCGTCTTGCCCGTCCCCGGACCCGCCACCACCATTACCGGCCCATCAATAGTATCCACCGCTTCTTTCTGAGCTTTATTTAACTTTTTATATTCTTTATTATATTCAATATATCCTTCAAATTTAGATGCCATTTTTATATTATACCCTATTATTCAAGGCTATTTTTGATTTAAAGAAGAAAAATCCAATTATTAGAAATGTGGCAAGTGGAGAAATATATTCCGGAATATAAGCGCCAAAACTATGTAAGATCATAATAATACCTAAAACTAATATGGAATACATCGCGCCATTTTTTAAATAAATATACTTTTTAATATGTTCTATATTTTGGATTGTTAACTTTCTGATTAATAATGCGCCAAAGCCATTGCCGAGCAAAATCAAAGGCACCGAAAGAGTAAAAGCAAAAGCGCCCAGCACACCGTCAATGGAGAAAGTAGTATCAATTATTTCCAGAAAAAAAAGTTTACTTAAATCTGAATGTCCGCCATCAAGTAGTTTTTTTTCTTGTGCTTCCGCATTTTGTTTAAAACCATGAGTAATAAAAAACAAACTTGATCCAACAATCGCACCAAATCCCATTAAAATATTCTTTTCTAGCGCAAACCATGAAATTACTGTCAGCAAGATAGAAACCACTGCATAGAACCAGATTCCTTGATTCATAAAAAATTTCTCTGTTCTAGGCAAACCTAATTTTTTATCTTCCAGAAAAAGCCAATGCAAAAAAAGAAAAATCAAAAATACCCCACCCGCCACAAGCAATATGGGAGCTGATTTATTGATAGATTCTAAAACCAAAGGATCGCTTGACCAAGCAGCCGATAAAACTTGCCCGACATTGAGTTGGACATTAAAAGACCAAATGATAATAAAAGGAAGAATTCCGCGCACTAGAAAAACCGCAATAAACATTCCCCAAGTCAAAAACCACTTTTTCCCCCGCTCACTTACCTTGGTAAGCACTTCCGCATTAATAATGGCGTTATCCACAGATGAAACCGCCTCAAAAAGTGATAAACCAATTATTGTAATTAAAGCAGAAAATATCATTATCGTATTCTACTCTACTTGTCTTTAGTTGCCAATTTTATCCTTTTTAAATTCTGCTTGCGTTAGGCAAGGCCTAGCGTAATAATTTACTCCTTTCTTTTTGCAGAAAATAATGTAAATTAAGAGATATTGGAGGGTTCGCATAGTGGTCTAGTGCGCACGCTTGGAAAGCGTGTGTGGAGCAATCCACCAGGAGTTCGAATCTCCTACCCTCCGCAGTCAGTATTTAGTATCGGGCTATGCTGAGAGCTATATTTTACAACGGCTAGAAACCTCTCTGGGCTTGATATCCCATGCATTGCAGTGGCAGATTCTTTTATATATGCTAGAATTTTTTTATGAAACTGCCCAAAAATATTCCTTTAGATAAAGAAGGTCAGTATTGCATCAACTGTTTTTCTGGTCTCGTTGAGCGTGTCTATTAAAGTAATTTGACCTATTATAAATGCGATTCGTGTAATCAGGTATTAGAGCGGAGCGTAGTGATGGATAATAAAATAGAATGGTGGGTTGATGAGCGAGGAAATTACTGGCACGAAAGTGTTGGGATAATTGCTGTCAACAAAAACAATAAAATGTTTTGTATGTTACGAAAAATCTTTCCGTTTTCTTATACGTTACCAGCTGGTCATTTAGATAAAGGAGAAAAACCAAAAAAGTCTGCGGTGCGGGAGCTTGAGGAGGAGACTGGCATTTAAGCGACAGCTGGCCAACTGGAACTCATAGAAGAATTTGATATGCCAAGAGATTCGTGCCGAAGGGGCAGCGATCATCACAAATGGCATTTGTATAGACTCAAGCCTTCTGAAGAAGGCCAGATCGTCTTGTCTGATGAGGCATCGACAGCAAATTGGTATAGTCTCGATGAGTTGAAAAGAATGGATAACCTAAGTTTCGCTTTGAATTTCATAGTAAATAAATTCGGGAAGTCTCTTACAGAATAAATATATTTACATCAAGGAGTTTACATCAAGGAGTATCCTTGATATTTTTACATCTTAGAACGCAAGCTTCCAGGAAAGCGATGAAAAGAGGATGTGGATGGAGCGGTCTGGACTTCAGTTCGGGATGAAATTGAGTACCCAAGAAAAAGGGATGCTTGGTTTGCGAAAGTTCGGCAATTTCCATTAATCGAAAATCCGGCGAAGTACCAGAAAATATTAAACCAGTTTTCTCTAGTTTTTCTATGTATTCTGGATTAACTTCATAGCGATGACGATGACGTTCAGAAATTTGTTTTTTTCCATCCTCCTTCGCTAAAGCTCCAGCGGACAAGTAAGCGGCGTTCGCGATGCTCCTTTCTTTCAGAATTGCCGGATAAGCTCCTAAACGCATCGTCGCGCCGAAATTCTTTTCTTTCAGATTCTTTTTTTGTTCGAGCATAATATCAACAACCGGATAAGAAGTTTTGGGATTTATTTCAGTTGTGTTTGCGTCTTTCATTAAAGCCACGTTTCGCGCAAATTCGATAACCGCGAGTTGCATACCATAGCATAAACCGAAATAAGGAATTTTTTTCTCTCGACAGTATTTAATAACAGAAATTTTACCTTCTATGCCTCGGCTGCCAAAACCACCGGGCACAATTATACCGTCGAATTTGTTTAATTCTTTTAAAGATTTTGGGTCCTTTTCAAATTGTTCCGAATTTAGCCAAATAATCTCGGGAACGCAACCTACCTTGCCTCCCGCATGTTTTATCGCTTCAATCACGGAAATATAAGAATCTTCAAGCACAAACTCGCCCGTACCAAAATACTTGCCAACAATTCCAACCCGAACCGATCTGGTTGCGCTATTCATCTTGAGAACCATCTCTCGCCATTCTTTCATATCTCGTTTCCCCGACAACATTCTAAGTTTCTTCAAGATACGATCACCCAACCCGTCATTTTCGAAATTAACTGGCACCTGATAGATATTCTCCACGTTCGGCGCCGAGATAACATCTCCTTTTTCTAAACTGCACATAAATTCAATTTTTTCCTTTCGTTTTTCGTCCATCGGAATATGCGCGCGCGCGAGGATAATGTCTGGATTCAGCCCAACTGCGTTTAAGCTACGAACTGCGTGTTGGGTAGGTTTGGTTTTAAGTTCATTTCCACCGGCGCCGAGCGCGGGCACGTAACTCACCAACACTAAAACAACATCACGAGGATTTTTAATCTTGAGCATACGCACTGCCTCGAGAAATAAAATATTTTCATATTCGCCAACCGTACCGCCGATTTCCGTGATTGCAACTTTCGCATGAGCTTTGACTACTGCCTTATTGATACGTTCGATAATCTCGAGTGGAATACGTGGCACCACTTCCACTTGTTTGCCACCAAATTCCAAATTGCGTTCTTTCTGAATCACGGAAAGATAAACACTGCCTGTCGTCATATAATTCGTTCGAGTAAGATCACGATCCAGAAAACGTTCATAATTACCCATATCCTGATCACACTCTGTGCCATCATCTAAAACAAAAACCTCACCGTGTTCGGTGGGGCTCATAGTGCCCGCGTCAACATTCACATACGGATCTATTTTGAGAGCCGTAACTTCGATTCCTCGAGACTGAAGAATCTTGCCGATTGAAGCGGAAGCGACCCCCTTTCCAACTCCCGACATAACTCCCCCCACTACGAAAATATATTTTGTTTGTTTGGCTGGCATTCTTATTACTTATTTAAATACTTTCTAATGGCGAAAAAACTGGAAATCACCCCCAAGATTATACCTGACAATAAAATAATGGCAAAAATTTGAAAGAAATTTGAAATATAATAATTATAGAGATTAAGTCCCAGGAAACCAGTCATATTACGTCCAAACCAGGCTGTCGCTGGCCAGAAAAGAAGGAGGGTCACGATGGTAGAGATAATTCCATAAATTGCGCCCTCAACCATAAAAGGTCCCCGAACCCGCATTTTACTTGCTCCTACCAATCGCATTACTCCAATTTCTTCTTTCGAAATAAAAATAGTCAATCGAATAGTGTTGAAGGTGATAAAGATAGAAGAAATTATGAAATAAAGCGTGAGAAGAAAACCAAACTTCTGCGCGCCGGATATTATGGTATTCAATCGGTCTATCACTAATTTATTATTGTAATAATTTGAGTGATTTACAATATCAGACGAACCTAAAACAAGCGCGTTGTCAGATTTCAAAAAGTTTGCGATACTTTCATATTGAGAAACTTCTTTAGTTTTAACATTCAAAACAGCGCCGAGTGGATTATCCCCTATTTCATCCAATGCGGCAATCGTTGGATAATCGTTCTGGTGACGATCACGAAAAAGTTTAAGCGCTTCGGAAGCGCTGGTATAGGAAACATTGGCCACTTCCGGCAATTTCAAAAGAGAATCTTTTAAAAGCGCAATTCGCGCTTCGGAGGCGCCCACGTTAAAATAAATCGTCACGTCTACTTTATCTTTTATGACATTAAGAGAAGAATAGAGTACTGCTTGTAAAAGAATAATCGTGACAATCACAGCTAAAGTATTCACTACTTGCAGGACTGCGGCGAAAGAAACTAAACCACTCCGAGTAAAATTTGTAAATCCTGCTTTTGTAATTCTTTTTAATTCAGTCATACTATAATTATACCATAAGTCTATTGGTTATTTTTGGTATCTCGAATAACTTTCCCATTTTCCATCGTAATTACTCTTTCACCAATTAAATCAATAACACCACGATTGTGGGTAGCTAAAATCACCGTCGTGCCAAGATCATTTATTTTTTTTAAAATTTGCACTATCTCATACGTATTTATAGAATCAAGATTACCGGTTGGTTCGTCAGCAATGATAAGTTCAGGCTGATTAATAATAGCGCGAGCGATGGCGAGTCTTTGTTGTTCACCGCCCGAAAGTTGATTTGGAAAGTGATCTAAACGATGACTCAAATCAACCAACTCAAGAACATGCGGCACATCGGAAGCTATTTCCAGATCGGACTTGCCGACCGCTTCCATAGCAAAAGCGATGTTTTCGTACGCGGTTTTATTGGAAAGTAGTTTAAAATCTTGAAATACCACTCCAATCCGCCGACGCAGTTTGGTCAAATCTTTGTTTTTTAATTTATGCACATTAATAGATTCAAAAAAAACTGTTCCATTAGTCGGATTTTCATCGGCCACAATCATTTTAGTGAGAGTTGTCTTGCCTGCCCCTGAATGTCCAACAATAGAAACAAACTCTCCCGCGGTAATTGAAAAAGTGACATCATCTAACGCCACCGCATCCTTATAAATTTTAGAAACATTATTGAAATAAATCACATTTTCATTGTATCATATTTAGAAATTTTTCTCCGCCTCAATAAAAATATCTATTTCACCATTTAAAACAGCCTCCGTGTTTGATGTTTCCGCGCCTGTCCGATGGTCTTTGACCATTTTATACGGATGCAACACATACGAGCGAATTTGGTTCCCCCATTCTATTTCCAGACCTTTATTTATTTTCATACTCTCTTCCACGCTTTTTTTCTCCTCTTCCGCTTTTTTGAAAATTTTTGCTCGAAGAATGCCCAGCGCGAGCTGCCGATTCTGTTCTTGGGAACGCTCACCTGAAGCATGCACGGCAGTACCTGTGGGAATATGGACGATTCTAACGGCTGTTTCTCTTTTGTTCACATTCTGCCCTCCGGGTCCAGATGAACGAGCAAATTCTATTTTTAAATCCGCATCTGGTATAACAATATCTTTTTCTTCAAGTTTAGAAAACTTGGGCAGAACTTCAACTAGAGAAAAAGAGGTGTGTCTTAATTTTTTTGCATTAAAAGGAGAAATACGCACGAGACGATGTACTCCGGATTCATTTTTCAAATTTCCGTACGCATTTTTACCGGAAATTTCTATGGTGATATTGCGATAACCTCCATGTTCATTTTTATTTTCATGGATAAAAAAAATCCCCCAGCCCTTTTTATTCGTATACTTCATATACATAGAAAGAAGCATGCTCGAAAAATCTTCGGCATCGTCTCCGCCCGCGCCGGAAATTATCGCCAGAATCGCATTCCCTTTGTCATATTTTCCAACACCCTCTTTTCTGGCTTTTAGTTCTGACAATTCTTTTAAAACAGCTTGAGCTTTATTTTTGTCATTCCAAAAATCCGGACCTTGCATCGAAGTTTCAAGTTTTTCTATCTCTTTTTGTAAATTATCTTGCATGTCATTTATATCTTTTTTCATAATATTTTCTTGGAGCCGAGAGTGGGAATCGGACCCACGTTCCTACTTTACGAAAGTAGTGTTCTGCCACTGAACTATATCGGCCTAAAAATTGTCAACCTACTACATCGACAAGTTTTGCCTGAGCCGTTGGTGGGGATCGGACCCACGGTCTCGTTCTTACCAAGAACGTGCTTTACCACTAAGCTACAACGGCGCATTCACACTTTTGTGTTCGGTACTTCCTCTCCCTCGTTCGTCAGTATACTTAAACATACTAGTTTATATTCACCTAACACTACTTTTAGTATAACAAAGATTTTTTAATATAAAGAGTACTTTGATACGACGGCGACTCGGACGCCAAGAACAAGTGCTCTTGTTCTTGCGCTCCTCGCTTGTCGTAATAAAAATAAAAACAAGTGAGCGTGGAATAATCCGATGGCTCACTTGTGTGTGAATGATGCGTTCTACTGCACCATCCACACACAAGTGGGAGTGCAAAAAAAACGCGAATGCAAGGGCAAAGGGCAAAGTGTCAAAAAGACCACAGTGCCCAATGCCAGAGTGCCTACTTGCCGAAGCGGAGTGCGGGGAGGCTGGAGTACCAGTGGCCGTCCAGCCAGAACCAAACCAACCCAACCTTGTCGCCGTTGTCGTAGAGATACGGGACAAGCAGGTGGCCGTTGCGGTCCTGCACGACCGAGCCCCACAGGAACACCGCCTTGCCCGCGAACAGCTTGCGGAACACGGCGATACCCTTCTGCTGAATGGCGAGCCCATCCTGCAAGTTCAGGCAGGTGGCGAGGTTGTCGCCCTTCTGCAAGTGCTTGTAGATGGTGTTGCCGACGACGGACCCACGCTTCTGGTCATCGTGGAGCCACTGGTCAACCTTTGTGAGGTCGTATTCAGCGGGTCCCGCGAGTTCCAACTCGGGATGCTCCAACTTCTTGAACCAGTCGGGGTAGGTCGGCTTGACGGACCTGTCCACGCGAACGAGGAAGTCCAGCACGGGTTCGGGCGGGAATTTGAGTTTCGGTTGTGGAATGAGGATCAGCTCGCCTCACAGGAACTGGGTGGCTCCCTCAAGTCCTCCTAGTTTGTTGAAGACAGCTTCCATCATCCCCAAATCCAGCGAAGCGTATTTCATCGTCGTGTTCATTGTGTCTTTCTCCGACCATTGGTCGGCATTGTTTCTCCGCCTACTAGACGGAGAGCCGTGTAATCACGGCAGGTTGTTGTTTGATGCTAGAGGACGACCACAGTGGTAGTCATAGCCAGAAAATACCAAGTAAATTGGGACCTTTTGGCTATGACTACTGCTTTTGCAAGTAGTTTATCAAGGAACATTTTACGGGCTATATTATACTATACTTTACGGATATTTGTCAAATTTTTGTAATACCCGTGAACTTTTTATGCTTTATTTATAAGACTAAAAACTTTGCGCGGCTGATGGGTGCTGACCCCACGGCCTCCCACGTGACAGGCGGGTGCTC
>ERZ1292632.359-Hain-H43-01um-R2-359-length-47084-cov-36_pt1 | contig 47084 bp, 70 predicted proteins | sample MGYA00564407_ERZ1292632 | MGnify/ENA primary metagenome ERZ1292632 (study PRJEB36523, sample SAMEA6512637) | groundwater metagenome | collected 2019-01-08 | study: AquaDiva: Metagenomics assemblies of 32 groundwater samples | reverse complement strand
CTGGGTGAGCGATGCGTGCGGCTCACCGTCGCGCCCGCGCGCGCGCGGAGGAGACGGCGCCGTGCGGCCCGCCGCGATCAGCCCGGCCGTCGCGCCCGCGCGCGCGCGGAGGAGACAACGTGCCGGCCGGCGTTCTCTACGCTGCTTACTCCCGCTGGTGCGACGGCAACCGCTACCAGGCCCTGTCTCAGACCGCCTTCGGGTCCACGCTGACTGAACGCGGGTTCGGCAAGGCACGCGAGTCTTCCGGAAGGGTCATTCGGAGGGGGCTGGCGCTGCATACCAGGTGAGGGGAGTTCCAACGGCTCCGAACAGTCCGAACAGTACCGAACGGTTCCTGGGGTTCTTTTCTACACGAGGCCGTCAAGGGCAATTAACTGGAAAAGTCGTTCGGAACTGTTCGGTACTGTTCGGACGGCCAACAACCAACCGTAGGTATCCCCCCGTGGTTGGCTCCCTCCTACGCCTACGCGGATCCGCGCGCGCGCGTAGGGCGAGCAACGTCGGCCGGCGAGACAGGTCGGGGACGACGGCACGGCGCAAGATCGGCCCGCGGGACAGGTGGGGCAGGTGGGCGGCGGGAGCAGAGCCGCGCAGGGGTGCTTGCGGCGATGGCCTCCGCCGCTTATCTTATGTCTGACAATAGGAGAGTGCGACCATGGCCAAGGAAGCGAAGCCTACCCGGACCACCGCGCGGCTGTCCGTGTCCCTGCTTCACGCCGAGCTGGTGGAGCTGGAGACGCTGCGGGGGTCGCTCCTGCCCCTGCTCCCCGGGCTGCGGCAATCCCGGCTGGTGCGCCTGGCCCTGCGGCTACTGCAGGAGTATGAGGGGGATCCAATTTTGAAGCTCGACCGGGACGTCCCCGATTTGGCCTCGCAGCGTAGCATCAAGATCAACGCCGACCGCCGGGCGCAGCGCAGGAGGGGCCGCCAGACGGCCTAGGATGCCCGTGGCTGCGTCCGGGCCCCTCCGGGCCACTACGACCCGGCCAGGGGGCGCTACGCGGCGGGTGCAGGTCAGTCGCGCGGCGCGCGCCCTACCTTGGCCACTGCGTCGTGGTACCCCAGGGTTTCGTTGTCCTCTTGGGAACGGCGGCGCTCCCGTCGATCCGCAAGGCGGATATCTCGCAGGAGATCAACTAGCGTGGCCTTGGGGAGCGGGATGTCCTCAGACCGCGGACGATGGCTGGTGCTGTGGTGCTGGAGCGTGCCGTACCGGAGCACCGAGTTCCGCGCCACGCGCGTGCCGTCGATGCGCAGGTAGGCGACAATCTGGGCAGGGCTGGCGTCCGGGTACTGCGCACAAGCGCGGCGGATGGCGGCTATACGTCCCGGCGAGAGCTGGGGCCTACCGCGCCGGGGTGGGTCTCCCGTGACCCGCACATCCCTGCAGTAGTGGTGCACGGTCGACACAGCATGGCCGGTGTCCTTGGCGATCTGCCGCAGGGGGGCGCCGTTGGTCCGGCGTTCACGCATGCCACGGACGATGTCCGTCGCGCCCGCGCGCGCGCGGAGGAGACGATGCGGCGGCCCTCCCCACGGCTCCGCCCAGCGTCGCGCCCGCGCGCGCGCGGAGGAGACCCCGCATCCTGGACGCGCCTGATGTGCCCGACAGTCGCGCCCGCGCGCGCGCGGAGGAGACGCTGACGCTGGGCGCCACGAGGTAGGCGGGCACGTCGCGCCCGCGCGCGCGCGGAGGAGACATCCCCGCCATAGAGGCCGAGGGCGGCGTCCGCGATGGCGCCGCCCCCGCAAACGAGAGGAGTGACGCTTTGACGAAAGCGCCGACGAAGAGCATCCACTGGTGGTCTCGTCTCAGGGAGCATCTCTGCAGCTTCAGATGGTACAGGGCACCCCCGGCTGTTCCTCCGGTGCCTGTAGAGCCCACAGAAGAGCCGCGGAGGACGGCCCTCTTCCTGCCTGTGACTTCCCTGCTTCTGGCCTTCCCCCGTTTGAGTATCTGCGGACGCGACCTCCTGCCGGCCACGGAGGAAGCGCTGCGCCAGGCCGCCAGAACGCAGAAGCCTCTCACTGTGGTATGTCGTCTGCCGAGCTCGCGACTCGGATGGAGGCAGGACGAGAAGCCTCCGAGCGATGACGTAAGCGAGGTACGCATAACCACAGGCCAGGAGGATGCTTACACGGGGCGTGTGCGCTCCTTCTGCTTGCGTCAGTTCCCAGAGAGGCCTGCTGCGTGGGATGTAGAGATGGCCCTGGATCAGCCTAACGGAGAGTTCCTCGGAATCTATGTGCTCCCGCGCAGGAAGTATCGCGGACTGGAGACCCTACCATGAAGACATGCCCCAGTTGTTCCCAGGCGATCGCCTCGAACGCCTGGACCTGCCAGCACTGCGGTCGGTCGTTCCTGCATGAATGCCTTATCCGCGGTCCTTTGCTGATCGGGATGCTTCTGGTCCTGACACTGGCCAGTGGCAGCCACGCCGAGACGCTCACGGCCGATGAGATCCGCCAGGCACAGAAGGAGTGCCGCGTCCTGAAGGACGAGCTCCGGGGCGTCCACTGGTACTACTTCCACGACAGTCCGTTCCCACACGTCGATGCCGACAAGGACTACGTGTCACTTTACTTCGCCGTCATCCGTGGCCCAGACGGAGACCGGCTGAGCCCGCTTTTCTTCCGCTTCCAGACGTATCAGCATAGTGCGTGGATCTTCACGCACCAGATCGTGGTCAAGGACCTGGCCTCCAACCTGTCGCCGTACATCATCGGTCCGCCACCCGGGACGGTCATCCAGGCCATTCATCCGTACGGCTATGGCATCTATGAGGCCTACGACTACCGAACGTCTTTCACGCGGGCGCAACTGTTGGACGGCGAGGCCTGCGTGGAGGCGGTGCTGTACCAGCATCTGATCGGGAAGAAGGCGCGCATCCAATACGTCGGCCAGCGGGAAGCTAGGCCACTGGAGATTGCACCCGGGGAGCACAACGGCCTGATCTACGTCCTGCGGCTGTACCAGTCGTACCTGGAGCAGGGGAAAATGCCCGTGGACGGAGGGGCGCTTGTCGAACCGCCGGTCAAGATAGGATTCGAGTAGGCAGAGGCGGCCGACGCTCCCCTGCGCCAGTCGCCTCCCGTCTACTTCCCCGCGTTGTTGGTGCTACTTCGTCTTCCGTCCTCCTCTCTTGCCCATGTCCTCCTCGGCGGGCATGCCCTGCCGCATGGGGCCCTTCTTGGGGCAGTCCTTCTTCCCCGGGCCCTTCCCGGATCCGCTCTTGGCCGGTGCCTTCGCCATCGTCTCGCCTCCTACACGAAGTTGACGTGCGTGGGTGTCGGCCCTAGGTCGGGCACGCCGCCGGCCAAGGCCGCGTTGAGGGTCTCGTTGATCTCGGTGAACTGGCAGCGCGGACACCGTCGCGCATCGAACTCCAAGATGGCGCGCTGCGTCTCTGGCGCTTCCCACAGTGCACGGAAGCCACGCTCCTTGGTGATTTGTCCCAGACGGCCCAGGTGGTTGTAGGCGGTGACGCAGCAGCGGTAGAGCCAGGCGTCACCAGCGAGATAGGTAGTGAACGCCTGATAGGGGCAGCGACGGAAGGCCGGCGGCCCCTGGTCCAGCTCGTGGAGCTTCTCGCTCACCCGGTCCACGACGGCGAACCCGGGACGCTCCCACTCGGCCTTGGCGCGTCGCGCTGCCGTGCACATCTCATTCCGGATGGCCGCGTAGGGCTTCGATCCTTCGGGGTTGAACATCAGACCCAGGCGCACGTTGTCGACGCCCCACGAGCGGTAGAGGCCGACGGCCTGATGGATCTCCTGGTAGTTCCACGGCGTGGCGACGAAACCGATGCCGATGATCAGCGCATTGTCCAGATAACTGCGCGCGTCCACCAGCGCCTTGACCCCCTCGACCATACGATGCCACATGCCGGGTCCCACCTGGCGCGTGGCGCAGTAAGTGGACAGGGTGCCGGCGTCCACGGAGACACGGACCCAGGCCATGCGCAGCACAGCCGCGCGGATCTCTGGGCGGTGTAACGTGGAGCCGTTGGTCACCAGTGCTACATCGAACCCCAGGTCGCAGGCGTGGTGGGCCAGGGGGGCGAACTCAGGATAGCAGGTGGGCGAACCGCCACCGGTGAACTGGACCGCCTTGACCCCCATGTCCTTGGCTTCTTGGAGGACCTGGCGGACCAGGCGGGCGTCCAGGAAACGGCGCGGGTTCTTGGCCTTGCGGCTCGTCCCCGGCTCGATCTGGAACAGCTCGTTGGAGGAATAGCCGGGCCATCTATAGGCGCACCAAGCACACGAATGAGTGCAGTAGTCGGAGAGGATGATCTGCAGATGGACGGGCGCCGCCACCCGGACCTCGCGTAGCGCCTGCATCCGGCCCTCGTGGTGGAGGGCCTTCGTCGTCCCGTAGACGTTGCTCACGACCGCAGGGCCTCCATCGACTGCCGCGCCTGTCCGTGCTTCGCCCGCTCCTCCAGCGCCCGGATGATCTCCTCCTTCAGCGCCTCCAGGTCCACGTCCGGCTTGCACCCCAAGTCGATGGCGTAGATCGTGTCAAGTTGCTGCACAGTCTCCGCCCTCGCCTGGTTCGACAAGTCGATGTCGCGGCGCTGGAGTTGGACCATCTTGTGCTCGAAGTGGGCACGCTCAGCCCCCACGGCGCTGTCGATGAGGCGCTTGAGCGTCTGGATCTGGCTCTGCGCCTGCCAGTAGGTCGAGTGGATCTCCACCAGGCGCACGACGCAGCCCGAAAGAGTCCCCGGGACGTTGGCCGTAGCCTGCTTGCCCGGCCGGAAGGCCTCCACGTCGTTGTGGTTGTGGTAGCGGAGCTGACGCCGTACCTGAGGTGTGCGCTGACCGGTACGGCATTCCCAATCGTAGACCTCCACTGCGGTGCAAAGCTGGGCGACCTGCTCGCGCGCCAGCTCCGCCGCCTCGGGCTTGTGGTCGTGGTCGAAGTGCCACGCCTTGAGCGCCGCGATCACCAGGCGGTCAAGCATCTGCCCCAGGGACTCCGTCTGCATGGCTACGCCTCCCCCCAGGGGGACGCAGCACGGTTAGCGTCGACCGCCTCCGGCGTCTGCCCGTCCGTGTGGTCGTCCCCGCCCCATGGACCGTGCACCAGAGCATACTGCAGGGCCTCCGGCGTCCCCAGACTCCAGACCCGGGCTACCGGGAAGGCACGCACCGAGAGGCCGGCGCGGATCAGCTCGTTGTAGGCCGGCGCGAGGTAGAACTCGCCGTGGACGTGCTCGCCGCAGTGCACCATGGCGCGCAGAGCCAGAGAAGCCAGTCCGGCTGTGCGCCAGTAGTAAGCCCCGGCGATCGCGTGGGGGCTGATGGGCTCCTTCTCCCGCACCTCGGTCACCTGCCCCCGGTCCACCCGCGCGTATGAGTAGCACAGTGCAGTGGCCGGGAACGTCACCAGCATCCCGTCGGCGGACCGGGCGTCGGCACAGAAGACCTCCGGATCCCACACAATGACTTGGTCGCAGTCCGCGCAGAGGAGGGGCCAGGCCGGGTTGACGCGGTCTTCAGCCTCCAGCACAGTGCAGGCGGGTCCCTGGGTCGTGCCGGTCAGCACCCGCAGGTGGATGGCCCCCTCGGGAGCGGACTGCTGGAGCAACCAGCGCAGGCGCGCCTCGTGCCCCTTGCGACAGACGAACACCCACTCGTCCGCGGGGGGAAGCCCTTCCCAGGCCCGCTGGATCATGGGCTTGCCCGCGACGTCGATGAACGGCTTGGGAGTCTTGTAGCCAGCGTCGACGAAGCGGCGTCCTTCACCCGCCATGGGCATGACGATAGTCAGCATGGGGTCGCCTCGCGGTAGGTCTGGCGCATGGGCGACCGTGCGATGATCTTGCCCAGGCCCGCGTCGGTCGTGCCATAAAGCGCCAGTTGGTTGCGGAACAGGTCGCGCTGCCGAGGGGTGAAGGCGAAGCGATACAGGCGTGGGCCGTCGTGCCGAAGAAACTCCCGACCGGTAAAGTCGTACATCAGTGCCGTCTCCTTTTCGCCATCCAAATTCGCCAGGTGCCCCCGCGTCTGGAGGCTGTACTCGCGCAGCTCGGACAGGCAGAGGACGGGAAAGTGGGGCACAGTGGCGTGAGCAGCGCGCAAAAAGGCGACAGCCTGATCGAAGACGGACCCGACCACGTCGGCCCCGTGGTGGTACCACAGGTGGCCCGCAGTGTTGTAGAGCAGATTGGCGCCAATCTCCTCGCCATGGAGTCGAACCCCGCTGTCCGCGGTGACCGCGGCAAGCAGCGCGGTGCGCGACGGGTACAGCTCTTCCGTGGCCCGACGCTCGAACTCCCGGACGTGCGTCGACACTACGCCCTCCCCCGCCGCGAGGCCCTCGTGGCCCTGCCGCAGGAACGCGCTCCACGACAGCCCCACAGACTCCAGGAGGACGCGCAACTCGCGGAACGCCCCGTCGTTGTGCAGCAGGGCGATGGTCAGGGCAAAACGCCGGCAGTCAAAGTAGTCGTCGAACGTGAGCGTATCCGTGCTGACCACGACCTCCTCCACCTCAGGCGCCAGAACCGGTTGGTCGAGGAACGTGTAGGCTCCGTAGGAACGCTGTACAACACGCCAGCGTGTCTGCAGGCTATACTTCTGGCGCTCTGCCTGCGTGCTGAGCACCATGCCGTCGAACAGAGTGAGTTGGTGCATACGAATCTGCTCGCAACCCCAGTCCACTAGGTCTAGGATGCTCTTGAGGTGCGTCTGGCGCGTCTCCCTGGGCAGGCCCAGGATGACCTCGGAGTAGGAGCCCGCCGCGTGCCCGCGTAAGGCCTGGCCCAGCTCGGCCATCTCCGCGGTCGAGATGTTGGTGCGCCGGATCGCCTGCAGTACCCCGGGGTCCGTAGACTGCACCGAGGCCCCAAGGCGAAAGGCAGGGCTGAGAATGTCCGCGACGCGCAGCAGGCGGTCCTTATGGCCCTTGCCCGCGGAGACCACGATCCACTCTGGCCAGCCGCGCTCTCTGCGCAGTCGTGCCAGACCCGCCGCGACGAACTTGTCCTCAGGAAACATGCCAAAGTTGTCGTCGGTCATGTAGAGCGTCTTACCCTGGTATCGCTGCGCGATGTACTCTGCCTCAGCGAGAACGCGCGCCGTCGGATGGCGCCGCACCTGGGAGTAGCACTTGAGGCCGGAGACACAGAAGGTGCAGGTAAACGGACATCCCCGCGTGGCAGACAGAACGGGCATGAAACGCGGGTCCTCCAGCCAGGGGTCGAGGAAGCCCAGCAGGTACGGCGAGGGCACCCGATCAAGGTCTGCGCGGGGCACGACCGGCGAGCCATCCGCCAGGCGCTTCAGCGGGGTCGCCAAGACCCCGTCGCGCAGCGTGCACAGCCCCGGTGCGGTGGCCTCGGAGACGCGCCGCCCGTCCAGCAGTTGGCAGACAAGGGACGCAAAGCTTGCCTCGGCCTCTCCCAGAAGGTAGGCCGCACACCAGGGGCGATCCCGCAGCCACCCCTCAACGTCGTCCAGGGGAACATTGGGCCCGCCGCAGACGATGGGCAGATCGGGATGCTCATGGTGCACGATCTCCGCAACCCGGGCGCTCAGCGTCGCGTTCCACATGTAGTTGGACAGCCCCAGCAGATCCGGCCGACGGCGCCGGAAGGCCTCCTGCAGCAGGTCCGCCTCCATGAACAGCTCAACCTCGACGTCCACCTGGGTCAACAGATAGCTCTTGAGGCAGCCCAGGGCGTAGGGCGGCAGCTCGTTCGTGAGTCCGTGCTCCGTATGCGTCAGGTTGCAGAGGTAGACCAGCATCTCAGTGCTTCCAGTTCCCCGGGGATGGAAGGTTGTATCCGATGCCGTCATTGAAACCGTACGCGGTAGTCGAAAAGACGTAGCGGGTCAGATCGCCCGCCGCGTCAGAGAAACACTGCTCGGCACACCAGCGGTTGGTCATGGGGATCTCGCAGAAGCGCGAGACGTGCTTCCCCCGCAGGATGAAGAGGTGAGGCATGAAGTCGCCGTTGCTCTCGTCCTGCACGCGCCCCCCCTTCGGGTGGCTCGGGTCAGCCATCTCGTCCCAGGTCAGGTCCGCGCGGTGGAACGCCTGGCCCATCGCCCGTGATACCGCCAGGTCTGCGTCTCCCATGTCCACCAAAAGCTGGCGGATGCCCTCCAGATGATAAAGGGCCGTGTCCCCGTACATGCCGATGATGTAGTCCACCGGTCCCAACTCATGCAACCGAGTGAACGCAGCGCCGAAGTTGCGCAGGACGCTGCACGTGCCATAGTCGAAACGCTCGCCGGTAGCGGAACCCTCCGGAGGGTAGAGGTTGGGAAACTGCATGTAGTGGCCCGACGGGTGTTGCGCCAAGGCCGCAACCATGGAGGGCTCGGGGGTCAGGTCCGACTGCGCTACGACCACGTGGGAGCATTGGCTCCCCACCCGGGCTAAGTTCTCGCCCATGTTGACGTGCTCGTCGTACATACTGACCGCCAGAGCCAATGTGCCCCGGGGCGGCGAAGAGAGCATGCAGGGGCGGTAAATCGTCTCCGGTACTACCTGGTGTTCTCCGAAAAGCCCGCTCTCTGCGTCCGCAACGTTGAGCCACGGGTCGCGGTTGGTCTTCCGCAATACATACAACCCACGCCCGTCCGCATTGCCGTAGTAGGCGTGGGGGTTGTCGTCTCTAGGAGTCCCCGCGAACAGGATGCGCTGATAATCCAGCGCGTTCCTTTCCAGCATCTCGAAGAGCGTGCGCCCGTCGCTGAGATGCTGCGTGTCGTGGAAGACCACTATCCCACCCTCGGGGACGTAGGGATCAATGGTCCGCATTTCCCAGATGCCCAGGCGTTTCCACGAGTCGAGGAACGCCATATCTACCTGTCCGACCTCCTGGCAAAAGGCCTCCAGCACTTCGACAGAACGGCGCTTGATGCAGCGTACGTGCGGGTGCGCCTTGACCTCCGGGGCGATGAGCTTGTCCTCGGGGTCGAACGTGAACACGGTCCCCTGCCGCCACAGTTCGCACGCCTTGGCCAGGAACATTGTCGAGTAACCGTAGAAGGTCCCGGTCTCAATGATGACATCCGGACGCAGGTTCAAGGCCAAGGCGAACAGCAGGAGCCCCGTGTGCGGATGCACACCTCCCGCAGAGATCGGGATCTGGTTCTCGAAGTCGAGCGTGAACGAGGGAAACAGCCCCTCCCCCAGGTGGTCAGTGTAGGGCCCGAAGTCGTGCCCCACTGGGTAGGAGCAGCCGATCATGTGGTCCTTGAGCCAGCGCGTGCCGCAGCGGAGCTCGTCCTCGGCCTCGGGTTGCAACATCCCGTCCGGGGGCAGATGTCCCTCCTTGCCCTCCAGGCTGTGGGAAGGCGGGTACGGCCCCGGGAACTGGCGCTTGGTGTAACCAAGCTTGCGCATTAGTGTCTCCAGTTGGTCGGGGACGGGACGTGGTAGATGACGCCATCGGAGTACCCGTACGCCGTCTCGGAGAAGACGAACAGATTGGCATCGCCGACCGCGTCCCCCATGCACTGCTCGGAGCACCAAGGATTGGTGACCGCAATGTGGGACAGGCGCTCGATCAGGCTGGCCCGGGCGATGAATAGTTGTGGCATGAAGTCCTTGACCGTTTCATCCTGCTTCCGGCCACCCTTGGGATCGTTCTTGTTGGCGATTTGCTCGCGCGTTAGATCGGCTCGGTGGAAGTCTTGCCCCATAGCGCGGGACACCGCGACATCTGCTGTACCCATGCGGCCGATGATGTCCCAGAGCCCATACGGGTACAGGAGGAGGGTGTCCCCGGTGATGGCGACGACGTACTCCAGCTCGGCCGCGAAGGGCAGGAGGTTGGCGAACGCCTGGGATAAGTTGCGCGCGATGGAGCGGTTGACGAAGTCGAAACGCTCCACCTTGGCGGCCCGCTCCTCTGGGGTGCGCGGATCCAGATTCGGCAGCAGCGAATAGGCCCCTGCCGCATGGCGTCCCAGTGCCTCTGCCAGCGCCGGGTAGGGCTCCTCTTGCGACTGCATCACCTCGATACGCAGGAAGCGTGGGCCCAGCGTCGTCACTGTGTGCGTCACGGATTCGGCCTCGTCGAACATGGTCACCGCGAGGGCGAGCTTAGGATACTGCGTCAACATGATCCCATCCCACTCTGAGAGCTTCGTGGAGCACCGCAGCTTTCATGGCTTGCGACGGCGCGTGACGGAGGATGCGCAAGAGCACGAGGAACAGGAAGAATAGGCCCAGACCGCGATCCTCCTGCAGGAACCGCTCGGCCATGGCACGCAGATGAGGCGCCGGGGGCTCGACCTGGCCCGCACGCAGCGCGGCCCAGTTGACGTACGTGCTCTGCAGAAGCTTGCCGATGTCCCACCAGGGCGTCTCGCACGGGTTGAGTAGTGGGTCAATGAGCCACAACCGACCGTCGGGGTCAACGATGACGTTCTGAAGGTTCAGATCCCCGTGGGAGAAGCCTGGACACGCCCAAATTTCGCTTTTGGCCATCGCCCCAACAAGCTGTGCGTACTCCGCGTCCCGACGTTCCTCAACCGTGTCGCGCGCATGCAGCACCAGTCGCCCAACGTAGGAGGGTAAGGGCTCGCAGTCACCTGGGGCGGGCACCTTGCGCAGTACGCGACAGATCTCCAGCAATTCATCCGCGCGCTGCTCCGCCTCCTCCGGATGAACTGCTATGTGCGTTTCCAGATTCTCCCCCGGGACCCATGGGCGCACGTACTCGTTCGCCGTAGCGTCTATCACCGGGGGCGCCAGGACGCCGGGCAGGCGGGCCAGTGTCATCTGTTTGCCCATCTCGCCCCAGAACTTGCGCCGCCCCTCTGGCGTATCGCTGCCGAGGAGCTTGTGCACCACGACGTGCACTGGATCGCCGGATAGCCCTACGGTCGCTGCGTGGCCAGCCACTCTCTGATCTCCTCGGGGGATCGCTCCAGCAACATCCGGGGTGTCACGGTTTGGTCGCAGACGTAAAACCCGTTACGCCCCGGCCAGGGACGACCGACGTGAATTTCGTCGTAGGGGATCCCGTGACGGTAGAGCCAGTCGGCCAGCACGGGCACGGTGTGCGCGGTGATCGCCCCGACATTCCCCTCGTACGTGCGCATCTGACGCCCCGTCTGCAGGATGACGTAGTAGCCCTGGGCGCGATACCTCTGCAGGCGAGTGACCATCGCCGGGAACGGCTCCAGATCAGCATACTCCTGCCCCTCCTGGCGGGTCGGACAGAGGGTGCCGTCCACGTCCAGCACAATGCAGGGATGATCCCAGGATGCCCGCTGCATCAGCGTGCCCCTTCCGTCTGCCACTGCTGGTAAGCGCGCTCGCACTCCTCCGGGTGGTCAGTGCAGATGCCGGCCACGCCCAGGCGGAAGAAGACGCGCCAGTGGTGCTGCAGCCAGAACCATGGGCTATGTCCTACGTGCGTCTCGGGGGAGACGGCCCACACGCGAGCCTGCTGTGGGACATAGATGCGCTGCTGGGCGAAATCCTCCGGACTCTGGTTGGGCTCGTAGTACGCCACGTCGCTCGCCCAGTCCCAGCGGTCGAGCCAGCAATGGGACGTGGGACATCCGGGCACCATCTCCCACGGCTCTTCCTCGGAGATGCGCGGCGCCGTGGGTAGCCCGAGCGCTTTGGCCGCACGTAGGGTTGCGTAGGAAGCACCGAACACGAAGCTCCGGGCGCCCACTTCCGGAAACTCCTTCAGCAACACCTCGGCAAGGCGCTTTTCTACCCCATCTTCCCTGATATTCCAGGCGAAGACGGGTCGATCCTCATTCCCGTCCAGCCACGCCTCAAGATACATCGGCTCATACTTGGCCTCCCGATAGCCCGAGTATAGATCGTGCTCCAAAACCAAGAACGAACCTGTCCAGCGCACGTCCAGTACGGCCCCCCAGCGGCTCGGCATACTGTGCGGGTAGGCCTGCGCACGGTGCACGAGAACGATGGGCTCAGGCATGATCGCTCTCCGGCGGCACGGGCAACGCCACCAACGTGGACTCAAGCATCGGGATGCTCCTGGGCGTAGCGCGCCCACAGAGTCGGGAGGAACGCGCACCACTCGGCCACCACGACCCGGTTGGCGTACCACCAGGCGGGCTTATCGTGACTATCACGGTGCGCGTCGAAGCACAGGGGCAGGAGCCAGTAGTCGGAACCTCCTGTACCCTTCGACCGCACACGGGCCGGCTCCGGAGGCCCGCAACCCGGCCCATGAAGCAGACAATGCCACTCAGGTTGCGTCTGCACCCAACTCTTGAACGCCTCGTCGCGCTCGCGCTGATGGCCGATGCAACGAATCTCGGTCAAGGTCATGCGGGTGTCGGCTCCACCGCGGTCTCCACCGCGGTCTCCGCCTGGTAGACCTGCTGGGCCTCCTCCTGCTTGCGCTACTCCGCCGCACGACACTCCTTGCAGAGACCGCTCGGATGCCGGCGACCGCGATGCGAAGTGTTGCACTGCTTGCAGACCATGAGATCCTCCTCGGTCAGAGATAGAGGGGGGCCAGCAACGCGCGTTGCTGCAGCACCCACTCGTGGATTTCGACCAGTCCATCCTGCAGGTTCACGCGGGGAGTCCAGTCCAGAGCGTCCCGGACTCGGTCGGTGCAGGAGACGTACCAACGGAAGTCCGCCCGGCGGGGAACATCCAGCGCCTCGATGGGCACCTCCCGGCCCGTGATTGTCTGACACAGGCGGGTCATCTCGATGAGCGAGCAGGCGTTCGCCCAACCACCGCCGACGTTGAACACCCGCGGGGTGACCGTGCTGTGTAAGGTCTCCAGCTCCAGACGGATGAGCCGCAGGAGATCGGGCATGAACAGCACGTCGCGCACCTGCTTGCCCTGGAAGCCGCAGTAGGTCAGAGGCAGGCCCAGCACATGGGCGATGACCCACCAAGCCACCCACCCTTGCCCGACCTTGCCCCACTGCCATGGACCGCTGAGACAAGAACAGCGGTTGACCACTGCGGGGATCTGGAACGCATCCGCCCACTCCTGAATGGTCAGGTCCGCCGCGACCTTCGAGGCCCCGTAAAGCGAGCGCAGCGCTCCATCCAAGGGGCAATCCTCATTGATCGCCTGACCGACAAAGCGTGTCTCATCCTCGTCAATCAGATAGCGATCGACAGCCACCACAGGGTAAACCTTGTTGGTCGAGAAGAAGATCAGGCCGCAATCAGACTGCCGACAGTGCTCCAACGCCCGGAGGACCCCGCCGTAGTTGTTGGAGAAGTCAAACGTAGGATTCTGGTAGCCGTCGATGGCTGATGGTTGCGCCGCAGTGAGGATAACCGCGTCGTAGCCCATGACGGGCCAGTCCTCGGCGCAGCGCACATCGCCCCGCACGACGCGCACGCCCGCGCGCTGCAGGCGGGACAGGTTCAGCTCGGCACCGGGGCGCACCAGGTTGTCCATCACTGTGACAGCGTACTCCTCAGCCAGTCCCACCGCGAGATTGGCACCAACGAAACCCGCGCCACCAACGATCAGCAGTCTCATCGAGCCCCCAACGGCCAGAGGATGTCCGGGAAAAAGAGTGAGAGGACGCAGCGTTGGCCCTCCATGTGCTCAACCGTCAGCGGGACGCCCGCTTCCTGTGCCCCCTGTGCGAGTTGCAGCGCGGATCCCAGGAGAGGGAGGCAGCCCTTGTCGGCCATGTCCAGCAGCAACACCCCATTCACAACGCGGGTTGTGCCGGTGAAGGTGACCTGAAACCGCTGCTCAGAACCGGTCATGCCTGGACGTCCCGCGATTCGCCTCGCACAAGGTGGAAACTGACGCTGGGCGCCACGAGGTAGGCGGGCACGCCAGCATCAAAAAGGACATCCCGATAGGCGACATCGCCACTGGCCCCCTCGGCGTTGATCGTGTCCGGAAGAGGCCCGAACTCCTCCCACAGCGCCTTGGTCTGCAGCCACGTCACCCCATCGGTCCGCAGCTGCAGGCCCCGCGCCGGGTGCCGATAGTAAAGGCGCGTCTCCGAGGGCTTGAGCAGGTAGCGCGAGGAATGCTTGTGGCGCAGATGGTCCGCGTACTGGTCGAACTGCACTCGGTCAAAGGTCTCTAGGGTCGTGCCGAAATCCATCACCGGGTGGCGCGAGTGCTGGGCTAAAGGGCTCTCGACCGTCCAGGTATCATAGACGGCCCGCTCACCGAAATGCCCGATGGGAGCGAACAGCCACTTGAGCCAGTCCTGGCCGAAGAACTGGTCCGATCCCATCCGTGCAACCCACTTCGTCTTCGCCTGGGCGTACATCTCATTCCACCCTTTGTACAGCCAGCGAAGGAACCAACGAGTACGCTGCGCCGGGTCGACCGGCTGCGGCTCGCCCAGGTAGGAAGCGTAGCGCACGCCCTCTGTCTCGCACCAGGCGCGAATCGCTACCGCAGCCCCCTGGCGTGCAGGATCTACCCAGTTGACCACCAGCCACTCATGCTCACATCCCGCGCGCTCGCGTGCGTTCGTGACACACCAGCGGAGGAGGCCTAGGTCGTGACCGATCAACACCGCACAGGTAACGTCAGCCATCTCACCGCTCCTCTTTCCGTTGGCGGCGCTGCAAAGCGTTGTGGACGTGGATGCGCCGGCTGATCCGCCGCAGACGACGCCGGGTTCGCCACATCCCCCACAGGCCGTAACCGATGAAGCCCAGGGCAAACAGGAAGCCCACAAAGACCAGGACGGCGAGTCCCAGCGGCCAGGCACTCACGTTGGAGCCGTCCCGGCCTCGCGGCGCTCAAAGACCAACGAGTAAGCGTTGTCCTCCTGCAGTCTCCAGCAGCCCAGGGCCTGCGCCTCGGCTATCACGGCCTTCCGCGCCTCATGAATTACCTCGTGGTCATTGTACGAAGCTGGCTGGCCCAGATGGTCCTCCCACCACCACGAGCAACAGTCTACTGGATAGGTTGACGGGGCTTGCTGAAAACAACGCGTCCGCACCTCATCGGCCTGGACGGATATCTCCAGACGCCGTACTTCCGACTGGCGTAGCCGCACGCACGTCCTGGCCCACCACCGCTTGGCCACACCATTCCGCTCGACAGGAGGCTGTGTGCATTCGCGGCCGAAAACGTCTTTCATGGCTTAACGACCTCCAGCTCGTAGACTCGGTTGCGCTGCTGACTGTCGGTGACGTAGGTTCCGCCCCTCCGCAGCTTGGCGCACCGGCGGTAGCTCGGTCCGACGAAGATCGGCCACACGCCTTGCGCATCGACCTCCCAGAGGAGGAACGAATCCTCCGACCAGTCGCGCGTCAGGTGTAGGGGATCGCGGTAGCGGTTGGGCGAGGTAGCATCGGGCACCTCGATGTGCCAGTGAGCCCCCGGCTTGGAGACGCGCCACATCTCCTCCACCAGGAAGAGTAAATCCTCGCCCGCGAAGTGCTCCAACGCGTGCTTCATGTGGATCCCGTCCACGGTGCTGTCGCCGAACGGCAGGCCGCGGCGCAGGTCCCGGACGATGTCCACGCCATCGAAGGGGTAGGCATCCAGGCCGATGCTGCCGGGCGCCTTTCGCGGACCGCAGCCCAGATCGAGGACGAGGGACTCGTTCATTGCTCGCCATCACCTTCCCGCCAACCACATGGCGTACAACTCCACAAGCCCGTTCCGGGGTGCAAGAACAACAGGCTATTGCACTTCGGGCAACGATTTCCATGGCGACAGTTATACAGCGCCAAGAGAGCGAGCCACGAAGCGGTCCATGTGAGACTCCACCCCCATCGAAGATGGTTACAGGATTCCACCGTCGCACATAGGACGATGGGCCCAACAAACCACGCGAGCAGCAACCATCGATGTGCGCGTTCAGTCATGCTCGGCGTTCTGCCAACATGGCCGAGACGTGGTTCCACAGTATCCGCACCTGCTGCTTGAGCGCGGCGATAGCTTCGTCCGGGCGGTACGGAATGGATGGGTTCGGCTCCACCAATGGCGGATCCAGCAAGGGTAAGGTGGACGACTGTCCACCGGGGCAGGACGGCGCGTCCTGCGGCCGATAGGTCCGGCAGCCACACCGCAGGCAGCGCCAAGGTTGGTCAATGGCCTTGTGGTACGGCGGGTCCCATTCGTGCTCGGATACCGCATGGACCGGAGACTCGCCCAAGGGCGGGCGTGTCCAGCGCCGCTGCCATGTGTTCCAGCTGGCGCTTGGTACGCCTCCATTGCCTTTGGCAGTCCACGGCGTGGTCAAGCCGCAGACCAGACAGAGGATACGTTCCGTCTCGTTGTTCGAGGTCTGGATTGTGGCGCACCCTGCGCAGCAAGGGCACGGCAGTAGTGCGTCAGCCATGGGAGACCTCCTTCAGGTGCTCAAAAAAGGCCAGCAGGTCGGCCGCGTACCTGGCGTACGTCATGTCCGCCACGACCGCGCGACGGGCAAGGCGCGGGGCCACGAGCACGGCAAGACCGAGCGCTGCATCTCCCACGTCCCCAGGCGAGAAGATCAAGAAGCCCGGAACGCGGTAGGCCGCGATGGCGCTCTCTGTGGCGGGATGCTCTGCAGTCGCCGCTCGCGACACAATGTCATGCTGCATGTCGCGGTAGAGGTCTGACACCCAACCGACGTCCGCAGCGATCACGGGGAGCCCCGCCGCCAGGGCCTCCAGCAGTCCCATGGGGCCACCCTCATAGAGCGACGGGATGAGGTAGACGTCCACGAATTCGGGCATCTTGGCGTACAGGCTCTCCGCGAAAAACGAAGCGCGCACCCCGTGGTAGACGCCCTCGCCGCGCTCCTCATCCTCGAACGTGCCCCAGCCTCGGCCACAGAACATCAGGTGCACGCCAGCGCGGATCTCCGGGGTCAGCGCCTCGCACACCGCAGGGAGGAAGTCTCGCCCCTTGCCCACGTGCTCGCCCCGCTGGCAGATACCCACCCGCAGGGGCGTCAGGGGCACGTCCGCGCAAGGCTCGCCTGGACGCAGAATCGCCATACGCTCGCGCGGGTACCACCCCTGCTCCGCGAACACGTCGTAGTAGCGTTGACACATGTGGACGACGCCGTCCAGGCCGGCCCAGTGACGCCAGAAGCTCTCCGTGCTGTCGCGGTCCAGGTGGGTCATGAAGCCGACATGCAGGAGCGCGTTCAGACTGGGGAAATCACGGATGCACGTGGGCCAGCAGCACTGGATGTCCATGTAGTAGATGGCCTCCGTGCCGTCGGGGATCACGACGTTGTATCCCTGGCCTGGGATCGGGCGAAAGACCGTCGGGAACGGGTGATGGTGGAAGTGCTCCGGATCCGCGGCACACAACCGCCGGGCGATGCTGTCCAGGATCCACCCTGAGCCGGGCGAGACGACGGTGACGTTCATCAGTAGCCCGGCATGGGCATGCTGGAAGAATGGGCGCAGGTGTTGAAGCTCAGGCGCTCAACCCGCTTGAGCGGACTCTTCTCGGGATCCAGCCGCAAACCATGGCTCATGACTTCGGCTCCCAGTCCAGGAGATGGCGCTCTGCACGAAACGTGGTTCCGTCTGCACGGCACACGGTCAACACCGCGCTGGCACCCGTCACGGGCCAGGACCGGAAAGTGATATAGTGGGAGTCCACCACAGTGCACAGGGTCTGGCCGCGGTACAGCAGTGGCGTACCCGGGGCAATGTAAGCCGGTAGGCTGGATCGCCGCACGGACTCCTCCGGTGCTGGCTCTTCACCAACGCCGAACCACCGATGGAAGTCTGCAGTGGCCAACGGCATGCTTTCGTCGCAGTGGGCGCCCTGATGCCCCTTGGGCAACGTGCAGCACATGCCGCAAAATGTCTCGCCGCAGGGCCCTACGCCAACGCCACGCGCGTTTGGAGCATCCATGGCCTCAGCCCGCCATCAGCATCCAGGCCCAGCGCGCCACGTAGACGGTGCCAGCCACCGCCGCGATGACCGCCGACAGCAGCACACAGGCTGTGATGACCATGCCGCAGACCGCCCCCAGCGTCCGGGGCAAAGACCGACGGCTTGTGGCCAACAGCAACGTCGGCGAAGGCATCTCGTCGTCAGCGAGCACCGGCTCGCTCGCACCACTCTTCGTAGCTACCATAGGTGGCCATCTCCTCCGGGGTGAACCGCGGGAACGGGGCGCCCTCGCCCAGCTTCAGGGTCTCGCCCGCGCTGTCCAAGAGCCATTGCGGGTACCACTCAGCCGGCACGGGCTCCAGCGTGCGCTCCTCCACCTGGCCCGTCTGTGGGTTCAGGCGCGGGGACTCCGACACCAGGCGTTCCAGTGCCCAACCGCTCTGCCCGTGGGCGCGGTAGGTGAAGAATTTCCTTGCGATCTCTTCGTCTCGAACGAAACCGCAGTGCAAAAGCTTCGCCCGTGGGTCCTGAAAGCGCGGCTCCAGACGCATGGCATGCGCGTCCTTCTCCGGGTCGTGGAAGGCGTGGGGGAACTGCTTAAGATGCAGTCGCCCCACGGGCTCGTAATGCAGCTCGTTTGTGTTCCGCCAACACACGCCGTGCCATAGGTCGTTGTACGCTTGATCCGTGCGGTACCAACCGTACGAACGCCAGAGGTTGAGGTTGTGCAAATGTAGGCGCACAAGCCCCTGGTCGCCGGCTTGGGACAGGGCACGCTCGACCTGGGAGCGGTCCTCCCAGTACGGTCCCAGGATGGCGTCACTGTCGATCCACACAATCCAGTCCGGCTGGTAGCGGAGGGCCACGGCGAGGAGCTGCGCCTTGTGATACAGTTCCTTGTGGAATTCGTTGCGCTCGCCGTAGAGGACTAGGCAGCCGAACTCCTCATAGATGGGGCGAACCGCCTCGGTACTGGCGTCGTCGTAGACGACAATGAAGTCGGTCGTCTTAGACAACGACTCCAGGCACCAGCGCAACAAACCATTCTCGACACAGTTCCGACTTTGTACGAAACCAATCAAACGCATGGGCCCTACTCCCGCTTGGCCTTCTTCTGGCTCGCCCCATTGCGGATCCGACTGGAAGCCTCGGCATCTTTCTTGGTTTCCGAGTGGCCCACCTTGCGACCGGTGGAGTCCTCTACGATGTCCCAGCCACCCTTAGATCCTTTCCGTACTGGCGTTGGCATGACTTACTCCTCTACCGAGAGACCCCGGCGAACCTTCCACGCCGATGATGTCTGGATGCTTCGGTCGTTCTCCTTCCACGTACGCTCCTCCGCGTCTACTGACCACGTGAGCCAAAGCACCATCATCGGTCCGCCCCAAATAAAGAGCGCGATGCCAAAGCAGATGCATTCCCACGGCGTACACAATACAGGAAGCAGAAAAGCAAGTCCCTGACACAGGCCAAACGCCAGCACCGTCCAGAAAGGCCACTGCCACTTCCGAAGTCTGCACATGGCCTAGTCCTCCCAGCCTCCTGGCTCTTCTTTGGGAAGCGCTCGCTCAGAAACGTCAGCCATACGTTCGACCATCTCTCTCGCCCGTTCGACGTTTCCCCCGAAGTTACAACCCGCCTGACCGCCGTTGGCATAGAGCAGCACGAGCTTCAGCGTAGACGCGTTGTACGAAAGACCAATGAGATAGTCCGCATCGAGCATATAGCCATCGCACTCCGCCCCGTTCTCGGGAAGATGCACCAGGCCCGGAGAAAGTGCTTCCTCCTTCGCTTCGTCGCGCGTCAGCAAGCGGGTCATCGGGCCTACCCCTTCCTCGCGCGCGGGCGCGTCCAGGCAAGCCTGCCCCGAAGCCAGGCGTCCACGGCCCGTCCGAGCGCCGCCCGCTGGCCCGCCTGGGCATTTTCGCGGTCGCGTCGCGGGTTACGCTTGGTCATGCCGCAGGCTGCCATTGCCGTCCGACGTTCCTCTGGTCTGGCCGTACTGCGCAACAGACACAAGGTAAAGGTGCCCTGGCGCACGAAAAGCATCTCCAGCGCGTCTGCACAGCTCTGGCGCGTCGGATCGAACGCCTGCACCTTAGCTCGCCATTCCTGCACATAGGCCTTGGGGAGAAGGTTGGACTTGTGCCAGACGTTGAAGTGCGGCAGGAACGCGGGCTTCACGTCCGACGCAAGGATGGCCTTACAGTCCTCCTCCCCGATGGACCAGTGCCGCGCCAGGGGAGAGACAAGCGGCGTGATCTCCGGCGGCTCCGGGAACGGCGGCAGGCTATAGTCGGGCTCAGGCATGGGGCAGCTCCTTGTCGATCTGGGCACGCACGTGCGCCTTCCACCCTTCGATCTGGCCGGCACGCAGCGTATCCCACGGCGCGTGCCGGCACGGGCGCGTCCGGCGCTGCACCGGGAACAGCACAAGAAGCCAGTGGGGGAAGCGGTCCGCCTTGAGACGCTGCCACCATGTGGCCGGCTCGGTGTCGCGCACCGCGAGAGGCACGTCGCCCTGCACGATCTCCAGTAGCGCCAGGGCTCTCGTGTCATCCATCCAGGCGTCCGGGGTGCCCGGCTGGACTTCTGAGAGGAACTCCTCCACTGCGTCGCCCACCTTCCGCTGCAGGCGTCCGAAGAGCTTGGCGAAGCGCTCCTCGGCCAGGGCTTGCAGGGCTTGCAGGGCTTGCTCGCTCATGCTCCCTCCTTGGGCTGGCGATTATACTCGCGCCTCACGGTCCGGCGGAAGCGGCGTCGCTCGATGCGCCCCTCCTGGGCCCGACGCTCCTGCCGGCGCTCCATCCAGCGGGGGAAAAACCACAGGGAGCGTAAGTTCAGCCACGTGGTCTCCCAGCGCGGGCGCGGCTCGGGCAGACGCTTGAGGATCCCCTTGGCGACCTTGCCCCTCACTTCGGCACCCACAGGCGCGCGGTGCACCCATACATCTCGTTCAGGCGGGCAAGCTCCTGCGCCTTGATCTCCTGCTCCTCCTTCTGCCTGAGCACGTTGAGCATCTGCCCCGCGTGCACCCGGCGCCGCACCAGGGGCACGTTGAGGGCCGCGAAGTTCTCCCGCTGGGCGCTGCGCAGAAGCACCTCGTAGTCCTGGCAGTGACGGAAGGACGGGTCGAAACCGCCGATCTTTCGCAGGAAATCCGCCCGCCAACAGACCGTGCAGGCGTTGATGAAGCACTGCTGGCGCAGGTCCTCAAACAACTTCTCGCGCGTCGGGTACTGCACCGCAGGGTAGCACGTCTGCGGGTGTGGCACGCCGTCCTCGTAGGTGCAGTAGGACACCGAAGCCCCATTGCGCTCCATGAGGGCGACCTGCTTGGCGACCTTGTCCGGGTGGTAGAGGTCGTCGGAGCTGAGCCAGTGGATGTAGGTGCCCGTGGCCAGGGAGAGAGCTGCGTTCAGCGCTGCGGCCACACCCCCATTGGCCTGACGCGTATAGGTCACCCATCCCCTGGTCTGTATTTCGTGTCGATCCAGCGCGCCCAACGCCTCGTCCTCAAGTTCCACCAGCAATGCATCAAAGGGCGCAGCGGATCCGTCATCTACTACAACGACCTGCACTTCTTGCCCGCGCTGCCAGAGGGCCGAACGCAGGCAGGCGCGCAGGATGTCCGGGTCCTGGTTGTAGACCGGGATGAGGATGGAGGACGAGAACGTCACGGGTCCTGGTGCGTCCGGTAGTAGGTGGTCGCCTTCGTTGCATCCCCGAACATCCGCGTCGCCATGTGCGCCGTGGAGGCATAGGAGCAGACGTTGCCCGCCGCCAGAGACATAGAAATGCCGAAGCTGCCCGCCTCCACGAAGGCATTCTGGTTGGCCCCCAGGTAGACGAAGCGCCAACGGAACTGCTCCTGCTGGGTCTTCACGCTGGCAGCCACCGCGGCCTTGCTGAACTCGCACGAGGCATTCTCCATCCCGTCCGTGGCGACGACGAAGATGACTGTCTCTGGCCGTTCCTCCTCGGGCAGAGTCGCCAGCTTCCTCCCCGCCTCGGTGATGGTCCAGCCCATGGCGTCCAGCAGCGGGGTCCACCTGCGCGGCACGTAGCTAGCCTCGGTCAACGCGGGCACGTCGCGTAGGGGCACACGGTCATAGACGACGTCGTGTGGCCCCTCGCTGTCGAACTGCACCAGGGACAGCAGCGCTTCGCCCGGTATCTGCTTCTGCTCTTCGACGAAGCGGTTGAAGCCACCGATAACATCTCCCCGCACCGACTGCATCGAACCCGAGCGATCCAGGAGGATGACGATCTCGGTCAGGTCCTTCTTCATCGAGTTCGGGCGCTGGAGACTGTCGCCTTCAGGCGACAGAGGAAAGCGCCCTTCTCCTTTCCTGTTGGGGTGTTGACAGGTGAACGTCCGTTCAGTAGATTACAGAGCATGGACAGCATCCGCACGATCTCCTGCCGCCTCCTGCCGGCACCCCATCAGACACCGCGCATCGACGCCACGCTGGAGGCGTTCGCTGCCGCCTGCAACTACGTCGCCGCGTGGGGGCGTGAGCATTTGGTGTCCCGGCAGTATGCTCTCCACGCGGGATGCTACTACGCGGTGCGAGCACAGTTTGGACTGTCGGCCAACTTGACGGTGCAGGCGATTGCGCGAGTAGCGCCGCAGCTGCGCAAAGCGAAGACGCGACACGCCACGTTCGCCCCGACCAGCGTTGGTTACGACGCTCGTATCTTCCGCTTCCACGAGGCAGACTGGAGCGTCGGTCTGACCCTGCTGGACGGGCGCGTGCGCATCCCGCTCCAAGTGGGCGACTACCAGTACCAGGCGCTCAGGGGCACGGCCCCAACCTCGGCCACGCTCGTCAAGCGCCGGGGCAAGTACTACATCAACATCCAGGTCAAGGAGCCCGCACCGGATCCCGTGAAGGGTTCGGGCACCCTTGGCGTGGACCTCGGTATCAAGAAGGTGGCTACGCTCTCGGACGGCACCCAGTTTGGTGGCGCGACGTTGAATGCCTACCGGCTGCGGCGGCACAAGGTGCGCCGTTCGCTGCAGTCGAAGGCAGACACGGGCGTGCGCTCCACGCGCAAGAATGCGCGGCGCGTCCTCAAACGGCTCTCGGGCAAGGAACGCCGCTACCAGCGCTGGGTGAACCACCAGATCAGCAAGCACATCGTCGAGACGGCGAAGGCGCAGGGGCTGAGCATTGCCCTGGAGGACCTCGAAGGGATCCGCGAGCGCACGAACACACGCCTGCGGCGCTCCCAACGAGGCCTGCACAACACCTGGGCGTTCTACCAGCTCCGCGCCTTCGTGGAGTACAAGGCGCGGCGCGCGGGCGTCGAGGTGATCCTCGTGCCGCCGGCCTACACCTCGCAGATGTGCTCGTGCTGTTACCATCTGGGCACCCGCTCCGGAGAGCGCTTTGAGTGTTCCAACTGTGGCACTGCGATGGACGCCGATCTCAATGGCGCCCTGAACATCGCCGCGGTCGGAGGCCTGGTAATCGGCCTCGAAAACTCGCCCCTCAGTTGCCCGCTGCCTCAGTGGGCGGCCGAGGCGGCAGGGTAAAGCCGTCGCCTTCAGGCGACGGTGGATTACAATGTTACTCCGTGATGAGACGGTCCACGAGGGGCACGCCGTACGCGCGCTCGGGGAGCTGCTTGCCCTTGGCCCGCAACCGGACGAAAAGCGCTTCCGTCGCCTCCATCTGGCCCGTCAGCGCGTAGTGGTCGAGCACGTGCTGCCGATACGCTGTTGAGTCGTACGGCTTGGCCAGGAGCGCGCGGATGTCGTTGACCGACCGGAACGTGTGGCTAGGGTAGATCGCCCCGGGCCGCTGATGCAAGATCGGGAAGAGGCCCTTGAGCATGGCCTCCGCGATGGAGTACCCGAAGCTCTCGACGATACTCGGACTGATGAGATAGTCCACCCCTTCGAGCCAGTCGTCCTTCTGTTCCGGCGGCACCCACCCATCGAACCATATGTTGGGCAGGTCCTTGGTACATTCGTGCCAGTAGTACTCCAGATGGGGATCCTGAAAGCGCCCGGCAACTCTGAACTCGTAGTCCGGCAGAACACGGATCGCCTGGACCAGGATGTCCACGCCCTTCTTGTGGTTCAGGTACCCCAGGTAACCGATACGGTGCCCATGCTGTCGCTCGCGGAATGTCAGACCGTCAGGGGAGACGCCGTTGGGAATGACGACCATCTCCACTTGGTCCTTGAGCGTCGGCCACTGGGCCAGGACCAAGTCACGGATGTGGGGAGCGACGAACACCAGGGCGTCGACGTGCTCCCAGCGAATGTGCGGGGGCAGGTCGGTGAACGCCTCATAGGAATGCAGCCGGCAAATCACCGGGCAATGCCACGGCTGCTGCGTGCCCTCCAGGAGATTCTGATCGCACCACTCGAACCACACCAGATCGGGCCAGGCACGCCAACGGTCGTCCAGCTGCGCCCGACGCGTAACCGACCAGCCCTGGTTGGCGAAATACTGCCCGAGGTCCACAGTGAACGACCCTAGCCGGTCAACGATGAGCAGGTTGGTATCGCCGGGTTTCTTCTTGAAATGCATCATGCACTCACGCCGCTGCTGGATGATCGCCGGGTCACCAGGGCGCCAGGTGAGCACCGCGTCCAGATGGGCGCAGGCCTCATGCCAGTCCTCCAGATTGGCGTAGCATGTCGCCATCTGCAGGTCCGGCAGGTAGGCGTAAACCGAACCCTGCATGAACATGACCGTATGCGGGGCCCTGTACTGCTGGGCGAGCTTGAGCCAGTGGATGGCCTCCTCCCACTGCTTCTCTTCCATGGCAATCTCTGCCAAGAGTACGAGCGGCTCCGCCCGACGCCATTGCAGAGCGACAGCCTCCAGGAGGGCACGCCGCGCCTTGCCGACGTCCTTGGCATGGCGATGGTAGAGGATGCCCAGCTGTTGCAGGGCTTGCATCTTCTCTTCGCCAAACTTGGACCGGTGCAGGTATTGCTCGTACCAATGGATCGCCTGTTTCGGCTTGCCCTGATCGGCGTAGGAGTTACCGAGATAGAAAAACGGCCGGCCGTTCTGCTCCTTGGGGAGCTTCTTGCGCTCCCTGCGCACGTCCGCCAGAAGCCCAGCGAAATTCATGCGGGCGCGCTGCTTCTTGCGCTGGGCCTCGCGCTCCGCAGGCATGTTGTGCACCAGGACCGCTTCGGGCACACCCAGGGCACGGGCGTTCTCGAATCCCTCCAGGGCGTTGTGTACGGGGTTACCGTAGCGGATCTGCCCCAGGCCGTCCTCTTCGATGCGGGTTACATCGCCCTTGACGATCCGCCGAAACAGGCGAGGCTGCAGGAAAAACAACTGCGGGATGCCCACCGGATCGGTGTTCATCGCCAAGGTGACACAGGCGACGTCGAAAGCCTCGCCCAGGCCATCGTGGCGCAAGGTCGAGAACGTTGCCAGAGCCGTGGGGATACGCTGGGTGTCCGGATCCTGGCCGCGCATACGGGCGACCTGCTGCAACACCGGATGGTCGTCGGGGGGAATGCACTCGTGCCCGTCAAGGATGAGCACAAGCTCGCCCGAGGCACGCTTCAGCGCCTCATTGCGGGCCCCGGCGAAGCCGGATCCGCTCTCCTCGAACGTGAACTCGAAAAGTTTGCCAGAGGTGGCGAGCGTACGGGCAATGGCGAGGGTGGCGTCAGTAGAGGCGCGATCAACGCCGATGACAACCTCGTCGACGATGGGGAGCGCCGACTGAACGGCAGCGACCAGGGTAGCCGCCTCGTCCTTGACAACCATGACCAGGGAGATGGTAGGCATGCGCGCCTAAACGGTACTGCGCCTACCGTCACCTCCCCGAACTCACGATTATAGAGATTTGCCGCCCAATGTCAATAGGCGAGTCAAGCGCGATCGGAATAGAACACCACCACGTGCACCGGCGCCCCGGCCAAGCTCACGAACACGCCAACGTCCATCTGACGCGGCAAGGGCAGCAGGGCCAAGGTGGTGCCCGTAGGCGTAGCCTTGTAGAGCGGCATCACACGCGCCGCTGCAGCCACGGCGCCCCCGGTGATGGAATCACAGATGGTCAGCGATGCCGCCCCTGTCTTGCCACTTAGGACCACGCCATACAGCAAACAGGCGCCGGTGACCGCCTTGCCGGCAGTCGAGCGCAGGATGGACGTGATTCGTCGATCAGCCAACTACGGCCTCTCTGGGCTTGCGCTTGGCGCGCTCGCTGGCGATGGCCGCGGCTGAAGGTTCGGGGGAGTCGACGACGAACTCGAACCAGTCACGTTCGCCCCCACGCTGCTGGGTGACGCCGGTAATCGTCGCGCGCGACCAGTCAAGGATACGACCAACGAGGTAGCCGTTGGTGGCGTTGAGGGTCTTGGTCAGGCGGATGAGAGCCATGCTGTTCGCGTCCTTCTCCCCCCGAGAGATCGTAACGTAGGCGACGACCCCCCCCGTCGTCGCCGCCTACGATGTCACGATACCACGCTCAGACGTTGTTCTGCGGTGCCCACTCCAGGACCACGGTCGGGAACCTGAGGCCATCCGGCGAAGCTGACGGGGCGCAGGAGATGATGAGCACCTCCCCCGAGTTCAGCGTCGAGCGCCCAGCGTTGAGCGGGATGGTCTTGGCCGACGTTGCCGCCAACGTCTGGTTGGACAGCGAGCACTGCTTGGCGGACATCCGCAGGCCAGTCTTGGCATTCTTCAGCGCCACGACCCAGGTGTCCCCCTCGTTGGCCGCATGATTCTGGACGGACCCGGGGAACCAATAGGCCGCCGAGAGCTTCGCCCCCGAGGGGGGCGTGCGGAAGACCACGGCCGTATGCGCCGTGACAGGCGTCCCCCCGTAGGACACCACGGTCAGATGCCGCTGCAGGGCATCGGACAGAGCGGTCAGTCCTACCGCATCCGTCTTCAGCTTCGCGCCGATCACCGCCCCAGCAGCAATCGCCGTCGGACCAACCGCGGAGGCGGCTAGCTTGGGAGACCTGATCGACGCATCGACCAAGTTCTGCCCGTGCATGATGTTCTTGGGCCCGACAGTGGGAGTCGCCATCTCACCCTCCTACGGTTAGGCCACGACGGAGGCGAAGTAGTACCCGGCCTTGATCGCGGTGCGCTTGAAGTCGATGTTGAGCCCCGCCTCGACCACGGTCTGCTTGGGAGACTCCTCCCGCCACTGGCGCGTCGACGCCCCCTGGTACTGGAACATGTAGCAAGCAGCTGGCGAATCGATGGAGGGCGCCGGAGGGCAGTAGCACAGAAGTGCGTTCTTACCCCAGACGAACTCGCGCGAGGTCGTGCCGCCCTCCTGGGCAGAGTTGTAACTGGCCGAGCCCACGAGGATACGCTCGACGCCCAGCCAGGCAGCCATCAGATCCGCAGTCATGATGCCTGCCTGGGTGTACTTGATGCGGTCCAGAGCGTCCGGGTGCTGCGTCAGCTTGTCGAAGACCTGACGGCCCAGGACCAACGTATTGGCTTCGTAGCCCGTGAGCTTCACGATCTGCGCCTTGCCGTCCAACACATTGGATGCCGGATCGGAACCGGTGAGATCGGACCAGGCCGTGACCGTCGGATCGGTCGCGGTACCCCAAGTGGAGGCCACGAAAACCTTGCCGGCCACGAAACGCTCGCGTCGCAGCAGGATCTTCTCCATACAGAAGCGGATACCGCGCTCCAGGGGCCGGATGGGCTCGTCGGCGTTCTCGACGATACGGTCAGGCACCTCATGGGCCTGGGCGAACTCCGCGCAGGAGTAGGTATCGTTCGACACCGAGTACCCGGAGCGGGGCGCATCCGTACCAGGCCGACGATCCGGACTGGCCGTATCCGTGACGATCTCGCCGTCGTCGAAGGTGAAGTACTTCCCCGACTCCTGGTCGACAGGGATCACAGGGGCCAGCGCCCCCGCGATGTAGAGGGCGTTTCCGTAGCCGATGGCGGCCGTGCGGATCGCCTTGTCGATGTAAACGCTGGACAGCTTGGGCGTGCCGGGCATTGTCTTTTCCTCCCCTCAGGTGCCGATGCCGATGGTGAGCAGCATCGCGATGACTTCGCCCGACGCCCCGTCCTGCAGGGCCATGCCCCCGTAGGGGGTGTCGTGGCCGCTGCGGACGGCTCGGCCGTCGTTGGTGCCCGAGGTGACCTTCAGCAGGTTCCCCCGCTTGACGGTCCCCGCCAGGCGGATGCGGCTGATGCCCACCAGGGCACAGCCGACGCCCACGCCGGTCTTGGCCGTCTCCTGTGACGTCCCCATGGGGACGTCACCCGAGGCCGCCGGCACGACGGTGTTCTCGACGTTACCGGGCTTGACGAAGATGAACTGATCGCTTGCCGCGGAAAGGTCATTCCCCGAAACGAGAAACGACCGGCTCAGCAGAACGCGATCATACGCACCACTAGGAGCGCCGGCCATGTCAGTCGCCCTCCTTCTCGGTCAGCTTCTTCCACTCGGGATGCGCGGTGAGCACCTGCGCACGCGCTGCCTCAAACTCGATCTTCTGCTCCTGGGCCACGCGCTCACTCTCCGCGAAGAGAGCATCCATGGCCTCTTCGGCGGAACCCGCAACGGGCGGCTCACCACCCTGGTCGCCCCCGGTGTCCTGGAACAGATCAGATCGCTCCGGACGCAGGGCCATGAGACGATCGAACGTCTCCGGCTGCTCTGCGGCGAGCTTGCGATAGACGTTGTCGTCTCCCGTCAACTCAGCCGGCGCGATCTTGCCCTTGCGCAACGCCAGGTTGATGCGGTCCTCTCTGTCGCGCGCCTTGCGCGCCTCGGTCAGGGTAGAGACCTCACCGGCCAGGCGCTGCATCTCCGTCTCGTACGCCGAGACCTTCATGTGCAGCGTCTCGACCTCAGCGGTACGCTGCGTCAGCACCTCCGTGCCCTTGGCTTCGGCTACAGTCAGCTTGGCCTGGATCGTGTCGCGCTCGGTCGTCAGCGTGGTCACTTGGGCCATCAGCCCTTGGACTGCCTTGAAGACGTCGCCATCGGCACCCAGACCCAGCAGTTTCAGAAGCTCTTCCATTGGTCGCTTCTCCTTCTGCGTGAGCGTGGTGGGCGCAGGGGGCGCCCCGTACATTTGAAGATTGGCGGCGGCCCCCTGGGGACCTGCGTGCCGTACGGCACCAGGGGCCTGGGTCATGGACATTGCGGAGCTGGGCATCGGGTTGGGCGACGTGCCTGCGGCCGGCGGTGGTGTGGTCTCTCTCTTCGGGCGGTAAACCTGCTCCATCTCCACCCACTGCTCGCGCGGGACGAACTGATAGCCGCCCTCCTCTGCGGTATAGGCGACGCTCCACAGGGTGTTTGCCACGTTGGCCCCACCCATGGCCATCTCGCACACGATGAGGTCGTCCTCGCGCACGTCCTCCACGCATCGCATGGTCGTCTCGGTGTCCCAGAACGCCGCATGGAACGCCTCCATGATTGCCTGGACGCGCTCCATCAGACTGTCATTGAGGTGCATGCGGCTCAGCTCTGCCGCAATCTTGACTTGCATGCTTTCTGGCGAGCCCAAGCGCGTCAAAGTAACAGGCGTCAAGTCTGGAATCGCCGGCACATTGGTCAGCGCCACGCCCTTCAGATGACAGCCGATTTCCTGGCCGTTGCGGTAGTCGGTGTCGTTGAAGACAATCTCGGCGGACAAAAACCGAAAATGGCCCTGCTCGATGGCTTCGCGGGCATCCTCCAGCCACTGGGGCGTGGCCATGAGGGACAAACGCTCACCGTCGTGGGTGGCCGCCTTCTCCAGACCCATGACCCAACCCACAGCACGGGCGGCTTCGAGCGTCTGCGCATGCGAGGAGTGGTTCACGTTGAACGCGACCTTACCGCTCTCCTCCAGGCGACCGAAATTCTCGACCATCTGGTCGATCTGCGCCTCGGTCAACTCCAGCACACGCCCACGGTCGGCAAGATGAAAGCTGCCAGCATAGATCACCTCGACCGGGGCGGACAGCGCATCCTCGCTGAGCGGCACGACGATGTAGAAGCGCTCGATCTTCCCAGACATGAAGGGCTCCTGCGATGACGGGTATGACGGTCCCCCCGGAGTCCCTTCCATTGGCGGCGCTGATCGCTATTGCACCACCCTCTCTCTATGTCTATATTCTTGGGAAAGGGGGACAGGAGCGCCCATGTCCAGGCCACCCAAGGGCCTCAAAGTCGTGTTCAACCTGCAGCTTGACATGGTGTTGGCGCTAGAGATGGAGACGGCGCGCGGCACACAGAGCAGGCAGGGATTCATCGCGGATGCGCTGCGCTACTATCTGGCGCATCAGAGGCCTACATTACAGGCGCCGGGAGACACACCATGAGAAGCGATGTGCGCCACACGCTGGGGCGGCTGGGCCCGGGGGACTTCATCACCCACGAGGAGCTGGACCGCCTGATCGGTCCGCTGCCCGACAGCCTACGCGAGCTGGACGTGACGCTAGAGCCCCGCGAAGTATGGCGGCGAGCGCTGCGGCGGCGCGAGGTGCAGGGACGGTCGATCTGGGAAGCGGTCGCATAGATGGAGGAGCTGATGTCGCGGAAGACACAGACGCACGGACGGGGCTACTGCGGCATCGGGGTCCAAAAGATCAAGACCCCAGCCAACGTGGGCACACTCTGGCGCTCAGCCGTGTGTTTCGGTGCCGACTTCGCCTTCACCGTCGGTCGACGTTACAACCGCGAGCCTGCGGACACCGTGGCTTCCTACCGCCATCTGCCCATGTGGCACTTCGCGGACACAGAGGACTTCCTGGCCCACATGCCGTACGACTGTCAGTTGGTAGGGGTGGAACTACATCCGCACGCCCGCGCGCTGGAGACGTTTCAGCATCCGGAGCACGCCATCTACATACTGGGCCCAGAGGATGGCAATCTGAGCGAGCAGATCGTGGAACACTGCCAGCACCTCGTGAGGGTCAATACCGCCTACTGCCTCAATGTGGCCGTCTGCGGCAGCATCGTGCTGTACGATCGGATCATGAAACGTAGCGGGTGGGAGTCGTGGAACGGCGAGCACCTTCTCCGATGCGCACGATGCAACGCAGAAGCACGCACGACATCCCCTGGATAACGCAACGAGGTGGGGTGTCATCCCGCCAACTGCAGCGTCACCTCTTTCCCCGGAGGACCACACCATGAGAGACCCGCGCAACGCGCTGCTCGTACTGCTGTCGCTGGCCCTGATTGTGGTGTGCAGCTATGTCCCGCGGGCCGTGGATGCGAGAGCCCAAGAAGAACCAGCCTCCGTCGGCCGCTACGTCTTCGCGGGATCGAACAGCGGCTGGGACCGCCTCTATCTGTTCACCCTGGACACCCAGACGCACGAGCTGTGGGTCTCGACGCTGGGTTTTGACGCCAAGAGCAAGGATTGGATCGGCCAGCGCGTGCGCGTGCAGGTCGTCGTCCCGACCCCGGAGGGGCAGCCATGAACGAGTACCACAAGATCCAGACGATCTGGAAGCGGGACGAGCGGGGAAGGATCCTGCAGGGCGAGTGGTCGTTGCCCGAGTTCGAGTACCTCCGCTGCAACAAGTGGGAATGGACGGAGAAGGTGGACGGCACGAACGTGAGGGTGAAGTGGGACGGGCAGGCGGTTACCTTCTGCGGCAAGACCGACAACGCCCAGATGCCCACGCAACTCGCCAACCATCTGGTCATGACGCTCCGTCCGCTGGAAGGGCTGTTCGCGGAAACGTGGCCCAACAATGGGAATGGGGACACCCCACCTCCCAACGTTGTGCTCTACGGCGAAGGGTACGGCAAGGGTATCCAGAAGGGTGGCGTCTACACGTCCGACCAGCGTTTCGTGTTGTTTGATGTGCGCGTGGGCCAGTGGTGGCTGCGCCGACTAGACGTAGAGAATGTCGCGGCGAAGCTTGGATTGGTGGTGATACCCCTCTGCGGACGGGGCACGCTGCTGGAAATGGCAGATTGCGTGCAGCAGGGTGGCCCCCTCTCGGCATGGGGCGGTTTCCAAGCTGAGGGCATCGTGGCGCGGCCAGCGATAGAACTGTGCTGTCGGTCGGGCGAACGGCTCATCTGCAAAATCAAGGCGAGGGATTTCCGATGACCGAGCAGCCGACCTGCGGCGTGCTCTACCGCCAAGCGCTAGAGCACTTCACGGGCATGGATCCGGAGAAGCTCCCCCTGTTCGCGGCCGGTTTCGTCACCGGGCAGGTTGAGAAATGCTACCTTGGCGCCTGTGCCGCTGCGATGTTCCGCCCGTCGTCGCAGCACTTGGACATGCTGGTGAAGGCCATCGAGTGGCTGGGCGCCCTCTACGGCCTGACCTACACGCGCATCGGAGCAGAGTTGTGGGTTTACCCCCGCGATCCCGACGCGCGCATACCGCAGTACCCAGACCTGACCGTCCACTCGCGCCTGCACCTCCTCAACGACCTATGGGGGACGGGCAAGGAGAATACGCCCGAGTGGCACCACCTCCGCGCAGCGCTCTGTGGCGTGCCTGCGGGGGATGTGGACGTGCGCTTTCACGAGCGCGAAGGATACAATGAGCCCTGCGACCGGGGCGTCTTCGCGAAGAAAGCGTCCCTGGCAACCGCTCCAAGTGGGACGACTGCCTGCCTCTGCGGTCACTGCGGAGGCGCTTACTCTGTTGCCGAAATGCACATCCACGAGGGGGTAGCGCTGTGCCGGGCGTGCGCCGACCTTCTGAGGCCGAGCGTCCCGGACTTCGGCGACGAACTTCCTCGCCAGCTCTGAGTCCACCGGTGGGGCTGGGCGGGCGCGTCGTGTCCAACGGGGAGGGACCGCCAAGTACGACCCCCTATCGCCGCCCGCTCCGCTTCCAGCAAAGCAAGGAATCAGCGATGCCCTACACGACCATCGTGGATGTCAACATCGGCGACTTCATCTCGCGACGGACGATAGAGCCGGCCCGCGTGCTCGCCCTAATGGACGAAATAGAGGCGCTACACAACTTCCCCGGCGACCGATGGGCGGCGCTACGGGCCTGGCTGCAGCATTGGGGCGAAGGATATCTGATACACATAGAGAGGCAGAGCTATCGCGTACGAACCCCCATAGACTCCCAGACCTGCGAATGGTGCGCCAGACAGAACGGACGCATTCTGCAACTCACTGCTGCCCAGGCCAGAGCGCAGTTGCCCTTTGCCGCATGCCTGCATACACCAAGCGGGGGCGCGTCGCCAGACGATAAGCACCCAGGATGCCGCTGCACGCTGGAGTTGCTAACAGACAAAGAAGAGGGCGCATGAGCACAGAGATAGTCCATGGCTTGGTGTTGATCCACCGCTGTCTGTTGTGTGGTCAAGAAAAGGAAAACGCCGTAGTCCCCGACCTGTTCCGCGACTTTACCCCAGGTACGAGCCTCTGGAACTGGCGGGCACACGGAGTGTACTACGAAGAGGCTCCCTCCTACGTCTACGACGATCCCAAGTACGACCAATGGCATGCCTGCTCGGATGGACGGCGTGGGCGATTGGCCCTGATCGGGGAGCGCCGTGGGGCGCAGTATGAACTGAACTACGAGAAGGGTACCACTATACGCATGCCACGACCGGACCCCACCTGAACACCGGGCGGGATAGCCATGAGAAGCTTCCCTATGCAGGCTGACGGCTGCGCCCGACGCGGGCGCAAGGACCGTCAGGCACAATCCTCAGGCTCCCGCACGCCGGTAGCGAGCCCCACGGGCACCGGCAGCAAGGGGTTCCACGCCCGGCTCAAGCACTACACCCGACGCCTACTGCGCCGCTGGGCAAAACAGGATCCAGAGAACGCGCCCACCAAGAACCGCTACCGGGGGTACGAGACTTGAGCAACGACCGCACCGCCTGGGGCACCCACTGGCGCGAGACGGACATACGCGCCGGTGAACCGCTGACCGATCTGCTGTACTGCGTGCGCGCTTTTTTCGCCAGCAAGGGACTTGACTTCTCTATGTCTCAGAAAACACAGGACGAGGCCGGCATGCCCAGAGAAGAGATACCTAATGCACAGTAATCCACCGTCGCCTGAAGGCGGCAGCCTCCAGGCGAGCAAGCTCGGTGAGGCGGAGATCCGTCAAGGCCTGAGCGACCGCATCTGGCTGCTGACCGACGGGGACTACTCGGACTACCAGGTGGTCGCTGCGTTCACGAGCCGCGAGAAGGCCGAGGCCTTCCGGAAACGGCCGGGGTACGAGAATGACGACATCGCGGAGTTCCCACTTGATCCTTGTGAGCTGCACCACTGGCGCTGGCACATCATCATGGCCAAAGACGGCGCCGTGGTCAACGACAGCTTCGTGGGCCCCGTGCTGCGGAGGGATATAGCGCGGGGAGGGTGCTACTTCACATGCGGGGGAAGGGGCGCGGAGCGCCAGTGCAGGCTCAACTCCAACGTGGACACCGCGGACCATACAAGAGCGGTGAAGGTGACCAACGGGCGGCGGCTACGCCTGCTGGCCGAAGAGGCGTGGGGCGACCAGAAGAAGCTCCGGACTATTTACCCGTGTCCCCAAGTAGAAGACCGACCATGAACGTCGAGTTCATCCGCGACGACTGGGACAACCGATACGGCGCCTCACGCGAACGCCGGGAGGGCTTCGTGCCCCTGCTGACCCACGCCCCTTTCCCCTTCTCGGCCGCCAAGATCCGCGTCACGCCGACCGATCAGCGCGAGGAGTTCTGGCGCACCGCGCTGCCCCTGCATGCGCTGGTGACACCCGCGCAGTTGGAAGCGCTTTTCGAGATCGGCATGCCGCGAGAGGAGATACCCGATGCGCAGCGAGGAGGAGATCCGCCAAGGCATGAGAACATGCCGGCACCTGAACGGTTTCGGTGTGCGCAAGAGCGCCTGCCCGATGGAGTTCCTCCACAGAGGCACGCCGCGCTGCGAGGATTGCACCTTCTTGGCAACGCTCTTCTGGGTCCTGGGCGAGTCATGGGCACCGATAGATTTGGCCGTCGCAGAGCTAGCCGCGTCAGACCAGGAGACAGGCCATGACTGACCGCCTAAGCCAGGAAGAGATCAATGCGATTTTGAGCGCCACCGAAGACGACTACGCTCCCGATCAAGAAGCTCCCATCACCGACGGAGAGATCCTCAACGCCCTGGAAACGCTACGCAACGACGCGGACGATCTGCGTGAGCGCATCCTGGAACGCGAACGACGCCGCGAGAAGGGACGGGCGCTCGCTGAGGCTGCAAACCGAGAGGATCAAGGGCTTCGGGAGACCGTGCAGAAGCTGCAAGAGGAGCTGGCCACGTACCGAGGGCCGATGGATGCCCTGCTGCGCCGCGTCAGCCGGCTGGAGAAGACAAGGCGGCAATGTGGTGAATGCGGGCCGGCTACCAAACCCTCCTGAACGCGCGAGGCCCGGGTGCAACGTGGAAGTCTGTGGATGGCATCGAACCGCCCGTGCCGCCGCGCTGACTATCCTTCCTCCCGTAGCACACCCACCAGGAGGCATCTACAAGCTCCGGCGCCCCGGCATCGTCCCCAGCGCTTGGACCTCAAAGGCGGCTGCAGGTCGTAGAACTCCGGACTTGCATAAGCGAACTGTCGGCCGTCCACTGCGCGACAGTTAGGACAGACATTTCCGTCCAGTATCGCCGAGTACTCTAGGTGTTCCAGCTCCCCGCTTTCCGCCAGCGCAGCAAAGCCCTCCTGCCGTCCAAGGTTCAGCGTTTCCGTGACGCTCATGGACGCAACCAACCGAGCCTCGATCTCCGCCCTATCGAAGATGTCGGCCATCATCTCCCTGATCTCTGCTTCCGACAGGGCATCAGGTCCCTGCACCCGGAACTCTCCCATAGCTATAGACCACGCCGCCTCCTCCGTAGTCCGTTTCAGCCGAGTCAGCAACAGGTCAGTGCGCTCCTCCACGACTTCGGCCATCTCTCCCAGGTCCATGGGCTCGCGCCGGGTGAACAACTCCTTGACCTCAAGCTCGGGCAGGGTGCGCCCTTGCCGACGCGCCTGGGTCTGTAGTTCCCCGATGGCCTCCTCCTGGCCGAAGGCAAAGAGGCGAGCCTGGAGCCGCAACAACTCCTGCCGGGCCGGCCGCAGCGCCGCGTAGGGGATTTCGGTCTGGACGATGGCCTGTGGACCCTCTGGCCAGGCCTCCTGGATCTGCTCCATCAGCGGTCCCATCCAGGCATCGCGAGCATCCTTGAGCACCTGAACAATGCGGTCCCGAGTGTCATCCAGAGTGCCGGCGATCTGACCCAGGTTGACGACCTCCTCGGCGGGACGGAGCGGGCGCCAGTAGCCCTGAGCCAGGGTGACCACGTCGTGGTCGCACGTGGTGGCTTCGACCTTCTCGACATCCTCGGGCTCTGCCTGCTGCTTGGGCGCCTTGGCGCCACGCGGGGCGCGCCCGGGGGCGGTCCCCGGTGCGCTGGCGGGCGCCTGCTTGGCCTTTCGTTCCTCCGCCTGCCGCTCAAGCTTCTCCGCCCACTGCTCCTCGGTCATGGGCGGGAGGTTGAGCCGCTCACGAACGGCGTTTTCGATCTCCAGGGAGGGCGTGAGGAACGTCTCGCCCAAACCGCTCAACGTGTTCGTCAGCAACTCCAGGGACACGGCCCCCAGGTCCTTGATGACGACCACGGGGCGGATCCGGTCCTCGAAATTGTAGTCCATGAGGGGCCAGAGCACTTCGTGTTCGATGGCGCTGGCCAGACTCTTGGCCCACCCTTCGGCCGCGTCGTAGAAGAAACCCATGGCGGACTCGCCCAGAGCGCGGGACCCGCTCTGGGTCGTGCCGAAGTTGATGAACTGCGCCAGGCCGACCTTCGCGATTTCCTCGTTGTGGTGCTGGACCATCTTCATCAGATCAAGACTGGCGCCGCCCTCAATCTGCACAATCTTGACTTCCATGCCCTGGACGGAAATCAGATAGGACTGCTCAGCACCCTTCCACGCGGCGCCGATCTCTTGGGCCATGGTGTACATTTTCTGGTCGTAGTCGGGAGGCAGAACGATATTCGGGACGCCCACGGCGAAACGCTCTGCTCGAATGGCGTCCAGCTTGTACAGGACGTCCTTGATGTACCACGGTTTGAATACCGGACGAAGGATCGACATCCCTTCGTAACAATTGGCCTCCTGCTGAAAGACGATCAAGGAGACCTTGTCGCGGGGGTAGTCGATGTACTGGTAGCGCTTCTGGCGCCAGACGCGCTGCTGCAGGCCGATCAGCTCGCCGTTATCGTCCACGTGCCACTTCTCGACGGTCGTCGCCAGACGTGGGGACAGCCGCTTGAGGACCAGCCGGTCGCCCTCCATGTCGTACACACGCTCGCACCACGCGAAGCCCGCCCACATGCAACTGACCGCATGCCGGAGGAACGCGGGGAAGTTGATGCGCGTGAACAGGTTATGGCGCGCGAAGTCAAGGTGCTCGTCGGTGATCCGTAAAGCTTCGGCCTTGTCACTGGGGCGCTCAACGTCCCAACGCGCGCCCAGGAGAGGCAGCGAGCAGGTATTGATCAGCGCCCCAACCTGGGCATCGGTGCGGCGCATCTTGTCGTAGGTCTGCACCCCCTGCAGACCCGTGAGCTTGGCGTTGAATTCGTCGCTGTCGATGATCCCCGCGATGTAACTGACCCCACCAGCACCCATCTCCAAGCGCAGCTCTCGCCGGTTGGAGTCATGGGGCAGGGCGACATTCTTGGCGGACTCCGCCTCAGCCGGCCAGGCAATAGAGCCCGGGGTGGCTACCGTGACAAAACGGGCGACGGCAGAGCGTAGGCGCTGGGTCAGGTTCATGGGGTCTCCAGGGCAGCGTCGTGGGCAGGGGCGTCCTGTTCCCTATTGGCGGCTGCAGAGGGGCCACGTCAGGTAGACGACCGTCCTGGCGGCAATCACACCCCCGTTGCCATGCCACTGTACGCCCATCTGCCCCCACGTGCGCGTGCGTATCGCGCGCCTGCGTTGGGGGCCGCGTGGGGGCCGCTGTACTCCCGTACGTACCTGGGTGCTGGTCCTAACTTGGAGCAATCCCGCTGCGAGGCAGGTCTGGCGCCCATGTAGACCTTGAGCGAGGGAGCGGAGCAGAGATCGGCTATCACCGCCGACCTCTGACGATGGGCAGACCTCTCGGTCGGTCGCATCGCTTCAATCGCCTACTTGGGTGCCTCCGCGTCGCGCCGGCGAGTGCCCCGCCATGATGCCCCGGCGACAGGTTGCAGGCGCGGATGGCGTCCCTTTGGGGGGGCGCAACGACATCCTCGCGGCAGAGTATTGGCCCCCCCTGCCAGGGGTGGCGCGGCTCCCAGCGCGCAGCCGTTATGCCCCGGCTTCGGGCCGCCCTTCCGAGCAGTTGGGGAGCAGGAACACCTGTCCGTCCACGCACAGCACGGGCGCAGGCTGTGCAATCCAGTCCTGCGCCCTATCCTGCAGGTAGCTCCACACGAAGCGCACGTCTTGGCTGGTCAGGGCGAACAACTCGCGGCCGACGAGCTGACGGCGGAAGTGGAGGTGTAGCTGGCGCTCGTGGCGCCGTCCTTTGCGGCCGATGCGCGCCGCGCAGACCATGTAGCCAAACGGGTTCCCGTGGCGCAGATCCTCGCACCGCTGCGGCACGTTGTTGCTGCAGCCGAGCTTGAAGATGCCCCGCTGGGCCGACGAGTAGCGCGTGTCAAACAGGTAAGTCCAGCCGGTGCCCGCATTGCGAGCGCCCAGGTCGAAGCCGCGATGGGTCTTGCAGGCCAGGATCGGAGGCTGGACGGGATTGCAGCAGCGGGTGCCGTCGATGTTGACGGCGCGGCAGCGAAGCTCGTCAGGCAGGTGCTTGACGCACAGCGGCGGCCCGTGGTGCCAGACCAGCACACCGCATGTGCGGCAGGGCCGCGCCTCGTGCACCTTGCGGCGCTTCATGGCGCGGCATCCCCGGGCTGGGCCCAGGCCGCACACGACAACGCCCAACTGCTCATGAAGCCTGAGCGGCCGGGCGGGACTTGACAACTGGCTGTAAAAACCCGAGATTCCATGTAATCACGCGGTTGGGACGTGTGGTTCATCGGGTCGGCGGTTGGTTCCCGCGCGATCCGGCCTCTTTGCGAAACCCTCCGGTCCAGTGCCGGGGGGTTTCTCGTTTCTCCGGCAAGGAGTGCACCATGCAATATAACGCCCGCCCTCGGAGTCTGCAAGCCCTTATTTCGTCCTCACGTCCGGCTCTAGTCACCAGATCCACGATGCGCGACGCCTCCCGGACGGCAGGGGAGCGCCCCCAGCACCCTCCTGTCCGTCCCTCCGCCATGCGGTCCAGGCAATCACCCTGTCGGATCTCCCAACCTATTACCACTCCTGACGCATGATGGACGAGCCTATGCCCTTCTTCGAGCGCGCCGCCTGATTGCTCTCCGCAATCTTGCGGTCTTCTCCCGGCCGCTGGCGATCCAACGTCAGCACTCCCTCCAGGGCGTCCGGGCCATCCACGAAGTTGCCATTGGGGAACTGCGTCAACTGGCGCATCAACTCGGGATAGACCGCGCGCCAGTCGCGACGGAAGCGACACGCCTTGATGACGGGCTCCGCCGCCTGGATGCGTTGCACCTTGTCACCCCCGTGGATTACCGAGCGCATGGCGAACGGCTGATACTCCTTGGCCAACCGCCGCTCGCAGTTTTTGCGCGTCTCGTCCTGGAACCCGTTGCACTCAAACCCGAACTTGGTATAGCGGTGAGCTTGAAACAGATGCAGCACGTCCGTTTCGAGCTGCTCCGTCGGCCGTCGCGCCAGGTCGGCGTCCATCAGATAGCAAACACCCGTGTCACGAGCACGGTAGACGGTCATGATGGCGGAAAAACAGGCGGTCTCCGTCTTGCCCAAAGCCGGATCACAGTAGCCGATGACGTCGCACTCTCCAGGCACCTCCTCCAAGTCGAAGTATTGCAGCTCGCGCTCGCGGAATATCTGCGCTTCAGGAGGCATGGGTTCATTCCGGTACTGGGAGGCGAACTCGAAGGAGCCTTTCTCGATCTTCAGCCGCTCCAACTTGTCCGCGTCCAGGATGGTGGGGAAACGCGGCGTGATACCGTCCTCCAGGTAGCACCCTTCGGAGACCACCTCGTAAGGACGCTGTCCACCCACTATTAGTTCAGTATTCAGCTCGTACATGATATGGTAATAGACGTCCTCGTACGCCCAACGCGTGCCGAGGAATTCCACCAGGCCGTCCGGGTGCACCAGGGACAGAAGGTCGCGTACCCACCGCTGTGTGCGCTCGCGCTCGGTGTAGGAATCGCGGTCGCGCTCGTTGACGATGTCGTCGATGATCGCCACGTCGTAGTGCGCCGACGTCAATTGCCCCCCTTTGCCAATGGTCTGGAGGGAGGGTTCCTTACGGTTCAGCGTTCGGGAGGCAATCGTCTTCTGCGACCCGGTCCACTGGCCACGGTTGTGTAAATCGCCGTAGCAGACCTTGAAGAAGGGATTGCGCCGGAGGTGACCGTCGATCTCGCGGGCGAAGTCGAGCGCCTTCGAGGCCACGGCGTTGGCGATGAGGATACGCAGGTTGTTGCCCGTGATGCCCCGCACCACGGGCTCCGTCTGCACCAGCATCCACAAGCTCAACCCGATGGTGTAGACGGTTGACTTGTAGGTCTCGCGGGGCTCCAGGTAGAGTCGGCGAAGTTGGTTGAAATCCGTCGCTCGCCGGCACCACTTACGATGGATGTCCTCCTGCAGCTTGTCGTAACCCAGAATGTAAACGCAGAACGCGTAGAAGTCCTGGCGCCCCGCCGCGGCACACGTCGGCCAGTCCTTGGCTGCGATCCACGCCTGCCATCCCTCAGGAGTCGTCTTCGTCACAGCTGAATGCGGCGACCCGCTGCGCGATTTGCTTGTCAATGCGCTCCCGCACCGCTTGACAGTCCTCCTCGGTCATCACCTCCACCTGTACGGGCTTGTCGACCTCGCGGCCAAACTGCTTCTCCAGCCGCTGGATGAGCGTCAGAAGCTGTGGGACTACGTAACGCGCTTCCAATTCGGTGGGGTCCATACCAGACAGGCGGTTGGCGAGCTTTTGGTACGCTACCCTGGTGACCGCGAGGGTGTGCCTGAATAAATCGTCTACTTCCTTCCTGTGCTCCTCTTCCATGCGCTGCCGCTCGAAATCGTCCCAGGCTGATGCGCGGTCATGCCACTTGTACTTGATCGTGCATCCGGTCCACGAACCACCCGCTGCCTTGACTCGTTTCCTACCGTGCGCCTCCCGCCATCGGTTATAGACCTCCAACACGTTCCGCTCGGTGCCCATGCGAAGATAAATCGTGAACCGGCCATACCAGAGGTTGGACTCTTCGGGGAGCTGGTCCCAGGGATCAGGCATGGTCTGTACTCCGTTCGAGGACTGCGGCGTAGTGGGTCATGCGCGCGTTGGCGCCACAGTGCCAACCCCACCAATGCCGCAGGGTGTACCCCGCAGAGGCCGCCTTTTCCTGAAGCATCTCACGACAGACGCTCAAGTACTGGGCGAACACGTACCCATTGCCGTGGCGTTGTACAACCGTTTTCAGCGCTTGAAGGCTCCACGCCGTACCCAACGCCAGGGCAACACGCAATCCGTCATTGACGGCCAGGCCCAAAACGGAAGGTAGCGCATCTTTGTTGGCGAACAGGGCATCAATATGGTCCCATGGCGAGCCATATGGATCGATGTCCACGACGGTAACCCCCAGCGCCCCCACAATTCCCACCTCCAGCAATTTGAGCGAATCGCCCTCATAGACTGCCCAGTGCGGTCGTCGACGGGCCAACTTCGCCGCCTTGGTGGCATTCTTCTCGACGGCAATTCCGCGAGGGAGATGACCATAGCAATACTGGCCCACTACCCCAATGCCAGCATGAGTCTCCATGACAAGCGGCTGATCCATCTCTTTGAGCAGCAATCTCCGCAGTCGCACTTTCCCGGGAAGGAAAGTGTTGTCTTTTTGGTTCCCAAGACGGGGCACAGTATCGCCACCGGCGGTCATATTGTAGCCACGGGGTGCCCGTGTGCGATACGCCTGGATCGCTGCGGTCTCCAGGTATTGGAGGTAGTTCCAGTCGTGGGCATAGACGAGCGTGCGCACAGAGAACGCCTCGGGTCCATACTGACGGATAGCTTTTGCGAGCGCCCCGGGCTCGCGCGTGCGACCATTACGGCGCGCGGCGTCCACATGAGAGACCCAACGAGAGGCAGCCGTGGTGGCACCAATGCCGATGTAGCGCATGCCGGAAGGTGAAGCGATCAGGTACAGACACCCCATCAGGGCACATCGGTTACAGGAGCACCACGGTGGCCCTGCAGGTAATAACGACACAAAGCTACTAACGCCTCACCCCGGTTGCGCTCGCCCGTGGCATCCAGCGCCTGCTCAAAGACCCCGACGTGGTCAAGGTACAACACAGGCCGCACCAAACGGTTATCATGGTTTTTGCCTATCCTGGCTTCGGCCGGCGGACCACCATCAGGGCCCCCACCCTCGTAGAAGCCAGCCGCGAAGGCCTCCAGGTCGAAGTCGGGCAGGTCCGGCAGCGTAAACTCCGGGAGCTGAATTCCATGGGTCTCGGTGAACTCGTAGAGCCCCTGGGGGTCGATCTTGCCGTAGGTGGAGGAGAGCAGAAGGAGTTTCTCCGCAGCGTCCTTCTCATCGGCCGCTTCGATTTCGACGACCGGGATGCCTCCCTCCACGTCCCACCCTTCGCGCTCCAGGACATGGAGCCGCTGATGACCATCAAGGAGAAAGTCATGCCCGGCCCAAACGAAGACCGGTGCAATGAAGCCTTTGCTCTGCATGGCCCCCTTGAGCTTCGCGTACTGCTTGTCGCGCAGCTCCTTCATAGTGCCCTGGAACAGCTGCAGGGCCTCGCGGGGCACCCGACGGAGACGCTTCTCGGGGTCACAGGTGCATGGCAGAAGATGGGACCCAAAAGTGGCTGATGTATCGGGTTTCGGGGCAGGAGGGCGGGCCATTGAGTTTCCCTCGGATGGATTCTTGGGTCTTGCGTGCTCCAGATTGGCGGCGGTCCACAGAAAAACGCCGATCCCCCCCCTTTTTTCTTACCACCCCCCTTGACTTCTGTCGCGCTATGTGTTATCTTTTAGGGTAGAGAGTTGAGCGCAAGCCGACCACCCGGAGGCACCCCATGACCCGCACCAACACCCAGATCGCCCGCGAAGCCATCCGCCGCAACACGCAGCCTCCCGTGAAACTCATCCAGGTCAGTCCGGGTACCTGGACCGGCTTTGCCGACCGTATCCTGCTGAACAGCCACACGAAAAGGAGCCGCTGACTATGGCACAGCGCATCTACTCCCCCGAGTCGCCCGCCTTCGAGCCCCTTGTCCGCTTCAACTGGGGCTTCTGGGATGCGCGATACGAGCACCAGAGGGGCGTGTTGCTGGAGCGCCCGGACGGCCTGACGGTGGATACCATCGTAGCGGGGCACTTCGATCGCGCCTACGCCGAAGGCTACGTCCGGGGTTGGCAGGACACGGATCCGGCGACGGTCAGCAGTGAGCCGGCCTGGCAGGACTACCAGGACACGGAAGGTGTGCAGTGAACAAGACGGCGATCAGTTGGGCCGACCACACATGGAACCCGACGATCGGCTGCTCACGGATCAGCGCGGGGTGCGCAAACTGCTATGCAGCACGCCTCGCCACAGAGCGCGGCTGGACCCCGCTCCCCTGGACAGCGCCGAACGCAGCGAGCAACATCCGGCTCCGGCGGGACAAACTCAAGGAGGCATACAAGCTGGTGGCCCCCTGCAGGGTCTTCGTCAACTCCATGTCCGACCTGTTTCATGAGCAGGTGCCTGACGACTTCCTCGCGAGAGCCTTCGGCGTCATGCGAGAAGCCTCGCAGGCAACATTTCTGGTACTCAGCAAGCGCGCCGAACGGCTGGCCTCGTGGACCGACTGGCCCCCCAACGTCTGGCCCGGCGTCTCGGTGGAGAACACACGCTGGCTGTCGCGGGTAGACGAACTGGGGAAGATCGACGCCATCCACCGGTTCGTCTCCGTCGAGCCCCTGCTGGAACCGCTAGCAGCACGGTGCGATGACCTTCTCCCTCGCTTGACCCCTGTGGACTTCGTGGTCGTCGGCGGCGAGTCCGGACCCGGGTACAGGCCGATGCCCCACTCATGGGTCTGGCCCATCCGTGATGCCTGCTTCGCCCTGGGGAAAAACCTGTGGTTCAAGCAGTCCGCGGCCCCGCGGACGGAGCTGGGCACCTCGCTGCGGTACGAAGACGGCTCCTACTGGACAATCCACCAGTTCCCCGGCGAGCTGTCAGTACCGGAGCCCGCGAAGCCCCACCGCTGGTCGGGGATGGCCTGAAAAAAGATCGCCCCGTCCCATCTTTTCCCTTGACTTCTGTCGCGCCATTGGTTATATTAGGGGTAGAGATTAGGAGCAGGAGGAGAGACAAAATGGCCCCCACGATCACCTACCGCACCCCCAAAGGAAACGAAGTCGCGCTGACAGCCGCCCAGGTCGAGGACTCAGGCATGATGGCCGTGCGCATCGGCATCCAGATCCCGCCCCTCGGAGTGGACGTCGCTGGCCTGGCCATGCGGGACGTCATGCTGGTCCCAGCCCACAACACGACGCCGGCCGGGATCTGCTACCGCAGAGCCATTACCGTCCAGGGTCACCAGCATCCGCACCTATTGGTCAGCATCGCGCCGGCGGATCTGGCCGCCGTGACTACCTGGTGGGATGGGCACCAGGACTTGGCCGATGAAGTCAACGCGGAACGACGCGAGCACTCCGTTTCGATCTACCTGGGCAGCTACGCGGGTGGCGACTTCAACGCCACATGGATCGGCGACAACCGCACACCCATCGAGCAGATCATCTCCGAGGCCACAGCCCGACTAACGCGACTGACGGAGGGGGAGGGGATGGACGCCGCCTGGTGCGCACGCACGGCTCGCGAGGCCGTCGAACGCTGGACACACGACCGCGCCGAGGCTGATCAGGCCCGGCAGGCCGAGCAGGTGCGCCGCGACACCATCTTCGCCGCGGCACGCAGCACCGGCCAGCCCCAGGAGTTGCGCCGCTGGATGGATGACTGCGATGGCTCTCGGGTCGACTGCAGCTTCGACAACCTGGTCGAGTACGCCCAGCCCAACGGTACGATGCGCACTACCCGCACGCACTGCTACTGAGAGACCGGAGGTCCCATGGCACTCCGTCACCGCCTGCAGTACCGCTGGCACAAGATCCTCACAGACGCCAAGATCGAGCACCAGATCGACACCTTCTTCAACCACGTGCCCGACACCCAGGCGCGCCGCGCGCGCTACATCGTCGCCTTCGCCCTGCAGGACCTCTGGCTCCTGGTCCTACGCCCGCTGCTCACCCACCGCTGACATCCCCAGGAGGATCCCCATGACTACCCAGACCCGCACCGAGCGCGCCATTAAGAGGCACATCCGCAACGCCGCCTCGCAGCAGCCCCAGGAGCCGCAGCTCCCGACGCAGACGGGCGCCGAGATCCTGGCCGAGATCCTGGCCGACCTGGAGCGCGTGATCCGCGAGACGCCCGACGGTCGGGCCGCGATGGAGGCCGCAGATGCACACGCCAGCCTCCCTCGCCACCTCTACCGCATTATCCACGCCTCGCGGCCCGCTCACGGCGAGCAGCAGCCTGCCCTCATCCACTGGACCACGGCCCTGTGTGGACGGCGCGTCAGCCTCATGGGGCCGGACCAGGGTTACTACGACAGCGGTTACCCACTGCCCGCCAACCTGACTTTCTGCCCCGAGTGTCTCAAGGCCCGCGCGTGACCCGTACCCGCGCAACCCACAACCCGAGCGCACCCAGGAGGATCCCATGGCCACCCAGACCCGCACCGAGCGCGCCATCGGACAGGCGATCTGCTCTGCCGTTCATCCTCTCTCGGAGGACCTGGCAGAGAAGATGGTCGCCTACATGCGCCTGCACGCACGACCCGACGCAGAGGTAGACGATGAGACGTGGTACGCAGTAGGCGAGGCATACTATGCCTGTGCGGGAGACGTCGCACCGTAGGCACTCGTGCGCCCCTGCCAGGGAGCCCGGGCAGACCGGGGGCCGGCAGCCGGCCGGCCAGGCGTCGCCTACCTCTACCGGAGTGAACAGCATGGCAGTCGAGCGCAGCATAGGCATCTACGCGGACGGACATCAGATCGGTCACACGGTATCTGGCACGGACGGGCGCGTGTTCGGCTGCGTCTGGTCGGTGCAGCCGCGCAGCTACCCCTCGGCAAAGCGGCAGTATCAGGCGGCCTGCTGCGCCTTGGATGCGGCGCTGGAGGCCGTGCAGGCGGCGGCACCCAACGGGCGCGACTACTACCCGCAGGGCGACGGCGCCTTGCAACAGGCGCAGCACGAGCATCACACGCGCGTCGTCGTGCTGGCGACGATGCGGAGGGCCTACGAGGAGCTGATCGAGCACGTCCTGGACGCGGAGGACTGAGACGATGGCACGCGCATACCGCTACCCCAGCCGCACCGCGGCTATGGCTCGGCTGCAGACCCTCGAAGAGTACGTCGCCCGCACCGTGGGCAGCGTGCACGGCGTGGTCTGCACTGCCGAGGCGGACGAGCTGCATGCTCTGCGGTCCTACCTGGGACTGACGTGGGACCCGTACGGAGGACTGACCCGATGAATGCCCTGAATGTACCCCTTGGACCCGCGCTGCGCGCGGCCCGCGAAGCGCGGGGACAGACCATGGAAGAGGCAGCTGCGGCCCTCGACGTCTCCCTGCGCACCGTCTGGCGCTGGGAGCACGGCGCCCGGCCCAATCGCCTCGGCCGACTGGCCCTACAGCGGTGGATCGCCTCACCGAAGTAGGGGACCACGCGCACCAAAAAAAGGTGGACACGGGAGCCCGTTTCCCTCCCTTTCCCCTTGACTTCTGTCGCGCCATTGGTTATATTAGTAGTAGAGATTAGGAGCAGGAGGAGAGACGAGATGACCGACCGGCAGGCGACCTGGAACGGCTCCCACTGGATGCGTCCCGAGAAGAGGCTGGCGATCCACCTACGCGATGGAGCTGCCTGCGTCTACTGCAGCGCCTCGGTCGAGGATGGCGCCCGGCTGACCCTGGACCACGTCCGCCCGGTGTCCAAGGGGGGCAACAACGAGGCAACCAACATCGTGAGCTGCTGCGGTCGTTGCAATAGCTCACGCGGCAACCGCTCGGTCGCTATCTTCGCCCGCGCCGTCGCCGAGTACCTCAACCACGGCGTCGAGGCTAACGAGATCGTCCGCCATGTCAAAAACACGACGCGGCGCACCCTGCCGATGGACGAAGCCAAGCGGCTGATCGCCCGCCGCGGCACGGTCGCCCGCGTCCTGGCCCAGTAACCACAGGAGGATCCCCATGG
>ERZ1292632.355-Hain-H43-01um-R2-355-length-47301-cov-7_pt1 | contig 47301 bp, 71 predicted proteins | sample MGYA00564407_ERZ1292632 | MGnify/ENA primary metagenome ERZ1292632 (study PRJEB36523, sample SAMEA6512637) | groundwater metagenome | collected 2019-01-08 | study: AquaDiva: Metagenomics assemblies of 32 groundwater samples | reverse complement strand
GTCTTACTCCTAGCCGATAGCGTGGCCAATAAGTAGTGCTTAGTATCCTCAAGACGCCTGTCTATGGGATTCTCTGGATTCCCCCCTGTGTAAGACTGCCAGAAGGCCTTTCCCAAGGCTTGCCAATGTCTATCAAAGGAGTCTACATCCTTTGGCATTACTATTCCAAGCTTCATCTCATTCATTTGGATATCTCCGTTTATTAGTGTTTAGCTTAGCCAAGTAATCCTACCTTATAGAGAGTTTGCATTGCCCACTGCCTATCAAAGTATCCTGGGACACGGTTAGCGCAACACGGGCTGCAAGCCTTTAGGTTTTTGCAGACCTTGCAGCTGGGCTTGGTAGCAAGTATTGCCTTTGCCTCAGCTATTTCCTTGGCTGTTGTGTTAGTCATTCAACTCAACCTGAACCTGATGCTCCCCGCACCAGAAATCAGCGTTGACGTCTGGAATACCGTATATGACTCCCGGCTGAGGCTTGTGAGCTAGTAGACTCTGTACCGGGACAACTCCAGCCGGTTGGGGAGGAAATCTCCGGCATTGTCCTACCTGAGGCCGCTTGCGATTGCCAGTCCAGAACTTGCAGGTTCTACAGTTTTCCATTCTATTCTCCTATTGTTCCAAAATGGAACGCTAGACTAAGTTAGTGTGTCAAACTACCTTTAGGTCCTACCCACTCGTATACCTTCTCTGCCTTGTCCGGGAGGAGTCTAATCTTAACAATGCCCATCTGGGTCATACTCTCCTCTATAACTCTTAGCGTCGGAGCGTCTATGTCTCGGTAGAACTTAGCTAGCAGGGCTCCCCGGGTAGTAATTCCCATCGTCTTGATATAGTTAATGACCTGCTCTGTGGAGTCACTATACCTAGCCTTACCCAGTCCCCCAAAGGTCTTGTGCATGTTTCTCTCTGCGTGCTTTAATGTCTTGATTGCCCGCTGGAAGTCTACTACCTCCAGTACTAACTCATCTCCACGACTAACACTGAAGAGCATCATCAGCTTGCGTAAGTGTGTAGCTCGCCGCTCGCAGTAGGCGGCGAAGCGAGGATCTTCTATAGCAGGCTCTCCCCTAGCCAAGAGGGCGTCTTGCTCCGCATACCAGGAGGTGTAAGCATCCTTTCCATCTGGGGAGAATATAAACTCTCCGGATAGCTGTCCTATCCTCTCCAGATCTCTAACCAAGGCTCGCTGCATGGCCATATCCTCTTCTGTTAGAATGTGCTCCGGGACAGTCTGCCTCTTTCTATCCTCAACGATGAAGAGAACCCGTGCAGTAAACCCTCCGCCAATAGCCTCCTGTGGCAGCATAGACTGTATCCAGTCTGGGGCAGTCCCACCCGCGAGGTTGAAGCATAGTCCCTGGAGAGAGTCCTTCCCCCGGCCTACTGTCTCATACTCCCAGTTGTCCTTACTATCATACCAGTCCGTTAGGTTAGCGAGGTACTTTATATCTCCCTGACCTAGGAATACAGATAGCTCTTCCGAGAAAGCAGTCAAGGAACAATGAAACTTAATGCGGCCGTCCCGCGCGTCTTGGAAGTTAGCCATAGCGCGCTTCATTGCTAGTATGAGTGCCTCCCGCCCACTGGAAGACTCCGGTGCCACGCTAACCCCCGGCACTTGCTGCAAGATAGACTTCGCAATATTCAAGGCTACACCCTTCCTCGTTCTCCCAGAAGGGCCTACCAGCATTACATACATGTTAGGGTATATCTGCTCAAATCCCATACTCAGATATACCTTCCGTTGTAGTGCCCCTGCAATTACTGATAGCCCACACCAAGTATGGTAGGACGTGGGGGGTTCACTACCTGACGTGAATTGTAAGTATGCTGTAAGCCAGTCATCTAACTCTCTCAAGGCCCATATCTCCCAGGATTCCTGGCAGGTCCCGTATGTCTTTTACTTCCCTCATACCTGTAGGATTGTTGGCCTTGTTATAGCCACCCCAGTTTAGCCCCACCTTCATGTCTGTAGCTATCTGGAACTTGCGGCCGTTGTAGGTTAGCTCAGGCGACACATAGTCATATACCCTGTCTCGCACTCCCGGGAATAGGTCTGTATTGGTCATACAGGTGATAGGAACCTGTAGTAGGATCGAGTCGTGGACTTGGGCTAGTAGGTCAATCTCCATAGTCTGGCAGATGTAGGAGTCATGGTAGATCTTAACCAGCCCCTTATTCAAGGAGTCCACCACGCTACTCTGCGGGAGCATGGAATAGGCAGCCTTCCATAGGTCCGGTCCCCAAGCATCCATAAAGCGCACCTTCCTGCCGAAGCAGTTGGTCAGGCTGCGTTCTCGCTGGAGCTGGCGCTTGATAGACTCATACCATACCCGAATTCCTGGGTAGATGCGATGATACATCTCTATGATGCGAGTAGCTTCCCGCTGGTCCATCTCGTTTATCAGCGCGAACTTATTTGGTCCTTCATCGTAGTTGAGGCCGTGATTAGACTTCTTCCCACACTGACGACCAGACATAGTACGAGGTAGGGCAGGAGTAAACCTAGCAAGAATACTATCTTCATCCCGTATCTTAGCGATAAGATCAGGATCAGTATTATTGCCAACAAGTTTGTCTTCATACTCGACGACCTCTGGCTCTACGTTGAACATTAGAGAGGCAGTGTGGACGTGGGTATCCCTACCCTCCTCGATAACCTGGAGCATGTTAGCGTCGCCAGTTAGATAGGCTACAACAACCCACTCTGCTTGTCGCTTGTCCACTTCCCAGAATACATATTCCTCATCCGGGACTAGGAACTTCTTGAATTCCTGTGGTAGGTTCTGGTTATTCGTGCCCGTACCAAATACTGTCTTACTGCTGCTCAGTCGTCCGAACTTAGTTCCACGAGGATTGTATGAGCATCGGAGTCTATGGTCAGGGTCAAATTCAATGTCCAGGTAGGTTCCGTGGAGTTTGTGAAGACCACGGATTTCCTGGACAAGTTTGGCCTGACGGAGACCGGCCCGCTTCGCAGTTCCACGGGAAATTCGTTGCAGGGCAAGGTCATCGACAGTAATAGACCCTTCGTTATAGTACGGCGGGATGCCGAGTTCGATGTAGAAGTAGGCTTGGCAGTCTTTGGGAGAGTTGACATTTAGTTCCCTTCCACAGAGTTGGTTTAGTTCTTCCTGTTTGGTAGCAGCGCTGGCCAGAATATCTTTCTTGGTAGCCTCCATCTCAGACATATTGACCTTGATGCCGCGAGTCTGGAGGAACATGAGAGGCTCGAACAGGTCGATGGTCATCTTATAGGCTGGATCGAAGTCTGGAGAGAGGTCAGTCCAGAAAGCGTTGTGGCACTGGAGGGTGCAGGCAGAGTCCAGTGCGTTGTATTCAAGGAATTTGGAGTCCATGTTAGTCCTTATAATCAGGGTAACCTCGTGCCTGGAAGATTCGGTCTTCTTCAAAGGTATAGCCTCCAAATGTCCGTCTATACCACCAGCGCTTACGACCACCCTTTTCCTCCAGGTCTATCATAAGTATGTTCCAGGTTCTTCCTGTGAGTATCTTCCAGCAGATTATTCCACAGGCAAATAGGGTAAAACCTATTCCCTTTGCTTTACCTAAAGTAATCATACTACCTCCTCATACTCCCAACCTCGTGCTAGGCAGAAGCTCTTGATCCTGGTAGGACTCCAAGTCTTCATATACCGGAGGATTGGGGCAGCTCTTGTATAGGGAATAAGGCCAGCTACAAAGTGTGGAGCGGTTATTCGGATTAGCATTCTTGAACCTTCCAGACGATAGGACCTAGACTCTTATCCTGGATAGACTCTCGCAACTCCCAAACCATTACTCGGGGCTTAGCAGCCTGACTCTTGTGTTTGGCTGGAAGACCTGTGTATATTCGTTCAGCTATTGTTAGAGCCTCTTGCATGTTATAGGCTCCAGTCTTGAAGAAGTGTGGGCCCTTTCCGTACTGGATAGATATCATAAAGGGATAGGGTGTCATGACTCTTCCTTTATATTGTCAAACCGCACCATGTCCTTCCAATAGGATTGCCCTTCACAGTATATACTCCCTAGGAAGTCTAGTCCCTTCCTCAACTCCGGGAACATTATATGATGAGCTATCATGCAGTCATGGATAGGTCCTCTCACCTCAATGCCGCACCTCGTCAACAGGATGTGTATGTCGAAGATACCATTCTGTACTACCTTCACCGACTTAGGATTCCCCAGTACGCGCTGGATACCCCGCCACAACTGCACTTCCTCCAGCTCTGTCCAACCAGATGCCAGAGGAATGGAGCAGGCGATAGATGGATCACTGGAGAAGGATATGCAGGACACCTCAAAGTTGAGGACCTCCGTATCGAAGCACACTATATCCTGGTGTTCGTAATAGTCTAGCCACTCAAGAGCCTCTTCCACATGATTAAACTCATAGACCAGTTGGCGTTGGGGTCGGACTAGTTCTCTAGTAGTAGATTGCTGTCGTGCCTTCTTTAGGTCGGCTGCGATTAGGTGGCGATAGATATACTGTCCCCGGAGCGCGGCAGCAGGATGGATGACTGGCAAGACCTTCCTGGGAGGATCAAGGCCAATGGACTCAAATAGGTAGCCTCGGTACTTGAGAATCTTGCTATGACCAGCTAGTGCTGCAAAGGCTGTAGCGCCACAGGCTACCAGGACATTTGCTCCCAGGCCGTTGAGTTCCTCTCGAAGGAGCTGGACTTGCTCCACGCCGGCGGGAGAGAAGGTTCCCTTTGCACTGTTGAAGTACGAAGAGATGTCGTTGTTGGGAGGCCTAACCTTTACTACGTTGGTTAGATAGATATCACTCCTGATAAGGCCTGCCGCGTGTAGGCACTGCTCTAGTACACTCCCCGCGGGGCCAACGAAAGGCTTCAGGGCTATATCCTCATATGCCCCTGGAGCCTCCCCGATGATGGCGATCTTGGCCTCCCTAGGTCCGGTGCCGGGGACTATCCTTTGTGGCTTGTGTACTTGTAGGAAGGTCACTTGAGGCTCTCTATGATTGCGAGTATACAGAGGATAAAGATGAGGATCATGGCAACTGTGTGGCTGTCCACAGGCTAGTCCTCCTCAGCCATATCTTCCTCAACTGTCAACTGCCGGGCATCGTTCTCCACTAGGAGCATCAACTTGTCCTTATACTCCCCTGAGATATCCCAGCCAAATACTTTCATCCCGGCGTTGTATGCTGCACGAATAGTTGCACCACTGCCGAGGAAAGGACATAGGACAATGCTGCCTGGTGTGCTGAGCATCTCAAGAAGTTCCTGGATCAACTCCACGGGACGCTGGGTAGGATGATACTTGACGTTGCTGGGAACACCGGGATATATGAAGGTATTAGCTCTCCCGCGTTTCAGTAGGACAGGCCTACCCTTCCTACACAGGTAGAACGGCTCGTACGTTCTGGCTAGGTATATCTCCGGCTGGAGAGTCTGCCCGTGCTCCTTAACCCAGATGGCTGGAATCTCATCAACTTCCCAGCCAGCCTGTCGGAGGGCTAGCAGGACTTCATGCTGCCAGGATGGGCCAAACCAGAATATCAGCCAGCTATTCTGTGCGGCAACACGGTAGAGTTCCTTGGCTAGCCGGGATAGGAACACTGGATACTCCTCAGCAGCTACCTCATTGTAGCTGTGAATATTTGAGGCAACACTATCCTTGGAGGCCTTTACCTTAGTTAAGTCAATACCATAGGGAGGATCACACTCTATGATATGCACTGCCCCATTGGACCGTAGCTCGGCTAACCCTTTAAAGGTATCTCCGGTCACATAGTTGTGATCTGCCAGTCTTAGCATGGCAGCTATGCCCTTATCTAGGCCTCCATTGGAGAGAGAGGTTTTCTGGCGAGAGCGTAACTCCTCCACGATGGTATTTTCTTCTAACTTCTTGAGGACCTTGAAGGCTTCATCTGCGGTCTTGTAGTTTCCCAGCTCCGGGATAACCTCTACTGCTCTAGCCCTCTGGAGGGATCTTGCCACACTACCTAGACCTCGGTCTAGAAGTTGGGCAGTCTTCCTCACTGACCAGTCGAGGTTCTTCTCTCGATAGAGTCGATCTATCTCCTGGACCAGTGCATCCTGCTCCTGCCAGGTAGGGTCCTTTCGGAAGAGGTTCTCGATTAGCTCAATCTCTCGGGCGTCTGTCTCTCCTGCGCCATCTCGGATGATAGCAGGGAGCTTGTCTAGCCCAGCAGCCTTCGCGGCAGTAATACGGCGTTCCCCGGCCAGGAGCCAGTAGGTCCCCTTTGGTAGGACTTGACCAGAGGGATTACTGAGGCTAACAGTGATGGGCTGGATTAGACCTTTCTCCTTGATTGATTCAGAGAGGGACTCTATATCTCCAAAGTCCTCTCGAAAGCGGCCCTTCCAGTTGATACTATCTAAAGGTATGGTAGCCTGTCTTACATTCTTACTACTCTCCTGTGGCGCCATTGTCTGTTCCTTCCAGTTGTTTTAAGAAAACTGCTTTCTCTTCCTCTGACATTGCTTCCAGTAGGGCTAGGAGGCCAGTCTTAGCCTTGGTGACCTTACTGCGGGAGGTCTTCCTCTCCTCCCGTTCGACCCTCTTTCTTGCAGCGGGCCTAGCTACAGTCCTATTATGCCTGATCTCTCGCAGGCGCTCCTGCAGCTCCTCATCAGTCATCTGGTCGATGGGCTTTACTAGGTCCTTTAGTTGCATACTAGATCCTTATACTCTCAAGAATGATTAGCTCAACCCCAGCCTCGTAGAAGATCTGGGTGGACAAGTCTATCCAAGGTCTATCATCGCAGTAGGGAGCGACATGGCGAGAGATGCCAGACTGTACTACCTCCACAGCACACACGCTGCAAGACATAAAGGGCCAGGTATACAGCGTGCATCCCTTCAGGGGCCGCTGTGCAAAGAGGATAGCATTTCGCTCGCAGTGCAAGATCAATTGGGCCTTCAGCTCTCGATTGCGTAGACGCTCAGGTAGGTCCTTTATCCCCTGTGGTAGACCATTGAATCCCAAGGAGAGGACGCGCATCTGGGAGTCTGTGATGACTGCCCCCGTCTTTGTGCGAGGGTCCTTAGACCAGCCAGCAACGTGCTTGGCTAGTTTTAGGAATCTTATATCCCAGCGCCGCACTCGTGCAGTGTGGGCTGCTACTATCCCTAGCTCCATTAGACCTCCCGGAGGATTATCTCATACCCCTTAGCAGGAGGATGAAAAAAGCCCCCTGACTACCTGAAGCGTGGTAGTCAGGAGGGAAGGCCTAACGCTTGGGAGGCTTAGGGGCTGGCCGGCCGCCGGTAAGGCCCTCGTCATTCAGCTTGGGCACCACCAGCCTGTTGTAGACATTACCGTTGTCATCAGGCTCGGTCAAGGTAAGTTCTGCCTTGGCCCTAGCTCCTACCATCTCCATAGCCAGAGCATCAGTGTCGAAGCCTTTGGGGTCAATAGGGACTCCGAACAGGGTAAGGAAGCGCTTCATCAAGAGTATCTTGAAGGACATTGCACCCGCCTCGTCCTTGTCACTAGGAATACCTAGGAAGTGGTTGACGTTAGGCGCGGTATCCTGTCCCTCGATTGCGATGGCGATCTTGAACTGAGGGGTCTTCTTCTCCCTTGTCTCAGTCTGGTCGCAGCCAGTTATCACCAAGTCGTACTTCGCATTTGGTACGGGGCGGAGCTCTTTTGCTTCGTTTAGGTTGATAGGAATAAACATACAATCTCCATTAGGTTGGTAAAGGGGGCATCTGCCCCAGTAGCTTCCAGAGGCCTAGGCCCCAGGCGGAAGATGTGTTCCATTTTGGAACGCTAGATGTTGGCTTGGCGAGCCTCCCAGCTCAAGATACCACCAAGACCCTGCCCGACTGGGTCGAGCTTCTTGATGATCTCATTGTCCTTATTCTTCTCAAACCACTGGATAGTTACGTTCTCGATAGGGTTCAGACCTTTGATAGATGTGCGGCAGGCTACCAAGTTACCGCTGCGGACGGTCTGGATTGTATAGACTACGTTACCCTTCTCATCCAGATCAGATCCAGCCACAAAGACGTCGGAGAAGAGGAGTGGCACCTTCACTATCAGTCGTCCAGTCATCATAGGCCGGGTGGTTATCCTCTTGGTAATCTGATCCTGCTTCTCCTCAAGGTGCCCTGTGACATAGAGACCCTTCCCCATAGCTGTCACTGTTCGGCACATGTTAATGAAGGCAGCCATCTGAGGACCGTAGTCATCCTGCTGAGGCCACTGGCCGAATCTACCGTTCATAGTCAGCACTCGGTCCATTATCAGGTCGAGGAGGGTAGTAGCGCTGTCGAAGCCTAACCAGTCGTAGGGATCGAAGAATCCACTCTTTATGCGTTGGTCAAACTCAGACTCAAAGCGCTGGTAGACATCGCTAGTGGTAGTTCCTCGGCTGTCTGCCTTACCCTTGGTCAGGGAGGATACCGCGGCGCTAACTGTGGTAGGCAGGTACTCATCGTAGTCAACATCGTATCCACGCAGGGCTAGCTTGGCATTAGGGTCAAAGAGGTAGATGTACTTCTTCCCAGGGAGTGTGAGGAACTGGGTAGTCTTACCACTGCCAGTGTCCCCGGTCATGAAGATCTTTTTGGGCTCGGTGGCCTTTACGTCGAGGGTATTAGGCATAGGTAGTTTCCTTCTTTACGAGTTTTACTACTAGGTCTCCAACTTCAAAGAAAGTCCCAGCCATGAGTAGCTCTCTGACCTTGGCCAGTATTGCCGCGGTATTAGACCCCTCAGGTACTTGCAGCCTGATTTGTAGTGTTACCACTGTACTTGTCTTTCTGCTCATTTGTATCTCCTTGTGTTGTCAACTTGTCTAATCCGAGAATGGAGAAGGGTTCCCACCTTTCCTCTTTGTATCCCTGTGGCACACTATCCAACTTGTCCGGTCGGGAGGTAGTTCTACAGATATTGAGGAAGGGACAGGGCCCGAACTTCCCCATACAGGACTGTTCGTTCTTCGGGAATACACCTGGGCCTAGCCCTCCTGCAGCATCGTACTTTGCCTGGTCCTGCTGTATCCTCCAGACCCACTCCCTCGTGTCCTCCACCCACTCTTGTAGCAACGGGATTTGGTGGGCGACAGGAATAAGACGGAAAGCGTCATGGACCGTCTTATGGACAAGCGCTGCATCCACCCAGACTTGTGTGAGGCCTGGGAAGAATAGAGCGCCGCCAAATTGATAGCCCTTAATCTGCGAGTCAGTATACCACCCCTCCACATACGCAGTCTTGAACCCGCCATCTTTCTTGTATTCAGTAGTCGTCTTATGTTCCAGGACCAGAAGCTGACCATTGTATTGAATTACCTTATCTAATCTACCGATCACCCAGGTATTCTCTGTTCCTGGTAGGGGCACAGCGAAGGGCTGCTCACAGGATAGGAGGGTAGCATTCGTCAGTATGTCCAGGCGCTTGTCTATATACTTGATCAGCATCTCAAGGGCCACACTGGGAGTGCGAGGGTTGTACTGTTCGGTCTGCTCTACTGAGAGGTCAGCAGGAAGGCCTTCGGCCTCCCAGGTCTCCAGGAACTTAGCTGCACCGGCTCCTGCTAGGTCTCGATTAGATAGCTTTCCGAAGTACTGCCATACCACGTCCATTGCGGAGTGCCAAGCTAAGCCAAAGACAAGGGGGAGGGCTGTTCCCTCTGATCGCCAAGTCAGGACATGGCGGAGGAAGTATCTGCGCGGGCACTCCTTGTAGGAGGAGAGCATCGTGTTATCGTAGTAAGTTGCATCCTTACTCGGTAGGGCTGCTTGTTGCATTGTATCTCCTTGTTAGTCAAATACGATAGTTCTTTCTACATACTTCTCATCACGGAATATTAGGAGGTTCAGCCTACCGTGCTTGCGGGCGAAGACGCCACAGGCGATAGAGCATAGGCTGGTTAGGGAGGTTAGGAGGATATAGTCATCCTCGACACTATCGCGCATGGACTCGCTTAGCTCTCGATGCATCTGGGCTACGTCCCACCTGTCCAGACTGCCATCAGTGCAGAATACCAAGTTGCCAAACCTCTCAGCATCACGGTAGTCGTGAGGGCCTTTGTTGACAATATAGACGTTAGCTACTGCGGATGGGGGCTTGTTCATGGTATTCTCTAGTTGTAGTCTTGTCGATGCTCGGGAGGGCTGTTGACCATGAGGCTTTACCGACTGTCTCTAGTTAGCTCTAGAGGGACGAAGGAGTCCTCTTGGGCAGCCCTCTCGACCATCCCCTACCGTTCCAAAATGGAACAATAGGGAATAGCCGATACCTGTTACTTGATTGCTTGGAGTTGGGCAAGCAGCTGCTTGCGTTCTTCCGGAGACAGGCTCTTGATGCTGGTAGAGGCCTTCTCGAACGCGGTCTGCCGAACTATCGTGCGAACGTTCGGTAGCCAGGCTGCCACTGCCGTCTGAATTTCCACAGCGTTCTTTCCCTTCTCCAACAGGCGCCGAGCGAGAGCTTGAACAGCGATCACGAAGCTGTCTTCCGCCGCGGCGTTCACGACATCCTCCCCGAACTTCTTCACTTTGTCTGCCAAACTTGCCGGGAGGTCGTACTCAAAGGCTACAGGTGCCTGAGGAACCCGCTTGCCATCCACTACCTTTGTCTTACGTGCTTGGATCTTCATTTAACTATCTCCTTCCTTACTGAGTTGTCGGACTTGTGGTCCGTTGTGCGATTGCACACTTGCATGATACATCATTTGGGGTAGGCTGTCAACTGGCATTATCCGCAAGTTGGGTGAATTGGGTCTTCCTGACCTCGAAGATACCCAGCGGGAGAGTGCCATCCCAGTAGGGACTGGCGCCCCTGTACTTTCCGTTCACTGCGAGGGAGTCATATGAGGCGTACTTTCCGACGGTCAGGTTGCCTTTGTCATCCCTAACCAAGATGCGGTGCCAGCCGTGCTTGTTGAACTCGTGGATCAGTTGCATAGTTGTCTCCTTGTTTGTCAAGTTGTCCTGCATACCCGGAGGGGTATTTTGTCATTATACAGAAAGAGGGGGAGTTTGTCAATGCCTCTTCTTAGGTCCGGTTGCCATCACTCCCCCTTCGCGGCGTCGATGGCCGCATCTATGTGAAGTTCATCTGTCGCCCGGATGATTCCCTGCTTCCGTCCTATACGATACCGCTCTGTATCGCGTTCCGCCGCCGAAAGCCGCTCGTTGGCGGTGGCAAGTTCGGTGCGAAGGCGGATGATTTCGGCGTGCTGTTTCTGACCGAGGTTAATTAGCCTGCCGATCTCAGGATCGCGCCCGCAATCGCACGAAGGACAAATGGTTGGACCACCCAATGTTAAACTGTAGTCAGTCGCACCACACACAACGCACGGTCCTGCAATCTTCTCGCTCATTACTTCTCCTTCACGTCCACGCCCGCTTCGCGCAGGGCTTTCTCAAACTCTGCCGCGTCCATCCACCTCCCTCGCCATACTGCTAGGGGACTGCTGTTAGTCAGCCAAATCTCTTTTACCCTTTCCGCGCTGATCGAGGGGCGGGGTTGTGGAAACGCTGGTGCGTTAGTTTCTTCATGGACAATAATCCCGTCTTTGACGATTAACCGGCTCATTCTGGACTCACCACATCAATGTTCAAGGCTTCGACAAGTAGCGATATAATTGCTGTTTCCACAGCAGTAGCCCGCTTGGTCTCATCGCGCCCACCGAAGTCAATCAACGATAAGTGGGCCACCTCCACAGCGCGCCTATACATGTCAGGATGCGTTTGTTTGAGTGCAACATACAACGCATTGCGACGGCGCTCTATTCGTTTTTGAAGGTCACCCACCCGTCCGGCTCCTGCGCTGCGCGGGCGCGGATTTCCCTTGCCAACATAAGCTTCGCGTCCCCAGTAATATGTAAAGAGTCAATCGCCGCCGACCCTTCGCAAATTCTCGCCGCTTCCTCGAATGCTTCGCGTGCGGTCATTGTCATTTCATCCACCTTTTCTCGATCTCGTGCATGACGAAATCCGCCAGAAACAATAGCGGCATCATGATTAGAATCCCGACGCCGACGCCGAGGCCGAACATGAAGCCGTCGAGGAAGGTGGTCATAGTATTCTCCTTACTGTTGTGAGGTTGTGCGGATACAGGTGCGCACGGTGCCTTTAAACGCCTTGACATCTCGGCATTCCCACTCGCGCTCGGCTACATTCTTCGCTGCAAGGACGACGGTGGTAGCTGTATACTCAGCCCGTAGATCAACAAGCTCCTCCCGGGTGTTAACCAGGGTATAACCGAGTATAGTGACGACTATGACAAGTGCAAGAGCTAAGAATTGGGCCTGGGCTTCTGCACGCTTCAGCTCAGTGAGCATCTTGCGGAAAGCAGAAGCCCGGGGTGTGCGGCGATCCATGCGGGCTTCGGCAGACTGGTAGTCAGTTAGAATATTACAAGGCATCTCGATAATCCTTTTCATCCTCTAAAGTGAAGGACTGTGTGCACTCTTCATCCGTATACACACTAGCCTCGCAGCAATCGCTGACAAGGGACTCTCGCGTGTCCACGCAGCGCTGGCCCCAGAACTCATAGGGGCCGATACCATAGTCGAAGACCTTGGCCTTACAAGGATGCTTGCACTCGCCACAGAAGTAGGTCACTCCGGCTCCTTTTGGTCTGGGTCAGGTTCGAGCAGGGCCTCTCCACAATCCCACTCGACTATATCCTCATCGTGGGCTTTGATGAGTGTCCCGGGATAGGTAGTAGGTGGTATATACTGCTCCTCAACGTGCTTGGTGCCGATGACTTTCTTCCGGCACACACTGTCACGCATGAAAACGTAAGTCAGGATAATTGGCCCGAAGTCTCGCCGGAGTTGGAAGATTGTATCCTTGTATTCCTTCTTGCAGGGCTTCAGCGCGGAGAGAACGGCTATAGCCTCCTCTCTTGTATGCCTGTGGTATACGTGGATGGCCTCTTGCTCTGTTGGGGCTATATCTGGGTGGGCTTCTACCCAGTCAGCTAACTCTCGGAGGCCCGCAGCATACTCTGTAGCGGTTGTCATCTTGTTTCTCCTTGTGTGTTAGAACCGTTCCAAATTGGAACGCTCCTGTGTTACATCTTCACGAACTCTCCACATGCCAGTTGCTCGTTCAGCTTGTCGAAGATGGGCTGGGTAGACACTCGTTTATCTCCTGTGACTAGCTCGGACGGTAGCTTGTGCATCGTGTCCCCCGGCTGAGCCAGTGTGGCTAGCTCCTCTATCTGTGCATCCCGTGCTATCCTAATATGGACGGATACACTGTCTGAGGTCCTATGGCGAAGTGCTATATACTCTATCATGGTTGGTCTCCTGAGATTATGCGCTGCGCATCTGCCATACGCTGGCATACCTTGCATTTGAAGTCTCCAGACCGCGCTTCCCGTGCTAGGGCTCTATTAACTACCTTGTTTGGATTGCACAGCCTGTGCGACATATTGAGACTCATCTCAACGAGATGAGCCTTCCCAGATGAGTCCTGCCCGAAGGGCACTCTCCACTGTAGCATGGTTAGGCCTCTAGCGTCATCGTGAGCTCTTTCGGGTAGGCCTGCCCCAGCGCGGACTTCCGCACGTAGAGCGTGCCCACCGCGAAGCTGTCTGCACTGAGTGCGTTAATCTCTTCCATCGTTGGAGTGTGGTCCCAGGGATATAGCTCCTGATATCTGACAGCGCCCTTTGTCTCCTTCTCCATCAAGAACTTGCATACGATCTTCACTGTTGTCTCCTTGTAGATTGAGTGTTTGCTGCGGAGGTCGGAAGAACCCTAGCCTCTGCATTACCTGGTCTGCCGACGCGAGACGCCCCGCTGGTATGCGAAGGCGTCTTGTCTCAGCCCTCCCACGGGAGGATCGGTAGTAGCTATACTGCGTTGCCATCTTCTATAGCAGCCACCAGTTGTGCTTCCAGTTTCTCCGCCCCTCCCAGGGCTACCTTGGCTACATCTCTGTCTACAAAGTCATGGCAGCCTTGGGAGAACCAGCCTCCGTACTCCATTACCTGGAGTACTCCAATGAGAGTCCAGGGGGTAGAGTGGCTAAGGCCATCTGAGGAGTGCCACTCTCGGTGGGGGGCGGGGTAGGTTATACGAGGGATCATGAGACCTCCAGTTGTCTAATTGTAGACAGGCCAATTTCCAGCCTGCATACCCATTTTACCACAAGATTAGCACTTTGTCAATATCTGGGTCAGTCATACAGCGCGCTGGTCAACTGCGCTAGCTCCTTTACTTCTCCAATAGTCAACTGCGCCTCCTCCAGGGAAGATCTGGCCTTCTCTTGCTTCGCCATCAACTCACCGAAGCGATTCTGCATCATACCTCTGCCAGCGTCTCCCACCAGTGGTCTCTGCTGAAATTCATCTCCTGCCCCGTGCAACAGCTTTGTTACCTGTAGCTTTGCTATCATCTCGGCGGGTACTCGCGCGATAAAGCGGGACATCATCTCTGTATACTCGAAGCCATCCCGGCGAGGGATAGCTCCATGGACACGGGCACTCTCCAGCAGGGAAGATAAGGCAATGCGGCAGGCCTGGTCAAAGGAGAACCTCTCCGGTGACATACCCAGCTGGGAGAGGACGTCCGCGACTCCCATGCAGTCTGCAGGATTGACACGAAGACGAACAATGCGGCCAGCCTTCATAACTTCTCCGGGCCTTCTTCTTGATCTCCCTCTACTGCATCTTTAATCAGCAGGAACAACATCTCCGGAGTTGTAGTATCATAGTTAACCCCTTCATGCCCCTTCCACAACTTTGCTACTGCTACTAATGCCTCTCGATCAGTCATGATTCTCTCCTGGTTAGTCATCCCACGGGCCTTTTCCTGCAGCTTCTGCCAGTAATAGCATAAGGACGAGCGCGAACAGGCCTGCAACGGGTAGAGCTAGTGCTGCTATACTCCCGCCGATTATCTCAGCGATACTGGTAAAGACGTGTTCCATAAGTCTACGCCCGCTGTCTCCTGCGTGCTAGTCGAGCAGCGTGGTTACGCCGACGGTTTTCTGCGCGTACTATATGTCTTGGTCGCTTGCTCCCACCGTGGCCGGACTTGGGGCCCTCATCGAAGGGATGGAATCCCTTGCCGTAAAACTCTCGCAAGGCTTTTTCTCGAAAGGCTGCGATCATAGTTGCTGCCATAATAGCTGCCAAGATGAAAGGATTTCTCATGTGTGTCTCCGTTCAGTAAAGATACGCTCCATACGGACAGCGCTTGTGCTGTTATAGCTGGACCTTCTCCAATTCCTTCTGTAACTGTGCCAAACGAGTAACTACCTCGTCTAGTTGTTTGAGGGCCCCAATCAGGGGAGCGTTGGGCGCCTGCTTGAACTCCCGTGCTGCCTCGTACAACAGCAGCACGGCTTGCTCAACCTTCTTGTTTGGTTCGCTGGGCATAGCTGTTAATCATATCGCGGATGATCCTTGCATCCTCAATGGAGCCCACGCAGACCCAGCCGTGGGTGCCGTCCTCGTATTTGTCCGGCATGTCCTCGACCGGCACCTTTGTACTGCTGAGACCTACCTCGATCATGTGCAGGCTGCGCTGCCAGAGCAACTCACCGGACTTCTGAAGGGTTATCTCACCGTCTTCCCACACTTGGCAGAGCAACCCCGGCTGCTTAGCCAGCTCGGGCTTATGTGCTGCCCTTAAGGCAGCACGTATCTGCGGTAATGTAAACATTGGTCTCCTTATCTACGTTGTAGGATTGTTCCAAAATGGAACGGTAGGTTATTGCTATCTTCTAACCCTCATTTAGTACGCGGGTTCCTGGTCCTGTTATCCTGTCTCTGAGTACTGGATTCAGTACTATTGTATGTATGTACGAGCCGGTCCGCGATCGGAACTCAATGAGGTCGAAGCCTTCTGCTCTTATAGCTTCTACATCCCGTATGCTACAGTATGGGCCTCCCTCGATCTTGAAGTCCTTTCCTGCTTTCCAGTCGGCTAAACTTGTCTCGCGCCCGTAGGCTCCGCGGAGTTCTAATCCGCGTGTTGTAACTGTATCTTGAACTTGTGCCATTGTAAATGCCTCCGTTGCTTGTCAATCCCATGAACACTATCTCCCATGTTGCAATTCCTATTATATACCATCTTCGGGAGTGTGTCAATATGTGTATTGTGCATGTGTTGCAACTGTTGTGAGTGTTGTGGTTGTGGTGTTGTTGTATTGTGCTAACGTTGAACATGGGGTGTCCACCCTATCCCTCTCTCTCTCTCTCTCTCTCTCTCTCTCTCTCCCTTGTGTATGCCCATGTTCAACGTTAACACATTACAACATTAACACACATACAACAAGCGCAACAAATACACACAACCTATATATAGATTACATACTATACACACTATAAATGCCAGAAAATGAATGAAAAAAAAAAGGCACCCTTTCGAGTGCCCAGTTGTGTTACTTCGTAATACCAAGGGCTTTTTTGAGTTCTGCCATATACTCCACATCGTGCTTGGCGTACTCCAACATCTCCTGCGGAGTCATAACCCTCTCCCCCGTCCCCGCCTTTGTTGCAAAATCAAGGGCCTTGCATGCCCACTTGACGGGAATACCGCCCTTGACGCGACGAAGTGCAGATTGAACCGCGACCCGGGGAGAAGTGCTTTTGAAAAACATAGTCTTAGCGTGTTCGATAGTGAAGCCATCGAAGTCCACTTCGACCGTGGTGTTTTTCGCGTCCGCGTCTTCGTCTTGCTTCGTGCTGATGACGTACTTTGTGACTTGTGCCATTTGAGTCTCCATTGTGGTAAAAGTGCAACAGTGACCCGTGCACCAGAATGGTGTGAGAGTGTGTTGCCACGTTGTTAAAGAACTGCACCAAGTTGGTGCAATGGGGATCGGAAATTTTTGTCCCCATATATAAGTACGTGAAGGAATCATGCCAATGTTGGTAAGTCCTTGATTTCATTACCACAGAATGTTTTTATGGAGTTTGGCGTTCTCCATAGAAAGTACTTATGTCCCCGCCAGTGTGGATAATGCAGATGATAATCATTCCCGTTGCGTGCCAGATGGGAATGGGAAGCTAGGTGATAATCATCTGCATCGCGCTGGATGGGAGACCATTAGTATATCAGCATATAACTATGTTAGCATATTAGTATATTAGTATGTAACTATATTAGTATATACCTATGTTATCACGTGCTGATGCTACCCCTCCGCCCGTGTGCGGCCCAGGATATGAGGGGGGGCGGGGGAAAATAATTCCTCCAGAAAAACCCCGGGATCGCCCTCCCTACGCTCTGGCACATTTTTAGCCTTCCCCTAGCCATCCCTAGCAGGATGGGCCTCTGCAGGAGTGGGATATTTGACATTTGGCGACAGAGCTGCCACAATGCCAACATGACTTATGGCAGGCGGCCGCATAGTGAGCAGCTCTTGGAGTTGCTATCTCCCAGCCAGCAGAGCGCGCTGGGGAGGGTGCGGGATGCTCTTGTGTTCCAAAATGGAACGGTAGAGGAACAGGATGGACCTATCCTCCCCTGGCGAGACGACAGTCCAGCTGCAGAAACTATCCCAGCGCCATAAGCAGGTCCTGGCGTTGCTGGCACAGGGGATAGATAGGCAGACTATTGCCTCCGTGGTGGAGTATGAGCCGGAGTATATCACGTGGCTAGCCCGGCAGCCCGTTTGTCAGACCTACCTGAAGGAGATGATGGGCTATAATGATGCCCGCCTTGTTGCTCTGACAGAGCGCAGTGTGGACGTCATCTCCGACGTTATGAGGGATGGGAGTAATGATGATAAGTTGAAGGCAGCAAAGCTGCAGTTGACTGCCATCGGCCGGGTGGGCAGGGCTCAAGATTCGGGAGGTCCTATCCCCAGTGATGACAGGTTGGAGAAGCTAGCTGAGAGGTTGGTTGCATTGCAGTCTAACATCCGTGCAAGGATACTCAATGAAAGCGATGGGGTACGGGTCACAAGGGTCACACCAGCCGAAGATGCGCTCGAAGTCACCGGCGGGCCAGGCTAAGTATAAGGATCGGGATATTGCCGGGATGACTCCTGAAGCGTGTCAGAAGGCCTGTATGCCTACTGACGCAGAGCCTGTGCCAATGCAGAAACGTATGGCAGGGCACAGCTAGTGAGAGCGCCTACCAGGAAGAAGACCAGAACACGCCGGCCAAGGAGGCCTTATGTTAGATAAAGCCATAAATGCGGTAGTGCTACCTGTTTTAGCTGGTGCCTACCAAGCAACGCTATTCGTTAGTAAGTACCAGGTGGTTAGAGCTACTCGTCCCTTTCGGCACAGCCGACGTAACCTCCGAGATACCCTGGTGCTGACGGTTGGCCAGCCGAACTACGCTGAGCGCATCTTCATTAAGCGATGCAAGCGTAAACATGAGCGGCTGCCGACTGGTAAGGCGCTAATTCGAGAGACGCGTCCGGGAGCCAGCTAGTGCCTGCGGCCTTCCTCAACTGTGTAGCTAAGGGAGGCAGGGTTCGCACCCGGGCCTTGTCGAAGGGTCGGTATATTCGTATCTGTTTCTTGGCCGGTAAGTCCTACGCCGGTGAGGTTAGGAAGAAGAAGGGAGGTATCCATGGCAAATCTCCATCCCGCTGAACACGCGGAGCACCTCCTGAATGCGGAGGTAATGCAGCTGCTCGCTGATCCCGGCGTGAAGGTTGGCTCTGTTCGCTGGTTTGAGATGCATGCGAAGGGCTGTGCACTGTCCATGCTCCGGGGCATGATACAGGCTGGAGCGCACCAGGACCCAGAGGCGGCAGTTGCCTACCGTAAGCGTATAAAGGTCAAGAACTTCGAGCCCAGTGAGGCTACCCCAGCATGAGCGGCCGGATTGTCTTCGACAGCAAGCCACCAACGGATACGAAGGTGCTTACCTTTGACTTTACCTCGGGCTTGGCTGTGGGAGAGACTATCTCCACCAAGACGGTCACCGCCACCGTATGGAGTGGCACAGACGCGAGCCCCTCTAACATCGTGAACGGCGCGGCTACCGCCAGTGGGGCTGTTGTCTCCCAGAGTATCACTGCCGGAGTGCTGGGAGTGGTCTATACCCTCCTCTGCACAATCACCACCAGCCTTTCCCAGACGCTCACTAGGGCTGCATACCTGGCCATCGTGAAGGAGGCGACACAGTGATCCCTACCCCTCGCATTGAGCGGGAGATAGCGCGGCTGTCCCTCCCGGTACTTTGGGATAATGAGGCGGCGGACATCTACGCCTCTGGTGCCCGGCGTGCATTGAAGTGGGTCCTCTCCGAGGGGAAGGACCCCAGTGAAGCTGACCTCTTGGGCCTACCGGAGATAGAATGAACCGCGTGGTCTTCTCACCGAAGCAACTCAGCCAGACTGTCGATCGGGAGTTTGACTTTAGCTCCCTGTTGGCTGAGGGAGAGACACTCTCCTACGCTACCATCGACGTGGAGACCCATGCTGGCACAGATAGCAACCCGGAGGCTATTCTGAGCGGAGGAGTTGAGCTGGATAGTCCCAGGGTCCGGCAGGCTCTCGCCGGAGGCACGCTAGGGGCTGTCTATACTCTTACTTGCGTCATTGGGACGTGCAATGGGCAGGTCTTGAGCCTTGCAGCGTATCTGGCCGTGGTAAAGGATGCTGACGAATGAGGCCGGTTACACTGACAGCAGAGCTGGTTGAGGCCTTCGCTGGGACTTTCCTGAGCCCTAGGTATGATGATCCTGCGCCAACGCCACCCTTTCATAGGGAGGGTTGGGAACTTTATGCCTCTTCCCATCCTCAGGCTGTTCTCGCTGCTCCCCGGAACCATGCAAAGAGTACAGCCTTTGCTTGTGATTATGTCCTGGCGGAGACTTTATTCCGGCAGGCTAGTTATGTGATCCTGATCGGTTCCACTGAAGAGAACGCTGCCGAGCAGCTTTCCAACATCATCGAGGAGGTTAGAGGGAATGATGACCTGCGGCAGGAGTTTGGCATAGCAGAGATCGAGCGGGAATCCCAAACTGACTTAATTGTAAGGATGGATGACGGTCATCGCTGGCGGGTACTAGCCCGTGGTGCCGAACAGAAGATCCGCGGTAAGATGTGGAATGGGCAGCGCCCAAATCTGATTGTCTGTGATGATATGGAAGACGACGAGCAGGTTGAGAATAAGGATCGGAGAGCGAAGTTTCGTCGGTGGTTCTTTCGGGCTGCGAAGCAGGCGCTGAGTCAAAAGGGTAGGATAAGAGTCCACGGTACTATTCTCCATGAGGACTCGCTACTTGCGAGGCTTATGAAGAATAAGACTTGGAAGTCCCTATTCTTCAAAGCCCATCGGGCCTTCGACGACTTCAGTGATATTCTGTGGCCAGAAGCTCGTAGTGAAGAGTGGCTTCGTGCTAAGCGGCAGGAGCTCATTGAGGACGGGGATGCCGGTGGCTACTCACAAGAGTTCCTGAATGACCCCCAGGATAGCTCCGAGGCCTACCTACGCCGGGAAGACTTCATACCGATGACAGAGGAGGATCGTACTTCCAGCAAGCTGGTGTACGCCGCGGCTGACTTCGCTGTGTCTAAGGCCGACCTGGCCAACCGCACCTCCTTCACCGTGGGCGGGAAGTGCGTCAAGAATCTACTCCACATCCTGGATGAGCGCGTCGGTCGGTGGGATACCTCCGAGTGGATCAACGAGATGTTCGCTGTGCAGAAGCGATGGGACCCGGAGACCTTCTTCATGGAAGGTGGGGTGATCTGGAAAGGTGTGGAGCATGTTGTCTACAACGAGATGCGCACCAGGAATATCTGGATTAATATCCAGGTAATAACCCCTGTGAAGGACAAGGGCGTGCGTGGGACTCCTCTGCGGAAAAGGATGCGCGCAGGTGGCTGTAGGTTTGATACCGGCGCATCGTGGTATGAGGACTACAAGTATGAACTGCTTCGGTTCACTCCTCACAGCCAGGCCCGCCTTGACGACCAGTTCGACAGCACCGCGCTCCTGGCAAAAGGCCTAGAAGAGACCACCGCTGACGTGGAGGAAGAGGACTTCATGGAAGATGAGGAGCTCTCCATCCTGGATATGAATAGGCTCCGACGGCATCCTTTGCAAGATGGCCGATCGGCAGTGACCGGCTATTGACATGGATACAGGATCGTTCCAAAATGGAACATAAGAGGATCATGGCCACTGGTTCATCTGCCCCGATGCTCGGCCCGGCCGCAGTTGCCCGTTGCCGGCCGGCGGCGAAGCCGCCCCGGTGCTGGCATTCGCGCCGCTGCCCCTCTATACCGCGCGCTGGTTCATGGCGTTCAAGCCTATGCTAACTCTCGATAGACATATAAAGCTAACAGAGGATGCTATCCAGGGGGATAAGGCGTCAAACCTCTGTAATCGCTTTGATACGGCTGACTTACAGCGTATTGGTAACTACGTCCATGAGGGATACTCTCGGGATAAGAGATCCCGGCACAAGTGGGAAACCCGTACGCAGGCTGCGATGGATCTAGCTATGCAAGTCCAAAAGGACAAGAACTTTCCTTGGCCAGGCTGCTCGAATGTTGCCTTCCCCCTGATTACTATAGCTGCACTACAGTTCCACTCCCGTGCCTATCCTGCTCTAATCCAAGGTACTGACATTGTGAAGTACCGGGTGATCGGCCAAGACCCAACTGGGGAGAAGCGGCAGCGGGCGGATCGTGTATCTATGCACATGAGTTGGCAGGTCTTGGAAGAGGACAAGTGCTGGGAGGAGCAGAAGGATCGACTCCTAATCAACCTTCCCATTGTCGGAACTACATTCAGCAAGAAATTCTTTAACGCTGAAGTAGATCATCAAGTTGGCGAGACTGTTCTAGCTCAGGACTTTGTTCTTGACTATTGGGCGAAGAGTGTTGAGTCCTGCCCCAGGAAGACCCACATAATTCCTTTCTTCCGCAATCAGGTCCACTCGAACATGAAGAGGGGAGTGTTCCGCGATGTGAGTGAGGAGGCTTGGTATGGTCAGCCCCCTCCACCGAAGCAGCAGGACCCAAAGCGGGATAATCGTCTAGGTGTGGCTCCACCGGAGCCAGATGAGACTACTCCTTACCTCTGCCTAGAGCAGCATGTTGAACTAGACCTAGACGGAGACGGTTATGCAGAGCCCTATATCATAACAGTCGAAGATGCATCGAAGTCTGTTCTGCGAATAGTAACTGGTTTCGACAGGATAGAAGATATTGAATATAGCCGGCAGAAGGAAATCATCTCTATTCGCAGAATGGAGTACTTCACAAAGTATAGCTTCATTCCCTCTCCTGATGGAGGAATCTACGATGTAGGCTTTGGGGTCCTGCTAGGCCCCCTGAATGAATCCACTAACTCCGTAATCAACCAACTGATAGATGCAGGCACCTGGTCTATCACTGCTGGGGGCTTCCTTGGCCGAGGTGCGAAGTTCCGTGGTGGTGTCTACACCTTTGCCCCACGTGAGTGGAAGCGGGTTGACTCTTCCGGGGAGGATATTCAGAAGTCTGTCTACCCCTTGCCTGTACGTGAGCCTAGTATGGTACTTTTCCAGCTACTTAGTCTCTTGATTAACTATGTAAACCGCATAGCTGGAACCACTGATCCTATGGTCGGAGAGGACCCCGGGCAGAATACAACTGCTGAGACCATGAGAACAATGGTTGAGCAGGGCACGAAGATCTACACTGCTGTCTTCAAGAGAGTGTGGCGCTCGATGAAGGAGGAGTTCAAGAAAGGCTACATCCTCAACGCTATCTTTATGCCTCCCAGGAAGTCCTTCGGTGAGGGTCAGATGGTCCTGCATGAGGACTACCTTGGGAATCCTGACGAGGTAGTACCGGTCGCTGACCCCAACATTACCTCCGAGCAGATGCAAATGGCTCAAGTTCAGATGCTAAAAGCCTCTGCTGCTTCTACTCCCGGCTACAATGTGGAAGAGGTTGAGCGGCGTTTCCTTAAGGCTATAAAAGTTGATGGGATTGACCAGGTCTACCCTGGTATCGATGCAACTGGTATGCCAAAGGATGTAAAGCTGCAAATTCAGGAGATGAAAACTCAGGTAGCTATGGCTGAACTACAGTCAAACCAAGCTGAGTTTGCTGCAACGTTGATGGAAGAGCAGAGAATGAACAATGCTGAGATCATAAAGATCGCAGCGGAGGTCGAGAACATGAAAGCCACCCAGGAGGGTGATGTTGAGGATCGCAAGATCGGGGTGATGAACGCAGTCTTAGGTATGCTGAAGACAAGGAATGAGGTGCTAATGAAGCGAATCGAGGTAATCCTTAAGTCAATGGAGTTGAAACGTGAGCAAAGTGCTGACGGAGGAGATGTGGGCGGACTGGCGAGAGCATCCGGTAACGGAGGCGCTGCTAAAGGTAGCAGTGCTGCGCAGGCAGCGGCTGCATGAGTTATGGGAGACTGGAAGATTTACTAACCTAAACGATCCTGATATAGCAACGAAGAACGCTATCGCAATCGGACAGGTTCAGGAAATCCTCTGGTTAATTCAGTTAGATGTTGAGGTATTGAGAGGAGAGTTAGATGACGATGAATCAGAGTGGCTTGGAGCCCCTCGGCCGCGCAGTACTACTCCGAATGTTCGCGCCGGAGCAGAAGGAGGGACTGATCGAGATACCGGACTTGGTGAAGGAGAGGATGTCAGTGATTGAGCAGAGGGCTGAGGTGGTAGCAGTTGGCGCAGAGTGCTGGGCTGATGAGCGAGAACTCCGAGCGGAGCCTGGGGATATGGTCCTTGTGACTAAGTTCGCTGGCTACGTAACCCGAGGCCCAGCTGATGGAGGCCTCTACCGACTAGTAAATGACAGAGATATCTTTTGCAGAATTCTGAAGGAGAAGGAAGATGAGTGAAGCAACGGATGATGTGGTGGTTGACGACTCCTCAACTGAGGAGGCTAAGGAAGCTGGCATGATGGGCTGGGTGCCGAAGGAACGCTTCCGTGGTGATCCTGCTAATTGGGTAGATGCCAAGGCCTTCTTGGATCGGGGTAGGCAGATTATGCCGATTCTCCAGGCTAACCAAGAGCGGTTGATGGATGAGCTTCGTATGCGGGATACTAGACTCTCCTCGACAGAGGCTGCCCTGAAGGCTGCAAACGCTGCGATAGCAGCTCTGGAGTCCTCCCATGCAGATGATGTGAAGGCCCAGGTAGAGGCTGCTCGGGCTGAATTACGGGAGGAGATTACCCGAGCCTCTCGGGATGGAGATCATGAGGCTCTGGCAGATGCCACTGACAAGTTAACACAGCTGAATACTACAAGTGTAGAGGCAGAAGGTAAGGATGCTAAGTCTAAGGAGGATGAGAAGGATAAGGAATTTAAGCTTCCTCCCGAGGTTCAGGCTTGGTATGATAAGAACCCAGACTTTAGAGCTAACCTCCGCAAGATTTCTCTTGCAAATGCCGTTGCTGCGGAAATGCGGCAGGCTGGAGATACCCGGATAGGCCCAGTTTTTCTTGACGCAGTAGCCGCAGAGGTGGAGAAGGCCTTGGGTGGTCGTGCTGGTGGAGGCGCCTCTAGGGTCTCTGGTGGTAACGGTGGAGTTGGGCGTGGTAGTACAGGTGGTGGTAGTGGGAAAACCTATGCCGATCTGCCAGAGGAGGCTAGAAAGGCCTGTGACAAGATGGCTGCTCGGCTAGTTGGTCCAGACAGAGCGCATAAGGACGTTGCGTCTTGGCGTAATAGTTACACTAAACAATTCTTTACGGAGTAACCGACATGAACGACCTGAGTCAGAATCCAACTGTCGAGCCTGGAAAGCCCGCTCGTGAGCGCAACAGAATTCCGCTATCCGTTCCGCAGCGGAAACTGGAGGTTCCAGAGATGCCTGGGTACTATCTGCGCTGGTTTAAGGGGACTCCGCAGCGATTAGCTCAGGCAGAACGTGCAGGCTTCGAGTTTGTGGGCACAGATGAAATTCAACTCAACAATGTAGTCCTTGGTGGGGACGCACTGAAGGATGGAAACTCTGATCTGGGCTCAAGAGTGAGTGTTGTCGAGGGTAGTGAGGTAGATAGGCAGGGACAGGCAGTGTGCTTGTATCTCATGAAGCAGAAGAGAGAATGGTATCTTGAGGATCAAGCACAGGTGCAAAAACGGAATGACTCGGTCGCGGAAGCACTAACCTCCAGCTATCGTGCTGGTCAGGTTGGCGGGTTTATGCCTGGAGAGCCGGCTGAAGATAAAGCTGCTCGCTATGTAGACGCCAAGCGGTCGAGAGTGCCCGAGCTGTTTCGGAAGAAGCCTGCTCGGTAACCTTACTCAACTTGGAGATTGAACATGGCAAACGCTAATAAGCCTTCGGGGCTAAGCCCCATTGGCTACTTAAACGGATCGCCGTGGAATGGAGGTGGTAGAGTCTACTGCATCCCGGACACGGACGATACGTTGGTCTATGCTATTGGCGATCCGGTGAACATTGCTGGAGGCGCTGATGCAAGGGGTGTTCCGACTATTACGCTCGCAACTGCAGGTACTGGAAACGGTATCTTGGGGGTGATAGTCTCTGGTGCTGGTGGAGTGGCCTACGGTGGAGCCTATGGTGTTCCGGCGGACAGTCCGATCGTGATTCCGGCGACTAAGACGCGTAACTACTATGTCTTGGTAGCGGATGATCCCAATATCATCTTCGAGGCACAGGAAGAGGCAACCGGCACAGCCTTTACGGCAGCGGAAGTTGGCCTCAACGCGAACCTGGTGTCGGGGACGAACAACGGCTATGTCTCGGGCTGGCAGATTGACCGCACCAGCCCGGCGGTCACGGAGACGCTGCAAGTTCGCCTCTTGAGCCTCGCGCAACGGTCTGATAACGCCTTCGGTGACTACGCGAAGTGGTGGATTCTGATTAACAACCACCGCTACCGTGTTGGTCAAGTTGGCATTTAAGGAGAAGCCATCATGCCAGCAGGCGTCATCACCACGGGTTCACACCCGAAAGCAATATGGCCGGGAGTCCACGACTTTTGGGGACAGGTCTATAATGCGTACGAGAAGGAGTACCCTGATCTCTACGATCAGGAGGACTCCGAGAAGGCGTATGAGGACGATGTCCAGATCACCGGATTCGGTCTCGCGCCTATCAAACCCCAGGGACAAGCCCTTACCTATGACTCTGAAGTTCAGGGTCCGGTGAGCCGCTATACCCACATTGCCTATGCCCTAGGCTATATTGTGACCTATGAAGAAAAGAGGTTCAACCTCTATGAACAGATCTCAATGCGCCGGGCTAAGGCAAATGCCTTCTCGATGAACCAAACGATTGAGAATGTAGCAGCATTCCTCTACAACAATGCCTTTGTCACTACCTACTTCACTACCGGTGACGGCCTGGCGTTGATCTCGACAGTGCACACTAACACAACTGGTGGAACCTACAGCAATGAGCTGAGCCCATCGGCTGACCTTAGTGAAGCTGGTCTGGAGGACGTGGGCATTCAGGTTATGGCTACTGAGACGGATCGGGGGCTGATATTTGCTACCATGATGCAGAGTCTCCATGTCCCGCGACAGGAGTGGTTCAACGCAAACAGGATTTTGAAATCTGTGCTCCAGAGTGATACCGTCAGCAACAATATCAACGTGTTGAAGGCGACCAATGCGCTCCCGAAAGGGATCAAGTTGAATCACTTCTTCACGAATGCGAGCTACTGGTTTGTTCGGACAAACTGCCCTAACGGTATGACGATGTTCTGGGTGGAGAAGCCGGACCTTGACCAGGATAACGACTTTGATACGAAGAACGCGAAAGCCTCCTCGTATATGATGTTCTCGGTTGGCTGTACTGATCCGAAGAGCATCTTTGCCTCGCAGTAGGTGGAGTAGCCTTTTAGAACGGACGGCGGTTATGCAGGAATAACCACCGTCCCTTTTCTAAAGGCTGTTCCAACAGCCTCAGCATCGCCCCTTACAGCCTGGGGTGTAGCGTCTCCAATGTGCTGAGGTGATAGGAGACTAGAATGTCGACAGTTCAAGATCAACTGTTCCAGTTTGGTGGTATGCCTGTATTGCCGGGCGGTGTTCCGCTTGGGAATCTCAGGGGAAACTATTTCTTCGTTGATGGCACTCGCGGCGCCGACGGTAATTCAGGAAGGACACTGAAACGCGCCTTCGCTACGATCCAGAGGGCCTTTACTGTAAATGCAGGAAGGCCTAACGCCTGCGTTTTCGTGCTGCCCAAGGAAATGGCGGTGACGAGCACTGACCCGGTGAGCTACGCTGAAACGGTTATCATAGATGCTCCCTCCTCAGCCCTGATAGGGGTCTCCAGAGGTGTGACACAGGGCGGGCTGCCTCAAATACGGAAGGGCAGTGGTGCTGTGGCCCACATCACTGTGCGAGCGCCCGGCTGCTTGATCTCTGGCATCGGCATTAACGGCGCTAGTGCTACGGGTGGAGGCATCCTGCTGGATGATGACGGAGGTGCTACGAAGTCCGCCTTCGGTACTACGATTTTTGGATGCCACTTTAAGAACTGCAAAGGCTCTACTGCGACAAACGCAGCTACCGGTGGGGCTATTCAGTGGGCGACCGCCGGGAACGCCTGGCAGGTGCGAATCCAGGGCAATCGCTTCTACAAGAACGTTGGCGACGTGGTACTTATAGGTACAGGTGGCTCTGTGCCTCAGGATGTAGTGATCGACAGTAATCAATTCAGCGGGCCAGCAGCGAGTGTGGACTGCAATCTGTACCTAGCCGGCGGCTCTGGAATGAACGGGGTGCATATCACTAACAATGTATTCCCAGCCCTTCCTGCGATTGGAGCTGGTTCTCAAGTCGCTTATATTAAGGCGACTGGCTGTATTGGGATTCTTGCAGGCAATCGCTTTGGGACAGACTCTGCTTTCGGCGGTGCCCAAGTGAACACCATTCCAACTACGCTGTTCCTTGCAGGAAATTGGGACGAGGGTGGCCTGATCGCGCGGGTGTAACTATCAATCTGTAGAAGGGGGCTTCGGCCCTCTGAAGGAGCTTATATGCGATCAATCTACTACAGTTATACTCCTGCCGACGACGATCCTAACGGATTCGCTGATGACGTACAGTATGCTGGCGGGGGGTATGCTCTTACAGCGACTACTCCCAACGACGACCTAGCTCACATCGTTACCATCCTAGGTAACGCTGCGACTAACCACAGCGGGAAGACTTTCACCGTTACTGGCACGGACGCAGACGGCTTCTCTCAGTCCGAAGGTATTGCCGGGCCTAACGGTATTGCTACTGTCTCTACTACAAAGTACTTCAAGACCGTAACCTCTGTCACCGTCTCAGCAACGACAGGTGGAGACTCCTTTGATATTGGCTGGTCAGATGTCTGTGTTGGCCCAACGGTTCCTCTGAATAGGCTGGAGGTAGACTTCCAGATTAGTCTTGGTGTAGACATCAGCGGGACGATCAACTACACCGTGCAGCACTGCCTAAGGGACATTCGCGCGGCTAATCCGTCCACGCTGACCTGGTGGCCTCATTCTTCCTTGGTGAGTAAGACTGTTGATACTGATGGCAACTATGCCTCTCCGGTCTCAGCAACGCGCTTGCTGATTAACTCCTCTACCAGCGGTGCTACGATCAACTTCCAAATCCTGCAAGGGAGCTAACATGGGAATCTCAGTAGATCTACACAAGATGGAGAAGCTGACTCAGCTTGAGTCTGTACTTGAGCTGCTTCAGAATCCCGAAAGCTACACTCGCATGATCTCAGATGCGAAGGCGGTTGTGGCGCAGTACAAGGAGGTCAGTGCCCGCTACAATTCCGTAGAGGCCGCTGATCGCTTTCTGGGAGAGGCGAAGGAACTGCTGGTCAAGGCGAAAACTGAGAGTCAGGCGATCAGGAAGGCTGCTGCACAGCATAAGGTAGAAGCCGAGGCTGAGCTGGGGAAGAAGCAAAAGGACCTTACTGATCGGGAGGCCTCTGTAACTGCCCTTGAGCAGCGAGTGACCAGGGAGCGGCAACAGGCGGCGAGGGAACTTCAGGCTCTTACGGAACTGAAGCAGGAGTTTGAGCAGTTTCGTCAAGCTGAGCAAGCTCGGCTAGGGAAACTCCAAACCGACCTCGCCGCCCGGGAGGCTGCCTTGGCTAAGAAAGCTGCAAATGTAGCGAAGGCTTTAACACAGGAGGCGTAAGATGCAATTCACCGCGTTGGAAGATTTCTGGTGTGATGAGACTCATAGCCACTACTGTAAGGGCTTGAGTTATACAGTCCGTCCTGCTGAGGCTTACGACCTTGATAAGCTTCCGCAGAAGCAGGCAGCGCAAATCAAGGCGCGCTGTGAGGCGTTAGCATTGCTTGTTCCACAGTGGCTAGCTGCAGGAAAGGTTCGGCCCGGGGGTCCTGCGGGAGGTAGTGTGAGAGGAGGAGACTGAGATGGCTGTTACTCATAGTGCAGGCACAAGAACCGTCATCGCTGATGCTGTTGTTGACCGGCTTGACGTAGGCGGAACGGGGACACTTGTATACAATACCTCTGGCGATGTGGAGGTTGCAACACTTACCTTCTCCGCTACAGCCTATGGTCCAGCCTCCGGTCCAACAGCAACAGCCAACGCGATTACCTCTGATACCAGTGCCACTGGCGGGACAATCGCAAAGGCTGTGCAGACAGGTGTAACTAATGGAGCGGTGATTAACTGTTCTGTCACAGCAACAGGCGGTGGTGGAGATATTGAACTGTCCAGTGTAGTAGTGTCTGCTGGGCAGACTGTTTCAACAACGAGCCTGACCTACACGGCACCTGTTTAACTCAGGTGAACTAAGTGGCCATTGCAGTAAGAGGCACACCCCAGACCGGAGCCGCTACTAACGGCGGTGATGTTACGTTGACGTTCTCTACTGGTGCTGGTGCGCCGCTGGAAGGTGATGTTGTTGTCGTATTCGGCGGTCATGGTGTTACTGTAACTACGCTCGCTGCTCCCGGCACAGGTTATACTCAGCTTGGGATTCATACTGGAACAGCCCCGATATTCGGTGCCTGGTATAAAGTAATGGGGGTGACGCCTGATCTTAGTGTTGTATGTTCGGGAGGAGGAAATGGCTCTGATGGTGTAGCATACTGTTGCTGGGTATTCAGTGGAGTTGACTCTGCAATTCTCGATCAGACTACAGTAACAGCAGGACCAACAACTAGCACAAACCCTGACTGTGCGTCTATCACTACTCAGACCGCTAATGCTTGGGTACTAGCGATGGCGGGAAGTGCAGTTAATGATGCAGCGATTACAGGTCCGTCTGGATACTCGAATCATATCACTAACAATGGAAATGATGCTGCTGACCTAACTGCTGCTGGTGCGACTTTAGCAGTAGTAACACCTGCCCCGACAAACCCGCCAAGCTGGACTAACTGGGCATCAGGCGCCTGGTACGCGATAACGGTTGCTTTAAAAGCCGATGTTCCGGTAATCACTGGTAGCGGAGCCCTTACTGCCCAAGCAGCGGACGTTACAGGCGTCGGAGTGTCTAGTTCTACAGGAACTGGAGCCCTTAGTTCTCAAGCCGCAGATGTAACGGGGGTTGGAGAGGCCTCTTGGACTGGCACGGGGGCTCTAAGTGCTCAAGCAGCTGATGTGACGGGGGTTGGAGTGTCCAGCTCAACAGGTTCAGGAACCCCTGCTTCGCAGGCAGCGACGGCCAGTGGCTCTGGTATATCTAGCTCTACCGGGGCTGGAATCCTTGCGGCACAAAACTCTATAATAGTGGGAGCAGGTATATCCAGCTCAACTGGAGTAGGTATACTACTATCCCAGGCATCGAGCATTACTGGAGCAGGATCTGTTGATGGAGACATCACCGGTACTGGTGTGCTAGCTGCTCAATCTGCATCCGTGGTCGGGGCTGGGATTTCGCTAAGTACAGGCGCAGGAGCTCTCCTTGCTGGAAGTTCTATCGTGGTTGGGGTAGGAACTGTTGGGGCAGCGGGCTCGACTGTTGTCTTCTCTACTGGTGTTAGCCATGCTGATGGAGTAACCGACTTTCAAGGTATATCCCGCCCGACAATAGCCCTTGAGGACGCTGGTGGAGGCACCTATACTGTCACCAAGACCTATACCGTTTCCGGCGCCTTGAAGGCTAACAGCGTGTCCAAGGAAACCTACTTGATCGACGGAGCCCTGCCGTGACGATCGACTTCACAGCAGCCCAGACCGCCAACACCGTAGCAGCCGGTCCCGCGAGCGGAGCTGCTGCAGTCCCTACGATGCGCTCGCTGGTCTTCGCGGACTTCGATGCTGCCATCCGCGCGGCGATTCTCGCAGACGTGATCTGCAACCTGAAGAACGATCCAAGCCTTGCACATCAGTGGCTGGAGTTTTCCTTGAGCGATGACGGAGCCGCTGCTGTTCCTATTACGACAACTGGACTAAAGTTCTGTGATCGGACACCAGCCTTTGAGTTCATTACTGGCTATCTGCCAAGGGCTAGTTGCCTCATTGCCTCAACCAGTGGACCAGTCACTATCGACATCAAGTTCGGCAGCACTGCCGGTGTGGGAGGAACCTCTATCTTTTCGACTAAGCTTACAATCGACCAAGGAGAGTATACCTCTCTAGGAGCTGTTCAACCTGTCCTGACTACCACAACTCATGTAGATGACCAAGAGATGTCTATCCTCTGTGATGCTATTGGCACGGGAGTTACTGGACTGAAGGTAAAGATGTTTGTAAGGTGGCTCTAGTGTATTATCCAGTGGGCCGCTTTGATCGTATTCAGTCCACCTTCTGGAATCCCCTGGACCAGTTCAGAGCGAACCTCCAGAATAGCAACTACACGATCGCTGTAAATAGCGAGGGTGGAAGTCTCACTCCGTGTGCTGGCCTTGAGAATAACACTATCTTTGCTAGTGGAAAGTGGTATTGGGAGATTGTAGTAGAACAATGCACTGCTACTGGGGCAAATCCTCATGCTAGTCTTGGCATTAGACAGAACCTTGATGGCCTTAGCCCGGCAGGAGGAAATATTGGGGCACGAGTATTATATTCTCCCGGACCCTCAGCCGTCCCGAATCAAACTGTCTGGCATAGCAATAGTAGTGGGGCTCTTGTAGCTGAATATGGTAATCATCTAACTGTTACGCTTACTGGCGTTACTGGGTTCTCCGCAGGCGATCGGCTGATGTTTGCTTTTGATGTGGGAGCCGGGAAGCTGTGGCTAGGCAAGAACGGAACGTGGTTTAATAGTGGTGACCCTGCAGCAGGAACAAACCCACAGTTCACTGGCTTTGACACTGCTCTGCAAGGTGGTCCTTTCACTTGGCGCTTTTTCTTCTCTGGTAACTCTAATGTAGCCTATTCAGGTACGCCAGTTAAACTTCACGGTGCGTTCGGCAATTCCCTGTTTCCACAGGTGTATACACCACCAACGGGATTCACTTCTCTCCTGACCAAGAGTGCCGCAGATTTCTATGCAGCCTGGAACCCTCGTGATAGTGGGCCTGGAGGTGCTGGAGGCTGGCAGTTTCTTAGCTCTAACATGGCACTGTCAAACTACGCGGATAATGGTTCTTTATTTGTCGGGGATAGCGATGTAGGAGGAAACTCTGCTGCCTTGCTTCATCCAGGAAGCAAATACTATTTTGAACTGAGTGTGGGTGTTTCCGTAACCGGTACGGCTTGTAGCATCCGGGCTCGCAACGATGCCTATGAGGCAGATAATAATATCGGAACGGCTTGTATCTGGGTAGCAAACGGAACGCTGGCTAGGGGTGCAAGCACGACCATCGTGATGGACAGCACGGGGGTTACAACCTATGCAACTACTGATAGGTTAATGTTCGCAGTTGATCTCGTTAATAATAAGATGTGGGTAGGCAAAGGCGGAACTTGGACTAATGGTGGTAATCCCGCAGCAGGGACTAATCATCAGTTCTCAGTTCTGCCTGAGGATATCTGGACGATACACGCTACCATCACATCAGGTTCTAGATCATTTAAGATTTGGGCGCCGGGGGACTTTCTTTATTCAGCGCCTTCTGGCTTCAACGCGGGTGTTCCGCTTTCTGTAGCTGCTCCTTAGGAGACACTAATGACCTTTCCAGCCCTATTTCCTACCCCTGAGCGTATCATCCACTTCGCCTATGAGGATGCTGGCAAAACCCAAGAGGGAGACTCTCCAAATAGTGAGCAGATTGCTCGTGGAATGGAGCGCTTGAATGATCTAATAAACATGTGGCAGACGCAGGGGCTAAAGCTCTGGACGCTGACAGATCAGAGTATTACACTTGTTGCTGGCACTCAGGCTTACACTATGTATTCTGGAGGGAGTGTAGTTATCACGAAGCCCATGCGAATCTTGTCTGGCTACTTCCTGGATACCAGCAACAATCGTCGGCCTATCTACCCTATCTCCTGGGAGGAGTGGATGCGCCTTCCCCAGGTTACCCAAACAGGCCCAATCAGTCAATTCCTTGTGGAGAAACTCTTCGACCGACTGAAGGTATCTTTCTGGCTAACTCCCGACGCTACTGCTGCCTTGGGAACAGTTCATCTACTAATCCAGCAGCAGATTACGAACTTCTCTGGTCTGACCGAGACGATGATGTTCCCGCAGGAGTGGTTTATGGCCCTTCGTTGGGGACTGGCTGACGACCTTTGTACTGGCCAGCCACAAGCTATAGTGCAGCGCTGCTCACAGAGAGCAGAGGCCTTCCGTCGTGCGTTAGAGGACTGGGATGTAGAGGACACTAGTACTAGCTTTGTTCCTGACCAGCGCACGGGATATACTACCGGAGCATTCCGCTAATGTTCCAAATTGGAACGGTAGGATATGGCGCAAGCACCTGACAACGAACTTCCTAAGCGTTGGCCTCTGGTAGTTGACCTGGAGAACCGGGATACGTCCACGGCAAAGGATGCCAGGTTGGTTAATGCCTATGTAGAGAAGACAAAGAACCCTGGAGAGTTCTGGTTATTCAAGCGCCCAGGCCTTCTGGAGTATGCCAACATCGGGGGGAACGGTTTTGGGGTATATAACTGGCTGGGGAATATCTACTCAGTGTTTGGGTCTACAATCTACAAAGATGGAGTATCCAAGGGAACAGTAGATGCAACAGGGGGCGTCTATCGCTTTAGCCAGAGCCTAGGGGGCACACCTAAGCTTCAGCTGGGAAACGGAGTGAAGGCATATAACTACGATGACTCTGGAGGGCTTGTCTTAATTAACGATGCAGACTTTCCCTCAACCTTTGTGAAGGGTTGGGGATACCTAAATGGCACAACCTATGTAGGCCGGAGCAACGCAGGAATTCAGGGGTCTGAAATCAACGATACGACTGCCTGGGACCCTCTCAATGTCCTCACTGCCCAGATTGAGCCGGATGCGGCTATAGCTCTTGCAAAGCAGCTTGTCTATGTAATTATGCTAAAGCAGTGGAGTGTGGAGAGCTTCTATGATGCTGGGAATAGCACTGGCAGTCCTCTTGGCCGTGTGGAGGGGGCTAAGGTTAGCCTTGGCTGTGCTCACCAGGATACTGTGAGAGATCTTGATGGAGCGCTGATCTGGGCTTCTACAACGCGCTTCTCTGCCTACCAGGTTGCTCTGATGGAGAACCTTAAGGCTAGAGTGATCTCCTCTGATGCAGTGGAGCGCCTACTCTTACATCCAGATACCTCCCAGGGAGTCTTCTCCTGGGCCACTCGGATTGGTGGGCATAAGTTCTATGTACTAACGCTGAAGGCAAACAATCTCACGCTTGTCTATGACGTGAGTGAGGATCGCTGGGCGCAGTGGGTGGACAAGGATGGGAACTATTTTCCGATTGTTGACTCCACCTATGACTCAAGCGGGAACAGGATCGTGCAGCATGAGACGAATGGGAAGTTATACAAGCTTGATCCAAGCTACTTCAACGACGCGAATGACTTGATTCAGGTGGATATCTATACACCCAACTTTGATGCTGGTGTAAGGGTAAACAAGTACCTGGCTTGGATGAGGTTTGTGGGAGATCAGGTTCCTGGAAGTATCATGCAGGTTCGGGTGAACGATGATGATTATGATCCTACCAGGTGGTCTAACTTCCGTAGTGTTGATCTATCCTTAAAGCATCCAACACTGGATAACTGTGGGACCTTTAAGCGTAGAGCTCTTAACCTTCGCCATCGGAGCAACACAGCATTCAGACTACAGGCAGCCGACTTGGCACTTTCTCTAGGCCCAATCTAATGGCAAGCTTTGATTTCCAACCACCGCCGACATACGCTCTACCCATCCTGGTAGATGAGAAAACTGGTGTAGCTCAGTTTAACCCTATCTGGTTGAAGTGGTTCCTGGACCTAGCACAGGTCCTTAGCTCTGTTGGAGCAGGCGGAGGTGGAGTAGATCATAACCTGTTAACCAATCTCCAGGGTGGCCAGGCAACTCAGTACTATCATCTCACGGCTGGGGAGGAACTTGATCTAACGGATGGTGGAGACACCAATCTACACTTCCATAGTGCAGATAGAGCAGCTTCAATCCATGAAGGTCCACAAGGGGACGAGGGGCCTATAGGTCCACCAGGGTCTCCTGGAGCAACTGGAGCTACTGGTGCAGCAGGCTCACCAGGGGCTGATGGTCTAGTCGGCTACACTATCCGAGGAGACCCAGGAGAAGATGGTGCAGATGGAATACCACTACCTGGTCCGCAAGGATCAGCAGGGGCAGATGGTGCTACGGGTGCTCAAGGTGTTCCTGGAACTGACGGTTATACCATCCGAGGGGAGGATGGAGAGGTCGGTTCTGAAGGGATTCCTGGAGCAGCTGCTCCCTTTGATCTCTGGGCTGACTTGACAGATGGCAGTGAGACAACGTTACATACTCATGCAGCGACTGGCGTGACGAACTTTCATGCGCTGATTGCCGCACACGTGGACGCCAGGCTATGAGCGCCGGACTCATTCTAGACACGGTAAATCGCTCGCTTGAAATGAAGCTTAGCGGGGCAGTTGCGACTAATGAACTTATTGCGCTGTGTTCTTATGCAGATGTCAATCAGACCACATTCGCAATGACCGGGCAGAACACAAAAAGAACTCCGACTACAGGGGCAACCGCAGTAACAATAGCTGCCGCTCCTGGTGCAACAACCAGTCGAAGGATCAAGTATCTTTCGATTCCGAATATCGACACTGCTGCTGTCACACTGACGCTTCAATGGGATGATACCGGAACGAAGACGCAAATATGCGCGTTCACTCTTGCCGTTGGAGACGTTCTGTTCGCAGATGACGGTACTAATCCTATCGTCATTGATTCAACCGGCCACGTTAAGACTACCGGCGGCGTCAACGGTCCTGGTTCCTCGACTGACAACGCGCTTGCTCGCTGGAACGGAACGGCTGGAAATGCCATCCAGAATAGCGGCTGGACGCTTGCCGATACTGAAGTGCTCACGGCAGGCGGTAATGTTGCCCTCGGCGCGAACTATATCTCGCGCGCGGGAACGGCAGCCGGATTGTCGCTAGACGCGAGCAATAACGCAACGCTCTCCGATGCCCTCACGCTTGGTGGAGGAATTACACTTAGCACATTTGTCAACCTCGCCATAACTGCCATTACATCGACAGGTGCCAGTTCCCTAATTAGAGTTAAAGGCAGCACAGGCGATCAGTGGCAATACGGCGCTGGTATTCTTGTTGCTGGTGATTGGGGGCTCACGAATAGTACTCGCGGCGTCAATCCCATCGTCGTTGAAGGTGGCACCGCAACCCCCACTGTCACGCTGTCTAATGCGTTAGTCGTCGGAGGCAACCTCACCGTCAGCGGCGGCACGGTGAACAATGCCTCTGGCAATTTGACGATCAGTTCCACGTTTACGAATGGCAGTGTAGTTATAAGCCCCATTGGTACTGGCTTTGTAAGAATTGCTGGTGGGTCAAACAATCTCTTGTTGGATGGCCGCCTCGCAGTAGCTGGCGAGTCCGTTTCTGCTAGTTCTGGAATTGTATGTGCGACAGGAACCACGGCGCTTTCTAGCCTGCGAATTCCGCATGGTGTTGCCCCGACCTCTCCGGTTGACGGTGATGTGTGGAGCACGACCACGACGCTTAACTTCCGACTCAACGGCACCACTAAGACGGTAGTGTTTCTATGACCTTTTCACGCATCCTCGCCCTGCTGCTGATCGCAGCCTTGACCGGCTGCGCCACCGTCGGCACGAAGGAGAACTTCGCGCTCTGCCAAGCAGCAGATGCAGCGACTACTGTACTCGTGCTCGGCAAAGGCGGCTCGGAAGCTAACCCGCTCATGGGCAAGATCATCGAGAAGGCGGGCTTCGCGGGCCTCTTTGCCGTCAAGTTCGCGCTAATCGCTATTGCTTGGGAGTGGGCGACCGGGCGAGAAGATGATGAGAGAGTTCAAGCTGGGCTGACCGCCGCGAATCTTCTAACTTGCGGCGTTGCGGTGCATAATGCAGGAGTTTCAGTGAGGATGCCATGACAGTAGATGAACTGAGAAACCAGATTTGGGCGGTTCGTGTGGCGCAGAAAGAGGCGGAAATCGTCTCGCTGCTGACTGACCTCAACGTGGCACAGCAGCGGATCAAGGCGCTCGAAGAGGCAATGAAACTGACATCGAAAGATCCGCTAAAGAAGAAGAAGTAGCGCCCTTAAATCAACTGATTAGGAGACTATAATGGCAGGCACTATCAAGAGGACTTTTGGCCCGGTAGCACTGAGTAACACTCTCACTACTAACATCTATAACCAAGGATCTGCTTTAATCTACGACGTCATAAAGCACATTCATATCGTCAATAAGACCGCAGGTGCAGTGACGTTTTCATTATGGCTTGGTGCGACTGGTGCGAACGCAGCAGGCACGGAGATTATTGGCACTGGTAGGAGCATCCCGGCCAACTCCGCCTTTGACTGGTATGGGAATCTCAAGATGGTCTCAACCGACTTCCTTGTTGGTGGAGCTAGTGCAGCAACCTCGCTGACTATTACGGGTGAAGGTGAACAGTACGTAGTGTAGTAAGGAGAAACAATGGCTACGACACGAGAGCAGGCAAGACGGCTGGCTAGGCGAGGTCGCTATGGCGACTCCGAACTTGTGCATATCTCGCCAGAGGAGCTTTTGGGGCTGCAAGCAATGCACCCACTTACTGTGAACCCAGACACGGGTTTGCCAGAGGCGTTTAGCCTAGGAAATGTCTTTAAGAGTATTGCAGGACCGCTGCTCGGCTTTGCTATCGGCGGTCCGGCTGGTGCTGCACTTGGCGCCGGAGCAGGAAGCTTGATTCAAGGCGGCAGTCCTATAGACGCACTAAAGAGTGCAGGGCTTGGTTACCTAGGCTCTTCGGTCTTCAGCGGCCTGACCGGGGCAGAGGGAGGAGGTTTGCTTAGCAATCTCCTAGGGGAAGGTACTAGCTGGCTTGGAGATATAGCTAGTAGTACAGGTGGGGGCATCTCAAACCTGTTTGGTGGAGGTGGTGGAGCTGCAGGTAGTACTGGTATAGCTCCCTGGAATGCTGGTCCTGGTATAATGGCAGATATCCTTGGAACTACTGCTGGTGGAGCTGCAACTACAGCAGGAGGTGGAGGGATGGCGGACCTTATTGAGCTGCTCAGGAAGGCTGGGATGATTCCAGGTGGAGGTCCAATATCGGGAGCCCTTAATATAGGCTCAGGTATCTACGGACTAACACAGGCTTCTCAGCTGCGTAAGCTGGCAGAACAAGCCATGCGAACACAGGACCCCTTTGGGCCTTACCGAGCAGGCTATGCAGCAGACTTAGCTACCCTCCGGGCGAACCCAGAAAGTATTACGTCTAGGCCTGGCTACCAGGCAGGTATACAGGCTGTCACCCGTGGTATGGCTAGCAAAGGTTATGGAGGCTGGATTGATGAGAAGACAGGCCTGCCGACCTCTGGGAACTTGGCAGTGGCCCTACAGAAGTACGGAGGAGATGCCTATAACCAGGAAGAGACGCGTCTAGCACAACTGGCCGGGGCTCAGTTTCCTCCGACTGGAGGTCAGGCTCTTCTGACAGGTAACATCGCGGCTAGTAATCTGGCTAGTCGGGCACTCGCTTCACTAGGCTATGGGGCTAGAGGGATAGAGAAGCGTTTTCCCATCTTCGCGTAATAGGAGCCTCTAATGGCTGAAGGAATGTTTGGCTCGCCGATTGGAGTTAGCGCCTTTAACAAGGACTGGCGAGAGCAGGTAAAGACTGCTATTGATGCCGAGGAGGCACTGGGCCGTATTGCCATGCAGCCCTCGGAGATAGCCCTGCGGGAGGCTCATACCAGACTATATGGTGCCCAGGCGGATGAGAAGATAGCTGAGGCGGAAGCAGCTAGGCGGGCAGGGGCGCTGGCTAGGGAGGCTATGCAGGGGCAGGGAGCCCAAGGAGTTCCTGGAGGTGCCCAGGGAGGCCAGCCAACCTTAGATCAGCTTGCCGGGCATCTTGGGACTGTAGCATCTAGACTGGCTGGAGAGGGCTACATTAATAAGGCAACGGACATTGCAAAGGTCTCCTCAACCTTGCTGAGTCAGGCCTCTACAAGAGATGCCGCCTTGGTTAAGGCTCAGCTGGACGGACTAAAGATCTTCCGTGACCGCGCTGAGTTGAATGCTCAGTTCTTTGGGCATACCACGGACGATGCATCTCTACAACAGGCCAATCGTTCCTTTGAGTTTCAGACAGGCCAGCCTAGTCCTTATCGAGATACTCCCTGGACACCTGAGTTTGTTGAGAACTTGAACCAGTCTGCCCTGAGTACAAAGGAGCGTTATGACCTAGAGGAGAAGGTGCTGACTCGTGAGGCTACAGAGAAGTATCGAGGGGGCAGGCTAAAGCAGCATGACTTACTGAATGAAATTCGGGAGCGCGCAGAGAAGCGTAGGCGGGATCGGGAAGATCGTCTCGCTAAGTCTGGTGGGAGACTACCAGCTGCAGAGCCTAAGCAAGCAGAGATTGATATGGTTAAGAGCTTAATCCTTCGAGACTTTCCTTTCATGGCGACGCTGGGGGCTGGGACTAGTGCAGCTCCTCTCTACGCTGCTATGAAAGGTGCAGCCTTCACCATCGTAGCTGAGGCTAGAGCTCTGATGCGAGCCGATCCGACGCATACGCTGGACCTTCCTAGAGCTATCAACCAGGCCTATAGCAATGCCGTAAAGGCTGGGGATATTGTAGTTGATCCCGGTAACTTTATGGGCTTTGGGAAGAAGTTTGAGTTTGTCGGAGGTGGGAGAAGTATAGAAACAGCCCTCCCGCCGCAGCCGGATAGGGCTAAGCGCAAATCTGGGAGATACTATATTCTTCCAAACGGGGCCGTGGGTATCTGGAGAGGTGGAAGTGATCCGAAGAAGGTTTGGGAAGCTGCCTCTCCTCGATCGGGAGGAGATAACAGGGAGTTTCCAACTATAGTTAGGGAGCCTGTAGAAGCGGAGGTAGACTGATGGCTGAGTTCCTGTCAGAGGAAGATGCTGGCTTCGGTAGGCCCACACGACTGCCGCGCAGTACACAGGGTCCTGCTGACTTCCCCAAAGTCACACAGGAAGAGCAGCACTCCCGAGATGTCTTTGCACAGATGCTAGATCGAGAAGCTACGAACTTCCTGGCTGGTGGTCCAACTAAGATGCCCTCTGTGCGAGAGGTTATCCCGGACGCTAAGACAAGTGTTGCCTCGGCAGCCTCGGGGTTCTTGTCAGAGGAGGAGGCTGGCTTTGGGAAGGCTTCTACAGTGAGGGACACACCTGCTGACCTTGTAGCTAGCACCCTCAAGAACATGGCTACGGTTGGCGGGGAGGCTGGGGCGCTACTTGACTTCTTCATGGCGATCCCAGGATTCCTATACGGCTACGTTGGCAATCTTGCGGCTACTGCAGGTACTGCCGCGGCAGGAGCTCCTCGGGAAGAGGCTTGGCAAGCTGGTAGAGAGAAGGCTAAGCAGATGTCAGAGAGCTTTCTCTGGGGGGCCTTGGATAATCCAGTGAAGAAGGTATTAGATTACTTTGGTGCTGGAAAAGCCTACGAGGAGACCTACACTGTTGCAGGGCTAGAGAAGTTTGGCTCCGCCGTCCAGAATGCTGCCAAGTGGGTGAATACACAGTCTGGAGGATCTATTCCTCCAGAGGCCTTTGAGACCTTTGTTGACTCGTTGATGGTAGGGGCTGGGCCTATAGTTAAACAGGGCTGGCAGAAGTGGAAGAGGGCCCATCCTACTCCTAAGCCAGTCGAGCCGGAAGCTCCGATTACTCTGGTAGAGGCTATAGTCCGTGTGCCCGTGCAGCAGCAGATCAATAACCTTCTGGCTATTCGGACACCAGCGGAGCAGGCGAAGATTAATGCAGCGCGGAGGAAGGAGGTTAAGGAAACCTTTGCTCGTGGACCGAGTGAGGAGCCGCTGCCTATTGAGTTGGAGATGGAGGGACGGAGGACTTACCCAACTATCGAGGAGTCTGTATTCAAGGCGGAGGAGAGGCTGCAGCGGGAGGCTGAGACTGGTAAACCAGAAGCGTTCCAAAATGGAACGATAGATGATGGGGGGACGGCCTATGAGATTGGCTCTGCTGCGAAGAAGGAGGGAGTCAGCCCGGGAGATATACTGCGGATACTGAAGAAGCCTGGATTCGAGCGCTCAGCGGAGGATCTGATCAAGCTACGCTCAGCAGCAGGAACGGCTGCAGCGATAGGGGGCGTGACTGCACTGGCGGCGACTGATCCGGATTGGGCGAAGGACATCGGGCTGGCGGGCGGGGCGGCGCTGGCAGGTGGTGTAGGCATGGTCTTTGGTAAGCGGGGTATGCCGCATCCAGAACTAGTAGAGAGACTTACTGAGCCGATAGCAAGTGGCTGGCTTGCCCGCGCTCATGGACTAGTTGATCGTCAGATTCTAGATGAAGCGGCTGGCAGAGCTCCTACTGCAGCACGAGACGTAACATTAGGTGAGCTTGAAGCAAAGGCTTCATGGGCAAATAGGGCTGTCTCTAAGTGGCTACAGAAGCCTACCAACGCTGCTGCGGATGTAGAGATTCCCTTCGGTGAGACTACTAAGCCTCTGGGTGAGGTAATGGATTTAGCTATACAGCATGAGTCAGCTGCGCAGTATCAGCTTCATCCTATGTCAACACCAGATTGGGTGAAGGGAGCCCCTGCAGATGAGCCTATTTGGCACATGAGCAATCGACCAGGCCAGCCGTCAGGCACGACACTAGCCAGAGTCGCAGTTGATTCATTCCTTCAACATGCAGGCGACTATGCTGCGCGTATTCCTATTGACCGTCTGAAGAACTATGACATACCAAGACTCCTAAGGGAGACTGCTGCCTGGGACAAGGAGATGGCCAAGAAGGCTGCTAAGGAGAAGGAAGGCCTCCTAGCAGGGCAGCTTGAAGTTATGAAGACTATGCCCGTCCACAAGGCGTACCCTGATGGTTTCAAGTGGGTGCAGCTAACACGGCCAGGGGAGTTTGCTAAAGAAGCAACAATAATGGGGAACTCGGTGAGGCAGTATGAGCCTCAAGCTGGAGGGTATAATACAGATTTTGGACCTGGAATTGGCCGTGCTCACCCCGACTGGATTCCTGAGTCTGAGTATGGCCTTCCTGCTGGTATGGAGATGAGTGGTAGTCCTGGCTACGGTCTTGGTGGCTGGGAGGCTATCAAGTCTGGCGGAGCGAAAGTCTACTCCCTGCGTGATTCCAAGGGAGAGAGCCATGTGACGGTGGAGGTTAATCCTATCGGTGGCCAAAGTATTCTTGGGGAGGGCATAGGCAGCAAGATGCAACGGAAATACCAGAGTATTACTCCTGACATTACTCAAATCAGGGGTAAAGGCAACCGCGCTCCTGCCCCACAGTATCTCCCCTACGTGCAGGACTTTGTGAAGAGTGGAAAGTGGGGAGAGGTAGGGAATTTGGAGAATACAGGACTGAAACCCACCCAGTATGGCTACCTAACCCCAGAAGAGATCAAGGCCCGGGGCTTAGAAGCTCAGGGGGATAATGCGGGAGGTCTTATTTACACTGATCCCCGTCAGCGCGGCTCCATCGACCAGAAGCTCGTCATGGGCCTCGGAGCTATTGGCCTGGGCGGCCTCCTTGGCTCCTACCTCAACGACGATCCCCTCGACGGAGCTATCCTCGGCGGTCTGGCCGGCCTAGCCCTAAGCCTCCCCGGTGCAGGCCGCCGCCTCAAGGACGTTGGCAAGGGTGCTGACTACGTTGCTGGTATGATGTCTACTCGTCTCCTCAACAAAGACCCAGCCATGCATAAGCTTGTGCTCGATACAGATCGGCACACTATGCAGAGAACCCGGGCTATCCTTGACCGGGCAGTTGACTGGATGAGGGTCAGTGCTAACCTATCTAAGGACAAGAAGATAGCCCTTGACCGTGCGATTTGGCATGATAATCCCGAGGCTATCGCTGCAATCAACAAAGGGAATCCTGAACTAGTCAGTGGTTGGCGGGAGGTTAGGAATATCATTCGAGAACTAGGGGAGAGCGCCCGTGCGCTTGGAAGATTCCAGGATATTGTAGAGAATCACTTCCCTCGCAGGGTCAAGGACTACCCCGGCCTTAAGGATTCCCTAGACCAACCTATTCGCACTCGTCTGGATAGGGCTATTGAGGATGCTGAGAGGGTAGCTGTTAGGCAGGGTCGTGGTGGTCTATCTGCAGCGGAGCGGGATACAATTATCAATAGAGAGTTACGTAACCTCTATCGTCCTATCGGTGGCCAGCCGGGCTATGCGAAGGCTAGAACTATCCCGGAGGTCACTCCACAGTTGGAGAAGTTCTACTTCTCTCCACAGGAAGCTCTTTACATTACCGTGCGGGAGATTGTCAGGGATCTAGAGCTGGCTAAGATGTTCGGTCGGGACTTAGTGCAGACGGAGAAGAAAGGCCGACAGTATATTAATGTAGAGATGTCTATCGGCAATCTGGTAGGTCGGCTACGAGATGAGGGGAGGATAAAGCCGGAGGATATGAAGGAAGTGGAGAGCCTGTTTCGCTCTCGCTACGGCCCAGGGGAACAGGCTCCTAGTAAGCTTATCCAAGAGCTAAAGTCGATTGGCTATGCTACAACAATAGGTAGCGTGCCTTCAACCATAACGCAGTTGGGTGATCCTCTGCTAACAGTTTATGCTCACGGTCCTCGGGCAACGATGACTGCCACAGCGAGGATACTAGCGGGGAAGCGTAGGATCAGTGTAGAGGACTTCGGTCTAGCCAACCACATCGCGGAGGAGATTGCTGCTGGTGCTGGTGTTCCTTACAGCCTCCGGGCAACACAGCGGGCCTATGTAGCGGGTGGTGCTATAGCAGGAGCTCTTGCTGGAGCAGCTATCGGAGAGGACCTTTGGAGCGCCTCTGTGGGAGCTGTAGCAGGGGCCTATATATCCCTGGTAGGGGTTGTGGGAGCAGCACAGACACTCAATAAGATCTTTCGGCAGACTGGCTTTCAGATGATTGATCGGTTTGGGAAGGAGGTACAGCTGAATGCGACCTTGGATAAGTATGAACGCTGGTCGCATACAGAGAAGGGGAGAGCAAAGATCAGGGAGAAGTATGGGAGGTCCTTCGGTAAGGATGGAATTGATAACTTGATTGTCCAGTTGCAGAATCTAGGTCGAGAGCAAGGTGCAATCTCAGAGGACATTCGCTCCCTGGCCTTTATGGAGCTATCTCGCTTTCAGCCTATCACAAAGTGGGAGCTGCCTCAGGCCTATGCAGACATGCCTAATGGACGGCCCATCTGGATGCTCAAGACCTTCATGATGAAGCAGGCTGACGTGATCCGTCGGGATGCCTACAACGAGATTAAGAGGGGCGCGACAACTCCTGGGGAACGATACAGAATTGCTATAGGCCTTAGGAACCTCGCGGCCTTTGCCTTTGTCCTTGGTCTCTCAGGGGCACTTCCTAGTGTAATCAAGGATTGGATTGCTGGTCGAGATGTTGATCTCTCTGCTGAGGATGTGTTCGAGAACATGCTGAAGACCTTTGGGTTTAGTCGATATGTGCTGGATAAGATGGAGAAAGGTGAGGTCATTCTAGCCCCAGTAGGAGCATTCATGCCTCCGGCACAGGTAATGCAGCGCATTATAACGGCTGATCCCAAGGCAGTAAAGCATATCCCTGTGATTGGAGAGCTCTACTACTCCTGGGAACTCGGCGGTCGGGAAGAGGCTGAGATTCGTGCGGCGAAAGAGGCAAAGAGCCAGGGTATTGAGGTTGAACTGTCTCCCGGTGCCCAAGCCTTCCGCGAGCATAAGCGGGACCTGGCTAGAATGAAACGCGAGATGAGAGGTCCGTAATGGGCAAGGCTGACTACTACGCTGAGGGAGACTGGAATGCAGTCTGTGCGCTGTGTGGGAGGAAGCGCAAGGCCAGTATGCTGGAGAGGAACTGGCAGGGGGACTATCGCTGTCCAGAACACAATCATCCTAGGCATCCACAGGAGTTTGTTCGGGCAATAGCAGATTCCCAGACTCCCCCCTGGACTCAGCCAGCTCCAGAGCCGATCTATAATCTACCAAATCAGACGGTGGAGGAGGACGGTAATGTTACTATTGCTACAACCACTAGCTATACTACCGTCTTGAACATCATGGAGAGGGTAACTATCCCTACACTAACTATCACTGGAGCTGGCACAATAGTTATCAACAACTGGGGGATTGTCAGCGCAGTTGTAAATGCGTCAGCAACGGTAGAGCTACATAACTACGGAGTCTATCCATGAACTTCAGGAGGGATATTGTGCCGCAACCACAAGATGTCTGGAAGATTATCGCTACAGCCCTGCTCGGAGCCCTGCTTGGGACTAATGCTGTTTTCCTCAATTTGATCCTGAATAAGCTTAGTAACTTTGAAGACAGGATCATAGTAATCGAGACCAGGCAGGCTACAGGAATCGCTAAGCGAGAGGCTCTACAAGACCGCGTGCAGCGATTGGAGAACAGGAAGTGACTGATGACGCTCGGCGTATTCAAGACAAAGGGATGGTTGCTGTTGCAGCGCAGGCTGCAAGGTCAACTAGTCGAACCTTTTGGAGTTGGACAGAGCAGCATCATATAGATAGTCTTGCTGTAATTGTTGTGACACTTTGGCTAACTGTTCGTGTAGTAGACTGGGCAATGGACTTTGCAGAGGCACACTACAGTGAACAGGGTATGCACATAGCTGCTATCATCGGGGCAGTCCTAACCCCCTGGGGCATCATGCAAGCAGCGCTATTCAAGTTCTACGCTGACCTGAAGGGCCGGAGTAACGGCAATGGAGTGAAGATATGATTACACTTGAGGCATTCTGGAAGGGCCGAGATGTTCAATATGTAAAGGAGCTAACAGATGAAATACGTGACGCAGCTGTTGTTACAGTGGCGAAGGCTAACCGCCTACTTAGCCTCTCAGGATTCCAGTCCTTTGACAAGGTCAACAGCGGCTGGCGCCCGCGCAGTGTTAACGATGCTACATCGAATGCTGCTGGGAATAGCAGGCACATATACGGACAGGCAGTTGACATTGCTGACCCTGATCGTTATCTTGCTGCTTGGTGCATTCGTAATGTGGATGTTTTAGAGGAGATCGGTCTGTGGATGGAGAATCCTCAGTGGACACCAACCTGGGTTCATCTGCAAACCTTGCCACCGAAGTCTGGGAATCGGATATATATCCCTTCGACCCAAGCTGCCCTCGCCCCTCCACTTCCGGAGCAACTAGTATGAACCCCCTAGCGCTGTTTACTGGTCCCTATGCAATGCTGGCGAAGTGGGCTATCATAGGGATTGTTGTCCTGGGAGCCTTCATCACAGGCTGGGTAAAAGGGAATATCCACGGGACAGAGAAGCTCTATGCCTACCAAGCAAAGCAGGCGACAGAGGCAGCTAGGATAGTGGTGAAGCAGGGGGCTGTAACAGAGAAAGTTCTCACCAAGTATATCAAGGTGAAGGGAGATACAGAGGTAATCACGAACACGGTTGAAAAGGAGGTAATTAGGTATGAACAAGCTAAGCTGGATCAGTGCCCTCTTAGTGTTGCCGCTGTCAGCCTGCACAACAGTGCAGCCCTTAACAAGCTTCCCGACCCCGCCAGCTCAGTTGATGGAACCCCCAGCGGAGTTAAAGCAGCTGCCCTTACCAAAACCTGCACCGAAAACTACGCCACCTACCATAAGACCGCGAATCGTTTGAGGGGGCTACAGGAGTGGGTCAGGGAGCAGGAGGCAGTAAAGCCTTAGCATTAACTAAGGTCCTCTATACGTGTCACTCCGCGGAGGAGGTCAGAAATGTGTTTATCTAAGGCATCGTGAAGATAGGCCCTATTGGCCTCTGCGAACGTTAGTGCGGCAGTTATGCACCTGTTGTCTATAATTTCCCGGGAATCCGTTAGCCACGCCTTAGAGTTGTCATCAAAGGATACTCGAAATTCCCACGGGTCAATACATCTCCTCACTACAGGGCCTT